>Ga0179593_1402226_pt1 | contig 14743 bp, 15 predicted proteins | sample CZODoug2_1_08_16_FD_185931 | JGI IMG/M metagenome (GOLD analysis project Ga0179593, IMG submission 185931) | Vadose zone soil fungal communities from Angelo Coast Range Reserve, California, USA - CZODoug2_1_08_16fungal (PacBio error correction) | ecosystem: Environmental > Terrestrial > Soil >...
TTAAGTTAATTTCGGGAAGAAATTTTTCTGTGCCACCTGAGAGAGTTGCTGCCAGAGAATCCGCGGCAAAGGCCCTCGTTGGTCAAACAAGGTGGAGGGGTGGAAGGTCTTGAGCAGAAAGAGAAATGGCGACGGAAAAGGAAAGGAGGGGAGCAGCAGGAACTTTAATCTCGGCAGGTCATTAAGAACGAACGGGGTCTAGGGAAACATTTTAAACGTTGTTCATGCGGCGAGAGTGGAGAGGGGCTTCGGATTTCCGGGGGGAAGACCGAGGTGAATCGGAGTATAGTCTACTGGGAAGACAAAACATTGATTTATCCTAGCGGAACCCCTGGTCAAAAAAGGGACACCGCAAACCGTCGTGTGCGTGTACGAAAAAAAGTTAGGTTAAAAGGAAAAAAAAATGATACTGGAAGAGAGAAACAAGATAGGGCCATCCAATAACCCAGGTACTGTAGTTTTTATGTCGAGAAGGTCGTAACGGCTAACAAAAGGGGGGAAAGGAGAGAAAAGAGTGAAGAAATAACACAAGCGCAGGGGGGGAAAAAAAAGAAGCAAAATGCACGGCCCAGCGTCAATAGGGATCGAACTCTTGGGCTCGGAATCATCACGTCCGCACGCGACTGAATCAGCATGGGAAAATTCAAAGGTTGAATATCAGACGGTGGAGAGGGAATGAAGGGGTCCGAAAAGAAGGTCCGAAGTCGATCCCAAGGATAGCGAAGACCAAGCTGTTCGAAGAAAAAAAAAAACGGATCTTATCACTGTTTTCTATTACCGGGGACTTCTAAAAAGAACTAGTGAAAAAGGCTCCCGCTACCTCGGCAATAAAGGGGGAGCACGAGGGTGGGGTAGCGGCCTGGAGTCAGAAGAGAGGAAGAACAAAAACCTCATGAGTTAAGGCATCCGGAGGGGTTCTTAACGTGGACCCTACAGGCACTAGACTTTGAACGGGGAGTCCGAAGGAGTATGGATGTAAGCTGGGCCAATAAGAAAGGGGGAATTCCGAACCTGCGTTTCAAAGAGGTTTCTGACACTAATGAACTATAACTCAGGAACGCCACAAACCTCGGGAGGGGGGCACGCCACCAAAATAAAGGGAGCAGGGGACCGGGGTAGTTGGAAAGGGGAGAAGAGATCAGTTTAATTAAAACCCCTCAGTGGAATAGGGGGCGTGTAGACGAAACACGGAAACAGCGTATGTGAAACACAGGTTGGAGAAAAAATCTTTTGTCTTCCTTAGGACAATTCGGGAACTTGGTTCTTTTGTCAGGAGGGAAAACGGGTCGACCAATCGGCAAAAAAATTCAAAAAGTCCCGAAAAGGACGGGTCCGATTACAAAGGCTGAAAATGTGGGTGACTGTGTAGTCTGGCCCAGGAAAATGGGAGGGGGGGGCGAAAAGAAGGAGGGGAAGATGTTCGCGTTACAAGTTTCTCAGTTTCAGGGGACTAATTATCAATCTTCAGCGGAAGAGCCTGGCTTCAGCCGGGTGGGTCAGAGGGAAGGGAAAGAAAGCTCGGGAACAGGGCAGGGTCACCGCACCGACCTTCACATTTAAATTTTGGAGGAAAGGGGCACCTGGGTGATGGGAACACGACGAGGAAGAAAACAAAAAAAAAACAGGGAGCGAAAATAAAAGAGATTATTTGGGGAACCGGGGGGTCGGAGGGATACCTCCTACAACAACTTCAAACGTCGGGATTTATCCCTGCCGTCCATGGGGCGAAAGAAAAGAAGGAACCTGGGGGGGGACACAGCATTCGCCCTAGGGGGGGGGTACTGAAGTGGAAAAAGGCCTAGGAACTAATCCTCGGCCTTTTTGTCCTGCAAATGCCTGGAAGACCCCAATGAAGGGAAAATTGGGGAGGGGAGTACGAGAATAATGAAAACAAGGAGGGTCCTGTGCAACGCTAATCGATCTAAAAATTCAAAGGAGAGGGAAAAAGGATAAAGGAAGACAAAAAACCTCTTCGGGTAAGAAGATAGGGAATCTGTAACAGGGGATGCGTCGGGGGAGGGGGGTGAGGACGACGGAAAAAGGCCAATGCAACAAGTTCCATGCCGTAGGGACAAGGGCGGGGAATCCGGATGAAATCTACCTCCTCAGTGGTTGAAAATGACTAGAAATAAATTGGGGGGAAGGGGTGATAGATTGACATCTCTCAAGCGAGGTTTAAATTTTCCTTTATTATCGGCATCATACCTTTATCTCATACCTGGCAAATCAGAAGTCCGAGGAGGCGGGTAGATTTTAAAGAGGGCGAAGGGGGGGTAAAAGATACTGGTTATGGGGTATAAATTTTCTTCTAAGGCCTCTAAACTTAGGAGAGCTACAGGGCCGTGGAAGCCAGAGGTTATGTCGGACCGTGAACCCACCTTCTCCCAAAAAACCAACGTGGAAATTAAAAGTAGGGAGATTAGTTTACGTGATTAACGGGGGAAGAAAGAAGCAAAGATACCACGGTGGAAGGGGGAGGGAAAGAGACCGTTAAATCTAGGAAATCGGGGGGGGAAAACCGCAGTCGGGGGCATCACCGTGGGAAAAAAAGGTGAAACCTCGGGGCGAGGAGTCCGACCTGCCTCGATCAGGAGGAACGGCAGGTGATATCGGGAGGGGAAGGAAAGGAAAGTAACAGTCAGAACAATCCTTCGAATGGAAGATCGGACGCGACACGGCAGTAAAGGGGCGCTTATCATGGACCCAAGCTGTAGCGGAGATCGCAAGCTAAGGAGGGCTTGGAAGGAGAAAGGAATGGGGCGGTGCACAGAAAACGGTTGAAGCGCGGGCAAAGATTACTATCCGCCGATCAGAATCCGGGAAGCACATGTGTTGGTTTGCGAAGTCTCTATTTAGACCTAACACTTACCAGCGGGTTTGTCTGGGAAGAGATAAAGGGAAGAGAGGTGCTGGGGGACCCCGGGGGCAGAAAGTCCAAGAAACCATCGTGGGTTTGTGAAAAAGGGGGAAAATAGTTCCCCTGCCATTGGGGTGCTGGAAACACGGGGGGGGAAAGAACAAGCAGAAGATGCAGTAAAGGAGTGTCGACGGGCACACAATTCAACGTTTGGTACCATGGGACGCTATCTGTTTTGCCCTCTTTGCTGCATTTCTGGTTCAAAAAAGTTGAAACGGCCCAAGATATCACTCACGAGGTTTCGGGAGGAGGATCCGCCGAAACCGGGCCAAAGGACGGCCAAAGGAGTGCGCGCGGGGGGTTGGGGCCAGGAGAGGGGAGGACCAGACAGTGCCGGAAAGGGAAAAAAGAAAGTCGATAAAGGGGGTGCTGACCCCTATGGCGAAAAGGGGGGGGAAGTGAAAAGACAGAAGATCAAGAGAAGACATCTGCAGAAAGAGAGATTGGGGAGCAAGTAACCTCGTCCGTAGAATCACGGTTAACGCACTAACCATTTATCTCACAGGTGGGGGAGAAAGAGAACCCAAAGACTACAGAGGTCGAGAACAAAAAAGGGGTTCCCAGTGAGGGGGAAGTAAAGATGAGGCAGACACGTCCCTTAGCAGGGAATGTTCCTATTTGGAAAATCCCGACGCAAGTTCACAGGCCCACGAAAAGGGAAGAGAAGGGAAGGGAAATCACCAAAACACCGGAGTGGAGTAACAGTGCGTGCACAGACGCCGGGGGTATTTTGGATCACGAGAAGAAAGAACCAACGCTGTGAAGACCCATCGGAGGGTTAGACCTTTGCCAATCCATTCCCCGAAACCGAAAGGGGGAGGGGGGGGGCGTGGCAAGGAACCTATCGAAGGGGAGTGGGGGAGGATTTCCGAGGTCCAGCAAAACGTGAACGAAGGGGAAGGGAGATTCAAATATGTAACCCGGTACCGAGTCTAAATAATAAGCCGCCTGAGAGAGGGAAAGAGGGAGGGACCCACTTAAGCAACCGTCGCCGGGGGGGGCAAGGGGAGAAGAGTGGGTGTAAGATCGAACGGAGACAAATCGAAACAAAGAGGCCTAAAACATTCTAAGGAGTGCGCACTAGGGGGGTGGAGAGAAGGACGAAAGTAATCAAACAAAGGGGATCAGAGAAAATGGGGGGGAAGGGGGGAACAAGTATTGGCTCTCGAGACCTGGGGGAGGTTCCGGCCTTCGGGGTGGGGAATCCGGTAATTCTATAACCGATGCATTGATCTCTTCAAACTTTTGAGGTCCGACGGAGGTGGAGTACGAAAAAAAGTTGGACTGCGAAGGTGAGGAAGGAAAAAGTACAGACGCCCTATTGACGCGGGGGGCACGTCAAGTAGTGTTCCGTGGCCACCCCATCGGGGGGGTGTTTGATGCGAGTTAGAGGGCCCAAGGGTTTGGGAGGTGGCGGCATTCTAGGAAGAAACCAACTAAAAAGGACCATCCGGGCAGTGGGGATGGACGTGGGGAGTAGGCTGAAGGATCAGACCACTCAAGCAGCGGGGGACACGCGCACCGTCAGGAATGGGGGGAAAACGGGGAAGGGAGGAAGGGATCGGGTGGGGGGGGTAGTAAAGTAGACAAAAAGGAGACAAAAGCGGAACTCGAAGCAAGAAAAAAAGCTAGAAGGGAATGTTACGTGGAAAATGGCAAAAAGACAATACGCCGTTCGGAAAAAACGCGAGTACTGGCCGAAACAAAAAGAAGAAGGCGCAAAGTGGAAAAATCGCCGTAAGGCGAATAATGAACCATACAAGGGGCGGAAGTGACCACCACCCCGAAGGGCCGCGTGCTTTTAGCTGGAAGCGAACAGCGAGCAGGGGGAACTAAAAAAAAGAATAGAAAGGGGGAAAGAAAGAGAGGAGAAAAAACAACAACAAGAGGAAAGAGGAGAGCCAGGAAAAAATATGGCTCTGACCGACAGTTGGAGGGGGGGTCAATGGCCGGCAGCTGGTTCGACAGCCGCGGCCCGCCCTCGTTGTGTCACTGAAGCCAAGGGATGGGTTCAGGAGGAGAAGGAACAGTGGAGGAAGGGGAAAAGGGGGATGGTCGGGTTGATGCCAACAGAAAGGGATCTCAAAAACGTAGGGGGGGGGATTCACGAAGTGTAAAAGGAAGGCCGTGTACTAGCTGAGCTTTGGGGTATTCTGGGCTAGGAGGGGTGTAAAAAACAGAGTTTTGAACGGGGGATCACGGGGGAAAAAAACAAACGAAATGAGAAAATCAACTCCAAACCGCTCAGAAGTTTACGCCAAAGGAGAAGGGAAGGGGGGCAGGGAGCGAGCCCGGGGAGTGAGTTGGGAATCTGTCACTTACTCACAAGGAGGTTGAAACCATAAAAAAGTCAGGGCCCGGATTTGGTTGTGGGGTAGTATTCGAACTTCGCAAAAAAGAAAACTTTGGGGGTTAAAGGAGGGGAGAGAAAAAAGGGGGGAGTCGGTGAACAAACGAAAATCCTTTATACAGTAAACTGCAAATCAAGAGGCCTGGCGTTGTAATTCCGGAAGACCATTCACGTTCCCTTCATGCCTCGCTCGACATAAATGAACGTCGAAGAAACGTTGGGACAGAAACGGCAGAGGGGGGGGGGGGGGAGATAGGATGGCAACAACAGAAGGGAGGGAAGAATCTCTCGAAACAGGAGTTCTACTCACACGGGATCACTGGTTGCGAAACAAGGTACCGGGGCGACTATTAAAACAGCGGGAGAAAAAAAGGACACAAGCAAAGAGATGCAAGAAAAGTGGTTCGAGATTTTTGTAGAGGGGCGGACTAAGGGTCTCTATCTTACAAAATCATCAGGAGGTCGGCCAAAAAAACGGCGAAGGGGGGGGAAGATTAAAGTGGAACCCGACGGGCAAGTAGTAAAGGGGAAGCGACAGGCTTAGTTTCACGAATCGTGGGACTCGGCCAAGAACCTCCTAAATATGACTCGAGACCACGCGTTTGGGCTGGGACACGAGTTGGCAAGATAAAAACAGGAGAAAAAAAAAAAAAAAAAAAAAGGGAAAATGGGATCGGAGTGTTGAACCGGAACCCAAATCCTGGAGGAAGTTGGGGAGTTTGCAACTAGATGCCACCCCGAAGGGAGATGGAGGGAGAGAATAAAGGAAAGGGCAACGTCATTAATGGACGCTTTTACACTAAGGGGGTTGGGCGGCTTCCGCGCTAGACGGTCCATTTTCATGTGGAGTGCGGGGTGAGAGGGACAAAGGCAAAAGTGAAAATGAACCTGAAGGGACGTGCGGACTCTCAAAAAAATTCACTTGGGACGCCACTGGGGGAGCGGGGGTCATAGGGGAACGCAGCGGGACGAAAATTGCGGATCGGGGTCAAAAAACCGTGCATTGATCGTCCTCGGTTGAAGGGCGCCACTAGGGCGGGGGAAGAGAAAGGGATAGGATCTAGGGGGGAGGGAGGAAGACACTAGAAAGAAATCTGCGTAAAAAGGACACGGTTACTGTCATGAAGGGCCACTTGACTTGATCACGACAAGCGACATCCATAAAACAAAAAAAACCGCGCTAAGGAGGGAGAGAAAGAGTGGGGAAAAAAACCGTGGGTCGGACAACTGCCTCCCGGACAACGAAAAATCGTCTTATCCGAAAAGTTCAGACAAAGAAAGTCAAAAGGGAGGGGAAGAATACGAGTGAAAATGGGGGGTCACACAGGTAAAGGGGAGACAGATCTCACTAACTGGTGGGAGTGTCCTGCACAATGCAAAAACGTGCAAGCAACCCAATAACGGGTCGGCGAGGGGAAAGGAATGAGACAAAACCAAAAAAGGGGTTCTGGGGAGGAAAAAGGAATTACGTCCCATCCTTAAAAATGAGGAAAGGATTGGTCAAATGCCACACTACAAAAGAGAGGGTCAGTAGCGTAAGAATTCAACCATGTGGGGGGGGAAAAAGGGGAGGAGAACTGCGGCATAGGAGGGTTCGGTGCAAATCGCGGGAAAAGAGTGATGAGAAAGACCCTGGCATGCAGGGCTACTAGTGCGTTGGCGTAGAGAGCAGGACTAAAGAGAGGGAAACATTGCAAGCCGCGAATGGACTTTGACGAAGGGATGAAGCGTTCTCATCGAAGGGAGGTCCGTCAGGGACTAATCAGGACCAGGAAGAAACGGATAAGAGGAGAGAGGAGGAGGTAGGGAAAGCTGGGGGGGGGAGGGAGAGGTGTACCTAGGCAAACTTGTGATGGTTGTGAATAAGGGGATGGCTAAGGACCCGATCACGGGGAGGGTCTCTACAAGTTACAAATTGGACGGAACGCGGTTATGGAAAATCGGAGGGAAAATACCCTGGAGGGGGGGCCTCTCAAGACAAAAAAGGAGGGTATTAACAAGAAAGGGATTAAGTGCCTGGGGGAGCACTTAAGAGAAGGGAACAGCTGGTCCACTTTTTTGAGGTCGAGTACTCAGTCTAGGAGATTCGACGAAAGTCGGAAGAAACCAGTGACAAACGGGGGAACCGCGCGCGACGAGTCAATCCTAGTCGGAGGAGTCTGCTTTGATTAAGTGCAATCATGAACAGGCCTTAATCGGGAAATCAGAGGAGTGAAATATGGGGAAAGGAGGAAGGAAACTCAGTCTCGCTTACATGTCCCAAAGAGAGTGGTCGAATCGCAGCGACGAACGGAGGCCTTACTTAGAAAGGATTTTAAAAGGGGCTGTGCAGCAAAGTTCAGCGGGCCTAAAAGTGACAAAAGAAGGAGGAAGAGAAGAAGGCAACATGGGGGTGGTACACCGGGCCCTATCTTACGCTAACACTGACTCATTGCTGGGGGGAACAGAAAATAGGATCAGGGGAAAAGTATTTAACTTAATAAGAGGAACAGCGTGGCAATGACAAGGAGGGTTGGTGGGGTCAGAATCGTGGCCGCTAAATGGGAAATTTTTCACGAGGGGGGGGGGGCTGAACAGAAAGGTGGGGGGGGGTAAGGAACAATAAACCGAGAGAAAGAGGGGAGTGGTACCGCGTACCAAAGTCCATTTGAAACCCATGTTCGGAGCGGGTGAAACGACGTGAGGGAAAGTGATGGGCGGCATTTTTAGGTACTTATTGTTGTGTGGTTGGAGAAGAAAAGTGGAAATTTGGTTCGGAGGAGGTAGAAAACGAAACCGGGTCAACAAAGATAAGAGAAAAGGAGTGCCTCGGGGGGGGTTTGAGGTGCCGCGTGTCGAGGTACAAGTGCACGGGACATTAACATTAAATGTTGGTGGGCATAAGGGGTGTCCGACCCGGCTAGGGGCGGGGATTGAGGGGGAAAGGAGGGAAGAAAAACCTATCAATAAACAAGGCAAAAAAGCTCAATATTGGACGAAGGTAAACCCGACCGATTTCATGTAAACGGTTAAAAAAAAGGAAAAAGGGGAGGAAAAGCATTAGTGTCCGCCCGGAGAGCCCAACGCTACCAGCTGGCGGGAGATACACCGGCCAAGGTTGGCAAACGTTGTAATCGAGCAAGAAAGAAATTAAGGGGAGGATGGGGTGCATAGTCTTGGCACGAAGTCCCGACGAACCTTGAACACGAACCAGAATACGCCGGAAGGCCCACACCTAATTGGAGACACCATGTGGCGGAAAAGAAGAGTGTAAAAAGGGTCAGGAAAAGAAGAGAGGAAAAGGGATGGGGTGGGGAGATCCGATCTGGAAAAAGTCCCGACAACTCAGGGGCCCTGCAATGGGGGGGCTGTGCCAAATCCGAAAAAGACGGTTGGGGGAAAGGCCTGGGGAGTTGGGGCCATTAGGGAGCAACAAAGGAGGACGAATCAGGAAAAAAGAGTGAGGACAAAGTACACTAGGCGAAATAAAAGGAGAGCCTGAAAATATATGCCAGCGGTCCCAAGGGGGGGCACCGGGTCAACGGGATGTCCAGTGTCGAAATCAGATAGGTTGTGGTTTCTTAAAATACGTAAAGGGCTAAAATCCAGCCAGAACAAAAAAGTGAGACAGAGGGAAGAGGGACTGGAAATTGCGACGGACTGGTGGGAAGGGCCCCATCATGGCAAAAAAAAAAGGGAATCAGATGAAATGTTGTAAAAAATATGTGTGCTCGAGCAGACTTGGGGGGGGAGCGAAGGAGACAGGAGGTTAGAGACGTATAAACAAGGGGACGTTCTTGACTAAGGGGGAGGCTGGCCAGCAGGATGAGCTAAGAAAAGCTGTTGTGAAGGCGAACGTGAATGGATTGAGAAGGGAAAAAAGGCCAAACCGAATTGGAGAGGGAAGGAATATAAAGGGCAGGGCACCGTGGGAAGAAGGTGTGATGCGAAATTTTACCGCTGTTAAGTTTTGGGGTTTGCTCGGACCTGAAGAATCCTACCCCAACGTGCAAACTTAAAATGGGCCGATTGGGAACACTCAGTGTGAGGGGGGGAGCGTGGGGAAAGAAAAAAAGAAACTCAAAAATAGGGGGGGGGGGCGGCTAAACGGCAACGTCCCCGGGACACGCGTTTTCCGGGGGGGGAGAGGCGACGCATTTTTGGTGGGGGAAAGTAGAAAATCAAAAAGTAATGCAAAAGCGGGGAGAGAAAGAAAAGAGAACCCCAAACGGGGGGGGGACCAACGACTCAAACTACTATAATCGCCATTACCTCAAATGGCGGTCCAAAATGTCAGGAAAAGGAAAAACCGATAGGAGTCTTCTTGCAGACATGACATTCCTCCTCACTCCTGGGAGAATACAATGAACCCATCCCTTGTCTGTGAATGAACCCCGGAAAGGGAAAGGGGGCTGTAGGGAGGGAAGCGGAAAAGAGGGGGGAAAAGGGGCCACTGATGTCATAGAATCTTTTTCCGGGGTACCTACTAAAAACAACTTTATAAATAATGGGGAAAAAGAATAGGTCTGAGACCCAGTTTTCTTGACAGGAAGAGAGGACACAAGACGTAAAGCCGAGGAAATGCCAGGGGGTTCACGGAAACCAAGGGGGCTGTCTGAGGGGGGGAATAAGGACGGAAATGGCAACCTTAAAAAAAACTTTTGGGTGATCACAGAACGGAATAGACCGCGTTAGAAGGCTCTTGCTGGGGTGGGAAGACTTTGAAACGGTAACCCGATTCGCGAAGGGACTTCTGGAGTCGGTTCAGATGAAAAAAGGGGTAATAAAGGAGATGGAATAAGTTTGAAGCAAACGAAAAGGATGAGGCCTCGAAAAAAAAAGTGCTTCAGAAGGGGGAAAAAATCAACCGGAAACCGGCGAATCCTTTTCCGTCGCAAACACAGAGGGGATGGGGAGTTGTGAATGATTGTCCAGCGCTCACAAAGACACAACGGAGGAAAGGACCCTCGTACCGGATGGGAGGTTGTACGGGGGGAAGGCAGGAGGCAAACAAAAAAAACTTTGGCCTGCTAAAGTTAAAATTGACAAAGATGGCCTGTCAAAGGAAAAAAAAAATCACAGGACGGCCAGCGGCCAATAGTAAGGGGGTCTTAACATCCATTCACGTTCGCCTTCCAAAAAAAAAAAAAAAAAAAAAAAAGGTGCCTCGAAAATGCGAAAAGAAAGAAGACGGGAAACAGTAAAAAAGGGGGGACAACGAAGCTCGGGTAAGGGAGGAATGGAAGAACACATAGGCCGAATTGGCGATCCAAGGCTATCGAGCAAAGCATGGTCTACTCAAAAAAAGGGTCTGATCAAAGGGGGGGGGGTTGAGAGGGAAAGGACCCGGAGAGAACACCACGCTGGAATTTCAAACGCAAGGAACCTATATATACTTGGGGAGAAGGATTGGTTGAGGGAAATTCGCGGGATCGAGAGGACAAAAAAAAAAGAATCTGAGTGAAAAAAATAAAGGGCGCAAGGGGGGGAAGAGTAAGGGGAAAGACTGGGCACTATATTCCGAAAGGCAAAAAAAAAATGGGATTTCTCGATCGGGTCTCGGGCCACTCCGAAAATATCGACGTCGTTTCCAAGCGGGGTTAGGCACACTAATGAACTGATACAAAGCAAAACCAAGGGGAAATCGGGAGAGGGGGAGTGTTGAAGTCCAAAACCACATAAAATCATTTTTCCTGGGGTGGGTGGAAAGGGGAAACGAAGAGGGGGAAGGAAAACAAAGCAAGGGGGGAAAAAGAGGGAGGGGGGAGGAAGCAAGGTAACGGTCTTCTTGGAACCGAAACAGTGGTGGAAAAAAACATGGTGGGGGGGGGGTTGTTGTGGGGGGTGGCAGTACGGCGATATTAGGGTCGGGGGAATGTAATAGCGGGGAAGGGAGGGAAAGATAGGGCAATTAATCCCGCTACGTGGCTGTCAGTACAACGAATTCACTTGGGCCGGGGGGGGAGGGCCTACAAGCTGGGGGGGTAAAGGTCTCGAAAAAATGAAAAAAACCGGAGGGGAAAGATAAAAGGGAGGCGAGGGGTAAACGGGAAATTCTCGGCTTCCAATTGTTTTATACCACTCTGAAAGACGTCTGAATAGCCTTTCGGGGGGTCTCCGAATGGGTTAAAAAAGGCTTGGGCGCCGAACAATCAATCGCCAGAAAGGCAGGAGGAAAAAAGATGCACCTTAACGGGTTACTGGGGGGTGATGAAACAAATCTGGGGGGGGAAAACAGAGAGCCAACGCTCGGGACATAAACAAAAGAAAACCCTCGAGCACAGCCGGCTTGCGAGTAAGATTTTGGGAAAAAGGGGTGTCCGAGGAGATCCTCAAGAACTCACGAACCAACAAAGCTGAAAGAATCCAGGACAAAAGCCACTGATACCATGAAGACCAACGGTGTAACCTACATAGGAAAGTGGGGGGTAAAAACTGGTAATTGGCCCGCTGAATACGCCTCGGGGAATAGCTTATGGATTTTTGAACTCACAAATCCGGGGGCACACCAAGGCACGCAAAATTGTCTTCGCGGAACGAGGAAGAAAAAAAAAACCAAGATTTGGAAAAGGGGAACACTCTGAGCTCTTCAAGGTACTTGCAAAGATAAAGGTTCGCATGCCAAACGCAGGGCCCAGTGGAGGGGAAAGAAATAGTCGTCAAACCATTTTAAATGAAATTCCGGAGGGGGTCGTCGTCTAGTAAAAAAGTTTTCAAGGCCCGCGATTGAAAAGACGTCTATGCAAAAATTTTCCAGACTACGGCAACGATTTTTGAAACAAAATCACACGCGAAGAGAGTAGCGAATAACGCGACATGTAACAAGATAGAAAGGCGACTGAAGGGGGGTGGCGACCGAAGGAAAGACGATCAGGAGGAGGGATTTGACGGTGCAAAGGACAGAGTCCATCATATGTATATTAAGCCAAGATAAGCATTAGCCTAGGGGGGAGGAGTAGAAAGGTAAGCTAGGACAGGGGGGTATAAAACTAATTTTTACTTGTGTTTGCACTTGAAGAATTCAGCAAGACGGCGAGCTCGACCAACTGCAAACGAGACACAGGGGGGGGAATGGATCGTTCAAGTAATTCCACGTAACTTAATAAGCTCAAACAAACAACAAACGGATGATGCCAAAGAGAGATTATCAAAGGATACGTCCATAAAAAGAGGGCGTCCAAGGTTGGGGGGGAGGGGGGGAGGAGATACGAACGGAGCGGGGACGAGGCTGAACTATCAATCACCAGTTTGGCAAATTAGTTAGACTGCGAAGGCAAGCCAGAATCATAATCGAGCATGAGAGAGGCGGGCGAAGATAAGGGAACGAGAAGTAAAGGCACGAATCGTAAATCCTCGATCGAAAGCATTTAGAGCAAAAATCTCGCTTGCTAAGGCAAAGGATTCAGAGATCGCCGGGAAAGAGACGAAGAAATAGCGTGAAACGTACGACTGAGGGAAGGAGTGGGGCAGAAGAACGTTTTCCCTCCTTGAAAAAATGCTAGGCCCCTAGGATACACCGTTGCATGAAAATGTGGTTTGAAAGAGCGCTATCTTAGAGAGAATTACAATCGTTTGTCGGTTGGCCTGAAAAGAAATCAGGGGAAAAAAGATGGGGGAAAACTATCGCTAACTGCGTGGGCGCAGGAAAAGGGTTTTCATTAATCTCAAGGACTCGCAAAGGGGAAGGCATTGGGATGCCCCCGGAGGGGTGGGCAAGACAGAAATAACGGCCTCAGTAAGAGGGAGAAGGGAAGAAACTAAAGGGGGGGGGGCCCCCAATTGGAAAATCTGATGCGGGACCAACTCGGGAATACTTTAGGAAGGGGTACGTGAAGGGCTCTCAACGCGGGGACGGTAGGAGGAGTGTATCCGCCGAAAACGGGTCCGAGAAAACGCCCCCGGAGTTTTCGCGGAAGGGTGGGTGTGGGGGGGATTACTGCGGTCAGATCCCCGTAAGTGCAAGGCGACAATGAATTCTAAGAAATGGGGAACCCTGCTCTGAGATTGTGGCCGTTCGAGTCCCCATCACTCTCCGAGAAGACAGAGAGGAAGACTCAAGAAGAGGGGCAAGAAGACCATCGCATTGAAAAGGTACAATGCGCCTACGGGGGCTCCACAAGAGTGGCCCGGCGAGCACCCAACTTACAAAGGGGAAAAGACTAACCCGTCCATTGAAAGTTGAAGTGGGTAATCGAGAAGAAAATGGAAGTAGAGGGGAGGGGGGAGGTGGCAGTGGTTCAAGAACCTACTCATTCCAAACCCAAAAGGTGCCTAAAAAAAAGGAAAAACACAGTGTCTACACCATGTGCAAACTCCAGAATGGACTTTGTAGTCGATCAGCAATATGACACGCGGGTTGAAAGAGAAAGAGGCGTGGAAAGGGCCATAAAAAAAAACAACCCCTCCCCCCAACTGCATTATTTGTTTCGGGTCAAATACGATCGGTTCGGGGTGTGCATTCCTGGGAGGGACATTAGTGTCCAAACAACCTCGTTGGAACGAAGGTGGAAGATCGGAATAGGTGAGGGCCAAAAACACAAGGAAGAAAGCCGGAGACTTCCAAGTAATATATTCCAAATTCAGGTGGGGCCAATTAAAGTTATAGTGCGAACTCATAGAAGGGTGGGGTTCAATAAGATCCGGAAGTACGAATCAAGATAAAACTAAGGCGAAGTATGATACGAGGTAGCGGTCAGGGAAGGGAAGCACGGCTGGGTTATAAAAAAGAATTGGGGAGCAGTGAGCATATCAAATGTTTGAGTATGCGCCCGATCGCCTTGGACGCACGGACCTTCTGTGTTACGACCAAAAAAGGGAGGAAAAATATGCCTTAGGCTTTTGATAGCTGAAACTGGAAGGGGGAAACCGTCTTGAGTTAAAGCGCAAAAAAAATGGGATTCCGGTCTTCCTAAGACAAAACTCAATCGCCCGGGAAACTTCGGAAATGATTTTGGGTCCACAGTCCATCTGTGGTTAATGCTCATGGGGACAGGAGGCCCCAATTTTGGCTTTGCCGCCGGTGAACCGTCTAAGACGGAAAAAAGACAAAAGGAGACGCCGAAGGGGGGGGACACTCACGTGTGCGGTGGTATCTAGATCATTGAAGACTAATTTTGGAGTAAACCAGGCAAGCCCGACGTCCGGGGAGGAACAATTCGAACGGTTCGGCGGGAAGACGCATTTAGGGGGGGTAAACGTAGAATATCCGGGAGGATGAAAGCTTATCTAGAGAAAAACTCAACACAACCACAAAAAACGGCTAGTCAGCCGTGAACGGTTTGACAACGCGTGCAAAATCTACTCTTTCAGTTAAGCGAGATTCAGTTCTTCTGGCAGACAAAAAAAGTCCGTCCGGAGAAAAAGCATCAAGACAGGAAGAAAGGGAAAAATCCATGGCGGGAGGGTGTTACGTTACCCCTAGTTGAAAAAAGCGGACTGTAAACTGTGGGCACAACATTTCCTAAAACTGGGGTCATAAGATAACGGACAAGATAAAA
>Ga0179593_1347558_pt1 | contig 14742 bp, 14 predicted proteins | sample CZODoug2_1_08_16_FD_185931 | JGI IMG/M metagenome (GOLD analysis project Ga0179593, IMG submission 185931) | Vadose zone soil fungal communities from Angelo Coast Range Reserve, California, USA - CZODoug2_1_08_16fungal (PacBio error correction) | ecosystem: Environmental > Terrestrial > Soil >...
GAGGCGCAGACCTTCTTTCAAGTCACGTCAATAGGGGGAAGGAACCACTAGAAAAAAAAAGCTGAGTATGGTGGCAAGTGCCTTCTCGTTCGGACAATGCCGCCTGGTACGCTCAAAAGACAGTCAAAAATGAGCCAGGATCAGATAGCCTCCTGGTTCGTAATAAGTTCAGGAAGAGGGGGAGAAATATGGGTTTTTCCCTTCCTGTAGACTGGTACATGGGGGTAGCTCTCTGGAGTCGACTAACGCGCGGCAGGGGTATGGAAAGGGGGAGGGAGACTACGGTATCTATCAACAATATAGATGACAGGCTTAAAAGCACTAGAGGCCAACACCGAAGCGCAGGGTCAATAGTCCTCAGCAAAAAAAAAGCTACAGACATAGGCCTTAAAAAGGTCGAGAATGACGCGATGAAACCGGTTTGGCTTTGTTGGGTTGGGGCTTTGAGAAGGCCTGTGGATTTTTATGTAAAAATAAGGGAAAATGACTCAGGTGGCAAGGGATTCAAGCGCGCTCAAAACCCGAAAATTCTGCGCCCCAAAAATGGGAAGGGGGGGTAACGGACCCCTGATTATTAAAAAAGAGTGGTAGGCTAAACTGGCGCTGTCATCCACTTCTCGAGGGCGCTAGAAAGGAAAAAGAACAGGGGAGGGGGGGGGGTCGAGGAACGTCAGAATGTCAGAGGGGGTGGGGGGGGCAGGGTAGCATGCCAACAGGATCATTACTGGAAAAAAGACGATTTAGGGGGGGGAAAAAAACGTCGAGGCAACAAGAGGGGGATGGGGTGGGGCCCATGGCGTTCAAGAAATGAAAATCGGATCACCGAGGGAACATAGAAAAAGAGGAAAAACTACTGGTGGTCTCCCAATGCTCTATTAGGATAAAAAGCCCGCTGGAGGGGGCCCCTAACACAAAAAGCCTGCTCTTTTCTCCGCTCAAAAAGAAGAGGACTCGAGCGTCATCTTCGGAAGCTGCGTGCGGCAACAGAGGAAAAAACTAAAAAAGTTTCCGGGCCCAATTTGGGAAGATCTCGCATGGGAGGAGGCAGAAGGGAGGCCTCTCGGTGTAACCACCAGGGTACTAGCAAATGGGGAGATACAGCGGCCATAGGGTGTCGACGGAGGGGAACAGAACGCGGAGTACCTACATCGACGATACACGGAGGGAAGAAGGAGGGACGAATACGAGAAACACGGGGGGGACTTGGACGTTTTGAAAACATCGGCACCCGGGACCACTGCAATCGCCCCTATCTGGCGCGCAACCAGACAGATTCGGCAAGGAAGGGGACGTGGGGCGGGAACGACCCAGGGAAAAAAGGGAGACATCGATGGAGGGAACCGACGGCGAGGATGCTGCAAGTAAAAAGGACATAAAGGGGGGAACGGGAGGGGAAGAGGAAAAAACGAATCGAATAGCCTCGGGCAGGGGCCCCGATAGATACCCGGCAATCAATTCGAAAAAGACGTTAAAAAGGAAGATTCTCTGCGGCGTCTAATTCGGCTGCTAGCGACTGATGCCCGCCATTGAAAAAGAAAAGACGTGTCAGGTTTCAGGCGCGGCAAAGAGGAAGGTCGGCGGCATACTGCGCTTGCATGTGGAGCGGAATAAAATGCAGGGGAGGACTATGAGCCTATATTACGTTACTCCTATATCAATGGAATATTCGGGAGGTTACTGGATCACTCCTGTCTCTCCGACTAAGAGTATTGTCGTAGAACCTGTCTGCGGGCTACGGCGAAACCCAAACGTGTAACCTTGTCCCCGTTTCTTACGGTTTAGAAGGAGGAGGGGGGGGAAGGGTTCGCCATGTTGACGTGCTGTGCATTCTCGTGAAAAGGGCAACTGATTGGGCGAAGGGGGCGAAAGCGGAAGTGCAACAATCTAAGAAACTCCTGTGCATCTAACTCCAGCACCCTAACTGGTTGATCGTCGGACATAAAAACCTTCTCTCGAGTCTTCAAATTATGAACACGAAGCTCATATCAATTGGAGAAACCTCCCTCGGAGTCGTCGTCACGTCTCTGGATGCTCGGCGAACTGGGGGGGAGGGGGGGGGTCAGCTGGGGCTAGCCAAGGTGAATCTGGGGTGATTCAACCTCTCGGAATCACTCTAATCCGAACTCCGAGATAGGGGAAACGCGAACCGGCGGCGGCTCAAAGGGTGGGGAGGCCTTGGGGTCGAGCTTCCGCCAAAAAGGGGGTTTGTCGGGTCGCAGCCATCAAAGGAACGGAGGGGGGGCAAAATGTAGGTCAGAAACAGAATGAAAAAACTCAGCTACCCCCGGAAAACGCGCACCAGCGGCGGGAAACTGGTGGGGGCAGGGGCCTAAAAGGGGGTGGTTAAAGGGGGTGCTGCCGTATTGTGTCAACACGGACTCGGGAATTAGCAAGGGCGCGTGGGGCCCATGAACTTGTCCTCTTAACTCCTGCTCAATATAATAAAAAAAAAAAACAACAACAACGTATATAAAATAGATCATCTCCTGCTTCTGAACGTTTCCATCTGAAGGATGCAGGCGCGCGAAGGGGCTAAACTCCACTTCATCAAACAAAAGGAAAAAAAAAACGGAAGAATTAACACATCTCAAAAAACGGGGTGCGCGGTAAGCGAGTGGAAATCTCGTGGTAAAAGAGAATCAAGGGAAATAAAAGCGCAGACCACAAAACACAGTGGTCTTGACCACACGCTAAAGGCATCCCACCCGTGTGCAGCCCCGAAAGTGCCGCGTGTCAAAGCCTAAAGGAGGAGGCGTTTAATGATGCCTCTCTCAACCTACTCTTCCCCTTGGGAGGAACCAAACACCACCACCAAGCGCCCCCGAAAAATCCACAGCATCCCACGCCTCTCGACGGGAGATCCGCGAAAGAGGTAAGGCAGTAAGGGAACAGCTTCGGGGTTATCACCTCGTTTAGACCTGGGCAGTCGTTTTAAATGTCAAAAAATAACGAAGGGAAAGGTTCTGAAAAAAGCGGAGAGCACGTCACGCGAGTCTTCTGACGACGCCATTCTGGACAATGTCTCCACCCACACACGGCAAGTCCGCAGTGCCAAAGTCACACCGCACGGCGACACACTCCCGCAGGCCGGAGAAAGAGGAACCAGGAGGAAAAAAAAGTACTGCAGACTGCCATAGAAATAAGTAATTGATTCTAACGCGGCGTGGGTCGCAGAAAACCGCGACGCCGAATATAGCCCTAAGGCTGACTGTCCCTACTTCGGTATCGTGAATCATCGCCCGAACCTGAGTGAGCGAAAAATGAGACATTAACGAAAGAAAGCATTCAAAGTCCCCCCCGCCCAAATCAGGTAGGGAAGGAAGCGGGAAGGTTAGAGAAATACCCAGCCAGCCCCGGGGGCAGCGGCAACCTTCCTTCATTACGTAAACTCGATGGGTGGACGACGAGGGGGGGCAGGATCCTTGGGTCTACATCGGAGACGATCAAAAATTTCTTCTTCGATTTAGGGTATAGGGCACAGGGGATGGAATGGTCTGTCAATGTAATTGTAGCAGAAGTCACATACTGTCAGTCTGTGCCCGGGGGGGAGGGGGACGCTCAGCACGTGAAATCCGGGCAACAGATGTTGTGCGCAGTGCCAAAAAAAGAGGAGCGAGATTCGGTCTCTGTTTTGAAAGTTGAAAATAAAAAAGAGCGAAGCCGCAGGGGGGGATCTCTGTAGCAGTGTCTCATAGTCAGTGTAGGGGTAAAAGAGCGTGACTGGGTGCCTCCGCTGAAAGCTTGATCGGCCGAAAGTGAGGTAACACTTGGAGAAGAACGGGGGAAACCCAAGACTTCCTTCGCGCTCGCCATTGGGGAGGCGACCGAAAAAAGAAGGGAACGTAGAAAAGTTTTAGTGAAGGTTGAACGACAGGGGGGCGGTCTAGTAGGCGAATATTAAAACTACGAGGGAGAAAGCGGGGAGTGGGGGAAGGGAATAAAAGATGCTGTGATACCTACACCCGGCTACGGGGAATCATCGAGCAAAAGGGCAGAAGCCTTATACTCGTAGGGCTATTGGATAGTATACGCTGGCCTGAGACTCTGATTTGGCCTAAGCGATTAACAACCGCATGTATGTTCCCAGGACTTACCTGTGTGGGCAGGATGGAGCCAGACGAAAAAAACATCGGAAAATGATTAGGGTTTCTACACCCCGCTTTGATGGGTATATCAGCCAGACGAAGAAGTGGAATTCCGTTTTTGCATAGCCCAGAGTGGTCCAAAAGACGAGGGCCGGAAACAAAAGGAAGGGGGGCATAATCGATTTGGAAGCATAAGATGAAGCCTGGGGGCCCCCGAAAAGAATTATTTTGAGCGCACATACACCTAAGGCAAAAGATCAAAGAGGAAGCATCCCACGCCCGGCAGCGGGAATGCTAGAAATGAGAAAAGACTCAGCTCTCGAAGGCGCGCCCGCCTGTCAGACTAGTGGAGTACGAGGGGGCCGCGATGTGGGGTTACCGGGGAACGGAGAGTGGGGGCTATCCTCGAGCTCCACGAAGGGTCAGACTAAGCGCCTAGGGCCGGACCAGAGGAATAGACCCCAAAGGACCAAAAACCCGGAAAAAAGGTTGCAACCAAAACTGCGCTCGAAGTAAGTATCAAGCGAAGAGAGGGGGGGAAGATCTGGGGAGAAAAGGGGCGCAGGATCCAGAGACCGAGGGGAAGGAACCGGCAGGCCTATCGAAGCCCTACATCGCGAATCACGGCGGAGGGGACAAGTGTCTGAGGACGCGAGAAGAAGAAGGGTCCGACCTCGAAAAACAAACACCGTAGAGAAAGAGAGGGCGGCCGAAAAGGGGGGAGGAAAGCCAGGCAGAAGGGGAAGAAACAGGGGATCTAATGTAGGGAGTTGCGAGAGCAGGAAGGGGGTTACGGGCCCCTCTTCCCCGCCGATATCAGCGAACACAGGAAAGGAGAAGCGAAGACCCTGTTTCTGAAGGACAAAAACTCAGGAGAACGAGGCGAGCCAGTTGTTGTGCAACCGGTTGCAGGTTTTAGCGGGGGGGAATGTGGGGGGGGGAAAGAGCGGAGAGGGAGGAGGGAATAGCCTAGCGCGGGTCGGATGACGGGTGTGCGGTATCGACTGGGTGGAGATCAAGCAACAAGAAACGCTGAAAGGAGAACAGGCATGTCTGGCCAACGCGGGGGCGCATGCAGAGGAGCAAGGCAAAAAATCGTTGCCGGAGAACGCAAGGCTAGTCATTAAAATGAGAGCTGAGAGAGGAACTTGGGGGAGGGGGGGTGATTCTCGAGTGCTTGGGGGGTATTAGGTATGGGTGCGCTCATAAAATTTCTCTTCAAACGAGCCGCAACTACTCAGCCAAATCTATGAGGGGGGAAACAGGAAAGTGAATTTGTACTTTAAAATATCGGGGTCAAACAACATGGGGGGCGAAAAGAGGGAAGGGAAAAATCGCTTTCACTGACGTCGAAAGATAGAAAACTAGGACAACATTATTGGGGTAGAAGGAAAACGTAACAAGAATGGAGGGGGGGTGGGGCCGGGGGGCTGTAGACGACGCCAACAACCGGAGAAGTAGGGGGACATCCGCAGGAGACGGGCTGGTAAATAGAAGGTAGAGGCCAAAAAGAGGGGGGCGCCTGTGCTTAAAGTACGACAACGAGCATTCCCCACGACCGCCGAGATCTACGATGCTAAAGAGGCGCTAGGAAAAGGGAAAAGAAGAGAAAAGATGTGTATCCCGAAAAGCAGCAGCTGGATGCGACGGCCGGTGCAAAAAACGATTCTCGATCGGGGAGTCGTCGCCTACGGACTGCGCTAAAAAAACTCTGAAAGAAAAACATGTTTAAAAGAAGGGGGAAAATTTAGCGAGAACGACAAAGTCGAGGAGAAGAAAAGGGAGGGGACAACGCGGGTGTGGAACCATTTTTCCTGAGCAAAAAGTGAAATAAGAAGGGGAGGCAAGGGAAAAGGGCCGCGGACAGCCACAAAGAATCGTTTATACATCGAATGGGGAGGGGAGACTTTCTAGATATAAAGGAAAAAAAAAAGGAATGGCTGAGGAAGAAAGTTGTTACGCAGGGCCTGAAAGACTATACCTCTTGCGCCGCTAAAAAAAATCCGGATGCCACGAGGGGAAGGGGGAGGGAAGCGAAAAACGCAAGGGAAAAGGATCATCGATTCCTCCAAGGGCGTTCAATAAGCAAGTCCAGGACAGACGGGAGCATAAACTGAAACCCGCGAGAGACGGGGCAGCCCACCAAGCTGTTGTACCGATCCGATAAGAGGGAGAAAGGTCTAGAGGAAGACCGGCACGCGTCCGGCGCGAGAACGGGTGTACTCCGAACTTCTGTCTGCACCAGGAAGGGGGCCACGACTGGGGGGGCAGGGGGGGGCCCGGAGAGGATTTCGGCCTCTTTATGATGGGGAAAAAACCGGCGAGCGCAGGGGTTCACAAAGCTTCATTTTCGGTCAGAGGATACGAGACAGAACGAGGGGGGGGCCATGCAAGAAATCCCAGGGGGCTTTCTGGCTCAGGTTAACTTTCTAAAAAACTGTGCCTCTGCTAGGAACAACTGGGGCGGGAGGGAGGAAGCCATTCCTGTCTTTCAAAAAAAAAAAAGGGGGAAGGGTGCAGGAAGATTATTGCAAGTTTTGAGTTCTGCGCAAAATGGGGAGGGACTGGGGGGACATTGCGTTCATGAATCTGGTTTGTAGTCATGGGTGGCGGGAAGGTGGCGGACGCGTCGCTGCGATCCGTTGTAAGTGAGAGAGGGGAGCGAACCTTGAGGAAGTGATCGTTCACGGGACAATCTAAAAACGTCTCCGACTCGTTCTGGAAACCTTCTTTGTCCCTTCCCTCAATTCTGGAAAGGGGGATCAAGAAAACTCGAACCGCCGGTAGAGGACAGGATATCGGCGCTGGTTCTTGATCCTGTTTCTTTACTCAATGGACGGGGCGATCTCAAAAGATCGTCCGTCAGTGCCACTCGAACGGGCTGAGACCTATAAAAAAACCTCTCAGAGAAGAGTGACCAAGGAAAACGGGGGAGGGGAGCTTAACCTGTTGGGAAGACGGGTTGTGTCGGATTGCTACCCAATGGGTGGGGGAGTGGTAGCCCGCAGAAGCTACGGGAGTCGTCAAATTCTTCGTACACACAGAGATTGCCAACCGCGGGTAGACACGTCTCACATCTCATTTGACCTTGGGGGGGGGGTAAGACTCCGCCTTTGATTTGCGGGGAGCGGGGTTTTCTGGTCCGTGGAAGTGAGACAATGCCGCAAAACTGCCGTCCCTATTGTCCCTGCCGTAATCATAAAAGTCCTGGCGTAGAAGAAGAAAAACAACATTATGAGGACTAAGTCTGGCTTCTTCGGGTCCATCATTTGTCCCAAGTATCTTCTATTAAGGGCACTCAACCTTTGACGCATCAAAGGACATAAACACCAGAAACGAGAAAATAAACAACCGAAGAAAAGAGGCGGTGCGCCTTTGTTAATAAGCGATTTCATCTCTGGGTACGAAGAAAATCCACGAAAACGGTTTCACATCTACCACGACAAACCAGGGGAAAAAAGGGGCTTAACAACGGCAAGGACTCACCCATGTTTCAGATACTCCAGGGGAGCTGTGAAAGATCGATGGAGGGGTATATAATGAAAGCGGAAGCCAAAACGCTAGGACATGGAGAGCAAACCATCTCCCCAATACCACCATTGAGATCCCCAGGAGCCGATCGACGGGCACACGCAGAGGCGCAAATTAAAGCGACATCCGCAGCATGAGAAAAATTTTAACCACGATAATGTTGAAGGGGGGGAAGGTCCAATAAGAAAAGAAGGGGAGACTCGTGCAGGTCTAACGACTGACCAAGCAGGGCAAAAAAAAAGGTATGCGCCCGGAAGTGCTCTTCACCTCATACACCACGCAGGAAAAGGAAAAGGGCCAGGCAAAACGGCTAAACATTCTCGTAAGAACTCCCCAAACGACCCCTCTTTCATTCTTCTCCCTTACTGAAGAGGAGTGAGTCTAGAAATAAAATTAAGGAGGATACTCGACTGATCCCTTCCACCGCTACCCAGCATAGACTCAGCGGTCTCTGAGTCACCTTCCCATCTTAGGTATAGATTGAATCAAAAGGGGAGGGGGTCCCGGAAAAAAGGACGCGAGCATTAAACAGAAAGACAGACTAAAAAAGAAGCGCCGTGCACATGCCCATTCTTAAGGAATCCGCGGGCCAAGAAAGGGGACAGAAGTTTGTCTCCGCAGCTGGAAGTAGCCGAAAAAAGTGGACGTCCTTCCTGATGACTTATAACTCAGGTTTTCTCCTTAGTGGGGCGGGGGTACAATAATATGGTGGGGTCAGGCATCGGAGACGCTCCTTTCTGCTAGAAGTGACTAGACAAAAGGGGGGTCCGGGGAAGGAATGAAAAAAGCGCCGGGGGGCGGATAAGAAAAGAGGAAATCAAAAGTGGCCTGAAATTGTCCCTCGCCACCTGGGAAATGCGCATAAGGAGGGGGTGAAATGAGAAAAGCGCGAAATCGAGTCAAAAGGTGCCAAGGGTTAAGTGGAAAAGTACTCCGCTGGCGCAGCCCGAAAAGGGGGGGGTTAGTCGCTCCGCAGTTGGCGGAGGGGAGGCATCGGGTACAGTAAGGTAAAAAAAAACGCCTTAGTCTCCGAAGGTAACAACGTGATCAACGCCCGGTAGAGCAATGGAAAGGGGGGGAACACAAGGCAAATGCCTTAACCTATCAAACCAGAAAGGGGGAAAGTTCGGACGCGATGAAATCAAAACTAAAAGGCAACATTTTTATCACACGGTTGTGCGCGCAGCAAAGGAGGGCAAACATCACGCTTGATCACAGTACGATCCAGCGCTTCTTGGTGGGATCTCCATACAACAGAGCACTCTCCTCAGACGGAGAAACCGGGCGAAACAGGAAAAGTAGATACTAGACTAGGGTAAGTTATACTCCCGTAAGGGGAGAGGGCAAGGGGGAACACATCGGGTGGCAGAGGGGAAGTGGAGGGGGGCGAACACACCAAAAGCAGTGGGCTTTTTCCGTACTGGCGCAAGGGGGGGCGGGGAAGGAAAAAAACCAGGAGGGGGGGGCATTATTGACGTGGGAGCACCCCGGTTGATCTTGACGTATGTCGGTCATGCGAAGGGGCGCTAAGTGGGGAGAAGGGAAAAGCTGTTGTCCGACAGTAGGGAGAAAGTACCTCCCAGGGCAATGTGTTCTCTAGCGTCTGTGGTGCTATGCTCAAGAAAAACGGGTGCCCCGAGAATAAGGAGTTTGCGCGCCATACCCCTACCCCCAGCAGCTGCATGCAAGACCACCAACAACGCCCCAAGTAAGGAGGGAGTGCTAGCATTTTTAAAACGTGAAAAAGAAGTCAGGGGGGAAAAAAACAGAAAAGTTTGGGGATACTATTGAGTCTCCGGTGCAAGAGGAAAAGTTCAGAAGGGGCGCGGGGGCGAGGAGCGTGAGCCTAATACATTCAAGTAAAAAAAAACCGAAGCCGGAAACTGACGCTATTGTATACTCGCCTCGCAAGCGAGACAAAGAGAAAAAGCTAAAACCCTGAACAAAAGGGGACCCAACACTCGCTCAGAAAAAAGACGTGATCCGGAGGGGATACGAACGTATCTTCGCATTTCCGGGGGGAGCATGGGGAGCTGTCGGGAGGGGGGAGCGGAGCGGAAAAGGCTGGGGACCCGTAAAAGTGAAAAGGAAAAAAATAGGAAACACCCGACAGAGAGCTCGTGAGAAAAATGACACGGGGGGTGGAAAAAAAGAGGACAGAGGCAGACTTTCCGGCATATAAAAATAGAAACAAAAAACAGGGAGAAAGAGGAAGAGAGGCCGTAAAGTTATTCTCTCCTTGAATAGGACAACCAAGGAAAGGACTCCGAGCTGGGGGGAAGTCCAGGGCGAGAACCTCTGGGGAAAAACGCCTGGTCCTATCATCGGTACCTCTCCCATCTCTCAAGCATGCCTCAAGGGAAGGGAATAAAAATTCAGTATCACGTACGGAGAGAGGTCAAGGGGTGGGAACCGGGTTGTCAGGGTTGGAGATGGAGTGGCTCTGTCATCCTCAGACGCGGAAGGGGGGTCAGGGAGGCACGTTGCCCGGGGATGTAATGTGATAAGAAAAGGAAAAAAAAAAAGATCGCTCAAAAGGCTGACAGGTGAAAACATGCCCCTATCACAATACGCTCCTGCAAAAACTTGGGGAGAAAACCGACTGAAAGGGGAGTGCCGGGAAAATATAGTACGTCGCTTACCCGGTTTCGGTTGGTGGATGGTGGGGAAGCGCTAGGGCGGATCTGTAGGGGGGTTGTTTGCCTCAAAATTAATCCGGGGCAAACGGCTTCAGAGGGGGAAGAAACTAAAAACCGATTGCTCGCAACGCCCCTTCCCGGGAAGAGCAAAATAAGATCTGGAAACAAGGCAAGGGCGGAGCAGCAAAGAACGGAAGCGGACCACTTCTTCGGGGCGATCTAAAGGAAAGAGGGGCGGTCCACGCAATAGGGGAATGGGTGGGTGGGCAAATGCTGTGTAGCGCATCTGCCAACCCTCGACATTAAACGTGACCCTCCGATGAGGTTGGACGGCTATGAAAGGAGGGAAAAACATCGGGTATCCCAGTGCTTCAATTAGCAAGCCCTCATACTTCCCCTCAGGACCCTACTAGTAGAAGGAGGTGAACCAACGATGCTGTGGATCGAGGAGAAGAAAGACCCAAGATGGTGTGCCATAGGGAAAACAAGCATCGATTTCTCCTTCATTCCTAAAGGGGGAGTGTGATCGAAAAAGACCTAAGGAGTTCTACCCAGGAATAAAACACAGGGGGGGGTCCGTTCCGGCATGAGATCATCGGTCCAATCTCGACAATTGCGAGGAAAAGGCATCTCGCGGGGGCACCAGTTTCAAAAAGATACAAGGTCTATAAAAAGGCGGCCGATCAAGAGGGGGTTCCGACGGCGAACAGACGCTCGCCGTTACTACCATAGATTTCCTGCTGAAGCCAGTCGATGGGAAAACTCAAAAACGAGAAACAGGTGGGAATGCACAGAAGGCGGATGGGTCAACATTCAACATCGGCAACGGGCCAACTCCTTCTATAGCTGAGGGCGCGAAAGGGGCAACCATCACGAAAAAGCAAGTAACAGGGGGCTGAGAAACAACGCCCTTTGTCCCCGGAGAATAATCGTCCGACGAAAGGATATGAAAATGAAAGTAAAGAAGGGAAAGCCATGTGCGACCTACGTCAATCCTCAAAAAAGATCGTCTCCGAAAAAAGGCCAGCGCCAAAAAGAGATGGGGGAAACAATCTCGCAAAAATCGATGTTCTAATAAGGCAGGCAGGCTTCAGGGCACGCGTGGACGGTCGAATATTCTGGGTAATCCTCCGCTTTCGGGCCCGCGAATGGGGGAACAACTAATGGGGGGGGCCGGGGACGGGCTCGGGTGCTTTCTGGGCGTTTGGTACCATGCAACAGGCCGGAGTGGGTCGCGCTACACTGTCATTGGGCGCTATTCTCGATCGACCGGGGGAAAAGGCGAAGAAAAAAAAAAGATTGGATTCGGCGGGGGCGTATAAACAAGGAATAATAAGGTTTAGAAACCGCGCCCCCAAAATGCAGTAGCTGGAGATCCGTGTTACGCCCGGGGGGGGGAGGCCTGTAAAGGATGGGAAGTGGACGGGGGAGACTGGGAGCGGGGGGGGTCATTCGCTGGGACCTGCCTCTTTGCTTCATTGGTGTCGCGCCATGGCGGGCGGAGAAAAAAGCGCTGCTCCGGAGTCTCTGGGATCACATAAAGTTCGGCGTGATCTGAGACATCTAACCTCGCCGGAGCTTAACCTCGTGATCAAGGAACGAAAAAAGGTACAAGGGGGGGAAAACCGGCTCTATGTCGTCTATTCGTCGTTATTCCTGTCTCCATGTTGGAGGTTTGCGAGGGGGTAAGGGGAAGCGCCAAAGTTGAGCGGAGTTCGTTGCGAGGAAAGTCTCTGCGATCAACTCTACAACATCTCAGCGAAACTTCCCCTTCGAGTCCAAAGGGAGGGCCGGCCGGTGTTCGTCGCGGGTCAAGGTGGTTTGTCGTGGTTGAGGCTGTCTCAATCCAAGCGTTTCCCGGGTGAGTATGGCACACGAGCTGTAAAACAAGGGGAATTACCACGCGCAAATCAAGTGGTGGAATTCCTGCGCTCTGCTAAGTGGAGGTCAAGTGTTTTGATGGCGGTGACCAGGCAGGACCGCCTCCTGGGTCTGCTTTTTGCCCGCGTAAAAAAACCTCTCCGCTCAAGAAAATCGACTTTCAAACACGGATTAGGAATAAAAAAAGAGAGATAGGGAAAAGAGATTTAAAAGCCAACATGGTCCCATCGCGGTATACTCTCGGTACGAAAATCCCGAGAACCCCCGAGCAGAAAAAAGAAGGTACCAACAAGCTCCACGCGAATGGTTTCTTCATGTACCTACCCTCGTAATGCAAATAGAAAATAAATGGGAAACAGGGATTGCGCAGAGATACCAAGAACCCACTGTCTTCCGTAACCGCGAGTAAAACTTACAAGGAAACAGGTGTAACGCAAAGTTCGCGTTAAATCATCGTCTTAGCTTTTATAGTATGATCTCCTCATTCTGATCAACCAAGACGAGGAGAACTGGGGTGGTGGTTAGGAGACAAGCGCAACCACCCCAAAAGGCCTCAAGACTCCAGAATCGCTCTACGGAAAGGAAAAGCGTGCTGCGCACGGGAAAAAGGAAAAAGCGGGGCGGCCGTTATACATAGTAAGGTCCAAGTCAGTGAGGTTGTCTATTGCCCGACGATCACTAACGTTCCTTATTTATCTCCCAAGGCTACAAAAGCAGCCAAGTACAGAGACAAACATGCAAAACCCGGCATGGGAAAAAGCGAAAGTTCAACTAACTCAGCCACAGTCGGGAGGGGAACTCCATAGCTCGTACCTATACTCAAAAAGGAAAAAGAAAAGCCGTCGCCCATGAAGGAGACGGCGGGCATCTCGAAATGAAGCAAAAATGTCGGGACGCCGGCGTGTATCAACCGCTCGACAGCATAGAGCCGGATCTAGTGGTATTCCTCTTCGTATCGAGAAATCGGACGCAAAGAAGGTAGGGGAGACCAGCAACGCGAAGGAAAACACGAACCAGCCGGAAGGACCGCGCCGCCCGGCCCCCAGCGTTTTTGTCCGCGGGCATAAATGGGCAAAAACAAGAAGGGACGCCGCAATACGCTGCAAAAAGGCCGGACCTGGACCTCACTAAAACCTCAGAAGGGTGCGCCGGATTGGATAGCATATCGTTGTGGGCTGAAAAATTCATATGCGGGCCATTGCGGTTCACAGTGGGGGGAACTCTACACCAGGAGGACCGTGTGTACTTGCACGTAAATAAGAGACCGCTACCTCGAGTATACGGGGGAATGAGCCAAACCTGGGACTAAGGCCAATCAGGGGAGGTGCGCTGGACGACCAGATCTCGCTCTGAGAGAAAAATGGTCCCGGTTGAAGGGAAAATAACGGAGGGGAGGAACATCCTGTTCTACTGAGAGGACCTAGGGCTTCGACGCAGAAGATGTAGGTAAACGAGTCTCTGGCTGTTCAAAAGCAAACAAAGGGATTAACGTGTGAGAAGGGCATTGGGGAAGAAACTTGGTGGGGAAACACCGTGAAAAATGTAGAGCTCCTAGGAAAGTGTCGAGAATGTTCCTATTAACTTGAATCCGGAACAAAAAAGGGTGGGCGCGCAAGAAGGGGCAAAGACACGATCGGGCACTGCTTGGAAAAAAGGCGGGCTTCAGATCACTGTCTGGGGTGGGGGAAATAGCCCCAAACCTCGGGAGAACTAAAGGGAACACCGAACGGGCGAATCCGTAAGGCCGGAGGTCGAGTAAATCACTGAAGCTTTCCTGTGGGGGAAAACCAAATGGGGGGAGCACCACATCGAGGGGGCAGAAGGAGGGAGTTACTGACCCACCATAGAGGGATGGGGGACGGATACCGGGGGGGTTGGCGTGGGGGGGGGGGGGCTCCATCTTCACCAAAACACTCACTCTTGCTTCTCGACCCATATTGTGGTATCTGATATCAAAGGCCTACAAGAATTGGGACGCTCCCGTTCGGGAATATGGACCATCGTTTTGTCACGGGAACACGTGCCGGGGGCAACTCCCAGGGACTGTTTCAGGAATCTCTTGTTTTAGCGTCTTCCGTTAGACCAAGAAGAAATATAGTTGGGAGCGAAGCCCCTCGTCCCAATCCGCAGCAAAGTCAAACAACAACTGCCCATTTTAATTCGCGTATGGACATTTGAACTCATAAACGGGCGCGTGGGAGAGAAGGCCAGCCCTTTTTCAGGAAAGAGGAAAGGGGGGGGAGATCCACCGGTGGGGGAAAGGTCCCTTTTCGAAAACATCTCTCGTTGGCGTGGCAATCATACGGAAGATAACAAAAGACTGCCGTGGGGGGAGAGGCGTGAGAAATAGAATCCCCTAACTAGCCGGCTATCCACCCGTAAAATAAGAAAACCGGACAACAAGGTGCACACCAACAGGGAGAGAGGAAGTAATTTAAAAGGCACGTAATGATTAAAACAGGAGGCAACGTGATAACCCTGGCGAAAAGGGCGCTTGTCTCTGATCAAAAAGCCCAGTCTTCCCGTTTCCCTTACAAAGCTGAGGAAACAAAGCCCGAAGCATAGGAGAACGTGGTGAAGTCCCAAGGACGCGCAAAAAAGAAGGG
>Ga0179593_1360162_pt1 | contig 14742 bp, 13 predicted proteins | sample CZODoug2_1_08_16_FD_185931 | JGI IMG/M metagenome (GOLD analysis project Ga0179593, IMG submission 185931) | Vadose zone soil fungal communities from Angelo Coast Range Reserve, California, USA - CZODoug2_1_08_16fungal (PacBio error correction) | ecosystem: Environmental > Terrestrial > Soil >...
AATGTCTACCACCATTGACCCGGAAAGACAAAAGCGGCCTCATAAGAAAGCAAGGGAAGGGAGAGAATAGAAAAAGAACCGTCTCAGAGGGTTTCTACAAGGGAGGGGTCACTCTGGGGATGGGGGAGAGGCCGAACTTGGGCAGAAAAGGAGAAAAAAAGGGGGACACAGGGCGGAGGGAGTGGTGGGGGTCGCTGTACTCTCAAAACTTGGAGAAGAGCAGAGCTCAGAACCCCCCTTCTAATCGAATCACAGGGCACAGAATTGGGATGGAGATTGAGTCCTGGGAACATAGATGATAAGATCATGACTGAGTACTTAGTACCGGGCCAGAATCAATCCTCGTCTCCGTAGCGTCGTAGGAGAGTGAAGGGAAATTAGGGGTCTGAGATGAATTAGTCGTAGGTCAGCGAGGATCGAGAGATCTGGGGGAAGTGAAGATTGAGAAGCAGGAACAAAATATTATCGTACGCCATCTGAAGTCAGGGGAAATTCATGTCTATGGAAGGGGAAAGAAAAAACTCGACGAACAGGAACCCAGAAAGGAGTGGTTTTCAGACTCCTGCCTCAGTCATAGGACCAGCACCAGTGTCCGCGTAGAGGGGAGAATGGGAAAAATGGGGGATGCGTAAATCGGGACATGGCCCGAAAGTTTTCATGGGCAGAGCGCGAAGCGAAACTCGGTCCCAGGAGAGAGGGGGAGGCGGAGAGCTGGAAATAGCTGCAGCCGTTTGGAAAGGGTCAACATACAGAGCATACAACAGGGAAAAACACGCAATGGCGGGGGTAGTAGAGAAGGGGATCAAAATTATTGGGAAGGAAAGGAGATCACCTACGCCCAAACCCAGATGCGAGGAATAAACAAACGGGAGGAAAGAGAGAGAGAGAAGAAAAGCGTAAGGGAGGGGAGGGGCGTCTGGACACAAGCATGTGCGAGTGTAAAATCTTCTCCACAAATGGGGAGAGGGGAATAGTCGCGGGTCAAGCCTCAAAACAACGGAAAATAGGTGCCGGAGAGATACGAAGGAGTATCATTCGGTGTTCCAGGCGTCTAATGGGGAGAGGAAAGGGGCTACGAAAACCTGGCGGGGCAAGTAGGAGTCACGATAAAAATCCCGATTGAAATGGGCGTAAGGCTTGGTTGGGACGATACAATCGGCAGAACGTGACACTCCGCCGCAAACTTCAAAGGAAGGGGGGGTATGTGAAAACGAGAATTGGGCCAGTCACGGGTAATAAACTGACAGAGCTTGTGGGAGGTAGCAGAAGATATAAGTCGCAGAGGAAGGGAGTGCTCGAGTAGAGGGGATTAGGCACATTGATCTCAGGAGAAGAAGGAACGAATCCAGCACTTCACGAAAGGAGGAGGCTTCCGTAGGCGGAAACCGCATATGAGGCATGAGTATAGGAGAGTTCCAAAGTTTGCGCTCGCCGCCAGGCTGCCTTGGGGATTGAACTCTCAGGGGTTAGTCTGGAGGGGGATCACTCGGTGGGCACGGACATGGAAGGAACGATCCATGAGAATGGCTCCCCAATGGTTAAGAGTGACATTCAACCCGTGAGAAGGGTCCAACCAGCTGGCCCATCAGCATGGGGGCTGGGGCCCGACTATTCGAAGGGGGAATAGAAGAGAGAAGAGAACCTTCAAGGTGGGTGCGGAGGGAAGGGTCTTAGATAGATTTACCGGTGGGTTAAAAGAAACTGGAAAAAAGAGAAGGAGGGGGTGATCAAGGCAAAACGTTCTGTAGTAGGGCTTTTGAAGGGGCAGGAGATAAGCTCTAAGGAGGGACGAGTGGGGAGGACAATCTGGAAGAACATGTGAAGTAGGTGACAGGGGAGGGGGACGACTCTCTCAGGGCAAAAAAATAGAGGAATGGACGGGAAAGAAAAGGGGGAAGTCGGCACAATGGCTCTAACATCTGGGGGAGACAAAGAATTGTTAGGGCTCACGCCGGGTGGTGGGGGAAGGAAGCGACCGGCGTAAAAGAGTGTACCATAGGCTAGTCACGGCGATGGGAATAAATTCGCTCGATGCTAAAATGACCTGAATCGATCAAACAGGAGGGGGGGGTTCATTATCGCGTTTCAGGAATGAAGAAAAGGGAAGTACGTTTTGGCAGCAACATCAGGGGGAGAAGGCGCGCGTAAATCGCAAAATGTGCAATGGAAGGCAAAGTCACAATGACGGCGTGACATTTGAGAACAGGCGCTACGAAAAAATGAGGCGAGTAACGGAAGTTGCAGTGCGCGGGTGAACAAAAAGACAAGAGCTGCTCGTTTAGAGAGGCGCCTCTAAAGGTTGGTGAGGCCGCTGGGGAGAGTCAGCAGACATTGTAGCGCCGGTGACTAAAAAAAACTCAACTGCACGGCGGTGGGGAAGCAGGGGTCCAGGGTGGAAAGGATTCCAAAAAAGGAGTTCCTTTTAAACGGTCTAAGTTCAAAGTCTGAGGGAGCCTCCAAGTCAATCCAGGCGTTCGCATGAGGGGGCCAGGGCAAGGTTAAAAGGGAAAGTACAACCCAGGTAAACATGGTTAAAGAATCACTCACGGTAAGCTAAAGTTAAAATTTAGCAGAGGAGGAGGGAGACCAACCACGGACAGAACAAGTCGGTTCAGAATCGGGGAGGAAAAACAGGGAGGCGAATGTCTTATCATGATTGAACGCCGCTGATCGAGGAGATCAATATCTTCATGCAGGGAGAGAAGAAAGGAACGCAGACTCGGCGTTCTTCTGCCCGGGGGCTTCAGGGGCGATGAAGAAACACTAGCGACAAAAACAGAGGGGGGAGGAGCATCACCAAGGCTTACGACTTATCAGGGGGAGACCAGCGAACTTCGGCCTCCAGGAAGTCTCAAGGGGTCGACCACAAAAAATGAGGGGAGTACTCTCAACGCAACGGCATAAGGCGCGGACCTTAAAATGGGTTTTGAAAACACCGGAAGGCACCAAGCATGTGACAGCGCCGACAACCACCGTCCCCTTGGAAAGGTCGTCAGACGCCGGCAATGGGAGGGAGAAGCGGGAAAAGATCCAGGGTAGCTAAATCGGCAGGGGGGTAGGGGAGGGGGTCCCTAGGGATACGCATTACACGAAAAATTTCTATAAATCGGAAGAGGGAGTCGCGAAAATAAAAGGCATCGAACAACCCATGCAGAAAATACTTAATAAAACATCTCTAGATGACAAAAAAAAATGCATGAATGACAAATCACACCATCGGGACACCGACCGAACGTAAGATGGTTGAAAAAGGAAAAAAGGCAGGGGTTGCTTCCCATTTGTGGGGAGGTGCGATGAACTTCAACAGGGAGGAGAGCAGATATTTAATAAGATCTAATCGGCGAACGGGGGGCGAAAACAGGAAACAACGCAACCTGCAAAAAAATAAAGTGGAAAACTCTGCCTAGGGAGGGGAACCATCAAACGTAGTTCGTTCTAAAAGCTCGATTAGGAGTACAAATCGAGAAAGGGGGGGAGGGAGTAGCGTCGCTACGATTCAAATAACCAGAAAAGCACCAAAGGAGTATGGAAAAGGAAAAGGTAAATTAATGGAGAAAGGGGGAGGAAGAACTCGCGCGCAGACCGTCGGCAGCCCAGGGCGCGGGGTGGAAAGGAGAACGCAGGCTGCTAGAAGTCTATCCAAGAAGAAGGAAAAACGACAGGGGAGAGGAAAGATCGGCGAAGTGAAGAGAAATTCAAGAAAACTGCTCCAAAAATAAGTGAGGTCACTCCTAAACGTCAGCAAGATGAAGATAGTAGACAAGGGAAATCCGACTGGATTTAACCGTTAAAAAGCTCAAAGCTCCGAGAAGTGACTCTCTATTGAAGCACACGATCGAAAAGGGGGACTTGTTGACCACGAAGCAGGGTCGCGCGGGGAGGGATGGCTTCATGCAGAGGAAGTGGTTCCTTCATCTGGTAGGGGGGCAAAGAAAGAGCACGTCGTAAGGCTTGAGACTCGGGAAGAACGGGGGGGGGAAAAATTACAGCCGCGGGTAAAAAAAAGTGAGCGTGGGGGGGAGTCTCAAAACCAACTACGGAAACCGATTTCAAGTACAAGCTGCGAAAAACGCCATGTTGGCCGGAGAAGGAGGGCTGGCTAATGGAGAAAAAAGTTTAGGGTAGTATAAGGGGGTTCCCCGAAGGGGGAACAAAGACCATAAAGAGGCGGGGAATACGAAACGCGCGGGATGCCGGGGAAGAAAGAAATCTTAAGCAAGGTCCTCCCTTCGGAAGGGGCCGTCGAGGGTAGAACTGGGAAGAAAAAAAACCTATCGAAAAAGCTTACAAATAAAGGTTTCAGACCTCGAGCTTCTGGATGAGTGAGGGGACCAAACTATAGTCCATAGAGGACCGCCCCGGAACGACTCGGAAGCCGACCTAGGAAATTGGTCAGGGGGGCCTGCCTATTAAGAGAAATAGAGGGAAAGCGTAACAGGAAGCGCACCGACCATCAGGATTAACAAAGACCCGAGCTCGGTATCGGCTTGGATTTGTGGACAATTAGGGGAGGAGGCTCCAGTCAGAGGGCCTGGCAGTCCGCGAATGCCCTGGTCGCCTCGACAGACTAGCAAAATACGGTTTGCCAGATACAATTTCTAAAATGGGGGGGGGGGTCAGGGTACATGTACGATGACGGAAGAAACATGAAGAAAAGATAAAAAAAACACTAGGTCTCCACGAGGGACCAAGTGAATTATCAAAACGAAGCCCTTGTGCACAATAATAATGTCCGATTTGGGGAAGGGATAGACACTCACCACTTCCAAAAAGGGGAATGGCATTTTCGTGCTAAGTCATGGGAAAGGGTATTGTAAAGAGAACTATCATGCCGTCCTTTCAAATTTCCGAGAGGGAAGGGGGGAAACGGAGGGAGGTGGGTGGGGTAAGAGAGGGAAAAAAAAGTGGCCGAGTCAGATTCGGCGGAAATGGTATTCCTATAGGCAATAAAGGAGGGGGAGCGGGGATCAATATGGCCGTGGGGGAGTGGGGGAGCGGAGAAGAGGGGGGGGCCAGGGACACCCGAAATACTTCAAGACCTTAGATGAACGAATGAGGTCAAGCCCACCACGGATACATACTCGGCGGAAAGGTGACCGGAAAATCATCTCCGTTGATGCTCCAAAGAGAGAGCAACAGGAGCCAACAGAGCGAAAGAGTCTCATGGCATACCGAAGAAGGAAAAGAAGGCATCGGCTAACCAAAAGAAGTTTGAGAAAAAGAGGATCTAGGAAAGATGTGGGTACGGGAGATACATAAAAAAGGGGGAGGGTCCCACATAGCGGTATGGCCTCTAGAGGGAGGGACCAGGTGAAAGAAAAAACGTGAATGGGGAGGGGACAAAGAGATGCCGCTGCCAGGTGCTACATATCTGACGAAGCATCAAGAAATATGAAAAAAGTGCCGGAATCAGATGCCAGGCAAACCTCTAGGTGAGACACACCAAGAGGGTAGACGGTGGCCAGAAAGAAGGGCCGTAATTCAGGAAAACCAGGGGGGTGCCTCAACCGATCGAGGCCGGGTCAGAGGGGCGGCGACAAGGGATTTTTCCAGAAGCGGGGAGTGTAGAAGGGCCGGACCTTGGGCTAACCGTGACAAAGGTATGGAGTGGAAGGAATGGGGTAAATGACTCTAAAAAAGACAACGCTGTCCCAGAAAATATACCGGGGGGGCCTAACCCAAGCAGGGGGAGAAGAATTGAGTACTAGGCGATAAAGACCATTCTCCGAGGGACAGGGGGACAGATCGAACGGGGGAAGTTAGAAAGAACCCAATTCGACGCTTTAACGAAAAAGGGCACACGAAAAGAAAGGGGGTGGCCCAGCGCCTCAGGAGCCATCCACGAAGTAGCGAAGGGGGGGAAGAGGGATATCTGGAACGATAAGGCAGGCGGCAGAAAAGAAGTCCGTTGTAGGAAAATAGGAAATCTACCCTTTCGAAATTGCTGAGGAGCAAGTCCCGCATAACAGTCCGGGGCAAGAGGGGGAACAATAAGGTTCAAGCGCGGCTAAAATAATCTGTGGCAGCTAAGAGGGGAAAACTGGAAGCACAGGGGAATATAGCGGGCAAAGAGCAGCCTCGAAAAGGAGAGAAAGGATGTGCGAGGCTAAAGGGGCACATCGAAGAAGGGCGACCAGCGATCAAAATTTCAGAAGAGCCAAGCTTATGGAAAGAAGGAGGCTAGTCCAGAAAGATGCCCCGCTTGTGGGTGCGAAGAAGAGGATCTGAGGCTATATCCTGAAGGGACTCTGAACCAAAAGGAGTATAACTAATAGAAAAAGCACCGGATAGGTCTGAACGCGGAAGTCTGCGTCAAAGAGCAGGGGATAGAGAATTAGGACTCCAATTCTTCGACGGAACGTAGGGGATCGAAAGCATAAGAGTCCAACATCGAGGTTGACTACTTGGGTGCGGGAGGTAATGGGCTTACGAAGAGTGGAGATGTGGCGGGACTCGGGCCGAAAGATCTACTTGCCGGGCACAGTTCGGGGGGGGAGTCCTGCTCAGAAATTCCACCTAAGGAAGAGCGAAAGAACTGGGTTCACGGTGGAAAGATCAACGGCTTCTTCCAACCACCTTAATTTACCGGGGAGTGTCAGAAGATGGTGATCCCTGAAAGCAGGATTTGCTGACAGGCAAAAGGTGTGCAGAGAGCTTCATGGTAGCTGGGGGTCTTACTGGTCAGAGGTCCGGAGATGCCTGGAGATCCGGGACAACCCCGCGTTCTCTAAAAAAAAATTACCTGTCAAAGAGAATCTTATCCTCAGGGGGGCGGGGGGCAATATGGAGGGAGGATAGAGTGAAGGAGGGAAGATCAGGCGAGGTCCCAGATAAGGGTGGCAACAAAAACTCTTTAGCAAGTTGGGAGATATCAAGGTGGAAATGGTTGGAGCGTAAGCGCCGGAGAAGTCAAACCGAAAGCAGCACTTTCAGACGTTTTGAGTTCGGCGGCAAGGAAAGGCAGACAGGACAGCGGCATGGGGAAAAAGGACTGTGGCTTCGGCTATTAAAAAGGGGACCTTTGAGGCTATTATGGAGGGAACGAGGTCTAGGAGGAAAAGTGGGGGCTGGGGGGAGGAGTAGAGGGAGGGTTAGCAGGCTGGAGAAGAAAAGGTTTTTGGGGGTTGGTTGGCTTGTGGAGCGATCTTGATAGAAGAAAGAAGGGTAGGAGAGGGAAGGGGGATAGTCAGGGGGAAGAACGATTGAAAAAACGGTTGGCCGATACGCGCGCTCTCTGAAGGGACTCCATCTTGGGGGAGCTGACCGGCAGACGTAAAAGAAGGGGGGGAGAGAAAAGAAATACTGGGCGAAGGAAGAAGTGTTCGCAGAAGAGAACTACAGCGATGTCGGGAGGGCCGCCTATGCAAGAGGGAGCGTTTTCGTCGTGCCTAGGGAGATTGGTGACAGACAGAATTGGAGAGGAGAGGAGGGAAAAAGGGGGGAAAAATTAAGTAGGAGATGGCGGGTAAGGTGTTTTGGTAGAGGTAAACTACGCATTCTTGCAGAAGGCCATGACTGGAGAGAAGCGGAAATCGACAAAAATGTGGACAAACGGGAGGCCGAAAAACCTTTTGCGAGGAATCGCAGAGGAGAGCATCTAGGGAAAACGGGGAGGGGGAGGAGGGGAATGGGGGACCAAGAATCGGGAACCCTTTGTCGCCTACCTGCCTGTGAACGGCCTGCAGAGGAAGCACTCATTGAGAGGGTTACAGAAAGATAGAAAGGCAGGAAACTGCTTTGAGAGGATGGCCTTGGGGGGAGGATTCTTGGCGCCAAGACGTAATTTAATTGGATGCACAGGAAAAAAGGTCAAGGAGGGGGGTGAACAAGTAGGTAGAAGGAGTAGGAATTTAGGGGGAATTCACGGCAATCAGTACAAGGAACTTAACACAAAAGGGCCAGGTCAACTACCCACCAGCAACTGATAAGTTAGTTTTGGTTGTATATTTTAGGCAGGGGGAAAGGGGGAAGATAGGGAGGTGGGAAGGATTATGCGGAGCCAAACAATAGTGTATGCACCCAGTGAGGGGTAAGTAGCTCTCGAGGAAGCCGAGATTCGGCGTTCTAAAGGGTGTGTAAGAATCGGCGAAGGAATTATCAAAGGAATACGGACTCAAGGGGAAGGGCGGTGGGGGAGTCCGTGGGACTGAGGTCAGCCTGAAACGTGTGACAGGAAATGACGCGGAAAGACTACCCCCAGATAGCTACAAGACCGAAGTCTGAAGAAGGGAGGAAATAAGGGGGATCTACATTCTCGAGCTCGCGACAAGGGGCAAGGTAGAACGTATCTAGAACCGTACAGAGGGGAGCCTGACTCATGTACAGGAATGGAGCGGAAAATTACCGGGAAGAATGTAGGGCTTTTTCAGAAACGACGGGGTATAGGCGAGCGAAGCGGGAGCCCAACACTAGTAGGGGGCAATAGGACGAGGAAGGAAGGAAAAAATTGGGGTAGATTGGATGGAAGCGTTGAAATTAATCCATAGGTTTGTGGGCCAATTGTCGGGATAAAGAACACAAAGTCGAAAAGAAGCGTCCTGAAGGGGAACCAAGAGTCTAAAAAGGGCATCAACGCTAATGGAGCGATAGGAATGAGAATTAGGATGTCTAAGAGGGAAACGAGAAAGAAATGAATGACGAGAAAAAAAAAAAAATAGAAAACACTCGAGGAAAACGGCCCCTTTGTGGGAAAAAATCGCGTCAAAGGGGGAATTCAGCCTTATGGGGGTTTATTGTTCTTCTAGGGGGGCTCCCAGCGGAGAGCGTATCTCAGAGCGAAAGTGAGACCCGACGAGGGGGACCAGCCGTAGAATGTGAAATGAGGGAAGGCATTAAAGGAAGAAATAATTCGGTAGACAGGGGCTAGGAACAAGGATTCGTCTAGGCGTCCCAGGAGCGGTTGGAAAAGGGGAGAGCGGGAGAATGAAGAATGGGGAAAATTACACCCAAATCTCTAAAAACACAACGGAGTCAGATTGTAATATTTCAAATTTGGGAGTTCTCTTCTTCAAGAAAATCGACCTAGAAAGGCGGGGTGAGAAAAAGGGAGAGAAAAGCAAAGTGGAAATAGTAGGCAGAATAAGAAATGTGTTCCTCCTATCAAGTGATTACCTCCCTTCAGTACCTATTCAGGCTGTCCGGCAGAGGATGGGACCTAAGGGGAGGACAAATGAAAAAAAAGACACGGAAGTTATGGATGAGTGGTGACGGGGCTCTCAATAGCACAAAACATGGTCACCTCGTGGGGCGTCCACCGGCATCTGCAAAGGTCTGTTTTAAAAACAGTTCCAAAGGGTTGTGTTGATGGGGACATGCACAGGAAAGTGTCAGGGGGGGGGGGAATTATCGGGGGGTTTGAAGCTCTGTTCGAACATGGAAAAGCCTTATAGGCAGGAGAACAGGGGCAGACAGCTGTGCAATAGAAAGTAGACGGGGGAAGAGGGCCGTCGCATAATCATAGCCCGACGTTGGATGTAATAAACCGCGGGGCTAAAAGAGGAAAATTTTTGGAAGAGAAGGGATAGTCAGCTTGAGGGGGTCGAAGGGGGAGTTGGATAAATAAATGTGGGGTGACAAAGATGGGAAAAAGACGAACTGGCGGACAGGCGGCTATCAGGAAAAAAATTAAAAGTTATATCGGCACCAAAGAGGATCTGTCCAAAGACTTAAAAATGTAGAGAGTTTCCAAGGGGAGAATCTTAAAAGAAGGCCGGAGTAAAGAGAGTTCCGGAACCTAGTCATTTGGGGAAAGGACAGGCTGGAGAAAAATGGCATGAAAAAACCACCCGGAGAAGGCCCGAGGGGGAGAATGCCGCATTGGGACGCCAGACAATTTTTTTGTAAGGGGGATTTCTTCCTAAGAATCTAAAAGGACAAATCAAGATCAGCAAAGCAAAGAAGCAAGCAGAGGTGGCAATATAGCGGGGACGGAAACTCAGGTTAGACTCCACTTAGGCGTTGGGCGTCAGCATCATGGAAGCCTTCACTGGCAGAGGATCCCAGGGTGACTTATCCAAGGAGGAAAACGACTCAAAACCTGCTGGTGCTTCACTGATCATTACAAAACTGGGGGGGTTTTGGGATTGGACTTTGTCCTGAAATCCGGAAACTAAATTCCGGAAGACTTGGGAAATAAGAAAAGAAGGGAAAAAAAGGTACACTTTAATCCTTGGGGGAAACGAAATGGACCTCCCTTCGTCCACGACAAAGGCCTTTCAGGAAGGGGGGTCGGGGAGGAAAATGATGAAATGCGATCTCTCGATTTCGGGGCGGGGAAATGTTTCAGGGGGGACGATCAGAACGTAGTCGAGATAGGGGGGCACAGTAAAGATGGTCCTAACGGAACCTAGGCTCTGTAAAAGAGGGGAAAAAACGCTCTCAGTACCAGTCGGGGGGGCGGGGGGGGAAGAGGGGGGAAGGGAAAGGGGGAGATGGAATGGAAACTGCTTCCAAAATACTGTTAGCCAAATACAGGGTCAAAACATGAAGAGGAAGCAGAGAATTACAAAAAAAAGGGAAGGGACAAGAACACTGCTCGAACTACTTCAGACGTTACGCATGGCGCCAAAGCAAAGCCGCTCTCCGCGTGAAGGAGAAAGGAGTCATGGTAAGGAAGAATCCCACGAATCGCGGTGATGAGCATCCATCTCAATGACTGACCAAGAGATAAACAAAAAGGGGGAGAGACATTTGGACGAAGGAAGGGGGGACTTTGGGAGGGAACAATCAGTGAGCTCGCTTATTAGAGACAGTCGGCTCATAGACAGGACAAGCTTGTTCCCGACGGATGCAGAAAGTCCATGCAGGAGGGACGAGGAACGGAGGAGGCGAAACGAAGGAAAAAGCGAAAAGAGAGTCCCTCTCACTTGGAAAACCAAACAATTAGGAGCTAGTCAAAGGGGGAAGATAGGCCTGGAAGGGAAGAATTAGATCAGGGGGGCAAGCTACCCCGTGGAGTGGCAAGTAGGTGAAAGACGGAGGGGGAGTTCAGTGGAGAAAGGGTCCGTAGCAGGGGGGGACGCGAACCGTTTAAAAACATTTCTTAGGGTTGTTCCCGGTTTCGGAGGGGCGATAAAAAAGGGATACTAGAGGGATCCAGATAAAGACCGGCGACTGGTCGGCGAGAGTGTGGCGTGAAAACTCCTGAAAAGGAGGGGAAAATATCGGAAGGACAATGAAGTGGAAGCCCCTAGGGCTCGCGTGAGGAGCAAGTTGTAGAGGACGGAGGGGGAGAGGAGGGGGGGTGAGAAAGAGATGCAGAGAAAAGAGCTGACTGCGCCTGCTAGGGAAAAAAGATCGATCCAGGAGGGAAATGGAAGCATAAAACGCCTCGGGAATTGAGAAACCCTCGAGAAAAATTATTGCCCGGAAAAGAAAATGTCTCACGGGATAGTAACAGAAAAATGTGGCCTCGATAGACAAAGCGTGTATGAGTACTTTCAAAGGTATAGAAGGTTTCTAGAGAAAGAGAAGCGTCCCGATAGAATATGAGGCGGGAGAGGGAGCATCAATCGATGTCAGGAGAGGAGGGTCTATGCATAAGGCACGTAGGCAGCTGGACGCGAGGATCTTTATAGCGGCCAGGGTTTGAAGAAACAAAAGACGGAAGGAAGAAAGGGAAGAGCGCAAAAAAAAAGAGAGAGGAGAAGAGGGAAAAAGCGCATAAAATCTCTAGAGGAAACAGATTGGGAGAGAAAAAGTATCTAATAAACCATTGGCACCTGAAGCGGGCGCCCAGTCTCTCCAGATGCCGGGGGAGGGAAGGTGTCCGGGAAAAGGAAAGCAGCGAGGGTTTGCATTGCGCTGCTATTTTCTAGAACTGGAAAGGATCAGGGGGCTGGAAGAGGGAGTACGGGGGGGGAAACGTTCCTTCTCGTAATGGTGCGGTTCATAGGGGAGGAGAAATATGAAGTCAGGAAATTTTGACGGTTTTTTTCATTTTTCGCCTATCTTACGGGAGGTCCAGGAGGTGAATCTATGGGGGAGGAGGCCAGATATAGAGAGTGCCTGCAGGGCTGAGATTCATCTTGAAGGGGGGAGTCGGAGCTCTAAAGAAAGGGGACTTGCCGGAGAAGGGACGCGGAGAGCCTACTGTGCTAACGGGACTCCGTGTCGATCCTAAGTCTCAAAGTCCCCAAGAATCGCCCTGAAAGGAGTAAGTGGGAGGTTAGAGTAGAATTTGAGCTAGAGTATCCAGTTCAACCACGTACGGCCATCAATAAGAACGTCCCCCCTGTTCATGAGGTAGCTCAAAACATAGGCAAATTCGCATCACCTTTCGGGGGAAACGTCTAAAAGTGTCAATTACGGGAGAGAGGTTGTCGAGGAAGGGGGGGGGGGGGGGATCAAAGGACAAGGGGGGCTTAATTAAAAGAAAAAAGAGAGGGTAACTCGGGTCGAGGTCGACAGTTGTAAGTTGGTAGAACTAAAATCAGGTGGTTCATAGTCGGAAGGAATGGATTTCTGCGGAGGCTGGAAGGAGCCAGGATCGGTAAAGGTGGGGATACGTACGATATTCGCCAGAAAATTTCACGGGTGGTTGCAGCTAATTTGGGATCTCAGACCGGAGTAGGGCAATAAGAGAGAGGAATGCAGGTGCAGAAAAAAAAAAGAGAGAAGAGGAAAACAAGGTGAGAAAAGAGTGAGGCAACGAAGGGGGAGGATTAGAAACTGAGAATGGGTGCTGTATACACCGGAAAGATTTAGCGGAAGAGGCGGCGAAGGAAAGGGGGGGGAAAATAAGATGTAGGCGAGATAGAGGACAGGGGAAACTGAAAGTATTGATGAAAGTGGCGGTTGCCGAATTTGTTGAAGCGAGGTACAGAGACATGGGGACAATGGGGCGAGGACCAAATAGTGGCCGCGAAGGGATGTCAACTATGAACGTCGGCGACAAGAAAAGCACCTGTTTTACGGGGGGGGATATCATCTTTAGCGCAAGAAATCGAAGAACGGGCTGCTTTAGACAGGGGGGAGTTAAAGGGGGGGGAAATTGTGACCACAAGGCGACATAGAACTGGCGAAATACTGAGCTGTAATGGAAAAAAAGGGGCTATCAAAAGAGGGGAATTTTAAGAGAGAAATACCTTCCAGTCAGGTTGGAAAAAGTAAGTGGCAGGGGATATTTAGCCAAGAAGTAGTGCATTCTTGCAAAAGGCCATCGAGGAGGTTGGGGCTGCAAGAGGGGTGAGAGAAAAGGGAAGAAAAGTTCAGGGGATCATGGTCAAAGGAAAAGACACAACGGATGTTGTCTCGTTGGATACCAGAAAAGAAGTCATCCTCAGGGAGGAGAAAAGGTCAGCGCGGTACAGGAATGACAGAGGGGTAAAGAGAGGAGAAAGAAAACGAATTGAAGAGGACAAGGGGTCAACTATCGATGACATGCATTTCTTTTAGGGAGAATATGGGGGGAGAATCTTCTTCGGCCGGGAAGGCAGGGGAACATAAAGGGAAGATGCGCTAAGATTAAGCGCGGGGGGAAAAGGAGGTGGGGTTTACGATCTCAAGGACTAAACTCAAAAAAAAAGAGTCTCTAAACGCGGGCGATGATAATTAGGGAAAAGGGAAGATAAACAGATCAAGAACGACAGTCGACTTCAAATGGCAGCGAAGAAACTCAGGGGGATAAGCTCAGAAAAAATGCCGCGCGTCAGGATCGCGGGATCGGAAGAGGGGGGCAGGGGTTCACGGGGAGGCAAAATCATAGGGTAAAAAAACGTAAAAGGCCACTAGATGGAGACACGGAGAAAAAGAGACGGACGACCAGCATGGCGCTGGACCAGGGGGGGCTTCTTCTTGCTAAAAAAACAGAGTTCCCTGGGGGTAATAACTGGGAAAGAAAAAAGGGAGGCGACTGAGAGAAAGAGAACTGGGAGGATAAAGAGACCTGGGCAGCAGTCTTGCGAAAGCGGATCCATGACGCAACTATAGGGAGGAAAATCGCGGGAAATAGAAAGGGTCGCTGTCCAGAAACAAAAAGGAGGACCAATCCGGGACTCTTTCAAAAAATCACTGCCGAGAGTCTTTCTTCCAGACTGGTGGGGACCATGGTGTTTGAGGCGACTTCTAATGCCCAGGTATGCGAGATTCTAATATAGTCGAAAAACGGGAAGTTCCCCTCCATGATGAAAGGCTAGCTGACAAGGGAAGAAGGTCCGAAAAGGTCTACCGGAGGGCCAAGGATTTCTGAGAGGGGAAGAAGGGGACGGGAAAGGCGAGGGCGGTTTGAAGCCCGGTGAAACGACGGTTGCTTAGGGCTGACTAGTCAATCAAGACGAGCGAAAAAATATTAGATGACCAGTTGGGGGAGGTTTGACAGAGGAGGGAAGACCGAGGAAAAGTCGTGGCCCATGTCTACCATATCCTAAGGATATGGGGAATCCTCTGTAGGGAAAAAGTAAGGGCAAGTCCGGAAAGACGAGGGGGAGTGCTACTCGAAGAGGAAAGAGGAGTGATCAGCATTCCGCCGGTGTCCTCATAAAATCAAAATAGGGGATATAGGTGAACGACTCCAAGAGGGGTGGGAGTATCCTCCCGAAACACAATGTTAAAATAGCTTGAAAAGACAATAAGTGGGGCCAAACATCCGGTCCGCGTTTGGGGGGACTGCGTTAGGTTGGAAGGGGAGAAGGGAGGAGGGGAGACGAAGGGAGGAGACTAGGCAGTATTGTGATTAAAGGGGAACCGAGACTAGGGACAAAAGGCCGGAAAAACGGGGGGAAAGGGGGTACGTCCGCGGAAGAC
>Ga0179593_1528200_pt1 | contig 14742 bp, 14 predicted proteins | sample CZODoug2_1_08_16_FD_185931 | JGI IMG/M metagenome (GOLD analysis project Ga0179593, IMG submission 185931) | Vadose zone soil fungal communities from Angelo Coast Range Reserve, California, USA - CZODoug2_1_08_16fungal (PacBio error correction) | ecosystem: Environmental > Terrestrial > Soil >...
AAAAGAAGTCGAAGTGAAGTAAAAAAAAAGGTTTGACAAAGCTCAGTATTTTCGGGTTGCTTCCCCCCCAAATTGGGAAAGAAAGACTTTTGTCGCCGGTCGGTGTATTCGATTGAGCGGACGAAAAGGGGAAAGTACGTAACGAGGTGATCGTCCCATTTATGAGCCCTGGGGAAAGGGAGGTGCAAGAAAAAGGAGGCGTAGGGCTCGACACCTGCTTTAGTTAATCAATAAGAAAAAACAATATCCGATTAACGCATTTGTGGTGAGCATATGGCAGGAAACCGTAACAACCAGACAATTCAGGTTACCCAATCTTCATTTAAAGGGGAAGGAAGTCTAAAGGGAGGAAAGGGGGCCCCTGCTATAACTCCTCTCTACTGTGCAAATGGGGATTTTCACTAGAAGTACGAGATTGGCCGATGGCATACGGTTTTGTGTTAAAGGATAGGGGGAGCAGCCCAAAAATACGTCGGTAGGTTGTAGGAAAAGGGGTTGCAAACTCGCGGAAGAGGGTTCCACGCACGCATGCTGGACGAAGGGGTCGGCGGCCGAGGCGCTGTTGTCAAGGGACACGGAGGGAAAAGGTCAGCGCTGAGTGCGCCGGAGGCGGGGCGGGAAGTGTGGGAAAGATTGTGGAGTCTCCATCACCGAGATGCCGAAAAAGGAGGAGGCGTGAGGCCGGGGGCCAATCGACAGTGGAAGTTTCCGGCACCAGGGGCCCCATCTCGCCCTGACGCTGACGTCTCCCGGGACGGCGAAGGATTGGAAACGGTGTTTTTCACGTCTTTGCCTGCGGGTGGATGTTCAACGGGCGGGGGGTGGGTGAGAAAAGGCCTCCTTTGAGGCTTGTAGGAGGTAAGGGAGTGTTTCTGGTCTGTAATGAGCAAGAAAAATCAGCCGGGCTGATCGCCTTTCATCGGGCAGGTCGGGAAACTTGGGGGAGGCGCTGCGCATCCTTGTGGTCGGAGGGGACGGTCTGAAGTGGTGGGGTTACAAACTACGCGTCAGTCTGAAACCGGTCTTCCGGCTGACGGTGTAACTTCGGCGGCGGGTCAGGGGAGAAGAGCAAAAAGTCTTTATGGTTGCATAACTGTAAGGAGCTTAGAGAGAGATTCAGTTCACTTTGACAACGGGAAAAGAAGAGCGGTCCCTGGCGTGCTATGGTAAATTGTGGTTCACTCGACCGTTACGGGGGGGGGGGGGGGGGGTTGCGGTAGGGAAGGTGAGTCTTCGCTTTGTGAAAAAAAGTTCAGACTTCTTCATCTCCGGGTTTCTCTGAGTAGAGGTAAAATGTGGGGTAGGTTTCTTATCTGCGGTCTAGACTTCTATTGAGCTGGGAGACCTTTCCTTTTACGACCATGAAAATGAGGAGGGGGGATTGGGAGTCCGGCCTCACCCGAATGACGAACGAATCAAAGTTCTAAAGAGAGGCCGCGGGATTGACTCCTCATCTAATACTATTTTTCTGGGATTTAGGTCTGGGGAGGATGTGGGTGAACTGTATAACATACGAAAAAGCCGCTGCATCGGAGGGCTTACGTAGAAAGGGGGTTCCACCGCAGGTAAGGGCATCACCTTTCAAGGCTGTGAAGGGGGAAAAGCTGAAAAAAAAGGACCATTTGACGTTTAGTCTAAAAAACAAAGGGCAACTGATATCGCGGCTGCGAGAATGCTAAAAGGGGAGGGAATTGAGCGCGCCCCACCAAGGGATAGGGGGCGGAACCGAGACTAGGAACAAAAAAAGGTACCAAGGAAGATGTCCTACTCTAGCTCCGCCGGGAGCAACGCGACTTAGAGGAGGGGAACCTACCACTATCAAAAAGTCTAAGGGCTTATTCCTGGAAAGTCGTGCTCGCGAGGGGAGATGAATTCACCTCACACTTAGTCTCGAGGAAATACCGAAGGCCGCAACAGTTCCGGTTTAGGTGGCCGTGTCCGGGACAAGCGGGGGGACCCTCAGGTTCACCACGATGGGGATAGGGGGAAAAAGAACCCCACGCTGGTCCTCTGGATCTCAAGAAAGAGGATAGTCCTTGACTTCATTGTGTTTTGCGGACGGCGTGCCTGGCCGCCCCTAACTACTCCTGGAAAAAGGGGGGAGGATTGCGAAAAGAGGATGGCCGCGTACCACCATCGGTGGAACTTCACCTATCTCTAATCGGCGTCTGTGGGACTTGCGTCGATTGCGGAGGAAAGCAAGCTCTTCCACTTCGCGGGCCGGGGGGTTATCATATCTTCCACAGGCTACCGTCCGAGATGTTAGGGAAAAGGAGAAAGGTCTAAGTATCTGGGTGGCTGGTGTAATGAAAAAAAAGGGTGTGATCTTGCTACCTAGAGGGGGGGATCAAGGGCCGCGTTCATCCATAGTTTTTTCATAGACCGGGGAGGGTATTCTTATTACTATGTAGGGGGAAAAGGTCGAATAAATCCGTGCCCGTTCAGCTTAATGCTCCGCGTTGTATCGGTAGTACCGGGTTTTCCGATGAGAGAAAAAAAAATCCTAAGGGTCTTCCGTCGCGAAGAAACACGACATCCTCCATCACGTGGCTTATCTGCACGAGGGTTACCACCGGTGATCACTCGAACAGGGGGATAGAAAAGTTGTTGGATGATGTTTCCGCAAACCCACCGATGACACGGTTGAAAGAAAACACAACGGAGTGTAAAATAGATATCATCGTTTGCAAAAGGGGGGAAAAGGTTGGGTTAGAAAAAAAAAGATTTTCTGACCCCAACAGCGTGGCAAAAAGAAGGTTGGGTCTTATCCGCTCGGTCTCAAAGCGCCGTATACTGGGGGCGCCGTTTTGTCTTTCGCAAGGGGGGGAGCCACAAGGGGGGGCCGTTTCTAGGGGTCGAACGGAACTGTTTCATACATGGGGTCATCCGAAAGACCAGGGTGGTCCCTTTCCTTCCGTAGGAGGATTTAGTCGGCGACACTTTACTGATCCGAGCGCCCGAGCGGCGAGACGTCAAGATTCCTGTACTGGGGGTCTTTCAAGAGTTGGATCAAGGGGTGTCAGAGAAAATCGCCGCCTCTTGTCAGAAGAGAAGGAGAAAAAAAAAAACGGTAAATCAGCCTATACGTCTGATAGTTCAGGCCCGGGACGACAAAATCTCTCGGGTAAGGCGGATATGACACCGGTCTCAACTCTCGATATTTTTTCGACTAGATTCTGGAAAGAAAGAAACACCAAAACATGAACCCAGAGGTCCTCGCGGTTTGCAAACGGAGAAAAGGCGTGTCAACCGGCGCTGCAGGACTGGTCCAAGAAGACCGTCAAGATCCTGGAGTGCTGCAATCACCTAGCAACCAAGGAAGGAAATTGGAGAAGGGGGAGGGGAGATCAACTAGCGCTCACCTGGGGGGGGGAAAACCGGTGACTTCGTGGTTGCAGCAAAAAAAGACTCGATAAATACCCCTCCAGGAAAGGGAACCTTGCAAGAACCTAAAGTTCTTATTTTCGGTGACGGAGGTTATACGACAGCGTTCTTTCACTTATCCTTAGAAGGAGGGGAAGATGAAAGGCATAAAAGGTCGCGGGATAGGGTTCGGTGTTTTTCCAAAGGGGGGGAATAGCGGAAAAAAAAAGGACTGACGTCGGGCGGCGGGTTGGGCTTCACCACCAGTTTTCCAAGTCCGGGGAAAAGCAGTTAAAAAGGGGTGGTGCCGCGAGAAACAATAGCGAAAGAGCATCCAGGTCAAGGGAGAGTAATGCGTCCTCGTGGGTGAAAAACTCGGAGTTCACAGCAACCTCTTGAAAGTGATTTCATCAGAGAGCTGCACGGAAGTCTCCGAGTCCCTTGTATCTCTCCTGTCGTACGGGGGAGAGAGAGAAGCCACGGCAATTCTCCTCACTGAAGAAATTCGGAGGGCGAGGGGAGTCAATTTCGGCCGCGCAAATCGTAGAACGAGGGTCTTCATTTCGGGTTATGCAAAAAAAGGGGTGAAGGCAGTGTTGGGACGAAGAAGTACCCGACCCGTGCTAAAAGTCTAGGCGGGAAAAAAAAAAACGGGAAAAATGCGCCGCCTGCACACCGGCGCCCCACCTTGAGTCCTAATCCTCAAAAAAAATTCCGAAAAGGGATTCGCTGTCCCAAGCAGTACTCCGCGGCTAAAAAACTCCACCACCTTAACCCGACCTGTGCGGAGGGGCGGGGATGCCACCTCTTCCGAAAGCTGAGGGGAAACCAAAGAACTCTAGCTCCTAATCTCCGGAAAGAACACGTTGCCTCCTCGGCGAGCCCACTGAAGCACGCCGTTCAGAAAAAAGCCAAGTTGCCTTCCGCTCTCCAGGTGGAAAAGAAAAAAAGGGGAAAACTCAGCCTGCTCCTTCTCCTGACTGACGGGAGGACGTCCGCTGCACGCTAACGATCAGAAACAAGCCGAGCTGCCGAAAGAGGGGTGGGATGCCCTTCCTTGAAAACCTCCACCAAAGAAGAGCATCCAGCCCCCAGCCACCTGCTGCGAAGGACCGGGAGAAATTTTCCTAAAACCCTCCTGCACAAAGGGGACCAATGGTTTGTTCCCCAGATTTCTCCAGAGGGGAGGAGCCAGAGGAGGGACATTGTGGCTCAACTTTTCAGGGAAAAAGAACGAGATTGTGATCCCCGAGCCGCACTATGCATCAAAAAGGGGAACGCCCTAAAAAAACGGGGCCTTCACTAACTTTTAAATACTCTCCCTGGAGAAGAAAACTGACATTCCCGAAATCGCAGCTTCTTCCAGTCCTACACTCATCACACGGGGTGGTCGGGAAAATCTTCCGCCGCGTTCGGACCGTCTGTGTACAAAAAATATGACTATATAAGGATCTGTTTAAACCAAAGTATGACGAGTCAAAAGAAGACAAGGAGACACCAAAAAACCACTATAACTCTTACATCGCTGGGTAAATGGAGACAGGAAGTATTGATCGCTGGCGCGGCAGGATTATGAAATTTCAGCAAGAATCGAATAGAGAACGAGGGGAAAAGAATTGTCTTCTGTTTAGTTTTTTGTGAGAAGGGGGGGGCCTGCCAAGAGAAGAAAAAAAAAGGAGGTTACTCTGTCATTTAGGGTGATTGTTTGAGTACTCAGCAAGTCATTTCCTTAGAGAGAAACGAGCGTTTAGGAAAGGGCACCGACCCAGGCAAAAATCAAACTGGAAGGAAATCTTATCGGAAGGGAAAAGAATTCCTGAAAAGACATAAGTCGGAACTCAGCGTGCCAGCAAAAATCGGAAAACCGAGTCGAGCGCCACCGAAACCGGTCTTAAATCCTTCACTCCGAAGATCAAAACAGGAGAGATAGGTCAAACAGGATTGAAGATCGTAACGAAAGGGAGAAATTCTGTGACTCTCTCTCGAGAGGGGGGGGGGTGGGTCATCTTGAACGCTGAGCCGAGGAGGGGGGCATAGTCGAATGTACGTACTTTCTAGCAGCAGGCCCAAAGGTCGTCAGGGGGGAGCCCTGTGTCGGTGGAATTTTGCACGGGAAGGGGAAGTCGTCGAGGGTCGGATTCACGCAAATACACAACAGGGAACAAAGTAACTTTTTTTGAGCATGGCCAGAAACGGGAAAACTCAAAACAATGCCCAATCGGCATTCCTTAAACCGTGGAGAAGGGGGGGGGCTAAAAAAGAACAGCGATACAAGACCGAAGTACGATCCCTTTAATACATCTCTTGATAGGACGGATTCCGATTTCATCGTGTTGGGGTCACCCGAGAATAGTGGAGCACTGCCTTGGGGGGGGACACTCAGCTTGTAACTGACGAAAGCCGAGAAAGGTTCGCTGTCCGGGGCCGCTGGGGGAACCGCCGTTTTTTCCGGGCACGCAGTTCCCGGAAGGCGCGAATTCGCAGGAAAAGTTAAAAAAAATGACAGTTTCGGGAAGGCCTAAGGGTGGGATGGAAACGGCATCGTCGCGAGAAAAAGGGGTATAAATCGACTAGTTTGAAAGTTTCCAGGGGGGAAAAAAGGAACCAGGGAATCAAAAAATCAGCTCGATCCTTAAGCTGGAAGCCACGATAGCGGTGTACGGGGGTCCAAGGGGAAAAAAAACCAGTGTGTCACACCCGGCTGTGCAAGGTCGGGGAAACGGGCGTTCTCAAGGAGGGAAAGGCAGCCGGTTGTCCGCGGAGCTGATGGTCGGTGGGCTTAAGGGCCACGGCGGGTGGTTGGTCAGGAAAGGGGACAAAAGCAAATGCCCAAGGCTGCGTTAAGGAAAGTTCGGGTAACAACGTTTCCAAGGAACGGGAAAGAGGCAGCCGGGTTTCTGGACGTCTGCTGAGGGGGGTGTGTGTGACAACGGGGAGGGCTGGGGGGCCCAGCGACAGTGGCTCGGCTACTTGGGAATGAGGCTGTGTGCAGTACGGACCTATCGTCAGCTCGGGGGCACGCATATTCTCTAATCTGGGCGCACGTGTTGGCAACGGGCAAGCGGTTCGCCGGAGGGCGGCTATGGCCATGCTTGGGGGGGAAAGAGGGTACGGGGAATTGAAAAGAACGGCTTCTTCAATGAGAAGCACAGAGCAACGGCTGCAGAGGTTTCTCGGCTTCGGAGGGGGGGGAACCAAGTTTCTACTTCTAAGCACTGATAAGAAAGGGAAAAGGGCCTGTACTCCAGGCCGTGAGACAGGTGCAATAAAAATGAATCTCACCCTAAAACGACTAAGAAAACAAGTTTCAAAAGAAGGGGCCCGATTGACTCCTCCTCGAACATTTTACGGAGGTATGAGGGGTCATTGGAGTTCTTGCATGAGGCACTCTACGGCGCTCAGTAACCCGGAAAAAAGGCAGCGGTAAAAGGAGAAGAGAACGTCGAGCGCCAAGTTCGAGGAAAATCACGAAGAAAGGCTGAAAGTTAACAACTAGTCCGCAGGGGAGGAATACAGGAAACTTCTAGCGGGCTGGCTCGCATCGGGATTTGGTCGAGCGCAAAAAAACCACAATAATTTAAAAACTTGCACCAGTGGTGGACTCCGGGACTGCAACCTGCTAAGGCGCATGCCGTCGTGGAAAGTAGGGAGGGGCCCAACAAACACCTAAAAGGCAATAAGGGGGAAATACGCCGTATGACCTTTCCAATGATCGCGAAGGAAAATCCGGCACGCTTGTCGATCCTGAAAGGGCACAAGAAGCCTCTCCTCTCTATCTCTATTCAGAGAAACAGGTTAAGGAGGTATTGGAAAGGACGGGGGAACCTCACGTCACCACTAGGTCAAAAAGAAAAGGGGCATTCTAAGTCTCTTCTCTGCCCAGCCGTGACTCCGGAAGGGACGTCAATGTGTGAAAGACCGCACCTCACCTACTCCAACGATCAATCTGGGAGGGAGGAATTGGGCAAAAGAGGTACACAGTTACTTGGAGGGGGGGGCAGGAGCTTCTTGTTCAATTCTGGAGGGCGAGCATCGAAAAAACGAACCTATCGTCTATTTTGGTGACAAGGGGTCTCAGGGTAAAAGAGGGGAAAGACTAAATAGATGTTTTCCTGGGGGGAGGAAGGGGTCACCTATCGCGTCCTGCGGCGGTAAAACGGTGCTAAAGCGTGGCGGTCTGGGGGGGGGGCCCTTGACTCAGGATCCCACAGCAGTAAAAGCCTTTCGTTTGCGGAGGATGGTAAGAGGGAAGGAAGCTTCTAACCGCCGAGGGATTCAAGGCTAATGCGTCCGTCTTTGATGAGTAGTGGGTTGGACAACGGATCCTACGGACACGCAGCCAAGAAAGAAGGGTTAAGCTTTCGTACACGAAAGCTCATCCTCTCACGTATATCGGCGGCTTCGACGGCGGCGGTGATCAACGCTACACAAGAGTGTTGGAGGAGAAAAGGAGGGTTTTGGGAGGGGGAAAAAAAAAAGGGGACGTCCACTCTATCTCTCAAAAAAAACTAGAAAAGGTGCACCTTGTCATCGGACATCCAGCCCAACAAAGATGTTCTATCCAAAGAGAAAGGGGTTGGGGAGATCCAAGATCGGCGCAAGCCTCCACTATCCTTGATGAGAGGAAGGGGGGAGCAACCAAACCAGACTGCTCTTTTCTTGGACGAAGCAAGATTTGCGTCGATCAGACGATGGAGGGAAAAAAAAAGGCTAAAGAAATTGTCTAAAAGGTCAGAAGACTAAAAAAGGGAAGGACGGCCTATAAAGCATTCAGGAGGAGTCCCCGTCCGCCTCGGGTCAGCAGACACATGTGATAAACCCTCAACTTCAGAAGAAGACGCAAGGTCCGCAATCTCGCGGTAGCAGGCGGGCGCAAAAACTCGCGATAGTTGGCGACTAAGTGGGCGGGAGGAGCCTCCCCAGGGACATAACAGCGCGACTGAAAAATTTCAAAAAAAGAAGAGGGGGGAACCGCGTGGCCTATCTTTATCAGCCGTCGAAGAGACGAGTCGGGGAGGTGCGGCAACACCGGCTCACCCATCCAAGGCCGAACACGGAATTGGCTGCGAAAAGCGCAGGCGAGCATGGGGGGATGAGGGGGAAAGGTTCGACGGAAAGGCATTGGTCTCCTCACCGCGAGAGGCAAAGCCACCTACACTCGGAACCGGCTCCGCATCGGAAGATAGCGGAAGTCGCGGGGGGAAAAAAAGACACGGCGTTAGGATGAGCGAGTAAAGGGCATCATTCTTAGCTGCCAGCTCGAGTTCGGGGGCCCAAGACTGTCTCGCTTTGAACTACGGCCGGCCAGCGCGAGAGGAAAAAGGGGGGTGTTCACCACCACCGTGGTGTCGAAGTCAGGAAGGAGTTAATGGAACAAGGGGGGAGCTCGAAACATAGGCGACAGGTGAAAAAAATCAGACGTTGACGTGTAGAAAAAGGTCAAATTGCGGGAGTTAAAAAGGGAACGAGATTGCCCAGCAAATAGTAGGGGAGGCCCTCTAAAAAAAGAGCTCTCAAAAAAAAGAGAAGCCTCCGCCCTTGTATCTGTCCAGTCGTAGGAGAAAGGTCCAGGGGGTGCACCCTGACCTCACAAAACTGCTCATCACTCCATCGAACAAGGCATTCGGATCGGGACGAGGAATCTGCTAGAACTTAGTGAGTCTTGGAGGGAAGGGTAGGAGAAAAAAAGCGGCCATATTTCGATTCCATGAGGTCTGAGATCGGTCCCGACCCGTGAAGAGCAGGTCGCCCGGCCTGACCACAGTCGCCCACAAGGAGGCAAAAAAAAACCAAAACTTGACCGCCGTGCCGAATTTTGAATCTAGAGGAACTACTCCGGAAAGGGGGAATACCACCGACCATCACGCACCTTCAAGGAACATAGCCTCCGAAAACTCTTCCCGAACAGCTGCCTTTGAAGTGAACAAAGGAGAAAGAGCAAGGACAGAATTGTTGTTTTGTGGTGCCAAACCTCCCAAAAAAATCTTCCCCTTCCCAAGCAGTCGCCCAGTCCCCAACGTCGGCAAAGTGAGCCTGCGCCGTCAATTCTGGAAAAAAGTTATCCCCCGCCGAGTGCGCGGAACGCGCAAGCCGAAAGGGGACAACATCCCGCTTAACCGGGGGAAAAGGATGAAAAACCGCCTTTGTCGCATTGCAAGCAAAACGCCTTTGCCTAGCACCGACCAGTCCAGAAGCGCGGCCTTTCGGACCCACGGCTAAAAGGGGGGCGTGAAAAGAAACCCGACAAATACGGCACGAAGGGGTTTGGGACCACCACTTTTGGGGCCCGATTTGGACAAGGTTCGACGGTCAGCGAGGATAGCTATTGGGCTAGGGGACAAAAGAGGGGTAAACCTCTGCTGGGGGTATCCAAGATCACACAACGAAGATAGACCTCCTCTTTCTTGCGGAAGACCCTGGCCTGCACGACATTAGTGGAAACGCCTCAGCGCCTAAGGAAAAATGCGGAAAATCAGCGTGCCCTAAGACTGCCTCGAAAAAGCAATAAAAAAAGCAAACTGGTGTCTGACCCGCAAACTCAGGAGATTGGGAAAAATACCCGCTAGTCCGGGGAAAGCTGCACTCTCGGGAAAATGACAGGAAACTCCTCCGTGAAGGACTAGAAAATCTGAAGAGAGGAGATCACGGAGAAGAAAGAGTGTATCGCTGCAGACGGGCTTATAGGCATTTTTCAAAGGAAAAGGACGGGAACAGAATTGCGAGTTAGGGGGTGTAATTTAAGGGGGGAAGAGGCTGCTCAAAACAAGGAAGGAAGGGAGTAAACATTTTGGATTGTAAATCAAGCAAGCATTCGATCAAAAAGAACGAACGCAGATGCACCGCACCGAACATGTCGAAAACTTACTATCACCTGGGTCGGACGCTGCTCGAAAAAAACGCCCAGAACGGCGAAAGCTTACAAGTCAACAGCAACTGACGAAACAGAAGAAAAAAATACCTCTGGTCAGGAGTAAGATCCTTCAGCCGAAGAGAAGGGGGAAAGAGAGTCGGAGTGAAGATATTAAAGGCTAAAAAGGGGGGTCGTGGCGCTCAACTCAGTATTAGCTGAACTCTGACTACTTGGAGGGACGCAGTTCGGGGGAGGAGAAGGAAGATTCGAGCAAAAGGAAAAAAAAAGTAAATTTTTATGTGTCGGTTCGGGTCACTAAGGGAAAGTTAGTATGGATCGACGAACGGGACTTGAGTTCCTCAAATACCTACACATGAGAAACAAGAAGGAAGATTTGGGTTGGAGAAAGGGGAGGAAACAAGAAAAAAAAGAACCAAAAAAGACCAATACACAGTGAAAACGGGATTTAATGTCCCTCGATCACGCACTATCATGCTCCCGGTGAATAGCAGCGGGGTGTCGTTACGAAAGGTGCCTATTTCATCAGGTTTGGGGGGGAAAAGTCCAAAGGGGGGAAAAAAAAAGAATTCACCGAGAGTTCAAATCTGCCAGGTGGGATTTGGACATACAGAGGTAAAAAAAAAGCTGGAACGCCGGTGCTGAGGTATGGGAGGAAAAACATTTTGGTTCGAACTCACTTACTTGCGCGTTCGGAGGAGTTTCCATTACCAGGAAGAAACTACCGGGTCTACCAAAATAGAGGAAAGGAAAGAAAGAGATCATTAGTCAAGACTGGGGGTGCTATTGAAGTGCCTTTCACCTAGGTATCCAGAGCTCCAGGGTACGGTTCTCCCTAGGCGTTGGCCTAAAAAAAAAACCCCACCTTTTTTCAACCCGAGGTGCCTTCTGGTGAGGTTCTGGTGGATCAATGAGAAGGGTCCTTTCCTGAGAGGGAGGTTCATTTTCTTATATTCCTTATTTGTTCTGTGCAAGCGCGAACCGGCGCCTTCTGCAGAGGTCGACTGAAGAGGGAGGGGTGTAACAACTTTTGTGTCCGAGGCAAACGGGAAGAGGGGCGCATTCTTGAGTGACGGTAAAAAGTGTTTACAACTATCGTAGAAGGGGGAGGGCAAGAAAAAACTTCCGAAAAAACGTTGAAGCTTGCGGAGCAGTTTGAAGTCGGCAGGATTCTTGAACTGAGGGAAGGGGAAAAATAGCGCTGATTCTCTAAACTGGGAGGGGAGTTTGCAGGACTTGTTTTTCTGAGAGGTGGGCCGCCGAAATGATTGGGGCAACAGTCTGGCTGTTGTGAAAGGGCGGGGGTGTGTGAAGAAAAAAAACGGCTCGGGGACATCTACCACAAGAGCCGCCTCTCCGGTTAGACTGCTTCGGCGGGAGGGGCTAAAGTCGAAATCACTTGATAGGAATTCAAAGGTAGTGTAAAGAGAAGGGAAGAAAAAAGATCCATTCATCGAACAGGGAAGTTTGAGGCGCACCGAAATCGTATAACTAAGCACCAAAAAGCAAGAGAAAAAAGTTACCTCCTCATCTAAAGATTTGTTCGAAGTGTTGAGGGAAAAGGAGAGGGTATGTCAAACTGGAAGAAACGTCTACACTCGCTCTACTTGCTGCAGTAGGAAGAGCGCGCTTCGAGGGCACTCAACGATTTTCGTGCAAGTCGCTGCTAAAGTTTTCGGGCCGGCAGCTACAAGCAAAACAAAAGTCTATCCTGTCTCGCATGCCTCTCTATGTTTCGCACCCCAAAAAATCAGTTACTTGGGAAAAGTCGGACCGAAGGAGGGAAACCGAGAAGGGGGAACTTCGCGAGTTCCCCTTCAACCGCGAGTCTGTCAGCGCGTCGTGGCAACTAACATTCTCTCTGGGACAAAACAGGACAAACACTATCAATCTTCCGAGGAAGAAAATAACGGGGGAAAATATTGCGAATTCGCCGGGAAACAACTATAGACAAGGGCACACTAAGGAACCGACCCCTAAAAAAAAAAAGATGGCGGGCAGTGACTTTGGGAGGGTGGTCGCAAAAGTAAGATCAAAAAACTACTGAGTAACCTTAAACGAGAAAAAACGCGCCTGGAGATGATCTCCGAATCAGAGAAGGCCTGGACTGTCATGGTGATGGTTTGGGAACGGTGATCCCCCCGCAAAGAAGACTCCGGAAGAAAGGGGACTTGCATCTGCTCCTCCTTTCCACAAAAGATGTGCACTGCGCGGCAGATCTTCTGGTTCATGGGCCGGGGGGGGGGTGTGTAACCCTTGAAGAGAGAAAAAATCTGGTCGCCACATCTCTATTGTTGACCGGGGGGAGAGGCAATATTTGCCACCGATCTAAAACGCGAGTTTGGGGAGAGGGGCTAAAAAATTACGACGAGAGGATCTTAGTGATCAAGCACAGGGTTCGCTGTTTACAGCCTTTGAGGTATCTCAATTCGCCCAACGCTGGTTGAAGGGCCTGTTCCAAATGGCGGGATGAGAAGTAAGGGGATCACTCGCCTGCCGTAAGAAGGGAAATGCGCTTGCTTTGATAGAAGTAGGCCCGGGGGTGGAACGGAGACGTCGAAAGTCCACTAAAGAAGTACTTGTTTGGAGAAAGGGAACACCGAGAAAAAGAATCCCCTATAGAGTTCGTTGCACAGAATTCGAACGCGGTGATCACGCGAACACCGAGGTTGGGTAGAAATAAAACGTTGGTTTTCGGTTATTTTTAAAAAAAAGTTACATAAAAGGGGAGAATCGAAAAAAACAGGTAGGATTATAAAATAGATCGATCTGGGAGACCCAGCCCACCAACGAATTAGATCCCAAACTCGGTGTCGCGTAACACTCGTGTAAAGTGCAGCCGATAGACTTGATGTAGTTTCTCCAGTTGGGGAGGAGGGTTCTCAAGAGAAAGCAAAACTTCTTGCCGGGTCTATCCCTGGACCGTGGCAATACGTCTCGGAAAAAGGTGAAGGGTCAGCGGGCTTCGAGGGATGAACATTGGAAAATAAGCCCGCTGCGACAGCCTCTAGAACAAGGTGTCAGACACGTTAGCCGCCTATCACGCGGCACCAGGGCCGGTGAAAAAAAAATCAGCGAGCAAGTTTCGAAGAACTTCCGAAAAAGAACTCTGGGTAAGGATCTGAGGCCGCCTGTCCCTCGCGATAGGGCGGATGCGAGCGCTCCATCAAAGGACATGAAGACGGCCAGAAAAGAAGTCAACGCTGGTTTCACTGTAGGAAAACGTAGATAAAAAAGCGTGAAGGGCGTCAAACACAAGGAGAACAGAACGGAGGCACGGATTTGGGACGATCAGCAGAGCAATCCCTGCAAGTCCTTTTTGCAGGGAGGGGTCAAGGGAAAGAATAGCGAAAAAAGAGCACGCTGAACAGGTTTGCGCCGAGAGCGTTAAGGAGCGCAGCAAAGTGTGCCCGGCATTATCGCAGGGACGGAGGGGACGGGGCCGGCTAGGGGGCCAGGCAAAGGAAATTATTAGGAAATACTGGAGAGACGTATAGGGACAGGGGGTGGTGCCCATCGAAAAGAAGGCAAAACGCTGCCAGCGCTCGCGTGCAGACTCGGAGGGGAGAAAACCAAAGGGTCGAAGTCGGTTCCGCATTACTCCATGTAGAGTGGTGTCGAGAACAATATCCGCGATGACGTTGTAGCGAGACTGCGGCAAGCGTTTGGAAACCTGTTCGAGAAAAAAGAGTGGGAAAACGAGAACTGGCGTTCGAAGCACGCTGCGAAGAAAAGAGGAAGGAGGATCCCAAAAAAGGAAAATTGACACAACCCTACCTTGCCCGAGCATCACTAATTGTCAAGGTCGCCGCGCCGATCGGCTAGAGGGTGATTCGTGTGAAAAAAAGGAAAAGAAGATATCGGCATATGTTTGACGCAACCCGTAAAGAAACGGGCTATCTTCAGACAGCGTTCAGACGAGAAGGGCGCCCCACCGTATCCGAGAAAAGGGGAAAAGTTGCCTCCTTGGAAATTCGAGGGAAGGGACTCCAAAGGGGAAAAAACAAACCCCCAACCACCTGTAAGACCGGATACCATAAAGAAGGCCACCTCTGCCGAACCGCTGCAAAAGTTCCACCGTGGCCGGCAGGTCAAAATCCTGGCCGGGGCCAATACAAGCCCGAGTTGCAAAAAAAGGCCCTGAAGAAAAGCCGTGCCAAACCGTCGCCGAATCTGCCGTTGCCGAATTGTCACCAAAAACGCCGAGCCGATCAAAAAGTCCTCCGGCGAGCCGGAAGAAAAAGGGGGGTACAAAAAGTACTTGTGCCCGATTATATCAGAACCACGGACGGTGTCGACGGACCCGGCCCTTCGCCCAAAAGAGGGGAAAAAAAGGGGGACACCTTCCCCCCAAACAGACAAAACAGTCCGGCGGAACGTTTCTATCACCGGGTGAAACACCACACGCCGGGCACCGCCGGTTTCCCAAACCCGTTGTGGGGACCCCGTCACCGATTAAGGGGTCGCCCTTCAGCGTAAAGAGCTGATTGGGAGAAGGGGGAGGTGGAAAA
>Ga0179593_1577893_pt1 | contig 14742 bp, 12 predicted proteins | sample CZODoug2_1_08_16_FD_185931 | JGI IMG/M metagenome (GOLD analysis project Ga0179593, IMG submission 185931) | Vadose zone soil fungal communities from Angelo Coast Range Reserve, California, USA - CZODoug2_1_08_16fungal (PacBio error correction) | ecosystem: Environmental > Terrestrial > Soil >...
CCGGGGAATCGACGACGCCGCTCTTGGTGGCAGGCCGTGAGACTTCCGACCAGCGCGTCAGCCTTGCGGCGCTCGTCCCAGGGGAAGTCGAACAGCGTCGCCAGCATCTGCGTGTCAGTTCGATCGAGACCCGATCGACGACTTGAAGGTCTCGTGCGCGGCAGATTGTCCGAGCCCGGTGGTCGGAGCGCTGCCGTATCAACTTCGTCGAGTTCGCGATATGCGTTGGCGTAAACATCGGGGAAGGGAAAACCGGGGGGGGGGGGTCTTGCGCTGCGATGATTGCCGCGGCTGGTCCTCTCGATGAAGCTCGTATAGTCGTAGCCGGGCGCACGTCGCGGATCGAAATTCCGCCGAGAGTGACGGTCGGAAGAGAAGATGCCGCGGGGGGGGTGGGGGGGGGGGGGGGGGGGGGGGGGGGGGGGTTGGTTGGGTATCGCCACATGCATGATGTCGTTGTATTTGGTCACGACCATAGGCTCGATCGGCGAGTTGTGCATAGATGCACCGGCTCTTCCTTTGCGCAACCGCTCGAACCTGGCCACAGCTGTCGTTCGGGAACAGCTTTGGCGCACCGGTAGGAAGTCCTTCACGGCGTCGATTAGGCCTCTTCACGTGCGGTGCGCAGAACAACTCTTCTTGTCGCTCTGACGGCGGTCACGGACTTTCATTTTTCGATCTCCCGGTGGATAGGCAAGCGCCAAGGTTAGCCGCGATCCGACGGCAGGGTCTCGTACCAGCCTTGAAAACGCGAATACAACCCGCTTGGGTTCGGGCACCAGCTCAATATTCCGAACGCTTGAGAATTTCTTCCCAGATAGCTTGGATTGCAGCTCGGCCAGCCTGATTCCGACGCAGACGGTGGAGTGCCGAAGCCGACAAACGTGGTACTCGGGGCCGTGCGCGGTCCAATGATGAAGTCGTAGGGGGCGGTCGATCACTCTCTTCACGGTTGCCCGAGACTTAACCACATCACGACCTTTTCACCCTTCTCTTGATCTGTCGGCCCGAACTCGATGTCTTCGAGCGCGTACTCGGGGGCGCAATAATGCTGCCGCGTCGGTCTGCCAGCGGATTCACTTCGGGACGAAACTGTCGATCAGGTCCGGATTGTCGCGCAGCTTGGCTGGGCGGTACTTGGTCCGATTCTTGTTTCAGCGCGTGACGCTGCGGACAGTGTGTGCTGGTGGTTCGTTTGCCGCCGCCGATCGACAGGATCAGATTGCCGAGAAGTTCCTTCGGGTCCATGTCGCGGGTGGCGGTCGCTATGGCCATCATCGACAGCAGGTCGCTCTTCGGCGGCCTTGGCTAGACGCTCCTTCCAGAGTAGCGAAAATAGGGTCGCGCCTATCCTAAGCTTCGGCTGCGTTCTTCTCGGGGGCGACGAGGCGCCGGGTCGGGAGGTGGTCCGATAATCGGACCAAACGCGTCAGTTGCGGCGGTCTCCAGGGGAATCGAACAACCGCGAGCATCTGCGTGGTGAGCTCGATCGAGACCTCTGGTCGCCCGCAGTCGATCACATTCGTTGACAGGTAGATTGTCGAGGCATTCGGCGGAGCGTTGCGATGTTGAATCGCGAGCTGATCGGATCGTCGGCGTGAACATCGGCCCAACACCGTCTTGCGCTGCGCGGAGTGCGCTGCTGTCCATGGCGATGGAGCTTTTCCGCGGCGCAGGGTCGGCGCGATGGTCGCGGATGGTGATGCCGCCGAGCGAACGGGCCCCGCCGACGAGAACACCGCATGTTTAGTCTCGTATTTCCATGATGTCGTTGTCCTTGTCAAACCGACCAATACGGGCCGAACATGCTGCCTTGCAGTAGTGCACACGGATCTGCTTCCCCGGGCGCAAGCCGGTCGAAATACGGCCAGAACGACTCGGTCGTGAACCGCTCGTGATGGCTGACGTCGTAATTCCGCGATCGGAAATGGACTGAGCCCTGTCGCGCGCGGGCCCCACTGCTGCGAATCTCCGGCGAGATCGATGGTTCCCTGCATAGGTATCTCCCTGACTGTTCCCCCCCGAATATCCGGAGGGTGATGTTTTAACCCTATTACACAAATCCCGAGTCCGTGCGCCGGCGCAAGGACGATTTTGGCGCAGATTTTTTGGCCGCACGCACCCGGCCCACCCGCCTTGGGGCTAAACGAACGGCCGCAGTGCCGCGTGACCAGGGCATTTCCGAACTAAGTCTGTTTGAACAACGGTAAGTCGCCGGGAGGCGGCCATGATCCCCAACGCCCCCGGATGTTCAACTTCGATCTCGGCGAGACCGCGGATGCGATTCGCGAGACGGTGCAGGCGTTGTCGCAGAACGAAATCGCGCCGCGCGCCGCCGAAATCGACCGCAAGCAATCAGTTTCCGCGCGATCCGGCCCAAATCGGCGCGCTTCGGCCTGCACGGCATCAACGGTCGAGGAGGGTATGGTGGCAACCGAGCCTCGGCTATCTCGACACTGCATCGCGGTAGATGACATGTCGCGGGCGTCGGCCGAGGCGCCGGTCCGTATGCGCGCATTCCACCCTCTGCGTCAACAGATCCGCCGCAACGGCAATGAAGGCGCAGAAAGCGAAATATTTGCCAAAGCTGATTTCCGGGGAGCATATCGGGCTCGCTGCGATGTCGTAGCCGGGCGCCGGCTCCGACGTGGTCTCGATGAAGACCCGGCCACAAAAGACGACCCCGCTTGTGTCTCAACGGCAACAAGATGTGGATCCCCAACGGCCCCTAGGCCGATACGCTGTTGGTTTTACGACGGACGCCAAGACCGAGCGCAATGCCGGCCCGCGCGGGCATGACGGCCTCATCATCGAAAAGGGCATGAAGGGATTTTCAGTCCACCGCGCGAAGCTCGACAAGCTCGGATTGCGCGGCTCCGACACTCGCACTGGTGTTCGAGGATTGCGAGGTGCCGGAAGAGAACGGGCTCAGCGAGGTCGGCCGCGGCGTCCAACGTGCTGATGTCCGGCCTCGCTATGACGTGCCAGTGCTGCGTCGGAACCGACGGCTCATGCAGGCCTGCATGGACGTGTGCTGCCCTGTGCACGAGCGCAAGCAGTTCGCGAGCTCGATAGGCACCTTCCAATTGGTGCAGGCAAAGATCGCCGCCTATGCATTGTGTTCTGAGAACCATGTCAAGACAAAATAAGCTTATCAAAAGGCTTATGAAAAGGACTTCAAAGAAGGTGAAGCCGACGTGATAACATGGTTCAAAGATGCAATCAATGCAAACACAGACATTGAAAACCTCCCTTCGAATTATCTGTCCACCAATGCCTAATGTTAAGTCAATTTTTAAGTTATCGAGACACCAGGAAGTCGGGCCGGTTTCTGGTCAAGAATTTTTAATTTTGTGAAGACTTGTTTCATGATTAGTATTGCTTGTTTGGTTCCTCCATACTTTTTGTGGAGTTACTACTTTTAATTTCTGGGTAAGAAAAGTCTTGAGTTATAATTGAGTTTTGGTTCCCATTTCCTTTTTACTGCTGTATATCACTTGATTCCAAGAACTAGAACTGTCTTGATCTTGATGTGAAGAGTTTGGGTCCAAAAGTCAAACAGCTATCCTCACATCCTTGGCACAGTCACCATTACAGATACACTTGAATCGGATAGACAAACGCGTCAGCGATGAACTAAGGCAGTCCGCAAAGAGACACCGAAGAAAAGGAATGTCAGTTGTCCAAGTCCTGTCGATGATCAACACATATTTTCAACACTGTTTTAGGTCAAATAAGACATAATAAAATAATACCACCTCAACTTGAGTCAAACAACCGATGACATGATTTGTATCGCGGGTAAACTTTGATTTTGATTATTAAAACCCACTTCACTTGGGGAACATAAACAGGAGAGCCTCAGAAGGATGGTATCCGGTTTGCCATGGGTTGATATGGTGGTGGGATGCAACAACTACCGTTGGTTGAGGTGACTAACACCAACAGTAGTTGTTTGTTCGAACAGCCTCCTGCTCCTTCTTGTCGTAAAATAGAGCAATCACAGCTAAAACAATGAAAAAGATAACGCCCTCAGCAATGGATCCCCTGCACCTCGCCGCCTCAGGACGTATATACAGGATCCAGATAAGTACAGATTAATTGGATTTACAATCGCCTATTAAACCTCGCAATGAAGCAGTTTAACGATAATATCGATATAAATGATTTTTCAACGAAATCGGGTTAAAACCGTATGTCTTATACGAGGGAATCCGCGGAACTGAACGGATATCAAGGGGTCGTCTCAATTTCCATTTCGAAGACCTTTCAATGACTTCTTGATTTGTAATCCTGATTCACGGAACAAACAGAGAAGAGCAACTGGTCGTTCGCCATCACATGTCGGTTATACGAACATCGTTCTTCTCCGTAGAGGGTCCTGGCAGAGCACTGTGGGTTGTGTGCAGTAGTGGTATCCACTGCGGAACACTCCGTTTCATGGGACAGTAAAAGTCAGGACACGACAGGATTGACAGGAGGGAAACAAAATTAAACGGTCACATTTCTGACTCTAAGAAAGGACTGTCAGTGTGCGCTGGATTCGGACTGGTAACAGCTTCTCCATTGTCATGTTCAACTGTAGTTGTCTCACTATATTTTTAATAAGGCGTACAATAATGTGTTTTTCATTCGCAAAAGCATTCACTTTCATCTGGAAAGTAAGTCGCCACTTTTGAGAAATGGTTTCGTGAGTCAAATTAAATTCCCTGCTTGTTTTTTCATTACATCCAGGGATGCCACCAACCGTAGTGAAGGGAGGACAAGTGTCAATAGATACTGAGGTTATGATTGAGTGGCACTTTTTTGAGTTTGATAAGCATGGTTTCAAAGAGTATATATACACGACCCATCCTCCACCTCAGAGTAGTTAATATGGTCATTCTTGGATCATTAATCTTGAAGCAGTACAATGTCGTACCCGGGCATCCAAGTCTATCCTCTGCAGATCATATTCTCTGGGACCATGCCATTGACGGTTAAGATGGACGTACTCGTCGTCTAAGGATCCTCCACAAGTGTTTTCCCTGGACAACTACAAAGATTAACCACAGAACCATGAATTCTTTTCTTGGGGGGGGGGGGGGAAGGAGACTGATGACCATGGAAACTCAACACCAATATTCTGGCATTCGTTCCCGAATATTAATCCTTGGTTTTGTATACGATGGTATTTGTACCACAGTTAAGAAAAATACCTGTTCAGGATCGAAATTTCAGCCACACCATTTGGGAAGGCGGAACACAACGTGTATAGAAGCACTTTTATTTTTTTTATTGAAAACCATACCGCATATCGATTTCATATCAACTGATTAACAGATAATGCATCGAACGACACTATTTTTGACATAAGACTGACCACACACGTACCAGTCAATATTCGAGAGAATTTGTTGAACGAGTGTTTTACGCAAACTTCAACATGACTGTCTATCGAATCTGTTTCCTTTCGGACCACAAATGAGTGCTGCTGACTCAGTTGACGGGTTATTTATGATCTAATCGTTGGACCAAAGCTTTTCAGGCATCTTTGTACGCGTATGGCTACAATGTGGGATATGTACTTTTGGTTCTATAAAGAGAGGTATCTTCTCCACACTGTCGTCGATAACAAGAGTTTGGTTCTAAAGATTCCTTCGACTGGACAATTCCATAGGTTGCTATGGATTCTATTTATCGAAACGAGTCTGACGCTATCTTACGTTTGGCTTGACAATCCACAGATAGCTCTGAGAAGAGTAAATCCATTTGCTATATACCGCGAAACAGAGCTTGGAATTGGGGCCAGACATACAACAAGTCTACTAAAGTTGATCAGTTGATATTCTTGATCTAGGTTGAAAGCCTTCAATCTCTTTTTCGCTGGTTTCTCTCATTTCTAACGGAAGTGGTATCGCGTTCACTTTCAATCTACTCTTCAAACCAAAAGGATTAAAAGGACCAAGAAAAGGTATCGAAAGTTAACGCAAATGCTAGTTGATTTTTCACAATTGTAGCTGTCAAATACTACTAATACTCGACATGGGAATTTTCTTAATGTCAGGGTTTGTTTTATAGACTCATTTCCCTTGTTTTATTCATCTTCTCATTCTTGATTACCACTACTTTTGTAATCTCATGGCAACTGAGCTGGCGTCATTCCCCAGACCAAGCTTTTCACTTCCTATCAAGAGATTGGTGGAATACCATAATGTTATGATTTATTTTGTCAAGTCTGGTCAGATTCAAAAAACAAAAATTTTTGTTTTCTACTTTAAAAACTCAAAGGACGGATCCTTGAAAACCAATTATGATTGAAGCATAAAGAGAGCAAATGTTCTGACGGACAATTTTCTCCCTGAAAAATTAATCTACAGAATCCTTGAGTATGTTGAGGAAGATGTCATTCTTCGGCAAAGAATTATTATTGGAAATTCATTCTTTATGTCTGCCTGGTACATAATGGTCTGTAACTTGAGAGACTACAATTCAAACTTGAATTTTTTACAAACTCATTGGTCTGGGAGACCTTGATCCTTCGAACATTTTTAACGGATGGCCATTTGTTCGAGGAACCTTTCAAGACAAGATTAGTTTATCAAAAGGTTGATGAAAAGGGTCTTAAAAGCAAGTGAATGGGGCGCTTGATAACATGGTTAAAATATGCACTCATGCACCCCAACATTTAAACAACCTCCCTTCGACATTAATCTGTCCAACAAATGAATGAATGTAGTCCACAATGTTTAGTTATCGAACAAGACCAGAAGTCCCTGCTTTTTCTGTCAAGAATTTTAATTTGTTGTGGAAGCTGTTTTCAGATTATTGTTGTTGGCTTCCATCGCACTTTTTGTCGAGTTATTCCGTAATTTCTTAGTTAAGAAATTAAGAAATTACGTCTTGAGTCAGAATTGAGTTATTGTTTCCCAGTTCTTTTTACTTGCTGTATAATCACGTGATTGACAAAACTAGACTGTCTTTAGCTTGGAGGTTGAATTGGTTTGGTCAAAGCAAACAGCTATCCTCACATCCTTGGCAGCATTCACATTTACAGATAAACTTGCATCGATTAGACAAACGAGGCAAGCCGATGACTAAGGCAGTCCCAAAGAAGACACCGAGGAAAGGAAATGTAATTGTCCAAGTCCTGTCGGATGATCACAACACTCATTTTCAATCACTGTTTTGGTCAGATAATACTAATAAAATAAAATACCTCAGACTTGAGTACAAACCCCATGACTGATTTTGTAAACCGGAAACTTTTTTTTGATTATTAAAAACCCACGTCACTGGACATAAACAGGAGGAGCCTCAGAAAGGATGGTATCCGGTTGCCATGGCTTATCTGGTTTGTTGGATGCCAACAACTACCGTTGGTTTGAGGTTGACTAAACAGTATTCAATTATTTCGATGAGCAAGGCTGCAAAATTAGAGCAGCTCTCTCGTCTCCTTCTGGCATCAGCTCTGCCAGGTTCTGGCGGCAATGCTTTTTATAAATGTGATGTTATCCTGTGCATAATAAAAGAAATCCATGGCAGAGCTTGATGCCAGAAGAGAACGGAGAGCTGCTCTAATGCAGCCCTTGCTCATCGAATTGCACTACGTTGTTAGTCACCCTCACCAACTGTCGTGTTTGCATCCCCACAACCATCAACCCATGGCAACCGATACCATCCTTCTGAGGCTCCCTCCTGTTTATGTCAGTAGTGGGTTTCAATAATCAAAATAAAAGTTTCCGGATACAAAATCATGTCATGGTTTTTGTCCTCAGTCTGAGTATTTTATTTTATTATGTCCCTTATTCTGACCAAAACAGTGATTGAAATGAGTGGTGATCCATCGACAGGACTTGGACAACTTTACCATTCCTTTTTCCCGGTTCTTCTTTGGGAGCTGCCTTGTCATTCGGCTGCCTCGTTTGTCTCACCGATTCAATGGTATCTGTAAATGTGACTGCTGCCAATGATGTAGGATAGCTGTTTGCTTGTACAAAACAATACAACATCAAGATCAAGACCTCTTAGTTGTCTTCAATCAAGTGATTAGACAGCAGTAAAAAGGAAATGGGAACCATAACTCATTATAACTCATGACTTAATTCCTATTTCGAACTAGAATTAAGAATAACTTTTCGACCAAAAGTGAGAGGAAGCCAACACAATAATCATGAAACAAGTTCTTCCACCACAAATTAAAATTCTTGACATAAAAAAAAAAAAAAAAACAAGAAACAGGCAGACTTCCTGTGTCTCGATAAACTAAAACATTGGAATTACATTCATTCATTTGTTGGACAATAATGGCCGACGGGAGGTTGTCATGTCTGTGTTTGCATTGATTGCAAATCTTGTAACCCTGTGAATCAAGTCCCCTTCACTTGCTTTAAGACCCTTTTCGTAACCTTTTATAAACTTATCTTGTCTTGACAGGGTTCCTCTAACCACATGCCATCGTAAAAATTTGTTTCCTGAAGGATCAATGTCTCCCAACCAATGAGTTTGTAAATTCAAGTTTGATTGTGTCTCTTCAATTACAGACCATTATCTTTCATGCAGACATAAAGAATTAATTTCCAATAATAATTCTTTGCGAAGAATGACTTCTCACCATACTCAAGATTCTTGTAGATTCAATGTTTTCAGGGAGAAATGTCCGCAGAACCATTTGCTCTCTTTACTGCTTCAAGCCCATCATTGGGTTTTCAATGATCCCTCCTTTGAGTTTTAAAGGAATCATCGACCAGACTTGACAAATATATCATAACCTTATTGGTCTTCCACATCTCTTGATAGAATGAAAGCTTTGTCTGGGGAATACGACACTCAGTTGCCATGAATTAAACGTAGTTGGTAATCAAGAATGAGAAATGAAGAAACAAGAGAAAATGGAGTCAAAACAAAACCCTGACATTTCAAGTGACAATCCATTGTCGAGTAGTATTTGCATTACAGTGAAAAATCCACCTACATTTGCTTTTAACTTTCGATACATTTCTGGCCTTTAATCCTTTTGGTTTTGAAGAGTAGATTGAAAGTGAACTCGATACCAATTCCGGAATAATATGAGAAACCAGAGAAAGAGATGAAGGCTTTCAAACTCGATCCATAATATCAACTGATCACTTAGTAGACTGTTGATGTCGGGACAATTCCAATCTCTGTTTCGGTATAAATAGCAAATGGATTTTACTCTTCATACTATCTGTTGGATTGGTCAAGCAAAATAAAGATAGTCGACTCGTTGCGATAAATAGATCCATAGCAACCTATGAAATTGGTCCACGAAGAATCTTTAGAACCAAACCTTGTCTCGACGACATTGTTAGTTGCAGATACCTCTCTTTATAGAACCAAAGTACATATCCCACATATAGCCATGACTGGTCCAAAGATGCCTGAAAATTTGGTCCACGAAATTAGATCATAAATAACTCCGTCCAACTGAGTCACAGCACTCAGTTGATGGTCAGAAAGGAACAGATCCGATGACATTCATGTTTGAGGTTTGAAAGTAAAACACTCGTCCAACAAATTCCTCGAATACTTGACTGGTCCGGTTGTGTCAGTCTATTTCAAAATAGTGTCTTGATGCATTATCTTTTAATCAGTTGATATGAAATCATTAGCGTTAATGTTTTCCAATAAAAAAAATAAAAAGTCTTCTATACATGTTGTTGTTTTCTCGCCTTCCACTTGTGTTGCTGAAATTTCGATCCTGAACATGTATTTATAACTTTGCTACAATCCCCATCTGATACCAACCCAAGGATAATAGTCGGAACGAATGTCAAGAATATTGGTGAGTTTCCATGGTCCGTCTCTCGTGCAAAGAAAAAATTCCTGTTCTTGGTATCTTTAGTAGTGGTCCACCATGGAACACAATTGTAGGATCCCTTATTACGACGAATACGTCTTAACGGCAGCCTGGTCCCAGAAGTGATTCTGCAGAGAATAGTACTGATGTCAGCGGGATATCGACTTACGCCTTCAAGATTCATATTCCAAGAATGACTCATTAACTACTCTGAGTTGGAGACTGGGTTTCGTGTATACTCTTGAACCCTGCTTATCCAAACTTCCAAAAAGTGCCACTCACCATAACCCTAGTATCTATGGACACTTTGTCCTCCCTTCACTACCTGTTGGGTAATCCCTGATGTAATTGAAAAACAAGCAGGATTTAATCTGAATCACCGATACCATTATCTTCAAAAGTTGAGACTACTCTTTCTCCATGAAAGTGAATGCTTGCGAATGAAACACAATATTGTACGCCTTTATAATATATCGTGAGACCAACTACATGGTGACATACAATGGAGAAGCTGTTCCCATTCCTAATCCAGAGCACACTGACATTCATTTCTTACCAGAAATGTTACCTTTAATTTTGCTTTCCATCCTGTCAACAATGTCGTGTCCCTCGACTTTTTACTTGTCCCAGTGACACGGATGTTCCGAAGTGGATACAACTACTGCATCAACAAACAGTGCTATTAAAGGAAATCCGAACGGAGAAGAGTGTCGTATAACAGACAGTGTGATGGCGAAGACAAGTCTGCTCTTTCTCTGTTGTTCCTGTGAATCAGGATACAAATTCAGAATTCATTGAACACGTGCTTCGAAATGGAAATTGGGAGACGACCCCTTGATATTCAGTTCCAGTTCCGCTCGATTCCTCGTATAAGACATACGTGTTTTAACCCGATTTCGTTAATCATCATTTTATATCGATTATTATCGTTCACTGCTTCATTGTCGAGTTTAATAGCGATGGTAATCCACTTAAATCTGTACCTTCTCTTGATCCTGTATAATACGGTCAGCTGACGGCGGACGAGTGGGGCAGGATCATTGCTGGAGGGGTTATCTTTTTCATTTTTAGCTGTGATTGCTCTCATTTACGACAAGAAAGAGACAGCAGAGCGGTTCTAACAACAACTACTGTTTGTTGTTAGTCAACTCAACAACGGTGTGGTTGCATCCCAACACCCATATCAACCCATGGCAACCGGTACCATCCTTCTGAGGCTCCTCCTGTTATGTCAAGTGAAGTGGTTAATAATCAAAAACAAGTTTTCCCGATAAAAATCATGTCATGGTGTTTGTTACTCAAGTCTGAGGTATTTTATTTTATTATGTTTATTCTGACCTAACATGTTGAAAATGAGTGTTATCATCGACAGACTTGGACAACTTACATTCCTTTTCCTGCGGTTCTTTTTGGTACTTGCCTTAGTCATCGGCTGCCGCGTTTGTCTCATCCGATTCAAGTGTATCTGTAAATGTGACTGCGGCCAATGTGTTGAAGGATAGCTTTTTGCTTTGTACACACGCCTTCAACCATCAAGATCAGACAGTCTTAGTTCTTGTCAATCAGTGATTATACACATAAAAGAAATGGGAACCAATAACTCATTATCACTCAAGACCTTTCTTAACCACGAAATTAAAAGTAACTTCCACAAAAAAGTATGAGGAAACCAACAGCAAGAATCCTGAAACCAGTCTTCCACAACAAATTAAAATTCCTTTGAAGAAACAGCAGACTTCCTGGTGTCTCGATAACTAAAACATTGGAATACATTCATCCCTTTGTTGGACCCGATAATTTCGAAGGGAGGTTTCAATGTCTGTGTTTGCATTGATTGCATATCTTTTAACCCATGTTATCAAGTCTGCTTCCTTGCTTTGAAGATCCTTTTCATAGCCGTTTTGATAAGGCTTATCTTGTCTTGAATGGTTCCTCTAACACATGCATTTCGGCGATCTGCCCTGCACCATTGGAAGTGCCTATCGGCTCGCGAACTGCCTTGCCTCGTGCAGTAGGCAGCCCACGTACATGCAGCCTGCATGATTCCGATCGGTCCGCCGCCAGCACTGCCACCTCATAGTCGAGCCTGAAAAAGAGGGACATCAGCACTTGACGGCCGCTGCCGCCCGCTGAGGCACGTTCTCTTCCGGCCACCTCGCAATCCTCGAACGCCAGTTCGCAGGTGGTCGGAGCCGCGCATGCCGAGCTTGTCGATCTTCTGCGCGGTGGAAAATCCCTTCATCCCTTTTTCGACGATGAAGGCCGTCATGCCGCGCGGGCCGGCATTGAGATCGGTCTTGTGGCGTAAACCACGAGCGTATCGGCCTCGGGGCCGTTGTTGATCCACGCTTGTTGCCGTTGAGCACAAAGCGGTCGCTCTTCTTGGCGGCCCGGTCTTCATCGAGACCACTCGGAGGCCGCGCCCGGCCCGACATCGCCAGCGAGCCGACATGCTCCCCGAAATCAGCCTTTGGCAAATATGTCCGCTTCTGCGCCTCATTGCCGTTGCGGCGATCTGGGTTCCGCATAGGTTGGAAATGCGCGCCATAAGACACCGACCGCGGCCGACGCCCGCGACATTTCCCTACCGCGATGCAGTGCTCGAGATAGCCGAGGCCGGTGCCACATACTGCCTCGCTCACCGTGATGCCGTGCAGGCGAGCGCGCGATTTTGGCCAGATCGCGCGGAACTGATTGCTGCGGTCGATTTCGGCGGCCCCGCGCGGCGCCGATTTCGTTCTGCGAAAACGCATGCACCGTCTCGCGAAGTCGCATCCGCGGTCTCGGCCGGATCGAGTTGAACATCCGATGGGCCGTTGGGGATCATGGTCCCCTCCCCGGCGAATTAAACGTTGTTTCAAACCGACTTAGTCTTCGGAAATGCCCTTGTCACGCGGCCAAATGCGGCCGTTTTAGGTCCCAAGGCCGGTGGCGGTGTCGATCGGCCAAATGCGCCCAACTCGTCCTTGCGCCGGCGCACGGCTCGGATGTATAGGTAAAACATCACCCCTCCGGCATGCTTCGGCGGGGGAAGCAGTCAGGGAGTACCCTATCATGAACCCGCGATCTCGTCCGGAGATTCGCAATCAGCGGCCGCGCGCGACAGCTCATCCATTCCGCTCGCGGATACGACGTCAGCCCATCCCGAGCTGTTCCAAGACCGATTCGTTCTGGCCGTATTTCGCCGCGGCTGCGCCGGGAATATCCGGTGGCACTACTGCAAGGACAGCAGGTTTCGGGCCGTATGGTCGGGACCCAAGTACAAACGACTCATGGACTCGAGACCAACCATAGCGGTGTTCTCGTCGTCGGCGTGCGCTGGCGCCTCACCATCCCGCCATCGCGCCGGAACCTGCGCCGCGAAAGCTTCATCGCCATGGACCAGCCGCGCCACTCGCGCAGCGCAAGACGGTGGCTCCGATGTTCACGCCGACGCATCTCGAATCAGCTCGCGATCAACATCCGCACTCGCTTCCGCCGAATGGCCTCGACAAATACCTTCAACGAAGTGTCGACTGGGTCTACCAGGTCTCGTCGATCTCACCCCGCAGATGCCGCTGTGGCTGTTCGACGTCCCCTGGGAAATACCGCCGCAAAGCTGAACGCTCTGGTCCGATATCGCGACCCACCCGTCCGGCCCCGGCGGCCCGTCGCCACCAGGAAGACGCCAGGCCGATCTGATTGAATGCGCGACCTATTCGCCACCTCTGGAATGAGCGTATCAGCCATCCGCCGAGAGCGACCTGCTGTCGATGATGCGCATAGCGACGCCACCCCCGATAAAAGATTTACATGGACCGAAAGACTTCCTCGACATCTGATCCTGTTTGATCGTCGGCGGCAACGACCCCACCCGCACACACTGCCGGCAGCGTCTACGCGCGAACAAGAATCCGGACCAGTACCCGCAAGCTGCGCGAAACCGGACCTTATCGACCAGTTTCGTCCCCGAAGTGACGTGGCATACGCGCTGCGCATATCGCCTACCGCGCTCGAAGACATCGCGTGCCGCGCAGACAGATCAAGAAGGGTGAAAAGGTCGTGAGGTATCTCGGGCAACCGTGACGAGGACTGATCGACCGCCCCTACGACTTCCTCATTGACCGCGCCCGGCCGCGTACCCACGTTTCCTGTTCGGCTTTCGGCATCCACCGCTGCGTCGGAATCGTCTGGCCGATCTGCAACTCCAAGATCATCTGGAAGAAATTCTCAAGCGTTTCGAGAATATTTAGATGGTGCCGAACCCAAGCGGTGTATTCGAGTTTTGTCAAAGGCGACGAGACCCTGCCGTCTGAATCGCCGGCTAAACCTTGGCGGCTTGACCTATCATCCCGGGATGACGAAAATGAACTCCAGACGCCGTCAGACCGACAAGAAAGAGTTTCTTCTGCGGCACCGCACGTGAATAGGCCTATTCGACGCCGCTGATGACTTTCATCCCGGTGCGCCAAAGCCGTTCCAGAACGACCCGCTGTGGCCTTGTTCTAGCGGTTTGCGCAAGGCAAGAGCCGGTGCATTACTGCACCAACTCGCCGATCGAGCCCTATTGGTCGGTGACAAATACAACGACATCATGCATGTCGCTACCACCACGTCATCTTCTCTGCCGCGGCACGCTCGGCTGCATTTCGATCCCGACTGCGCCCGGCTACGCTATCCGCAGCTTCAATCGCGATGGAACAGCGCGGCACTCCTCGCAGCGCAAGACCGTCTCGCCGATGTTTCGCAACGCATCTCGACGAACTCGCGAAGTTGATCCGGCCAGCGCTCCGCCACCGTGCTCGACAATTGCCGCGCAACGAGACCCTTCATTTCGTCGATCGGGTCTCATCAACTGACCCCATATGCTGGCGAACCTGTTTCGACTTCCCCTGGGACGACGCGCAAGCTGACGCGCTGGCGACGTCTCACGCCCTGCCAAGAGCGGCGTCGTCGATTCCCCG
>Ga0179593_1606553_pt1 | contig 14742 bp, 12 predicted proteins | sample CZODoug2_1_08_16_FD_185931 | JGI IMG/M metagenome (GOLD analysis project Ga0179593, IMG submission 185931) | Vadose zone soil fungal communities from Angelo Coast Range Reserve, California, USA - CZODoug2_1_08_16fungal (PacBio error correction) | ecosystem: Environmental > Terrestrial > Soil >...
CAAGGCCCTGGACAAGGGAAGAATGTTTCCTGTAAGACCGCGGGGGACACATGAGAGGGTAGCGGAGGACTCTGTCAAAATCATTGCGAAAAGTCTAGCAAGGGAAAGTCTCCTGGGGGGGGTGATGGAAGACTGGAAGGTGGTGAGCGTCAGGGGAGGGTAGTGTGGGGCGGGGGGACTAGAGGGGGGGGGTTGCGCGGGGGGGGGGGGGGGGGGGACTGGTGTGCCCCTCCGGGCACGGGTCGAAAGGGGGGGGGGGGCGTCCCAAGTCGGGTTTGTCGTGGAAAAGGAAACAAAACAACTCTCTCTCACACAAAACTAGAACTACAAAAGACTAGGGTCTCTCAGTGTCCTCCAGATGGGGCCGAGGAGGATGATTGGGAAGGGAAAAACCTCTTCGAAAATCCTTTACATAGATCAACACCTTGAAAATCGCCAACCGCCGTCGGAGGAAGAGGGTGTCACTATTTGAAGGGCCTCATCAATTCCAGTGGAACGGGCGGGGGGACGGGGGGGGGGCGTAAGGCGAATGATGAAAACAGAATAAACTAGAAAATGGCCAAACGCGCTAAATGTTTCGGGTCGGTAAAAACGCAAAACGAAATTCAGTTAAAAAACCAAGGGCCGGGGGGCAAGCCCTCGACGGCAAAGAAAACTTGGAAAGGGGTAAAGCCCGAGAAATAATATAAAACGGGGGGGACCGTTCCGAAAAATAAAAGCGAAATACAATGGCTCCAATCAAAACCGGTCTAACCGAACAGATGGGTCGTTTCTCCTCCTGCTTGACTATTCAAAGCTTGTGATTTAAAAAGTTCACCTTCATGTCAAATCCTTCTGGGATCACTGAAAGAAAATCGTACCTTGCGTGGAATAGGCCTCACGGGAGATCGTCTTCCGTGGCGGAAGATATAGGGTCATTGCACTGGTAAAACCTTCGCGCCGAGGAGGTGTTCCCCTCGAAAAAAAAAAAACACAAGGAAAACCAGAAAAAAAAATCAACCCTTTGGGGGGCCTTTTTCCTTTTTTTAGCTTGAAGGAAAAGTTTCGTAGGACGGCAGGATTCATCAGCAAAACAGAAGAAAGAAAAGTTTCGCACCTCCTAACTTACAAAATCTTCTTCGATTTGGCCCCCTCAACAAAACCGTACCTTAAAAATGAAAAAAAGTCCGGGAAAGGGGGGGGAACAGGTTTCCGTGTGAAAGCAGGTTAGAGGATAGGCAATACCAATAATCTGGAGGGCTGGGCACCTAGCCAGAGTTCTCGACCTCAAAAAAAAGAAAAAATACCAGGGGGGGATGTGTAATTCCCCCGGTGAATAGTAAATTCTCCTAACGTGTCAAGGGAGAAGGAAGCTCTCCCCTGGGGTCGGGGGGCTTGCTGATACACGCCGAAAAACAGGTGAGAAGGAAGGTGATTCCTCTTAGAGGTTGGTCGCAATCCAAAAAAAGTAATAATCTGCTGAGAATGTAATGTCGGCGTCCGATTTCCAAGGGAAGGCAATACCCATTCAGGTCACCTCGGTTTTTTGCCCGGATATGAAAGACAAAAGTCGATAAGTTTGACCTGATGCTATGAGGGGAAAGGGAAAAAGGCTTTAACAAAAATTTGGAAAAAAACAAACCCCTTAACGGGAATAGAATTCTTCCGTACTCGTCGAAAAAATTTCAGTAAAAAACACGAAAGGGACCACTACTTGGAATTAGATTTGAATAAATGGGGGGGGCTAGAGTCCTGAACCTGAAATGTGCGCTAACTTTTAAAAAAGATCTCAAGGTTGAGGGGGGGAAAAGGTTTTGCCCCAGGGGTGTTCTTAAGGACGGGGGGGGAAAAAAAAAAAAAGACAGGGTCCCGGGGGGGGTCCAAAAAAAAAGGGTTGTTTTGGTGGGTTTGTGGGGGGGGTGGGGGGGGGTTGGTGTTGGGGGGTTGGGCGTGGGGGTTTGAAAAAAAAAAATCAAAGGGGGGGTGTTTATTTTCCTCGAAGGAGTGTTTTTTTCCTGGGGTGAGTCGATGCGCCTTCAAAAGTGAGAAAAAAAAAAGGAGAGGTTTGGCAAGCGGTGCGGTACCGAGGGTCACGCCATAAACAAAAAAAAAAAAGGGAGTCAGAGGGGGGGGATCGCCTTATTTTTTAAAAGGGGAAGAGTGTTCGCCAGCCTAAGAAAAAAGGAGGGGGGGGAAGAGAGATTGCCGGGAGCTACGGGTGAAAAAAAAAGCAACAGAGAAAAATTTTTTTCTTTTTCATAGGCACCCGTTTTGGGGAAAAAAAAAAAAATAAACCACCCAGGGACCCGTGAGACAAACAAAAACACAAAAGATGGGGGGGGGGGACAAAAAAAAAAAAAAAAAACACACAAAAAAAAAAAAAAAAAACCCTTTCGGGGAAAAGGGGGAAAAAAAAAAAAACAACCAAAAGGCTGTCGACACGAAAGAGAAGTGGGGACTTTGACTCAGAAACAGCTTAGAGTTAAAAAGAAACAAGGGAATACACGAACATACTTTGCGCCTCCCCTCCAAAACTCACAAGGACAAAATTGGGGGCCACTTAACCCCGGGCGTTCATAGGGGGGATGTTTTCATGAACGTAGCCAAGCACAAATGTTTAGAGGGGGAAAAGGGGTAAGTGAGCAACACAACCCTGCATCAACTCAATAAACAAACCGTCGTGTTTAATGGTAAAAGTTGAAAAGTTTACACTCTGCCCACCCGCGCGCCTAGGAAAAGGATTGAAGGAGAGTAAAAAAAGTCAATTCAGCGGGGAGGGGGTTGGGAGACAACGGCACGGGAACAGTGTTTTTACCAGGACCGGTAAAAACCTAAGCAAGGGAGGTTCCCCCGAAATCACTAATGTTCCCGCCAGGGGGGGTGGGTTTAATTCGGACGCTTGCTGACGAAAAACAACGATCCCTTTCAGAAACAAGAGAAAGCAGACAGCAAACCGTCTCTAATTCATTGCCCGTCTGGTAGAGAATCAATGGAAAAAAATACTACTTAGACGAACTTCCACAGTTGAAAATGACTTGTAATAAGCAAACATACACGAGTAAAGTCTTTTTCCTCCAGTTCCAGGATTGAAAGTTCTCTGAGGTCTAAACTGCTGTTGCGGTAAGGGCGTTTCTGCCCGGTCGGATTCCCTCGCATGAAAGGACCTCTTATCAGTCTCTTCCTTGGCCCGGCTTTTAAATCAAAGATAAAGAAGAACACTGCCACAACTGGAACGACCCTTGCAAGAAAAGGGTGTGTTTGGACCCAGAGAGAGAGTTTAAGGAGAGCCGGGAATTGATATGCTCCACGCCGGTTATAATGGGGGAGTGTCGAATGAAGTCTAACTTTTTCCTGAACTTGTTCAGAAGGGGGCAATCTTAGGGGGGAAGGGTTTTTATCTTGGAACACCGAGAGGACTTTTTTTGGCTATCGGCCTGACCATTCAATGTGTAGGGAAATCATAGGGAGGAAAAACGTCTTTCGCCCGGCCCCCATTGGGGGTTTTCCACACCCAAACAAAAACAAAAAAAAAAAAAAAAAGGGGGGGGGGAAAAACCACCAGTTTTAAAAACACAAAGGACCAAAACAAACCGGTGCAAAACCCCACCCAAGGGGGTTTGGTGTCATGTGGAAAAGTAGGCAGTGGAAGGGTGCTAACTTAAGCCAAGATGGAAAGATCAAAACATGTATTCTCTCGGAGGGGAAGGGAAAGGACCTACTTTCTTTGTCAATCCATCTGATCGTCCAAGCCAATTGGTGAGCATGTCTACCGTATTGTCCCCGGAATTATCGTCTCATGTAAAAAATACGTAAAACGAAAGAAGGCAACCTTTTACGAGTTTAAGAGCCCCCAATCAAAATCTAAAAAGGAAATATTCGTAGGGAGAAAGCACAAACCTACGGAACGGGGTCGACCCATATTGAAGTCGGCAGGTTCCTAATTTAAAATGGATCGGTCACATGAGGCCAAAAAAAAACCCCCCGACACCCCACACAGCCGGGGGGGGGTTAACCCCCCCCCCCAAAAGTTTTTGTGGGGGGGGGTGTTTTTGGACCACTGAACAACTGGGGGGCGATGGACAAAATTCTTTGAATCTCTTCTCTAAGGCAAATAATTTGCCAAGAAATACAAGTGAAAAAAAAATTTCCTCAAGGTTTTTTGTATTTAAACCCTAAAGCAAACTACGCCAGCCCCAAGATTTAAAAAAAAAAACTAGGAAAAAGTCTAACAAACAACTTGAGGGAGGTTGGAGGCGAGGGTCACCCTCAACTATTTTGCCCTATTGGGAGATTAAAAGGGGGGTCATATGGGAAAAAGCTTAAACCACTAAATGGAAAAATCCGCAAACACCAAAAAAAGTGTGTTTTAAAAAATTTTTTGTGTGTGGTTGCAACCATTTCACAAACCCACCCAATAATAGTTCCCCCGAGACTGGAGGAAATTAAGGGAGATTTTGGCCAGCTTCAGGGGGAGCCCCCGAATAATTTGCCCAAAAACCGTTCAAAATTACTCCAGGATGGGGTCAATACATCGAAGGTTTCGTTTCACGTTGACTCAATGACACTCTGAGGGCCCTACTTGGAGAAGGTTGGGACTCCAAATCTCACGAAAAAAAACGACAATTCACCGGAACCGTTGGGATAAGAAGTAACTTCCGCTGCTTCTTTCCCTAACATGGAAAGGAAATTTCCGATCCACAGATGACAAGGTAGAGCTCGGACGGAACCCTTCTTGTCCCAAAACACCCTGGGGAGGGGACGGCCTCCCGAGTTGAACAATCGGGAAAAAAAGACGGGGAAAAAAGCGGACTTGGAAAACGTCGATGGGGAAGCCTTTCTTTGGTGCCAGCGGTAAAAAAAGGGCCCAGGCTGGGGAAATCCCGACGCATTCATCCAAGGGGAAAAAGGCCATGGATCAAAACGGTCGGATGCCAAAAAAATTGCCCCTTCCAAAGGGCCCCCCCAATCGATTTGAAATTTGGGTGTGGGTGAATAAGAAAAAGTGTTTTCGGTCAGAACAGCCTCCGCCGCTTAAGGTCAGGAGAAACCCAGAGGCCGTGGGAGTAGCCTAATGGTCCAGGAAAGAGCCCCCCTCCCAACTTTGCCTCAGTCTTTTTTGGGTGGGGTTGTGGGGGGCAGGTGTGGGAAGGTTGGTTAAGTGATAAGCCTTCCCTTAGATATCAACGCTGCGCTGCTAGGAGTAAAGCCGTACCGAGTCCGGTACGGAAAAGCACCCCTCCGCCTCCTAGAAAAAACATTGGGTAGTCTGTTTCCTGAATCTTTGTAGATCTTTCGTCCTCCACCGTGTTGGGGGGGTGGGTGGTGCAGTTAGAAACCCACTAGTCCCGCGCCGGTTTCTTTGGGGTGGGGGTGGGGGCGGAAATGATACAATAAGGGAACGGGTTCATGGGAATATGTCCTCTTAAGAGTTTTTTTTTAAGCGAGTAAACAAATCTTCGCTGAATGGGGTTAAGCAACGTCGCGGTAACGTCGTCCTTGGGGGGGATCGTCCATCATCTTGGCGTCCACTGAAGGGGGACACATCTTCTGAGGACATTCGGGAAAGAGGTGCCTTATCTGAAGGGAAGGGTGAAGTGAGAACGCCGGTTTATAAAGAAAAAAACCCGTACTGCAACGCCGAATGGGGGTGCAAAGCAATCGTAATTGAGATCTCTCCTGAAAACGGGAACCTTCGAGGGGGGGAGAGGAAAGCCCTTTCAAAACAAGAGGTGAAAGTTTTTCTTGAGGGGCCCTGAAATTGGGGGGAGAGGTCCTGTTAGAACCGTACATTAGGGGTGGGGGGTTTCCCCTCGACTAAAAAAGGGAAAAGGCACAAAAAAAAAGTTTTTTGTGGGCCGCCTTTGGGTGCAAGAACTATATGTGAAATAAAGTTGGCGTTTTTGGGTGATATCGCATGCTGTTGTTTAGTGTTGAAGTGGGGGAAGACCGATGCGCTTTGACGCGCTGGCCCTCGGAGGGGGGTGTTGGAGGGGTCATGAGGTAAGAAAAAACAAACCCGTTTAGGATCAGGTCGGGTCTCTCAAAACGGGGTGTTTGGGGGTGGTTTTTTTTTTTTGTTTTCCCAGGTCAGTCTCGGAAAACAACAAAAAGGAAAAGAAATCTAGGTCAGAAAAAAGAAAAAGGTAAAAAACGCTTAGCCTCAATGGGTTTTTACCTGTTCCAATGCGTTAACCTCCTAACCTATTTTGCAAACTCCCGAGGCAGCTCGGCTGAGCCACAGAGGCTTCTCTATTCACAACTAACACACAAACAGAACCCAAATCATACTTTCCGTCCAAGTAATCCCGAACAAATGACAAGAGTGGGGAGGACCCCTTGTCGGAATTCCTACTGGTTGCATGAAAAGGAGAAGAAGGACGTGAAACCTAGAGTCACCAAGTTGGAAAGAGTCAAAACGACCAGGAAAAACCAAAACCACCTTTCGTGGGGGGGCCTGGGACACAACAGAGAAGTCCCCGGGGGCAAAACCCTAAATCGAAGAAATTAAAAGGGGGATCTTCCACCCGGCAGGGAAGGGTCTAAAGAAAAAAAGGGATACCTAGGTTACTTAAAATCATTAATCGCTCAGGGTCCGACCCACCTAAAAATCCCGCAAGGCGGCCAAAGAGGCAGGGTTTCCAAGTGTTCCACTTGCGGAATTGAAATAAAAAAGGAACAGGCTCTAAAGAAACCCCAGAGGAAGCCTCTTAAAATCGGACACAGGAGGCCCTGAAAAGACAAAAATAAAAAAGAAGGCCGAATACTGACAATTGGGAAGTAGGGTTTTGTAAAGGAAACCCAAAAGACACCCGTCGGGTACCGTTGTCGTAAACAAAGGGGCTTGTCCCAGTTGAAAGGGATAATTATGCCAATAGCAATCGGGTCTTAGTTTTGGGCTAAGCGGTAAACCTTTTAACCAGACCCAATGAGGCCTTCCGCCCTGTCAGGGCTGATTTTCCGATTATGCAAACCCCACTTGCACACCCCCCACGGGCAGGAAAAATTCTACGAGACTGCTCCCCCCCATGTGACAAAAAGGGCTTCCAAGGGGTGGGGGGTACTGTTTAAGGAGTCTTCAACGAAAAAAAGGAAAAAAAAAAAAAAAGCCTTGTGAAAAAAAAAGTTGGGGGGTTGTGGGTGGTTTGGGGGGGGAGGCTGAGAAAACTCAACAGAGTCAATGGGTGGGCAGTTTGGGCAAATGGGGGGGGGGAATGACGGTCGCAGATGTTTTCTTAACAACCGAGGGGAAGGGGAAAAAAACAACATTCGGATTAGGAAATGTAAAAAAATGTTCCACCACGGAGCTAAAAAAAGTGTTGTGCTCAAAACGGCCATTAAGACACTTGAATCAAGGACTGCAACTTTCCCGAAGACGGTCGCGGTGAGTTAATAACTAAGCTGATTCCCTGAACCTTTACTTCGTCAGCGCTATTAAGGAACGGGAAGCCTCTAAGTTTGACTTTCCAGGTCTTTTCAGCCGCTTCCTCGGAAAAATGGTAAAAATTGATACTAAGTTTCTAACCGGCAACCGACAGAGGCTTTTGACGTTTCTTCTGCTCGGAGAAAAGTCGCCTTCTCTTGGGCAGAAGCATTTAGAGGGAGTCTGCCCCAAGACAAACGAGCCGTTCCTCCCGAAAGTATATCAGTCACTCAAGGAAAAATTAGACGGTGCCTCCCCCAAATCCTAAACCCGGCTTTTGGGTGTCTCTTAAATGTGGGGGGGGGGTTCTGTTTAGTCTAATGTTCTGGTAAACTTCTCCTTGGTCGGAAGTGGTTCGGCAGCCGGAAAACTCTCTTCGAATCACCTTTGGGACTTTAAGGAAGCAGGATTTAAACTCGCGCCCACCGCAATAGGAAAAAAAAGGTGGCTTCGAAGTCCAACATCCCTCCAACGAGGCGGAGAAAACGATTTTTTTGCTGCCCTTGGCCTAAAGGCCGGTCCAGTAATCTTTGGGGCCGGGCAGAATTGAAGGAGAAGAAATTAATTCTGTCCCAAGAAAGAGCGCTGGGTACCAGAATTCTCCTCTCCGCAGACCAAGCTATTGGGGGGGAAAAAAAAAAACTAGCAATTCCATGGCCCGCTCACATTTTGGGGAACCAAAACCCACAAACCATGGCAAACCGACGGGAAACTTGTTGTTCTCTCCTCGCTTTTTTTCAAAGGTCTTAGTAACTCGAAAATATGGGAGGCCCCTAATTGGGGTAAAACCTCTCACTTTCGTTTCGTTAGAAAAGTTTGTGGAAGACGACGACTTAGGGTCTCTCCCTCGTCGACACGTCAACACAACGGCCATGAAGAAAGGGGATAGGCAAGAACTTCAGACAAAGAAAAAAAACTTTTGTAAGGGGTAGAGAATTCGTGGGTGAATTACAGGGGAAAAAAAAACGTTTTTTGGGCCCAAAAAACACCACACGCAGGCCCGGAGGGAGAAACTCCTACCCTTGCAGTGGCAGGGGGCCGGACAAGAGACTTTCTATTCCAACCCTATGCCAGTTGGACGCCACGGCTAAAGCTGGTTTTCCCATCTCCCCATCAGATCCGATTAACTTGCAAGGTGGCTTCCTTCCCCTGCCGTTTTCGGGCACGAAACATCAGACCTTCTTCGCCACTGAAAACTCGGGGTTGAGCAACGCCTCACTCGGCACATCGGAACAAGTGGAAAAATAGAGCAGCCTAGCAACAACTGGGAAAGTCGGTCCAAAGACAAGCATGTTTAGAGATTAGGGACAAATTAACCTATCTCATCCAAACCTGGGAGCATCAATGCGGACCGCCTCTCGGAACAAGTACCGAAAGCAACCCCTGTACTTTCTAATTAAGAAAGTAATAGAAACAAGGAACGCGTTTTTCCGGGAAGACACGAAAAACGTGGGCGTTGTTGGGCCAAGGGAGGAAAGAACTCCCATCCCCTTGGGAATTCGGGTGGGACTAGGAGGGTTGGGGAAGGGATCCCCTCCTCCCTCCAATCGAACCTGACGATGGGTGGGTCGTAAGTTTTGGATCTGAAACTGGGGCACCTTTTGTAACACCTGCATCCCTTTTTTGAGATAGATCCGGGGTGGGGTGTAACAAAAAAAACCCCAACAAACATTGGTTGGTCTAGTCTGGCCCCTGACGGAGCACACTTGAACCGCTACCAAGAAATTTAAAACGACCCCTTGACTCGACCCGATTCTGAGGTGAAAAGCAAGCCACGTTACCTTGTACTAAAACTCGGCTCGCCGAGGACTGGACCCTCACCAAAAACATTCCACCGAGTTGGGATTTTACCCATGTTCGAAAAAAAAGATGTTTCGTTCGTAAACAACCAGATGATTTGATACTCCTTTCCATGACAGACAATAGCACCTTGGAAAATTGGCGCGTGGGGGTGCCCAGGGGGGTTGATTTCTGGAGAACAAAGTGCGTGAGAAAGGGGGGTGTTTTCTAATAATTGGGACCGGTTGAAAAGTAGAAAATTCGGAAAAGGACGAGAAAGCATTCAGCTAGTTTCCGGCGGTTCGTCGGAGGACACGAAAAGAACCTTGTGACTGACAAAGCAGTCGGTCACGCAAAAGGGGTGGGGAAATCGCTTTTCGGCTGATCAACAACCCAGAAAAAATGAATGAAATATATGTTATGCGCAAAAACTAGGACTTGTTAGCAAGCTTACCTCTGGGAAATGCTCAACATGGGGGTTTCTGTTCAAAAGTGACTTTAAACTCATGGACCCGATGCACAAAAGAACGATCATTCGGCGGGCGCGAGCCACCCAATAGAATTCAATGAACGAACAGCTGAAGGCACTCAAACGGAAAGAAAAGGGGAACGGAAAAAAGATTGCTCTTTCCCCCCTTCCCCAAGCACAAAGTCAAAAAAAAAAAGTTTGGGCACTTACTGGCACAGATGGCAGTGTCGGGCGAAGAGATTTTTGAAAAGAAGTGAAAAAAAATAAGCGTCCCAAAAAGGAATTGGCCCCGGGGGGGAGTTGTTTGTCCTCGCGTTCACTTTGACAAAGAGGCCCAAAGAGTGGGGTGGGGGGGGGGGGAAGACGTATTAGGGCGAATTCAGCATTCCGGAGTAAGAAAGGGGGGGAGAAAGGAGGTGAAATTATCGGGGGTGAACGCATAATAAACCTCTTGTTCCCCACTAAGAGTCCACCAGCCAGGCCGGGGAAAGGGGGTAAGACCCAACTCCTGCGATGCCCAAAGAGAAAAAGGAATCACTCCAGTCTAAAAAGAGAATGAAGAATCTCCGGAACGGGAACTCTCCAGATGTGCCACCAACCAAACAAAAGGAGGGGAGGGCTTTTTTAGCAAAACTCAAACCGGAGGAGGGCAGGGTCGTCCACGTCGGGTAACGAATGGAAATAATGGGTCAGGTGGGGTAAGAAAAAAAAAAAGCAAGGTTGGGGGTCGGTTTGTACCCAAAAGGGCCCAACCACCCCGGTCCGCCCTGTGGGTCCGAAAAACACGCATTTACGGGGGGCACGAAAAACAGCGGCTAAAGAAAGCGCCTTCTGTAAAAGGGGTATATCCACTAGGGGCAGACCAACCCCCGTCAGGTGGTATTAGGGCCCAGCTATGTCCATCTGTCCACGAAAGCCGGGAGTGATGCCGGCCTGAATAGTGAATCAAGTTGGATGAAAGGCCGGAGTTCTGGAAAGAAGGGGAAAGAAACCATGGCAATAAATGGTACAGTTGTTGGGTGGGGGGGGGGGTCAGGCGACTCGCGAAACTGGCCTGCAGTGTACCCTAATCTTAATGGAAGCACAGGAGGACGACGGAAAAGCAGTCTAATAGTACTGTCCCTTGAGGACCGCCCCGTTCAACGGAGGGGCATCACCTCATTCTTCCGCCAACGTCGCCCTTCGAACAATGTTTGGACGGGACCACGTCTGACCCGAATCTCAACAAGTGATCTCCCATTCAAAAAAGGGGAAAAGAACGGTCGGGGCAGCGGGCCTGCCAAGATCACTGTGAAAAGCCCTGGGAGAGGGATTAGAACTTGTCCCGCAAACGAGGGGGAGTAGCTTCCTTCTGGTGAGAACCGAAAAACTAGGACAGAGGTGGCCATCCTTGAATAGGGGGTGGTTTCGGGCATTGGGGGGATAGCGGAAAAGGGGGAAATCCTCTGGCCCGCCGGGGGGCGCAAAATAGTAGAAATAAGGGGGTAATCTCTACTCGTGGCGAAGAATGGGTCTCACTCATCGGTTGATGGTGCTCTATCCCCCTCTCAAAATCAAGAAAAGAGGGGGCGGACATAGATCAAAACAATCTCCTCAACAACACCACAAAGAGAGAATTGGGGGGGGTGTGGGTTAGGTCAATTTTCCTAAGATTGGGAAAGCTGGGAAGGAGAGTTCGGCGATCTTAGAAAATAACTTTCAAAAGCAACCCAGCCTAAGCTCTTCCCCGATAAAATATAGCCCCCGCCCCCCAAGGCCCTAGTTACCCCACGAAACTGACCAATTGTCAGCTCCTCCAAAAAAAAACCAAAATTGCTTACACACGAATGGCCATTTGTCACGGCCCTCTTTGGTCAACTACGAAAAAAGAGAGAGGGACCCTCTTGGTAGGGGAATAATCTGGGCTTCTTTCTAAGTTACCGACTTTTGCGCGGAAGACACCTAAAAATCTTCTTTCCTAGGGAAAATAGAGAACTGGCTCCCAAAAAATCGAGAGCCTGCGTGGAAAGCCGGGTCCCGAAAAAACAAATGGAAAAGACCTCCTTGTGGAGGGATAAGAAGGGGACTAACCACGGCGTAACCTCCGGAGAAAAAAAGAGAACGCGGGAATCCTTGCACTGCGGAGTCTCTCATGCAAGAAGCAACCTCATGAATGGGGTCATGGCCGCGGAGCACTCTCGGAAAATCGGGACACCCATCAGACCAAACCCTTCCCCAAGGAGGGCCAGGTTTTTGATGAAGAAAGGGTCGTACGGTCCAGACCGAGACTTCCCCAAATTCGTACTGAAAAAAGAGGAAGGGAAAAAAAAAATACCGCTTGTTCTTCGTGTCCAGCTGGCCATAGGCAAAAGGAAACAACCCTGGGCCAAACGTGGTTGGAGAAAAAAAAAAAGAAGGTTTATCGGAGGGAACCCCACCAAAAAAAGAATGCTGAGAAACCACACTAGCAAGCAAGGCCAAAAAACACGTGTCCATAACCCCGGAAACCCCCCCAACTCCCACCCTGACCCCACCACAACCAAACCGAAAAAAAAACCTAACCCACACTCCCTATAAAAACCCATCTTTGTCTGTTGGGGGTCCATAAACCAATTGCAACAAGTTTCACTCCTTGCCGGGTGGACTACAAGGGTATGCACTCGGCCCCCGCCCGTTCGTTTTGATGTAAACCCGGGAATCATCAAAAAGTGGAAAATTCTTATTATCCTCTTTGCAGAAAAGAGTGTTGTCAGAGAATTCCCGCCCCGGCAAAAGTGGGGAAGGGGGAGCCTTACTATTGTTTAAAAAAGAGGGGCCCAACTTTTCTCTTGGGGATCTTAGCTGCAAAAAAAAAAAAAAAACCTTTTGTCTGAAAAGGGGACATTTAAAAAAGAAACAGGGCTATTGCGTTGGGGGTACGCGGAATGAACCTTGGAAACTGTAAGCTCCAAGCAAAAAAAAAAGGGGAAGAAAACACCTGCTTGAAACCTTAAATGTTTATCTCTAAAGGTAAGTAGCTCGTCCGGAGCAGCGAAGATGAAAGGCCCCAAAAAACAAGGGGGATTTCATTATGTGGAAAAGGAAAAGAAATCCTTTGAACGGACCGAGAAAGGTAAAGCTGCTGATGTGGTCGCCGATGACAGCACGGAGGAACTCAGGTTGGCTTTTTGGGTTCGTAATCGAGGGGTGGGTAAGGAGGTGGTCTTGAAAAGTTTTTGTCTAAGCATACCTGGTGGTGAGGAAGGACACGACTTCCCGAAGGCGGACGAACCGCTAGGAAAGAGTTTTTGGCCCATCGATGAGGTAAAAAGGAACAACTAAAAGGGGAGCCGGGTTCAAGCTCGTTGAAATCGGGGGTGTTCTGTGACACCCGTTCGTCTAATCCTCCCCAAAAAACTTAGAGTCTAGGATTGACCGAAGAGAAACCAGTCAAGAAGATCGAAGTTAACCTCTTCACTGGGGGGTAGTGTTCCATGAGTGAATCCTTAAAAACGAACCGATGCACAATTCCCGCGTGTCTAGAATCGAATCTGGAAAAGACTTAACCAGCCTATCGTAGAAAGATCACTGGGAGAGAAGGTCCAACCTCCCCTACCCGGCCACCAAACCTCCTTGAACTGGAGTCTTCTGAAAGGAAGGGAACTCACGATTTGACCTCTGGGAAACATAAATTCCACCAAGTCAAAGGTACAAAAAAAAGATGGTCAATTGCTTTTCATTGGTTACTACCGTCGCGAAGCCGAGTTGAAACGGAGTCTGAAAGAGTTCCCCTGAAGCGGAGAATCGGGGGTGGGGTTTGTGACCTACCGGAGTTACAGCACAAAGAAGGCGCCGATCCCAGACCACCTTAAGGGGCAAATGGAGTCCCCAAATTAAATAAAACGAGGGGTTTCCCCTCCTGTTTTGAGACCAAGAGGCGGACAAGCCTTGAAAAAAACCGGAGCTACGAAAAGAGTAAATCTTCGGAGGCCCGGGGGAATACCCCTGGAAAACATTCCACTAATCCGAAGGGCAAGGGAAAGGGGGTGCCAGGGTACAGCAACCGCAGGATCCGGGGCCCGTCCAAAGTGACTAAATGGGCCCAAATTAACCATTGGGCAGAATTTAAACTACAGGGGCAGTAAATTTGGAGAAACGGTCCCCCCCTTCACCTTGTCGATACTGCGGTTTCCTAATGCGTGTGCTTGTCTTTGATTCCTGTAAAACCTGGCACCGGTATAAAATGCTACGAACCCTGCAAAAAACAAGAGCAGGGGTGTTAGTCTTAGCGGCTAATATGGCAAATGACCATCAAAACGGCCTTGCTCACAGCCCTAAAGAGGTGGGTTTCAATTCAAAGGGGGGATTCGGGGGAAAAGAAGGAGAAAGCCAAATGGAAAGTTTGGTCTTTGAGATGGGTGCCCAAGGAGTCGGCGAGCAAGGGTACCAGAACAGAGAAGCCTCCTTTACAGAAGTGATGAGGGAATCACGAAGCATAAACTACCTGCCCTTCCTCGGAAAAAAGCAAGGCTAAAGAGTCAACAATTGAAGCCCGCTAAACTGGCTTTTGCTAAACTTCCGTCAAAAAGAAACACAAGGAGGAGAACTCTAACATTTTGTCTGTCGGAAGCAGGGATGGAGCCGCCGCCGAAATTGAAGTGCCATGGGTTGTTCACTACTTAGTTCCTACACCTAATTCCTCTCTAGTCCAACCGTGAAGGTGATCGCCCCTGGAAGGGGATTCCCAACACACCAAACCCTGGTACTCCTCTTCATATGCGTACTGTGGCAACGCAAAACAGTAAGATCTGGGAAACAGAGCCTTTCAATCTCTTGTGGTAAAGGGGTGTTGGTTGTAACAAGTAATCTGAGAGGAAAAATGGAAGATCAGGGTTCATAGAACTTGGGGGGGGGGGAATAGAGGGTAGCTTTTTAAGAGATATTGGCGAGGCGCCCATAAAAGGACATTTATTTCTCTCACACCTCCATCCTACCGGAAAGCGTGTTCAGGAAAAAAAGAGCCCACCAACCTATCAAAAAAAATGAGGAGAAAAGCGATAATTTTTTTTTTAGTCTATTTCCCGGCAACTCTCCATGTTCTCGTAAGTTCGGGAAGAGAAAGAGATTTGCTCACAAA
>Ga0179593_1690814_pt1 | contig 14742 bp, 20 predicted proteins | sample CZODoug2_1_08_16_FD_185931 | JGI IMG/M metagenome (GOLD analysis project Ga0179593, IMG submission 185931) | Vadose zone soil fungal communities from Angelo Coast Range Reserve, California, USA - CZODoug2_1_08_16fungal (PacBio error correction) | ecosystem: Environmental > Terrestrial > Soil >...
GGGGAGGAGGCAAATTATAGCAGGGAGATCTGAGAGGGACGATCGTTGCCTCCTATACTTCCACGGGAGGAAGGGTGGCAGCGCGAAAGCGGGAGAAAAGAAAAAAAGAAGGGGGCCAACCAAAAGGAAGAACCATATTCGGAGGCAGAGTCCTCGTTAGCCCCTCGCCCAAATGAAAAAAATGTAGAAGGAAAGGGGAGGGGGAAAAACGGTTTTGAATCAAATCAAACAGCCTGGGTTCTCATCGCTGAGCCGGGAAGTGTCCGAAAAAAATTCAAGGGGGCAAAAACAAGAGAAAAGAGGGGGCTCGAAACAATCAAAGTACTATAAGGAATAAAGTCTCCATTCCTACCAAGGGGGAGGGGCAAAGTCGTAAGATTCTTCCCAGACAAATCTGAAGGCCTGACCGCGGCTAGGAGGAAATGGGAACTGACGTACGGTCGGGATTAATTGAATCAAGGAAAGGAAGTTCGAGGAAATGCCATAAAGGCGGGTTAAGAGGGTGATGCCAGGGGAAAGGAAGTATCATACATAAACCCATTCAAAAACAGCTTGCCAACGGCAAGACCAGCGTAAGCACCATCGGTCCGATAGAGCAAGGGAAAAAACTTATTCCGGGGAATGAAAATCCGGCGAAAAGGTAAATCCGAATTCCACATGGTGGGGGGAAAAAATTACGCTGAAAACGGTCGGGCGAAAAACCTCAAAAGACTCGTTCGCACTCATTCAAGAGCCATGGGTCATTAGGTGAAGTGGTGGCAAGCAAGAAAAGGGAGAAACCTTCTAGAAGGGGGACGTCCGACTTTAAAAACGTGGAGTGGCCAGATTGGGCCAAAAATATCCACCACATCTCCGTTTTCCCAGGGAATTGAGTAACGGGGGGCAAAACACGGGGCGCGTCGCAATTCTCACAAGACCGAAGAAGGAAAAAGGACATCTCGGTTGCGCCGTGGCAAAAAATCTGAAAAGGAGAAAAAAAGACGTAAAGCCCAAAGTGTAATATGCAGGAATAGCACCCCATATGTCTAAAAAGAGCGACAGCCCCACGAAGTCAGGCAAATGCTAAGTTCAAAACATGACCTTACCCAGTCTTCAAAATATGTCGAAGGAAAAAAGAAGGTCAACAGAAGAGTCGTGGAGGGGGGGTGAAGCGTAGAAAGTGACTGCGAAATGCCAGAAACCAAACGGATAGCCTACTCGTTGCAAGAAGACCAACGCGCCGACGGGGGCAAGGTGAGCCGAACCAAATACAAAAGACCAAATGTTTTATGGAGGATTTCCATTTCAAGCGGTGCTGCCGCAGGCCGGGTTGGACAAAAAGGACAAAAGCTCCAGAATACCGATTTTGAAATAGGGAACAAGGGGGATTCCATATATTGTCAGCACAAGGAAATCTATGACACTGGAAAACTTGACCCTAAACGGTCGGTTAAGGAAGAGAAGTGTTCGGGTGGGCGTGCACTCAAAGATCCCTAAAAGGCGTGGCAATAAAAAAAAAAATAAATCGAGTCCTGGGCTAGGGGGCACGATTCGAGATTAAATAGAAAAGGGGACAAGCGGAAACACGGGGGAGAAACATTGAGGATAACACATTCAAATGGGAGGAATCCTGCCCAACATGGAATGAATCGTGAAAGCCAGAAAGGGGAAACCTAAGTAAGAGGGATTGAGACCTTCTTTGGTCCGTGGTACTGATAGGGAAGAAAAAACTGAGGTTTTGGGCTGATCCGTGGGAATAAGTTTACTAAAGTGGATTGGGACTGGTACCAGAAAGTTTGCATTATAGGCAAAGGAAGAAAGTCTTGTGGGGGGGAGGCATCCAGCGGCCAAGGCCATACATCTGGCGGGCCATTTGCATATCAATTGAAAAGGGATGGCAATGCAGGGTCAACAACCGCCTAAATCGGTCTCGGGAAATAGACCGGGTCGAAAATTGAGAAGTAAACCGAGAATGGGAGGGGATCAGAACAGTGGCTGCTCGAAACAGAACATGTTTGTAGGTTGATTTGAACAAACATGACAAACGCTACCCTTAAGGGACCGGAGCCGACCTTGGGGCAAGATCTTACAAGTCAAGGGGGGGTGAAAAATGTGTCAAAAGTCTGGACTCTTGATTTCTCTGAAAGGCCAGAATCGGTAGAGGCTTGAGTAAAGACTCTAAAAAAAAGCTGGATGGGCGGCCGAAAACAAGGGGCCGAAAGGGTCTATTGGGGGGAAAATGACTTGTAAGGGGAAGGGGGGTCTCCTGTTGGGCCGTTCAAGAGAGGGAGAACCAAAGGCCCCGACGGAGCGCGCAAGCTTCCTGACCAAGGGCTTCAGTGACAAACCACCCTCTGAAGCGGAAGTGGACGCCAAAAAAAATCAGAGACTTCTCAAGCCGCGTAGGGAAATCAAGGCAGAGTGGGATGATCTCTCAGAACAACCCTTAGATTAACCTAGATGTCACGCCACGACGAATCAATCTCTCTGGAGATCAGGAGAGGGGGGGGGGGGCGGCAACACCAACCGCAAGTCTTAAAGGTTTTGTTCGTCAGTCTAGGATCCTCTATATCAAAAAGGACGTCTGGAAGAAAAAAAGGAAAATAGAGGGGAGAAGGAAGACATCCCGAAAAAAGGATATAAAAGAGAGGCTGAATGTGCGAACTGTGGAGGAATCAGTAAAGAGAGCGCGCACAAAAATGAAACAACAGAGAATGAAAAACGGGGTTCACCCGTTCAAGGCGAAACATTATGACTAGGAACCCGGAAAAAGGTTTTTTAGGGGGGGGATTCCAGTCCTCCCATGAAATCCAAAAATAAGGATAACGCGGGTTGAATCGACCAGTTCGGGACGGGAAGAAAGTTCTGGAAGGGGATCTCCAGGGAAATCCGGGGGTCAGAAATCGGAGGTGCAGAGGGAAGTGGCAGGAAGGGGCGATAAGAAAAATGACGGGGCTAATGTCCGGGGTTTTCAAGAAAGAATGCAGCAAGAAGAAACAAAAGAGAGATACTAGGCCGTCAGCCACATCAACCGGACTTGACCACGGACATGAAAAAAACTCAAACTTCGGGACGGGGAGGACACGCCCGGATGGTATCGTTGGAGGCGTGGAAGGGGCGGCAGTAGCTTACCATAAGAGTCAGGAAGGGGAAACGACCAACACATTGTGTCTGGACCTGCGCAGGGAGAGACCGGTATCTGGGGGGTGTCATCACTGGCATTATGAACAATCCAGAGGACCAGGGGGTCAGGGCGGGTCGAGGAACTGCGCTGGATGGAAGAAAAAAAAAAAACCCGCGGATCTCTCGCAAAAAAAAAGATAAGCCAAATGCTGTTGTCGAGGGGTAGGAAAAGGAAAAAAGATTTCATGGAGTGGAATCCAGAACAGGAAAGACGGCCGCGGGTTAAAACCATCACTCTATCTCCTTAGAAGGGGTAGTCAACGTGACCGACACAGACAAGCCAAAGTACCTGGAGAACCTCGACTCGTTTCTGGGGCCAGGGGGAGGCTTACCACTTTCAACCGACGTGTTATTCTTGAAATGGGATTAGGAAAAAGGAACTGTCGGGTCTTCTAAAAAGAGGCCGGTATTCCACAAAAGAAGTAGAAATCCTGAAAAGTTACGCTAAAAGCTACCGTCGGTGTTGGGGGAACCTGGAAAAGGTTGAGATTTCAAGCAGGGGTTGGATCGTACGATTTGCCTCGGGTGAAGCGCGGCAAAAAGAAACTCGTCATGAATGTGGCTCAGAGAGAGGCACAGGGTGAGAAAAAGGAGTCGCATTTCTCTAGTGGTTCTGCAACAACTCTCGGGGGGATGGGGCGGGTGTTCAGGGGGCTTCTGGCGCTCATTTCTTTACGAGCTCCTTCAAGGGGTGGAAAGAACCGCACCCCAAGGGAACGGAAGATTTGTCCGGAAAGTTCGTCCCCCTTAGAGAGGAAAAAGCGGCCTACTAGGAGAGCCAGGTTCGTACGGCTTCACTCCAGTTCTGGTTCTGGGGAACCGCCTGGGTTCCACGAAAAATACTGGGGAAAGGGAGGTAAGAGGACTAAACACGGAGGAGGCTCGAAACGACCTTTGCAAAGGTTCATGGAACTTGGGAATTAAAAAGGATGCGAAGTCCGTGTTCATCCCAGAGCAGCAGGGGGGGGAAAAAACGATGTGTGAGAGCATTAGGGGGGAAAAAAACACTCTTGCAAAAACTTCGAATAGAAGGTCAGTCATGAAACAGAAGGCAAAAAAATAAGAGGGCATTTACAAGGCACCTACTCGTGCTGGTGGAGAACAATACACTGTATTGAGAGGCGGAGATTTCAGTTTTGGGTCGAGAAAAAATCAGCCGAAAGAGGTCGAGAATTGTTAATAAAAAATTCCTCTTTCACCGTTGAGGGCAGGCAGGGGGGAGTCAAGCCTCGTCGCCTGTATATCTGAGAGAAAAGTCTGGTTTATTGTGAAAGAATGTGAAAGGGGGGTCCCAGGATGGGTCTGATAAATTAGAAAAAAACTGGACTCTAACAAGTTATCAAAAAAGCCTTTACGGCCGCAATGGGGGATGAAGGGGAGGGATCGTTTCTTGTTGGACTCATCAACGATAGAGGAGGAGCGTTTTCTTGGGAGGTTTTTCACCAATTTGGGGAGAAATGGTTTATGGTGGGGGAAGAGGAAATAAATGGGTAGCAGAGATGAAGATTCCTGACTCTTGGGCAAGAGGATGCCTTCCTATGGCTAGTCTAAACTTAGGAGAGGGGGGGGAGGGGGAAAAGACCAGGGGGATAATTAGATATCAACAGGAAAAGAAATAGGAAAAGAGGGGGAAGTCAGAAACTCAGCGATTCAGAAATGGGAAACTCAGCGGGCACATTCGAGGACTGGAAAAGAACAGCCATGGAGGCGCGGAAAAAAAGACGGGGTGAACCGGACATTTCCAAAAGACCATTGTAGTATTTTAGGCGGAAAAAAAAACGCAACACGATAACGACAAACGCAAAACTTACGCTAAGAAACTAAAGGGGAAATTCCTAATGTCTAGAAATCATCCTGGACATCTACTAGGGGGGGGGAAAGGAAGGAAAGAACTTCCGAAGGCGAGGCGAAGCATCCCCCGCGAGAAGAGAGCGACAAAGGCATTCTGTAAAAACCTCAGGGTTGAAACGAAAAAAAAGGGGGCCTCGGAGGAAAGCGGATGGTGTCCCAGAACGATAACGGGGAATCTACCTATAACAAAGCCCCCACTTTTGCCAAAACCAGGGGGTTTCGGACAGCAACAAGACGATAGCCCGAAAAAAGGGGACCCAGCGCCTTCTTGGGAAGGGATCGAAAAGGGTCTGGAGCGGGGAAAAAGGAAAAGAGATCAAGCGGGGGAAATCGAGACAGAAAAAAACCGAGTTCAAAAATTCTCTTGAGGCAAGGAAAACCGGGAGTGCGAAAGCCCACATACGAATAAAACCAGTCATAATACTGGAAAACGCGCAATTTCCATGGTGAAAATTTGCAGCCGAGAGTCAACATGTTCCAAAGGACCGGCGGGTAACCTTTCGCAAATTGATCAAATCAGCGATCGGTTCGGGAAGGGAGCATCCAAAAGCAGACATGACCAAACACTTAATGGAAAAAAAACCGGAATAATTCCCAAAAAAAGGAGGAGAGGGCCTAGAAGGAAGCTGAACAAAAAAAGAATAAACGAACCAGAACCGACTAAAATTGGTCTCTGAGAAAAATCCTCTTGTCCATGTCACGGGGGGCTAAAAAAACATGCCCAAGCAGATCAACAGACGGGAAAAAAAGGGCCGGGCAGGATGGAATCACACCATGAGGAATACGAGTCCAAAGAATTGCCCAATTGCTCATTTATGAACTAAAAAAACAGTAAAAAAAATATCCCTGTGTGCGGAACAGATCATGGGGAAATGGGGAAGAAATATTCAAGATTTTTTGGCGGTCGAAGGGAAGTAAAGTACCATTCTCAGCCCCTGGTGATCGAATTGCCCATTTCCAGGGAAAAGAAATCAACACAAAAAAGGTGGCGGAGACAGGACTAAAACTCCAGGGAAACCCACAATTCTCTAAAGGTCCATCGGAAGATTCTGCGAGACAGAAATTGGAAAAAAAAAAGATTAATGGTCCTTTTCTTAGAGAGGATCCTGAGTATGGGGTCAACACAGAAAAAAAGATCCGGCACAGAAACGCGGAGGAGTGGAGACATAGGGGGGGGAAATCATTCGGGAGTGACCTTCAGAAAAAAAAAACCGCCCCAAAACCCCCCCACCCACTCCTTTGTCTGCAATACTCAGGAGCAGGGAAAAAAGATAAACTGGAGAAGAAGGCCGGAGGGAACCGCCAAAGTCATTAGCCATCGAGAAAGAAAAAAATGGGGGACGTGGGCGATCAATCGCAAAACTAATTGAAAGTAGCGTGCCAGGGGAGGGGGCCAAGCCGTTAAAGGAGCGGGGTCTATCCCCTTCTAAGGGTAACGTCCGGCATCCATCTTGGGGGATGCACGGCTAGGGGGAATCCTTTAAGTTCTTGGGATGAAAGGTGCTTTTAAGACACCATCACTACGGAGGCTTTGGGGCGGGTCATCGCGGCCGATGGAGGCCGGGCGGAAAGTCCCGAGGGATAGAAGGCACAGGAGGCGGGGAAACAGGGACTGAAGCCACTAGGACACTGGACGACCGGGATAGCTGATGTCAAAGAAGGGGGGGGAGCGAGACAACGGCGGGGGTTATCAAGCCATAGGTCGGAGGACAAGGGAGAAGAAAATGGGGTCGACGGGCACGCAAATAAAAAAGGGGTCCACGGGAAAAAACGGCAGGGAAGTTGGAGGGGGGGGGGAATCCGAAGTTCAAATGAAGGTTTCGCTTTCGGCTCCCTCACTGCCCGCCACCGGGAATATCTTGGGCCTATTTGTGAGGGGGGGGACTTGGAGGGATCTGAAATGTCCCCTTTTTTGATTCTCTTAACCAGCCAAGAGCTAGAGGGGAGAGAGGGCAGGGGAAAGAGAAGGAGAACCGCATGAAAAAATAAAGAGCCGTGCCGAGAGTTTTTAAAAAAAATCCATAGCTAGGCTCCCACCGCGTAGGACGTTGAAAAAGGAAAAGAGGGGGGGGTGAGAGCGCACAACAACAACGGGGAGGGAAGAAAGAGGAAAACCCAAGACCTCAGGTGGGAGAAAAAAACGGATCTGAAAGAATTTTAGTGGGGGCTGCATGGGGAACAAAAGAGAATTCTGAGAAGGATGTTGGTCGTGGAAGACTCGGCCAGTCAGATTGCACTCGGCTCTAACTGGTGGTTTAAGACAGGGAGGAAAAAAAGAAAAATCTAGAGGAGAAAAGAAGAGCTCCAACAAAGAGACAAGTAGAAACCTCTCATAAACGGCGAATATAGGGCACTAAGGGGGAAGGCACAAGATCGAAAACAGGTACAGGATCGACTCACAAACATTTCCCAACTGCTTCCCGTAAATTGGTTCACCGGACATTTAAGGGAGAGGGCTGCAGGACAAATGTCTGCTTCAAGCCCCGAAGGGCGCAATCCATGAGCGGGGCTCGGAAACAAAAAAGGAAGGGGACGAAGAAATTTCTCAGTGGTTGTCGACGTTAAAGAAAATAAAAAGAGAGGGGTTGTGGAAAGGGCATGGTATTCCGCAGGGACTCCGGCGGGAGCTCGTTTTCTGTGACGAAAGAAGGGAGAAAGCGCTGACTGGACAGATAGTCAATGCAAAAGTTGCAAAAATAACAACCAACAAAAAACGATTAGGGCATCATCTCAGGAGGGAGGGACCGGAAATCCCACGAAGGGCGGGGTCCTATGAATTTGACATACCAGTCGGCCGGTAAGAGGGGGAAGGCCATGTGCGGCCTGACGGGGGGCCCCGCGGCAAGATTCTAAATCGGTGCTCGAAAAGGAGACCGGTGAAGGAAGGGAAAAGTAGAAAATCAAGGAGCCCTCGAAAGGGCGCCCGGCGCTTGGAAACTCCGAGGGGGAGTGGGAGAAGTCAAGGCATAAGGGGGTAAAGGGAGGGTCGCGGGCGCACGAACTGGGCATGAGACTTCATGATTCTGACATCGACAGGGCGGGCTGATAGAGGGGAAAGGACGGGGGGGGGGACGACTGGGTCGTAAAAGGCCTCTAGCGTCCCTCAAAAGCCCGCTCAAACTTGTTGGGGGGCCTGCCAGGGGGAGGGGGAATAGGCACATTCTGGAATCGGTGAACAGGGCAAGAGGTCCGAACAGACTGGGTTTCTGGAACAAGGGAGAAGACGCTGCGAAAAAAAAAGAAAAACTATACCCGGTTTCCAGTCGCACATAGTTTAAGCTGGCAGGGGGTTTGCTAGGAACTTGGGGAAGGGGGACTAGCCGGAATTTCGTCAGAAAAATATACATCATAAAAACTGCTCAAGGAGAATGGAAACTTCACGGCCATAGTTCACACGTGGGGGGTTGCAATGAAAACCGTTCTTAGAAAAGGGGGATTTCCACTTACCCTCTGATTGGATTGGGTTCTTGGCCGCAGGGAGGTTCAGACAATTTCAGGATCTACAGGGGGGAAATCTTTGAGTCGGAAAGGTGGCAAAACGTGGTAGGTCGTTTAGACTTGGGCCGGAGAGAAAAGAGCCGAAGAAGAGAGGAAAGAACCCCAGATGAGGAACTGCCCTTTTAAAGTTCTTGTCCCACGGAAAAAACCTGAGGAAGCACTTGTGGAAGCTCAGGGAAAGGGCAAAAGGTATAGCGCCTCGACGAGGAAAGGGCAGTCGCGGGGGGAACTCCCACCAAAAGGGGGGAAAGGGAGGGTTAAAAAAGGAAGGCCATTGCGCGCAGCGGACCTTAATAAAACAAGAAAAAAAAAGGGTACAGATCATTGTTTCTCTTGGCTTGTCAGGGAGGAGAATGAAGAAAGGGCCGGGAAGAAATCGTAAGGCAAGAAGAGCATTTCACCTGAGAAGAGGTGATGGTTAGAACTTGCAGAAAAGGACCGAGTCTTTGGTGGGGAATCAAGTCAAGGGCGGACAGAGGGTTTGGGAGAAGAGAAACGACGGAGAAGAGCCACCGCCTGCCGTGAGTTATTGAGGGAATGCCTCGTGTGTCGATCACGAGCTGAGACAGGAAAATAAGGGGAACGCGCGCCAAATGTTGGACAACGACAGAGCTTGCTGGCAACCAAGGGAGTTCAAGACGGAAAGGGTCCGGAAAAAGAAGGTACTACAGAGGGCGTGAAGGCGTGAGGGGCGGGTGAAACCTCGAGAGGAATCTGAGGCTTCTTTCCGTGGGGGTAAAAGAAAAAAAGAAAAGGTTTGGGGGGGGGGGGGGAGGAGAGCATGGACAGACTGAGCGGCTCTTGTTTGCCTTAAAGCAGGTCAGGAAAATCCAGAGCAAGAAAAGAAAGGAGAGAGAGGGGGGAAAGAGGGGCAGGTAACTTCAACACAAAAGGAGGAGGTTAGAATGCCTATACTCAAGAGAGTCGCCGGTTCTCAGGGAGAAAAAGAAATCGGGAAAAAAAGAGTCTAAGCACGCCTGCGCGAAATCGCACAAAAGGAAGGTTCTTAAAGTGAAAAAAGGAAGGAAAAAAAAACACATAGAGGGTCATAGAGCGAGGGGGAATGCTGCACACAACGCAAACCCACTCCATCTTTGAGGAAGGAGGGGGGGGTGGGAGAAAAAAGGGGTTGTGAAGCAGAAAACCTGTTGGGCGACCTGCTCTACACTGTTTCAAAGGGGAGGAAAATCATCCAGAGAGAGGGAGGGCGAGAGGGAACAGAGACTGAGAGAAAACGGAAAAAATGCACGTGATCAGTTCCACAGGTTGAAAAAGAGAAAGGGAGTAAGAGATAATCCGAAGATAACTGCAGAGAACCCAAAATAAGTCGAGCCAACGAAAAAGGGGGGGTGTCGGAGAACCAGCACAGCTGCTACAACTCCCCATCGATTGAGGTGGTACTTTGACGGACAGGTAAGAAAAAGAGGCAATCTAATGAATCGGGGGGTTTTTTGTGTATGGGTGTTGGGGGGGGGGGGGGGGGGGGGGTGGGTGGCGGGGGGGGTGGGGGGGTTGGGGTTGTAGCACCATAGCTCGCGGAGGAAAGTGGGAGCCGGAGGGAATGGTTCGACCCAAAGGGAGGCCGATGGGTAACATTGCACGAGGGAAGAAAATCTGACTCTGGCATAATGCTTTGACAACTGGGCACGGGACCCAGGGGAAGCAGTGGAAAAGAAGAAGGGGGGAGGGAAAAGGCCTGGGAGAAAGGGGGATGCTGAAAAAAAACCTGGGGAAGCCGAGAGGGAGAAGAACCACATGCCACTTTCAGATTTAAAATTTACAACTGTCATGAATAGGGAAGATCCTCAACTTGAAATCTTAGAGAAATCATAATGAACAGAAATCAACTATCCCTTTCGGCCCAAGAAGTAGAGACAAAATGAGAAAAAATTTTTGGGGGGCAAAACAATTGGTGAAAGGAATGAAGACTCACACAAAAAAAGACAGTTCACTACACAAAGTGAGACAAGGAAAATCCGAAAAGGCAATCATTCTCATAATTACTAAGAGGAATCAAAATAAGAAAGGGAGGAAGAAGGGGTAGAAGTAAGGTCAAGAAGTAGTATTGGGGGTTGGGATCGTCCTTACGAGAGCACGGAAAGCGAACCAAAAAAAACGGCCTAATAGAAAGGGGGATTCACGGAAAAGGCAACGTTAGAATAAAAAAAGGCGCCTAAGGTGTCCTGTCTGACAGAGATCCAACTCCAAGAGGGTTACTGAAGAGGGAGAGGACAGGAAATCAAGGTAATACGTCTTCTCTAAAAGTGCCACTAACATGGGAACGGCGAGGGGGACGGGGTTGTAAAAAGCATCTCCTGGCATATTGTACCGGACGAAGACGAATTCAGGGGAACAGCAGTTCCGTGCGGACATCTACGCGTTCCATGGGATCAGCTGGGGAGGACTCGGGGCTTCGGGGTTGCCAAGCTCCTACCAAAGAGTTACGGCAATCAAAGTTCCAGAGGAGGGAAGGCGACAGAGGATGCTTGATAGGGACCGGGAAGGTACTAGAGACGGAGAGGGAGAAAATGGTGTATTCCAGAGAAAAGTAAAATGGAGAAAATAGTTGAATTAGAAAGGAATGTAGAGGCCTTCAAATCTTGTGCTAAAAAGGAACAAAAGCAGTAACCGGCAGGGGGAAGGGGATGACAAAGGCAAAATCGAGTTGGCGGACTTCTCCTTCCGGAAAAAAGGGCTTCACGGCCAGGGTGAATTATGGGGGGCAACTAAGAAGAGCTCAAAAATAGCGCATTCTGCGTCCCAAGTAAAGAATTAGCCTCGAATCTTATACAATAAAACTCACGTCTATGAAGAACAGTTCGGGGGGGAAAAAAAAGTCCTGGGGGTGAAGGGGGGGGAGGGGATTAAAATCACCGGGAGAGTGAGATCCACACCGATAAGTGTGGCTTCAATTTTCTAGGAAAAAACAGTTATAGTTTGATGGTGGTCCGGCGCAGGGAGGTAGATGCAAAGACAACATGGGTAAGGGTGGCGCCGCAAAATCGGTGAAGACTGGGGAAAACGGAGGTCGCACGGGCAGGGTGGTTTAAATGGTGCAGAAGACTTTGAGAGGGTAGGGACGGTGTTACGGAAAAGAGGGAAAACAACCTCGATTTGTCACGTGAAATAATGATAGGGGGGCATAGTTGTGGGCCGGGTGGAAGACGGACCTCAATCACTTCTGATCCAAAATCTTGGTTGTCTCTGTCGGTAACCACGAAGGAAGGTAGAGAATAGGAGGAATTCAGCCGAAGGCTCAACAGCAAAAAAAATCTAGACTGTCCTAAAAAGACTTTGAATGAAACCAGAGAAAAGAGAGGACTCATCTTGCATCAAGGGACATCTGTCTCCGGAGAGAAAATGGATGAAAAGATCCTACTTCCAAGACAATCGGAGAGGGAGAAGATGGGGATTTTGGTGGGCATTACACAAGGCTGAAAGTGGATTCTGGAAATGAGAATTCTTCAAGTTGATGTAAGAGCGAGAAGTGAGGGAGGGAAGGCCATTTACAAACACTAAAACAATAGGGTCCTTCATCGGAAAAAGTGATCCTCATTCCGTCGTGTAACTGGGCCGCAAACATGTTGTGCGATACTTCAGCAAGCAATCCTCGGTAAAGTTGTTGTCGCAGTGAAAAAACAAGGGGGGGAATGTCAAGGAGCAGTGGAAATACCTCTTTGCCGTCGACAAACATTGCTAACCCAATTTTACGGGGAGGAAGAGCGGAAGCCGGGGGAAATCCACCATGGAAAACTGCGGAGAAAGTTAAGGGAAAATCAAAAACAGAAGGGGGGAAGGGATCTCGCAACCTCCGTGAAAAGAGAGATATTCTGGAACTAGCAGGGGAGGGTAAAGGATTAGAAAGAAAGAACAGGAGCGGGATTTCTCATCTTCGCCCATCCTGGCCTTTGAAATCCTAACAAGCTCTCACGCTGAGGGGAAAAGAATGACCGCTACCAGCCACAGAAAACGTAACCCACCTAAGCTTTTCCGTAAAGACGGGGAAATGAGGTATTTTCCGGGCCTTGATCTACTCATTTTGAAAAGATGTAAAAATACCGATGCATGTCTTAATCCCTGGGCCACTTTGTTGGGTCTAATAGAATTTCTAGGTTTAGAAGGTTGTTTGGAAGGGACCAGGTTGCAAGGTTATCAACCGTATTCCCGTGCTTCTCGGGCTAGGTGAGCGCTAAATCTCGGAGACGGTCGAGGGGAGAGAAAAAGAGATGGAGCCTAAAAAGAGGGGGAAAATATCCGAGGGTCGAACGGACCTGGCAGTCTTGGAAGATCAGGAATAAAGTCTCAAGGCAAAGAAAAAGGGGGAGAATAGCTCAAAGGAGGGAGACTGTGTCGTACGGCCATGCAGAAAACCGTAACTGCTGGGGAGAACGACACTCAGTTCTGGGTGGACGGAGGAAATCAGGACCGAAATTAGGAGATTCTGGAGGAATAGGACGCCTGGGAAGGACTTGGGGGTTTGGATGGGGAAGGAGGGGGGAAGGAAGTGGGGGGAGAAGGGAATTACAATCCGAAGCTGAGGCGGCACTCCGGCTAGGTTTCTCCCTGTTTGGGGGAGGCCAGCGCCGGAAAGGGGGGGGGGTAAGGTGACAGTAGTTCCGGCGTGATCAGCGCGGCCATATGTCACTTCTTCAGTAAAGGAGGGTGGAGCTGCAAGGGGGGGTTAGGAAACGGCTTCGCATGGCCATTCTAGGACGGCGCAAGTTTCGGCGGTTCCGGAAGGGGGGAGGATCAAGTCGGGAGAGCTGAGGATAGAGTTAGGAGACAGCCCCATCAAACGGGAAAAAAAAAGTGGGGGTTAGAAAATGGAAGGGATATACCCACCTCTCGCTCGCACGGTCACGCTAACCTCATGGCCCTTAAGAACAGGTGGGAGGGTATTGAAAGTGAACACCGCAGCTGGTGGAGATCAGTCTTCCAGGGTCAGCGATGCTTATCAAGAACTGGCGCAGTTGAAGGCTGGAAAAGGGGGGGAAATGGCCAAGAGGTTAGCAAGACGGACGGGGGGTGAATTGACTCCCAACATGTGAACGAGGGGGGAAGGGACGGAGGGAAAATGACGAAGGAGCCTGTCAACGCACCAACGTACAAGCCTTATCGGGCGGAGAAAAGAAAAAAAAAGAGAAACCCCACTCTCTTGCAAAGTGTGGCCCTGTTGAAAAAAGGGGGGAGGAACGGAGGAGGGGGAGGGGCGTTTTACGCGGTAGCGGTAGCTCTTAAAGACCTAGGCAGAGGAGCCGTGCTGAATGGAGAAAAAGGGGGTAGGTGTACGGGAAGAGGACGCCGTGAAGCGAGCGGTTGCTTCGCCACTTTGTAGAAGGCAATAAGGGATCTAGACAGGAAAAGAGGGAGGGGAGAGGAAATTCAAGGAGTCAAGTTCGAAACGATGGTGCGGCAGTGTTGCATTGGCGGGTGGAAGGAAGAACCTCTCGAAGGAAAAAAAGATCTGGTGGGGAGGGGAGGTAAGTCGTTTGGGAAAATGGGAAGTGGTGGGTTTTGGGGTGGGTCTGCGCCGAATGATGGTACTCAGAGAGGAAGTTAGGTTTGAGGAGAGTCTGAACGCGACGCAGGGAAAGAAGGGAAAAAGGGAGAGGAGGGGTGTTGAGAAGAAGGGGGGGGAAGAGGAATCTAAAAAAGTATTGAAAATAAGAGAACAAACCGGAAAACATCATTCATTCGCTGCAGGGTGTTTTGCTAGGCGCGCTAACGAGAAAAAGAGGCTAGAAGAAGAGAAGGACAGGAAAAGAAATGCTGCGCAATAAAGGGGACGAGGGAAAACGCCAGTACCAGACAATTTTCAAAGGGAAGAGAGAGCGTGAATGCGAAGCGCCCAGTCAGAAGGTCCACTCCCAATGGAGTACTGTCTAAACTGGACTTCATGAGGAAGGGGTAGCCAGGTGGGGAGGAGAAGATAACAGTAAAATGTGAGAAAGGCTCGCGAGGTTAAAATGGCAAGGTCAAAGTCTCTAGAGGGGGCCAGTCGGGACGCAAGATGCATCGCGAGGGGTGAACTATGCAGCCCAAATGCATTATTGGCAGCCATGAAGAAGGAAAGGTGGGAATTGAAAAGAGTCTAAATTACTGAAGCATGACTCAGTAAAAAGTATCCGGACACTCTCGAAGGGTGGGAACTAATGGGCTGTATGAAAAGAAGAGGAAGTGGGACTTCAGCATTAAATGGGGGGGTTGGTTTGGTGGTGGGGGGTGCGGGGG
>Ga0179593_1782856_pt1 | contig 14742 bp, 14 predicted proteins | sample CZODoug2_1_08_16_FD_185931 | JGI IMG/M metagenome (GOLD analysis project Ga0179593, IMG submission 185931) | Vadose zone soil fungal communities from Angelo Coast Range Reserve, California, USA - CZODoug2_1_08_16fungal (PacBio error correction) | ecosystem: Environmental > Terrestrial > Soil >...
TGAAAAGGAAACGACCGCCTTTCGAAAAGTCAACGTTACTGAGAAGACTCCGGCTCGGGAAAGCGCAGGAGGGGAGCTCAGCAGAGTCGCTTGACTGGGCTTGGTGTTCTTTGTCGAGAACGACATCAAGGACGAGACAAAAGGAACTAAAAAAAACTCTACGAGAACCCTCGCGTCCCACAGAAGTAAGTCGTCTCCGGCACCCTCAAAAACGGACCAAACCGGGTAAGTGCCGGCAGAAGCACCAAACAGAAGGAAGCCTAAGCCCCTTGAAGGAAGGCTTTCGCCCGGGGGGTGAGTCTGACCGGCGGCACTCAACATTCACAGGCTATGTGAAATCGGGACAGAAGAAGTGGCGGAATCCGCGAAAAAAAACTTCCACCACAACGCCGAGACATCTCGGGATGCGCTAGGCATGGAACTGTTCATCGGATGGGTCTGGCAGGGGGGGCATTCGGAATAAAAAAGAACGCGTCGGAGGGGAGTGGCCACAAAACCGTACTTTCAAAAAGGTCAAGGGGTAAAGAAGCTGAGTCAACGGCTGGGAAGGGCAAAAGTCAAGGGGGCGCATCAAGATCGACCAGCAGAAGATATGCTGCGTAAAGGGAAGGGACCGTAAAAGAAGACTGGATCAGAAAATGATACAAAACAAAAAAGGAAAAGAGAGAGATACGGAGGAAAGATTCAGGAAAACAGCTCCGATCAGGAAAGAGAAAAAAAGTGATGCGGAAAAGGGGACTCTGACATCAGCAAGGAAAGATTGAATTCGAAACGGGTCGCAAGGGTTTTTTTTTTCCAGACTCCCCCGAAAAGAAAAAGGAGCGATGCAAAGAATGAAAGGGAGAAAAAAAGAAAAAATCGGGAAAATTCAAAAGGCACGAAAGGGGGGGAGTGACATGGAAAGAGGATTACTTCAAAAAACCGCCCATTATCGCCAAAAGATAATGCCGATATAAAAAAAAAGGAACGTCTTGGAAGAAGAGGAAGGAGCTGAAAACGTCCAAGGGCTGGGAACGGGGGAGGGGGGTGGGGGGGGGGGGGGGGGGGGGGGAAGAGCGTCGGCGGCGCGCGTCCTGGGATAAATTCAGGGGCCTGGGGGGGGTGGTTGTAAACTGGTTGATGAGGGACAGCGGGGGGAGAGGGGAGTCGCTGTTGTGGGTCCATTAGGTGAGTCACGAACAAAATAACAAAAGAAAAAAACAGCCACTAGAATGCAAGATGAAAAAAAAGCCAAGAGGGGGGGGGGGGGGGGGGGGCGTCCTTAACGTTGAATTGTTGCGAAGATTGGGGACGGTGGGGGGGGGAGTTCGAGTAGAAAAACGGATACGGGGAAAAAAAGACTAAACTCCCAAAGAGAGAAGAAGTCTCTTCGTCTAATCTTACATGGGGCGGCGCTTTTAAAAGAAATAAGTAGAGCGATGTCGAAAATTTCAAAAAGAAAGTCATGACAGGAAAAAGAAGAACACCTACACCAGATAAACTCTTTCGGGAGGCTGCGCGAGGGAATCTCAAGAGAGACTTACGAAAAAAATCATGCCAACCAGACAGACGGATTAGTGCAAAACGTTCGCTCCGCAAGAAGAGGAAAAGTCGCCCTCATGCCAGGGGAAAGGAAGCGTTCTATCATCAACAAACTGAGAAAAAGATAGAGCACTACATCTTCTAGAGGAAGGGGAGTGAAGCACAAAGATCTCGGGAAAGGGCCGCTGCCACGAAACACTCGAAAAGAAGGAAACAAAGGTCTGTCACCGTTCCCTATCAAGTCAGATCACATCTTTCCGTTAGGGGGAAGGAGAAAAAACGCAGCAGAGGTCATAGCACCTTAGGTAGAGCTACAGCGCAATAAAAGAAAAATAGCCCCCACCAATATCTCCGGAGCCCAGCCTATCAATCGGCGGAAAGGCCAGCCGCCGATCACGATTTTCAAAAAAGAAGCCGGTCAGACCAAAAGATAACTAAACAAAAAACTGAGGAGAAACCATTTGGCGGGAAAAAGACCATCGTGATCGCGGGAAAAAGCCTTCCGCCGATGATCGGCTGAGGTCACCCTTATATAAAGAGGAGAGCGCTGGGAAAAAGGGACCAGCCACAGAGGGCGTTGTCGCAAACCGAAGAAAAAGGGTAACGATGTGCCGGCAAGGACCTCAGCATACCAATCTGCAGAGCAGAGATACCTTAAAAGGGAGGGACCTCAAAGAGTGGCTTATGCCGCGGTAATCTTCAGGAGGAAGCTGGTTCACGGCCAAGCGATCAGGGGTTTGCTGCAGAACTCACCAGAAGGGGGGATGTGTCGTTGGATAGGTTGAGGGGCTTCAGTGAGGGCGGCACTGGCATTGAGGGGGGGAGCAGAGCGGCACGGACGATACGCTCACGCACACATAACTCTCGGGGAAATCTTCAATCAGTAAGAGGGATAGCGATGATCATGGGGAAACGCACCGGAGAGAAAAGGGTTTCGTTTGGCGCGGCCAGGAGGAATGGCCTTTGTCGGAGGGGGCCCGCTCTATCGCCTAAGGAAAGGAGTAGGCAGGAAAGGCGGCGCCAGCCGAAAAAAAGGATTCGAAAAAAACGGCCTGGCCGGATCTCGGCGGGGAGGAACCGGGAGCCAACGGTTACCAACGTCGAGAGCGGGAAAGAGATCTACAAAACAAACCAACCAAAAGTACTGCCACCTTCACGGTACTAGAAAAAGCGGCATCAAATAAAAGAAAAAAATGTAGACAATATGATTTCGGAAAGCGATCATCTACCGCATTTGGGGATTTTGTCTATCCCGAAGATCCGAAAAAGAGGGCACTATCACGCTCTGTCCCTATAAATTTTAATGTCTCGAAAAAGAAGGAGTAAAAACTCGCCGAAAGGACCATACAGAAAAGAGAAAGAAGACGCACGCCGCGCCAAAAAAAGAAAAACTGGTCGATCCCATCAAGGAAAAGCATAAAGAAGAGAAGGCTAAAAAGGGATAAGTGCACGTTCAAAGAGCATCGCAGAGAGTGTGGGGGCGATCATGGCGGTGTGGTGGAGGGATACGTAAAATCCTCGGAAGCAAGGAAAAAACACTAGGGAAGCTACGAAAATGGACAGGTTCATTTAGATCGAAGAGTTGCCGGGGAAGGTTTGGTGGGCATAGTGCTCGAGCCTGTTCCTGGGAGAAGGGCTGGCGCACCAAAAACCGAAGAAACTTTTGGAGAAGGAAAAAAAAATAAAAATCCTGCCGGCTGTCAGGGAAAAAAGAAAGGAATGATCGCGGGGCGGAAAGAAAGGAGTGCTGCGCGGGCGGGGCGCTACAAAGGAGTTCCCTCGGCCTCTGCTGAGGAAGATAAAAAAAAAGATGAGGTACGTGAAGCAGATCCGAGAAAAATGCCGCGCAGCATAAGAGAAAAGGTCAGGCATGATTCCCCAAGTGAACGGGGAAAGGACAGCAGCAGTATCAGTCGGAAAAAATTGGTAATTAGGAAAAAGAGGGGAAATGGGGGGTGCCAACCAAGGACAAAGAATGAACGAAAGAACATCACCTCAACTATGAACAGGTGAAAAGGCGAATCCCGAGACAAAAGGCGGTCCTGGATGTCGCAAAGAAGAAGCCACCAAAAAATGCCATTATCGCCAACAAAGAGAAGAATGGCCGAATTATCAACAAAAACGGTTGACCTTGGGAACCAAGAAACCAGGCGGAGAAAGCGGCCTAGAAAAATCGACAAAAGGGGGGGTGGCTCGGCGTTCGTCTCGGAGGGGGGGTCATTGATCTGGGCAAACAGTTGCAGGGAAAAAAAAAGAACTCCTGGAAGAAATTGTGATGAAGAACATCGTATGGACTCGGGGGAAGAACTGTTGTTCGAGAGGGGGGGGAGGGGATCGACAAAAACAAAAGAGAAAGGTTCAGCGCTCTCGCAGAGACTGAAGATAACAGAAAAAAAAAAAGGTCCTTGGCCGAGAAAACAGTAAGTTGGTTGACGTGGGGGGAGGGCGCGGGAAAGAGAGAAGGATTCTTCGCCGGCATGAAAAACCGGAGCTGCAAGGACGAACTCCAAAACAGGACCGTCTCGCTTCAAGAAAAACTTTTTAAAGGGGAAAGTATTCTTTCGCCGAAGAAGGAAAACTAGAGCGGCAAAGAGGAAAAGGCCTACCATTGCCGCGACCCCCCAGGAGAAACGCGGTCGCGAAGAGGGGGAGCGCGAGGGGGAGAAAAAAGAACGATCGTGAATGGGAAAAACACCAACCAGGAAAGGACGGCTGAGTAGGGAGAGACCGCTTCCCGAAAGGAAGAAAGGTCGCCCTAAATGGCCAGTTAAGCGGTCGAATCACTGGAGGAGAAAAAGAAAGACAAAGGGAGGCGAGGCGGTTAGTGAGGTAAAAGAAACTGTCGCCTAAAAGAACAAAAGTGCAGCGTCCGAAAGGGAGGCCAGAGGAACGAGAAGCCACGTCGGAAAAGAAGGTATCGAAGCAAAGAGAAAGGGAGCTGTAGTGCAACTAACTAACCGGCCGAGAGGGTCGGCCGCAGAAATAAAAAGAGGAGGAAACAACTCCATAAATGTGGCAGGAGAAGAAGATTATTGCGAACAGCGCGGAAAAAGATATCTGAGGGCCGCCGAAAAAAAAAGAGCCCGATGTTCTACAGACTCCGCTTTCACAAATGGTAGAGAGAGAGACTCAACAACAACAAAGGGGAGAAGGGAAAGAGAATCTTTATCTATACCATTTGAAGCGGACTCCGCAGAACAGTGAGAGCGGCGCCGCGTCGCCTGAGAAGAGGGGGGGAGGTATCGGGTGGGGAGAGAAGAGGCATGTTCGCATCATCTTCTTAGGGGGAGAACCAACACATTCTTTGCGTTGTCTCTCAGGAGCCGCAAGCAGGAGGGGGCGTGTACGAGGGAAGCGCAGTAAGCAGAATACCAGCTGCAGATTCAGGAGCCTGTTGAAAGAAAACATCTCGGTGCCAGGCGGCTTACGGCGGTCGGAGAGGGAAAGAGTTCAAAAGGGGGCGGCGAAAAACACAAGTCGCCGATGTGAAAATCTGTGGGGGGATTTCTGATCTTCAGTTTGTTGCGAGACCGCACCGGCGGAAACTGCAGGGGGGAAAGGGGGGGAGCAAGATACTCATCGAGACTCGCCGCTCGAGAACGCCATAAAAAAGAAGGAGGAACGGCTAAGCGTGAGCAGGGAGGGAAAAGCGCCGCCTCACCCGTAGGAGACCAGGGGGGAGGTGGGGGGAAAGGGGGGACGGGAAGGGGGGGAATTGGGCCGCGACATCAGAACTTGGAAGCTTCGGCGGAAAGAAGGCCAGCGCGCGACGGCGGCGAAAAAAGCCGCCGCCGGAAAATTCGACGCCGAAAAAAAGGAGGGGAGGAAAAGCAAGGGCCGGTTACGTTCCTCCTGCTAAGAGCGGCAGATGCTATCTCTAAAAAAACGTCAACAAAACCCCCGGAAGGTCTCAATAGAACCGGCCAAGGACGAAGAGAAGGGAATAGATGAAAAAAGCATCTGCAGTCAGCGAGAGAGGGGAAATGGTCGTTGGTTTCTTTGTCGATCCCGACATAATAGGTAAAGACACCCGAGCGAAGCAAAGAAAAAAGTCCTGATCAACCAGCGAGGCAAAAGTCTCCGGAACAACCGAAAGGAAAAAGAACCAGACCTTTCCCAAAAGACTCACGCCTCGAAAATCACCCTTGGAAGAAAACATCGTAGGGAGGAACCGCGTTCAAAGGCCAGGAGGGCTCCTCTAAAAAAAATACACGGCTGGCGCGGGGGGGAAAAGGCGGCATTATGACGGTGGTTGTCGCTCAGGGTGTGTGGCTGAGAGTCAAGGACAAAAAAAAACACCCGAAAAGCAGCTCGGATTCGCCAGAGGAAGAAAATTTTTCGAGAATTTTCGAAGAAGGGGTTTGTCAGTTGCATCGAGCCTGCCCGGGTGAAGGGGCCACCAAAAAAAGCCGGTAAAATTTCTACCCGTTCGCGAAAATTTCTCAACACACGCTGATTCCAGGAGAGGACACCACGTCACTTTGGGAGAAAAGCAGCGGATGGCGGGAAAGGGGGGGAGAGACGTGCTCCAACGCATCTGCTTTCACCGAATGAACAACAACGAGGAAACGATATAGTTACGGAGGTGAAAGGCCGAGAAGACAAGCCGCGCGCAATCAAGAGACGGCCGCCAAAAGGGGGAAGGGGAGTATCGGTGGAAGAAAAAATTCGAAACGGCGAAAGAAGAGGGGGGGGTTGGCCAGCGCCGCGACCGGGGCTCTATGCAAAGAATGCCAAAGGGCGGCAAATAACCTCAAAGATGAACGGGGCCCTGAAGGAGTCCGAGCTGTCTACCGAGGGGTTGAATCGCCTCTCGGAGGTACGTCAGAAAAAAATGAATAGACAACCGAGAGAATGCCGATGAGAGCGTCAATCCGTTCACCGTGCATGGAGGCCGCCGCCGTCAGTAAGAAAGGGAAAAAAATTATCAGGGAAGAAGAGGATGCGGGGAAGATGACGCAGCGGAGCGACCCGGTCTTTTCAGTTCATGGAGGGCCGAAAAAAGTTGGACGCGCTGGGGGATGCAACCGTAACATCGTATGGACATCGTCGGCTCAAAATGGTGTGGGGGGGAGATTTAGGGAGAAGGACGACGCAATGTCATCTCTCCTCCGACAGGACGAAAAAAAGCAGAAGACTGAAGCGGGGAGAAATGACGGCCTCGCCTGAGTAGAGGGGCGAATCCGTGAGGGAACGGTGAGGGAAGAGGGGAAAAAAATAGACCCGTCGCCTGATGAAAGAGAAAAAAAAGAAACTCCAGCCGAGAGCCGGCACGTCTCGGCGTCGAATCGGACGTGGCGCTTCTTTGTAGGAAAAGCCGGCATAGGGAGCGGTCGCAGGGAAAGAAGCGAGATAAAAAAAAAAAACGATCAAGACAGGCCGACCAACGCGTACCCACTAAACCATGAGGGTCGCTCCGTTGCGGCTGAGCAGAAAAAAGACATTGAAGTCGTGATGGAGGAAAAAGACAGAAAGACATACGTGAGATTGCGCGTTTGCAGGAAAGAGAAAATCTCCTTCTCCAAATTGGGGAAAAGAAAGCATTCCCATTTTCCCGCCGTGCTGAAGCAACAAAACTGAAGTCAGAAACAGAGAAAGGGAAACAGAATTGCAGGGTAGGGGGGAGAAAAAAAGGGGGTCGCTTCTAACTGGACCCGCATCCAAAGTGCAGCGAAAAAAAATGCACCGAGAAGCCACGGCGAAAGGTCCCTCCATATCACGCAAAGCAGCAGCTGCCGCTTGTCTGGAGGAAGAACCGGAAAGAAAGCATAATCAAGCTGAGAGAGCGAAAAACGCCCATAAAGGTGAAAGGAAAAAAAAATGCGAACAGCAGAGAAGAGACAAACGATATCTCCGTTACCGCCCGCGATCATCTGGCGGAAAGCCTCCCGCGGCGAAGAAAGTCTGCGGCGGCCGCCGAGGACGGCTCTCTCAACAAAAAAAATAAGATGCGTCTGTATCTACGGGGGAGGACAGACATCGTGATAGGGAGGAGGGAGCCTTTCCTCCGATGATCGGCTAGAGCGGTCCCTTATATATCTGCGGTCGCGTGGTCTGAAAAATTTAGGGGAGGGGAAAACGGTGATTCTCGAAAAACGGCCGGTCTTCGCAGGCCCCGCAGCAGACCAAAAAGCAGATTCTGCTCTATAACCTTGTGCTGCCGGTTACCTCAACTCCGTGGAAAAAAACGGCCGGGAACGCTGCACTGTGGATGCAGGGGGGGGGGGGTAATCGAGAGATCCAGGTTTGCTTGCGAAAAAAGAAAGAGACTCTCCCGGTGTTCACTTGTCGTTGCCTCTATCGGTCTGAGCTTCCAGTTTGTTGAGGCGACAAGGAAAAGGGTGGACAGAAGGCAGACGGACAGAAAAAGGGGAGCACTATCGCCGTCCTCTCAGGTCTGGTTGCCTCTTCTACGAAAAGATCGTCATATGGGCGCTATCGGGAAGAGCGTGCAGGCGAGGCGTGTGCTGGCTGAAGGGGGGTGATGACCCGGGGGTGGTCTCTTCCATGGAAAGCCTGTCCTTTCGGTAAGCTCTAGAGTTTCCTGCCATCTAAAGAGGGGACGTACGAGGCGCGAAGGGAGAAACCAGGCCAAGCCTCCGCAAGTCCTCAACGAAGGAGAAAACGAGACTGTGCCGCAAAGCGGACTTTGATTTCTTCCGGAACGTTACGGATCCCCGTCGAAAGAAAAAGAGTGAAATGCAACAAACAAACCAAAAGTGCCCACCGGCACGTTAACCGGCCAAGTTCGGAAACTTCGGCGGTCTTGCAGTCAGGGAGAGAGAGGGTTTTCTTCGCCGACAATCCTGAACCGGGAAGGAAAGCTGACGTGCGACGATCACGCATAGACATGTTCCGGGCGAAGAAGCGCGTCCAACGGCTTCCCACTAAAGAACCCCGCACCTGAAATCCATGATCGGAAAAAAGCAAAAGCCTCCTATCTTTGATAGAACAGCCCTTGGCCGATCATAAGAGGTAGAAGCCGGGAATAAAAACTGTCACGGGGAGGGAAAAGGGTATAAACCATATCTCGGGGGTTGGCGAAAAGGGGGGTGGTGGCCGTAAAGGCATAGGCTACATGAAAAAGTACAACACGCCTTGGTAAAAAAAAAGTGAAAAAACTTGCCCGGGGAGGGGGTCCGGTGTTCTTTGCCGGCCGGGGGGGGTGTCATTACTTTGAAGAGAGCCTGTTCCCCGGCGCGTCCTGTCACACAAACAAAGCGAAACCAGTCAGTAAAGGGGGCTCACACAGGGAGACCTGCTGCTGGGCAGGGAACAGGACTGGGAGGGGGCCCTGATCGAGCGAAGAAAGAGGGAATGAGCGCTTTTTGAACCGTCTTCAAAGGAATGCATCAGCAAACAAAAACTTGAGGGAAGGACATAGAGAAAGGAGGGGAGAAAAGGTCAGCGCCAAGCCGCGAGCGCTGCGTTCTCCCTCTATCATTGAAGGGGCGCCCAAGTGACGTGGGAAAAGGGAAAAAGGTCAATCGTCGAAAATGATTTTTTGTTGCCATACAAAAAGGAAGTCTCGCTGCAAAGGAAGGACCAAAACATGCGCAAATAAAGAAAGCCGTGAATAAAAAAAAAGAAAAAAAAAAAAAAAAAAAAAAGAAAAAAAAAAAAAAAGGACGTAGCGCATCCCGAGCTGCAACGGCGTGTGTGGCCTTGAAGTCGCCGCGCGGCTTCCGAAAAACCGCCATGCAGAAGATCCCGATTCGTTTCAATTAAGAAGCCGCCGCCGGTCAGGAGCAGGCAGACCGCGCCGATTAAACAGGCAGGAGCGACCAGGTGAGAGTCTAGACATGGCTCTGGGCAGAGGGGGCATTGTGCCTGGAGAAGGAAACTCGCTTGTTGATTCGCCCGGAGGAAGAAGGGACAGCGAATCGGGGGAAGCGGGTCCGTTCTTCGGTGGGCAAAGAACCCAGAAAATGGGGATACTGCCTGGCAGATGCTTGCTCTAGAAAGCAGAAGCAAAGGAAGATGCCCGGCCTTGGAAGGAGTAAGTGAAGTGGCGAACCAGGGTCGGTGGTGGTGTTGACGAAGGGACACAGAACTTGTCAGATCGGGAGGTATGACGGTAAAAGGGCGCTGACAAGGGAAAAGCCGGCGCCGTCTCGGAGGAGAAGAACAGTGAGTACTAACGGGTGGTCTGTCTGACGCTGGGGAAGAAGGAAAGCCGGTCGAAGGGAGAAAGAGAGGCAAACGAAAAGGACAGGCCGACCATGGCCGCGAAAAAAAGAAGACGAGAAAGGAGGCGCGATGAATCTCCCTTCAGAATAGCAGAATCCTGACTATCGTGGAGGAGAAACCATAAGCTTTTCGGGGAAACGGAGCCACTTCACTCAAATTGGGCGCCCTCAAGAAGGGGTAAGTAGATCATCAACAAACTGAAGATCAGAAAAAGAGAGCACCTACAACATCAGGCTAGCGCTTCGTAGTAGCAGCAAACCTGGAAAAAGCCATCCAAGAGGACCGTTACAGAGCCCTCCAACCTAGAAGCCAAGAAGGGAAAAAGTTATAGAGAAGAATGAAGCATTGGTCATGCTGTCGCCTTCGACAGGGAAGCAAGAGGGACCCAAGGCTGCATAATGAAAGGCCCATAAATTTGAAAAATAATGAAACAGCTCGATCGCGACCCACGAGAGAGAAAAAGAAAGATCATCGGCTGAAAGGCGCCCAGGAGCCGCCATCACGATGTTGGAAGAAAGCTTCATCCAAATGGTTATAATCACCAAAAACAAAGAAAAGTAGAGGACGTCTTTGGACCATTTGGGGTAAGAAGAGCAGGAAGGACGCACGCAAAAAGAGTGATCGCGTCGCCTCTGCGCCGGGGGCGGGATACGAGGTGCGGACGGTTTGGGAAAAAAGCAATCTCTTAGGGGGACGAGCCAGTCAGGCGTTTGTAGCTCGAAAGGACGTTGATTAGAGGAAGAAGGGGACGGATCTGTCCGAAGAGGAAACGGCAGCAACCAAAAAGGTAACGCAATAACGCGGGCTTCGCGGGGCCGGCGGGCTTCCTGTCCGGGTCGGAACGCTGAAAGAGTTCTGTGTTCACAGGCGCAAGCAACTTTTGCCTGGCTACAGCAAGAAAAGAATCAGAGGGAGGGTAACTTTGAAGGCTCTATAGTGTGATGCTAATTGTTCTGATCGAACGCAACAGGGAAAAAAAAGGATACCATGTGGAGCAGGAATAGGGGGGAAAGAGGGACGATACGCTCACTCAACCAGGCAAAAGATCGCCCGTCCGAGACTATATACGCAGAAATTTTCGGAGAGAGAGGGAAAATTCAAACAGATCGGCCTCCGAGGGAGGGAACAGTTTCTCCTGGTTCAGGGGAGGCGGTGCCATTGGTCGGAAAAGTGACTGTTTCAAGGTCTGCCAGGAGAACGGGGCGGGAGGGCACCGTAGCGTCGCGACGAGAAAAAAAGGCTTCCCGAGGCAGGTCCTCACTGTCCGCGGAAAAGAGAACTGCCGTATCGATGAGGGGTCTACAAGGGCAGAAAATACAGGCGAGAGCGACCGCCTTCAACAAACACCGAACCAAAAGAGGAAAAAATTCCAAGTTATCCGTCCAGAATAGTGTCTACAATCTGCAGTGCAGGGAGCGAAGATAAAAAGATGTCAAGATGACATGTGAAAGGAAAACGAACAATGGAATCAACCCATCTAATTGAGGTAGAAAAGGAAACTGTCATAGAATACTATGGGAGGGAATCAACCATCGAAGAAAGATTTTCAAGGAGAAGGACAACCTCCCTTTTCCCAGATTCCGACGACACGCAAGGGGCTCCAAGAATCCCTATCACAGTAAAGGACCTATCATCTCGGCGCGGGAAACCTCCAGGGAACCGAGTAGGCGTCAAAGGTAACGGTCTAAAAGCTGCATTATAGCGAGGGGTCGATCATTCTTTGTGGTTGAAAGTCCTCGAGGTCGAAAGTCATCCACCAACAGGTAGTGCAGTAAGAAAGGAGCGTCATGGAGATCTCTTAAGGGTTTGGAATTTTTTTGGGGCATGAAGGGGGGAAGAGGATGGGTTCCCGGGTCGCGTCGTTAACCAAAACGGAAAAAGGAGACACGTGAGGTAATCAAGGATCCTGCCTGCTGTCAAAGGTCTTGGGGGAAAATCAACTGCCGGATCGATGGCGACCAGAAAAGGGGCTGGCGCGCTTGGCGAGAACTTCCTTCCTCGAGGCTGAACACACCTCGAAGGAAGAAAGGGATGGGGTTAAGCAGAGAAACGGTCCACAAGCCGCGCAATCAGCGAAAAGGAGCCCCGAGATCATTAAGGGGGAATGAGCCCTTCCATCAGTCAGGAGCAGTTGAGACATGGGTGAATGAAGAAGGGGTTCGAAATGGGTATTTGAAATGGGTGGGTCCAGAACAAGGGTGAACAGGATTCAAAGAGCGGCAAGAACATCACCGAGAGATGAACAGGCATGGCCGGGGGAATAGGAGGGCTGTTCGTGGGAGGGTTGAAGAGTCGCCTGGATCGGAGTAAGGAAAAAAAAACACCGCCATGATCGGAAAAAAAGAATAATGCCGATGTAAAAGAGGCGGACCAGAGGGAAAACGAGAAAAGGACGCCGGGAAGGGAGGGGGCGACCGCGCCGAGAATGGGGCAAATGTCTTTTAGAGGGGGAGAGGGGGAAAGATTTTGCGAGCAGAGAGAAGGAATTGCTACTGGTAATTCTAGGGGGACGTCGGACGCCGGGAAAAAAGGAGAGGTCGCCCGGAACAGAGAGGAATTCTTGAGAGGCGAAGAGAGGGTTTTCGAGAAAGGGATTGTCTGTATCGACAAAAAAGAAGCGCTGCTCGCCGGGGAAAAGGCGGAAAAAGCTAAATCAGAAGCCTGAAAGAAAGGGAAAATATATCTTCCTTGGCCTGAGTAGGTTAATTTTCTAGCCTGGGGGGCGGTGTTTGGGGAGGGAGATTGGGGAAGTGCTCTTCGCCGGGAGTGTGAACGTTCGCTGTCAATGGAAAAAAAAAACATCCGAGATCCGGCCGAGGTAGAGGTAGCTAATCTTTACCGTTAGGGAAGGAGGCTGGGAGGCTGGAATGAGAAAGGACGAAGCCGGAAAGAATTTAATAACCGGGGAGCAAATGAAATGAAGTCCTCGACCAAAAAGGAGAACACTCTTTCTCTCCGGGAGGAGGCCGCGAGGGAAAAGGAAAATGCAGGATGGCTTAGAAGAGTGAAAAACCAAAGACGAGGACGGAATTGGGAGGAAGGGAGTGATCGTATCGTCCCTGCCGGACTGATCCAAATTTTTCTCCCTCAAGGGGGAAAGGAGGGGCGGTCAAAGAAGCAACCAGGAAAGGGGAAAACGGGGGAACAAAGTCGGGTGAGTGGGCGCCACAACCGAATGTCTCCTGTGAACCCGCATCCAAGGAAGGAGGGGAAGTACCTGCCTCCCGCTGCCCGAGAAAAGGGCGTTGGGAGGGGAACACCCGGCAGGGGGGGACATCAGGAAAGAAGCCGACGACCGGCAATCATCAGAAACTCTGCCTCAGACGCTGCTGTATATACACGCCCGATGTGGCAGGGGGGAGAAGATTATTTGCGAAAAGTAATCTCTCCCCCACCCTATAGAGAAGAAGGGGAAGGAACCACCGATCATCGAGAGGAAGGGAAGAAGAACTAGGGGGAAAGGGACATCCAATGTTATAATAAAGAGATCAATCCAACACCCAGGAGGATGAGAAAAAGAAGGGGGAGGGGGATTACCATTTGGATGAAGCCAGGAAGCCGCATAACATCTTTATCCTTTAAGAAGGAGGGGCGGAAGTTCCGCGATGATCAAGTGAGAGGAAGGAAAAAGGTTTCTCATCATCTTAGTCTGAAGGGTCATGGTTCGCTCCAAAGCAGCGATTATGCGGTCAAGCCGGGGGAGATGCTGCCTGTCTTCTCAGAAAGACCAGCGCAGAGTTCGGAGAGGGGGCTATCGAAAAAGAACGAAAATGGCTTCTCGTGAGTCCCGGGGGGGGGGAGCACATTTACGCTTTCGGGAACGTGGGGGGGGGAGGAGGGTTCAAAGGAAAGGGGGGAGTGTTACCAGCCGCCTATGTTCCAAGAAGGAACTATCGTTGACTGATCTCAGGTGTTGCTGAAAAGAAAAAAGGGAACTGGCATTGAGCGACCATTTGGAGCATATCGCAGCGGAAGAAAACAAGAAAAAGAACACTACTCAGGAAAGGGGCGTACTTGGGGAAAAAAAAGAAGATCTTCAGATGGCATAGCGTAACAGGCGCCTTTCCCTAAGCTCGCCGCCTAAGAAAGAAGCGTTCTCCTGGTTTCCGTTGTCGCGGGGAGGCCTTTCCTTTTGAAAAGGGGGAGAATCTCCTGAAAAGGGGAGTCGGCGAACGTCTACGGCGGAAAAAAAAGAAAAAGACGCCGCCCGGAGACACTGGTCCCCGCTTTTCGACGGACAAAAGGGGGGATGACGGATAGAGGGGGGGGCCGCGAAAGGACATCCAAGACTCGAGAGTCTACCAGGAAAAAAAAAAGAAAAGGGACCAAAGAAAGGAAATTTACGAACAAGGCCGCAGAGAAGGTCGACAGAACAGGGAGGGGGGATGCTTAAAGCTGATCAGCATCTGGGAAGAGAAGATGACATGGCGTGGTGTTAGACGAATCAACTCATCCTTACCTAGAAAAACAGCGACTAAAAGAAAAAGCTGTCCGGAAGCGTGCCAACAGCGCAGAACAAAAAATTCCACGGATCGAAGGCAAAAAGGACGCTTAAACGACCAGAGGCCAGATCCGCAATTATCTATACGGAAAGCGACCAAAATGCATCCAAGGAAAGGAGAACGGTGCAGAGGCGCGGTACCGCATGAACGCCGGCTAAGCGTCCTCTAAGGTCACGGTCAAAAAAGAAGGAAAGCTGTTGATCATCGGCAGGAGAGTTTTTTTGCGATCATTGTCGGGGGGGCGGAGACTTAAGAAGAGGGAGAAAGGTCAAAAACTCCGGGCGAGCGCGAAGAGACGGCATGGCCCAAGGCGCTTCCGAGGTGAGGGTAGGAATCCTTTTTTTGGGCCTGATGGGGGAAGTCGGGGGGAGAAGGCCAAAAACAGGAAATCCTTTCGACAGGTCGAATGCAAAAAAGAAACTAAAGAAAAGGGAATCAGGTAACCAACCTTAACTGGGGAAAAAGCCTGCCTGGATCGGGACTAGGTATTGCTGAAGAGGGTCGAGGGGAGGGGGATCGGCGAGAGAAA
>Ga0179593_1298032_pt1 | contig 14741 bp, 19 predicted proteins | sample CZODoug2_1_08_16_FD_185931 | JGI IMG/M metagenome (GOLD analysis project Ga0179593, IMG submission 185931) | Vadose zone soil fungal communities from Angelo Coast Range Reserve, California, USA - CZODoug2_1_08_16fungal (PacBio error correction) | ecosystem: Environmental > Terrestrial > Soil >...
CACCAACGAGACGGGTGTTTTTGCACGGAAAGCAAGAGGGACAGTAGCATCAAAAAACAGGAAGATTTTAAAAAGGCTACGGACTTCACGAACGGAACAGCATGGGAAAACCGATAAGTAGAGAAGTGAAAGTGTGCGCTCCATACACACGAGAATTTTCAAGGGGAACGATGCAAAGTATCAAGGAACGGGTTTGAAACAAGAGGGCAATGGGGGGGGGCGGACCGTCAACGGGAGAAAGAAACATTACATTGAAAAAACAGCATCCTGCGAAAGAGAGAACCTCCAACGCATCACGGATAAGTAAACGGCCAAAAAGCTTCGCTCTGGGGGGGTAATACTATCCATAATGTAGCAGGGTGGCGAGCCGGCATTCGCTGGAGTCACACCACAAACCACCCGATTCGAACTAACCCCTCACATAACTAGCCAGGATTACTTTAAAATAACCCGACCCAACAAGAACGCGCGGGGGGAGTAAGGAGAGATTCGCCCGCGGGGATGGAAAAGGGGTTTGGTTCAAAAAAGTTGTCCTGACTGTACGTGATTCCCAACGTCCTGTCGCCCGGTTACCTCCACAGGTAAAAGTTCACCCATGGAGGAGCGATGAATTGGAGGATTCTGGATTTGTGCCGTCTAATTTGGTGAACTCAGAGCCTACAGGAAAATAAACGAGAAGCTTGGGTGCACAGAAACACAGCAGAATTGGTACGATCAGAACATGGCCTTAATAGTAAGGGACGATGAAGGAATACAAGCTACGTCTGTCTAGGTGGTCTAACTCGAAAAAAGTGCAAAAAAGTGTCAGTCGAAAAGGCTCAAACGGGCGGGAAGATTTTGAACATCGAGACAAATCGACCCATTTCACGAACCAGGGGGGAAAGGATGGGGGGGCTTTCAGGGCCAACCTCCGCAGGCTTGTACACGAGATAAGGTTTTGTAGAAAGATGGGGTGGAAAGGCCTTCTTGGGGTCAAACAATCTAAAACACCAACGCAAGATTGGGGCGGGGGGGGGGGAGATGAAACGACATTGTATTCTGAACTCAGCGGCTATGGCCCAGAGAATTTACAAAATGTCAAAAAGAAAAACAAATCCGGTTCAAAGTCTGTTGGTACGACACTATCGAGGATTGGTTTTTGTACCGAGAAAAGAGAACTGAAGAAAGAAGGATTGTTCGCAAAGCGTAAAACTCGACACTCTCAATAGCAGGCGGACTCGGGCCGGGGCACCCGAGGGGCCAACCGAAAATCGTGCCCCTGCGTCAGACGGAAAGGGGGGGTCAGGCTAATAGAAGCAAATATCAACAGTCCTCGAAAAGGCAGTTCTTGGGTTGGGAAGTGGTTCTCAAACCGAGCCCGCACCTCATCGGTCCGGGAAAAGGTCAGTAAGAGAAGTCGTTTGTTTTTAACGCCGGAGTAAAAAAGATAAATGCGCATTCCGTCGGAAACAAAGGGTAAACGGGACGGATAGGGGTCGTTTCCCAGGAAACCAGGCCAAAGTTTGTCCGTTGCGTAAACAATGAATCCGGCAAAGAAGGACTGAACTTGTCCTGGCAAGAATCGTCCGCACCGCTCAATGTTGAGTCAAGGGACCTCCCGGGCGCTCTTCCAAAAAGGAAACCTGTTGGGAAAAGAAAAACACGCGGGGGACTCAATACCAAACCTCCCCGACCTAGGAAAAACCATTGGGGGGAAACAGAGTATTTTATCTTACAGCCGATCACGATGCTACAAAAGAATAAAAAACACCACTCAGGCTGTATTGCACAAGGAAGCAAAAACTGTCCGGACCTAGATTTGCCGTGGAGGCCAAAAAGGGAAAAAAGCCGTGGGACAGTAAGAACAGGGGTCTCAGAAAGAAAACTTCAAAGAGGCCGCAGCATACAAGAAAGGCGCGGCTGACGAACGGGGATGATCGCCAGGAAAAGCCCAAAGGTAAGGCAATTTTTTTCTGGGCTTAGGAATCAAACTTTCAATTAATGTTTGGGATAGAAGGTCGAAGTGTACGTGGAAAGTCTGTAAACAGATGGTGGTAAAGGGGGTCAGGAACGGGAATTGGAAACTTATCCTTTTAAGAAGGTACAGAAAGGCCCGGGAACACCCAATGCAGCCGGCGATCGGTTTTGGAGAAGAGGCGTGGGCAAAGCCGAAAAAAAAAGCTGGCAATGTAAGGGGGCAGACCATGACTGAAGCGAGACTGGTGGTGAAGCGTTATAAGGGGAAATGATCTGTGCTGGCCTCAGGAAAAAACAAACGACACGCCAGGTGAATACGCCAGCCAGGCAACGGATCTGGACTCGGAGAGGCCTGGGCGTGGGTTGCAAGCCGTGAACTGAAGGCTGGAAGGGCTGGTCTGGGAAAAAAAAGAAGTGGAAAAATAACCACCTCAGGGGCGGGAGTATTACTATGGGGAAAAGTGAAAGGGGTGTGGACGAGGGACAAACTAAAGAAAGCAGACACACCCCCATGCTTGCTACAGCATTTATCTTAAAAAAAGGCGGCAACAAAGAGGTGGGAAACTGTGGGAACCAAAGAAAGCTTGGCGGGCACAATCGCTGTGGAAAGGGGTGCAAACCAATGAACGCGAAAAAAATGATCGTTTGGTAAAACGGTCCGTTCTGGCAAAAACGACACGGGCTACGGCAATGGTTGGGACTAGAGGGGAAAACAGCCGAGGTAGCTCTCTCTCAAAACAAAAGGAGAGAGGTATCTCTAGGGGGGAAGGGGTGCCAGAAATATCCATAATTTCCGGGCGGGTCGGGGAACCAAAGAAAAGTGAAACGGGCCATATCAACGGGGGGAAGCGGGGGAAGGGGTCTTGTTGGTCAAGGCCAAAAAAGAATTGGCCAGCCCCGGATTTGACAAATATGTGACACAAAAGGGAATACCCATCTAAGAAGGGCTTTCTTCGCCCTAAACTAGGCTTCGGGAAAAACTACGAAGGTGCGGCCATTGAGGGTGTTAAAAAAACTAGGAATAAGGAACGAGACAAGTACCCCAGAAAGGGGAACATCCACTCTAAACAACGTAGTGCTGGACGTTTAGAGGGCGGAGTGCTAGGACTCCAGACACAGATAGTCTACCAAAGGCGTGCCATGGAAAAAGATAACCTCCCCAGAGAAGCGCCGGTAACATATGCAAGGTTGGAAGGTAGGAGGGTGTATACCTTGTGGAATAAAAATCGGGAGGCACAAACGAAGACCTGTACCCGGGAACGTCACCAACGGTCTCCTGACTTAATCAAATACCTAAGGAGGGGACGACCAAGAAAGGGGCTCCGAAAAAACGGGATCCCAGGCCAGAAAAAAGAGAGACCGATGTAATTGCAAAAAACGCGGCAGGGGGCATTGGCCAGACGATACTCAGGGGGGGGGGGGAACAAAAAATATAATTTTAATAAAAGGTGGGAGTCCACATCTGAAGGATAATGATGGGAAAGACAAAGGACTTCTGAGATGAAAAAAAGGGGTGGAGGGCTCAAAAGAAAAAAAAATCTGGGGCACTCCGGGCAAGAAAAAAGGGGGAAGAGTATCATGAAACAGGGCGTACAAGCATACTTCCAAGGATTGGCAGGAAGGAACGTGGAAACGAGATAAACTGCAACAGGAAACAAAAGTTCAAAGAGGGGCCGAGAAATAGCAGTAACAGGATAGAGAGGGGGGTCGGACGGAGGGGTCGCGGAAGTCGTGGCAAGAGGTTGTTCTGAGGAAAAAGACTCAAAAAGAAGCGCGGGGAAATGGCGAAAGAGACATCGCAGGCTGGGGACAGGTATTAATTGATCATGGTCGGAGAGGGAAGGGAACAATGTTTTGAACGTAGCAAACGGGCCGCCAAAGAATGACGCGGGGGTGCAAAAGCACGGAACAGTTTGTCCGTAGAAAACGGTACCAGGATTAATGGGGCAAGTGGGGAAAGTCATGCATTGAAGAGCTCGTGTGATGAAAAGAAAACAAAGAGAGAGATCCGCTTTTCCACCCCCACAGAAAAACTAAAATTATGTATTCGGCTGGTAGGAAGGAGGAAGGCGAAGGAACCACGAGTGCAAAAGAAAACATGGTCACGACGTAGTTAATGGTCAGTTAAAGTGGAAAAGGAGGGAGGCAAAAAGGGGAAATTGTTAGGATCTTGCACAAGTACCGCAAAAGTACAAGAGACGTCTCGCTTAAAGGAGAAGGGGAAGAAGAGATGCTCCTTCGGCGAGGGGAAAACTCAATAGATGTGGGCAGTACACAAAAATATAATATGAGAACGGTCCTGGCGATCGGTAAGCATATGGGGCCGGGCAGCAAGGAAAAAAGGCGGAAAGAGCGCGTACCGCCCAGTTCCCGAAAACAAGGGGGGGGGTAGGGGGGCGGACATACCAAAAACAACTACGCGCACATGGGGCACCGGAAGGGGTCGATAGTTAAAAGGATCATCGCCAAACAAAACCTGTGAGGAACGAAAACTGCTCAAACCCCGACGGAAAAAGGGGGGAGGAGGCGCAACCGGGGGTCCAAGCGAAGACGAAAGAAGAAAAATGCGATGGCGAATCGGCTCCCAGACCAAACTTCCGCTTTAAGAACCGAAAGAAAAACTCAGGGACGTACCAACGAAAGGTAGGACATCGTCTCCCACAAAAGAAGAATGCAGGACGGCGATTCGAAATGGCACCTCCCTTATTGTTTCTGGCACCAAAGGCAGAGGGGGGGGGAAATGGCGCAGACTGAGCCGGTCAAACAAGAAGCAAAAGAAAAAAGAGCCCAGGAGGAAATCCCACCCCATCCCTTCGAGGGGGACGCCCCCATAAAAAAGTCGGTAAACGGGGGGGAGAATAGCGGCCTTGAGAAGACACCCAGGACTGGTTAAAAAGGACGTAGAAACAGCGGAGTACGCGGAGGAAGCGAAGACAAAGGAGCAAGCGATTGCTGGGTCTTCTAAAAAAATCGTGACTCCTGCAGAGGAATGGGGGACCATGACTAGCAATCTCTTCACGTAGGAAGGCAAACGGACGTGCCACACCGCGACCGCAGGGGGATATATAAATCCAACTCACTCGCAAGGGATTGGGAAAAAAAGGGGGAGCAAAGGACATAGTAGCCGCTGCGAGGGGGGAGGAGTAGATCGCAAAGACGGCGTCGGGGTAAAGGTATTCTGGGTCTGGCTGAAGTGGGGAGGAAGGAAAAGGGTTGGTTGCAAACCGGAGGGAAGAAAAAGGAAAAGAGGACCGGAAAAGTAAAATGACAATTGAATCCGGGGGGTGGGGGAAAAGCGATAAACAGGTTCCCATCATGAGGCCGGAAACAACTGCTTGCACTCGAAAGGGCAGAAAAAAGCGAAAAAAGTTCAAAATGGTGAGATACCGGAGGAACAGAGAGGAAGAGGGTTCATAGAGCTGCCCTAAGGGAAATTCGGAAAGAAGAGGAAGGGGGGGGGGGGGAAAAAGGATGATCATAACGTAGGGAAAGAATCAGAGCTTAATCTGGGAGTGTGTATTACATCCGGGGGAAATGAGAGTTAAGGGGCAACTTGTTGCCACCACCATTTCAGGAAAAGAATTAAGGATGCTGTACATAGAGGGGCGGAGGAAGGGGAAACACAGCAGAAAGGGCTTGAACTCAAAGGATCGAGTGCGTGGATTAGGGAGAGAAAAAAAAAAGGCTGTAACTTGGGACCACGCGCGAAGAAACTCGAAAGAAACTCGCAGTGAAAGGGCAAAAGGAAGAAAATGGAAACATCCCTCATAAAAAGGAAAGCGCTGCCACCTGGGAGGGGTTTGGGTTTAAAGAGGGAAGGGGGGCGTAAAAAATAATCATATCTCAAAGAAGAGGAAATAAAGAATCAACACAGAATAAAGATTCCAGGGGAGATCACTTGGTCGGGGAAAGGACCTCTGGGGGGAAAAACCAAAAAGCAAAGGGGGCAGGAACAGGGGGAGGGAGGGCAGGGTAAAAACGGATTCTTGCTGATTTTAAGGAGATTGGAGCGTGGAAAAGGAGGCAAGCTTGAGGCGCTAGGGGAAAAGAAAAAAAGAGGAGGAAGACGAGCGTGACGAAGAAGGGAGCGAAACTGGTCCAAGAAAGCCTCTAAGAGAGGTTTAAATTTGATACGAACAGGGGGGGGGGGGGGCGGAAAAGCTCAGTGGGGGAAAAGAGGGGGAAATCGACAGGGGGAGGGGAACCGAAAAAGGAGACACTCAGCTGAAAAAGGAGTAGAAGCGTACAGGTCGGGGATCAAAGAAGGTGGAACCCAGAGGCTTCTTGGGTGACGCCCTGAGGGGCCGAAGGAGAGGAGGGAAAAAGAAGGACACACTGGCCGAGGGAGGGCCAAAAGGGAAAAGAAAAACGGTTTTTTAGCTAATCAGGTATCGAACGGTGAGAAGAAAAAAGAATGAAGAGGAAACCCTGGTGAAGAGAGGCTGACATTTGGACCAAAAAACCCCCGAATGGAACATCAGAAAGAAAAGGAGGGCTCGCTCAGGCAAGAATAAGGGGGGAAAAAAACTGGTCCACTTGGAGGACCAAAAAAAGAGGGAAAGAAAGAAGCAGGAACAGTGCCAAGACCCGCTCCTTCTCTAAGAAAGAGAGAAAGAGCATCGCGAAATGTGAGAGGTTACAAGCCGCCGAGATATGGAAAAGAGGGGAAGAAAAAAAGTTTTGAAGAAAGGGTCGGGAAGGGAAGTCAGAAAGGACAGGGCCCTACGATTCAGACTCAAGAAAGAGGGACCAGGCAAAACCAAATAACGTCGAGGGGAAGGTGTCCGCCTGTCGCGCGGGATGCCAGAAGGGGGGTCAAAAAAAAAATGGCCTGGTCGGAGGGAAGGAAAAGGGGAAAAGAAGTCTGCCACAGGTAAAAGGAGATGCAAAATAGCTTGAGAAGGCGGGAGGGGGGAACCGGGGCTATGGTGAAAAATCATAGGACGGGAGCAGGGACAACGAAACGCGAACGTTGGCCCAAACATCAAAAGAAAAAAGGAAGCATAATGGATAGAAAAATACAGCCCATGTAACCGGAATTTGGCGAGGGGGGAAAAAGGAACCGAAAAACGGAAACGTCTGGAAGAACTAGCGACGGATGAAAAAAGACGAGGGGCATGTCTCCTAAATCTTCATGGGGACTTTCGGAAACTGATCGGGAAAAACCAGTGCGGAAGAATGGGGCAAGGATTTTTAGGGGGGGATACACTTAAAGAAGAAAACGGGCTTTGTACTATTGGGAAACAACTAAAAGCGACAGGAGCCCGAAGGGTGGGGATACAACGACGGGGAGTCGGAACATGAGACGCGAGGCCGCCGGGCCTTGACAAAAAAAAGATGCGCGACAGCCACCTTAAATTCAAATGGCTTGGGGGGGGGGAAAAAATCGCGATGATTGTTAAAAATCGCGAGAAAGAAGAGAGTACGTCGGCGCCTGGGAAAAGCAATAAGAACAGGGCGGGGACGTCGGCCATTAGGAAAGGGGGGGGGGAACACCACCACTGGAGGGGAGACTGGGCAAATTAGCTGAGAGGGGAAAAAAGGAAAGGAGGCCCATTTCTGTGTTAATGGGGGGGGGGGCGGTTGGGGGTGCACGGAATGTCACAGCAGCCTGACGAAAGAAGGGGAGCGGAAAAATTCAGAGAGAATGGGGGAGAAGGGGAATCCGAAAAGAGCAGCGTCATGACGCGTTTACAAGGTCACGAAGTCAAATACGGATGGGCCGTGGGAAAAAACTTTCCAAGGGTTGGAAAGGGTCTTCAAAGAGGGGGAGTAAACATTTGGCCTTTAAAAAAAGGAAATCCGGACAAAGGGAGAAGGTTAAGCAAAAACCGCCGGTCCCTCCGAGGAAGGCAGACGTAGGTGAGAGTCAAGAAGAAGAAAAGATTTCCAAGAAAGGCGACGCAACCTAAGCTGCGTGAAAAAAGAGGAAGAAAGGAACCCGTTACAAAAGATTGAAGTCTTAAAAAACGGGCAAGGGAAAAAAAAAGAGGGGTCAATCGACTGGCATGACGCAACATGACAATCCCTTGGGCAGCGGGGGAGGAAGGGAATTTGAATTAAGGCAGGGAAAGGGGCATTACGGAACCCGTTCTCTGGGGGGAGGGGAGAAATCCCAACTTGGCAAATCAATGGGGGGAGAGAAATATGATAGGCACTGGGGAATTTTAAAGGAAGTAAAAAAAGTGCATATGGGGGATAGGACCTATTCTATGGGGAAAAAGACTTCGGAAAGGAAAGAATGAAGTGCAAACAAATAAGCCGGGAAGCAGGGGTGTTAGCCTGTGGTCGGGAGGTTGGAGGGATGGACGCTGGAAGAGGCGCCAGTCAAAAATTTAAAGAACCGGAAAGACAATTGGGGGAGAGTGAAGAAATGACAGGGAGTGGTGCTTAATAGGATTAAAATCGCTACACAGGGCATAACAGCAAGGGACAAGGGGAGAAAACCGGGGGCGAGGGGCCGTGAAAGCCGAGTGCAGATAATAGGGATGGACGACCTTCCCCAATAAACAGACAACGAAAGGGGAGTAGAAGGACAAGTGAGTTGTGTTAAAGGGAGCCGCCTCAGGATACCACTAACGGGGGAAAATCACCCTTAGTGAAGGTCTGAGTTTACGAGCACGGAAGGCGTTCTAGGGGTAAAGGTTTGAACATAACCACCAGAGGGGGAGGAAAAGTCGCTGTAGAACGGCAAACACCAACTTGGGAGAGAGGAAAACAATTGAATCGGGTTCATCCTGGAAGTTTGCCGTGACTCTACGAGAAAAGGAAAAATTAGGGGGGAGGAAGAATAGGGACACAAGGAAAATAGTATCTCAATAAGATCTACACGAAGGAACGAGATGAAAAATATAGATTGACACTAAAGTGGTCCGGGGTGGTACAGAATAGAAAAAACATAACTGAGTATGCCCTGTCAAGGTTAGGAAAAAAGACGAAAATTCTTAGGTAAGAAACAGGGTACGCGTGGGCAGGGTGTGTCACGTTTCAAGAGGGCCGGAGACGTCTATTACCGGGGGGGGGGGAAAAAACAAGGGCCACTCGACTAGTATAGTGCTCTCAAGAAACGAAAATGTACTTTGAAGGGTCAACCACGCGTTGGGGGGAAATCACGGTGAAAACACAAGAAAGTCCATCTGCATCCGCGAGTAGTTGAGGGAGGGGGATTGTAGATAGATCATATCAAGAAAAAAGGGAGGTTCCATTAAAACCAAACATAATGTCGACGGGAAAAAAAAACTGGGTGTAAAAACATGGGTGAGGAATGGGAGCCATGAACCGATCGCCCGCACAAAAACGGGGACTTAGAACTCAGCCAACATTGGGGGCGGTGGTAAGGCTGAGAGGAAGTGAGCGTGTTGGGAAATTTAGAGGCGACAAAGAAGACACCAGTCTACAACGCTCAATAGAAGAAAAAAAAAAGATCACGCTGAATGGGTTTGTCAATACATTGGAAAACTGATATAGGTTTGGAGCGTTAATCCAGTTTCTTCAACCACTTCCTTGACGAAGGAAGGGTCAACAAGGTAACATGTTCCGATGCCATTGAGATAAAAGGGAAAAGTGAAACATTTGGATGCTCCAACAGAAAAGACAGTCTAAAAGGGTCCTGGCTGTGGGCTTAAGTCGTTCATCCGCTACAAAGGGTAGGTTGTCAGATTGACCTCAATGCGATCGAGACCTTCTCGGATCAAGGAAAGGAACAAAAGGTCCGACTAAAGGGTCTTCAAACAAATGTGGGAATCAGACCTTGAAGCATTCTGTCAAAGTGGAGGGAAAGGAAGAAAAGTCGAGGTGGGCCAACTTTGCGAAAAGAGGCAGGGCGAAGAGGGGGGGGGGTCTGGGACAATTAATTTCGAATTTTTTAGCAGGTACCATGGGTAAAAGCTGGAAAAAGGAAGACAGCTGGAACAAAGAAACGGGGGGGGGGGGGGGGGGGGGGGGTTCCAGGGGGCCGGTAAAAAAAAAAGAAAAAGGGAAGGGTGCACGGGATGGGTGGCTTTTCAGGAAACCAGCAGATCGCGATCCAAGTGGGAAAAGGGGAAAGAGAGGTGGCGGCGCTTCGTGTCGTCGAGGAAAAAGAGAAGAAACCCATGGGCCGATGGACTTTAAAGGGAAGGACCTCGTCATTAACAGTCGCCCCCATGTGGTGCGGTCTGAACAATAGGACGCAAAGGCCGACAGGGGATAACGTCAATGGCGCCAGGCGCGACTACTCGGAAAACCCCGTCGTCTAGGATCGACTATTTCATTGAGAAAACGACTGGGGGTAAAAACGGAAAGGTGGGGAGAAAGAGTGAGGCATATGTTCGGGCGTCAAGGCGGCGATCGAGGATCAGTGCCGAGGCAAGGTCGTTGTAATCAAGAACAAATCGGCGAGCTGAAAGGCAGTGCATAGTTAAAATATTTAAACATCGTTCGGGAACCAGTGAATAGAAAACAAGCACTTGCCCAGATCGAACAAGGGGGGGGGAGAAGCCGCGCGGGACGAAGGGCAAACAAGTGCAGGTGCCCAAAAAACAGACTTCAGGGATTGAAGGCAAACATAGCCCTACAAGTGAATGAGGGTATATGAGCGAAATTGTCCAATAAATTACTTCCCTGGAGAGTGAGAAAGCCACTCTGGAGAGAAAAATGGTGGGAAAAAGATGCGAGTGTTAGTGCCTGCGACGCCTTTGGGAAAGTAGGCCACCAAACACGCAGACGAACAAAAAAGTAGTAAAAGCCACATTGTGGATAGCGTTCGGGCAAGTGCGACAGGGGGGAAAAATGACCCTACGACCAGGCACGGTGAAAATGGTCAAAAGGACAGATGAGAAATAGGCCGGCCGGACAAGCGAGGGAGTATTTGGTGGGGGGGGGGGGAAAACTTCCATTAAGCATTCAGAAAGAGTTCTAGAGAGGAGGGAGGAAGTAAACGAAGAAAGGAAGCCACAAAAAAGAAAACAAGGGAAGGCGTCGTATAAATCAACCAGAAATGAACTCAGTCAAGGCGAACCTGCTGGACACAGTTCACGCGCCTGAAGGCTGGGAGACGAAAAACCGGTACGCGTTTCGGGAAAGGTCATGCAGAGGGAGGGAAAAGATGAAGGGTCCCAAAGTTAAATAGTGTGGTTTTCAAAACAAGGGGAGAATGAACGCAACTTTCAAAAATGTAAGGCTAGGAATACGGTGTTGGCTCCAATAGCGGCAACGAAGGGGTGCCAAATCATTCATGTCCGTCAAGAGCAAAGGGGGGAGTGCCCGTAAGAGGCACGAGCGGGGGGGCACACGGCGAAAAATCACCGGTTGGGCTTACGGAAAATCAAAAGAGAGAACGGTATCAAAAAAAAACGTAGTAAAAGAAGAAGCGAACTGGTTGTATAAGGGATGAAGCAAAGGAGACCCAAATCAAGCGTCTTGAAGGAGGATTGTCGGAAAAATTAGGTGCAAAAAAAAGGGCAAAAGGGGGTGAAACTGGGTGGTTTAACCAGACTGCCTTGAAGCCCACCAGTTTGCGGGATGAAGAGGAAGAAAGTAGACATCGATTGAAGGCAGGGGAAAAAAAGTTCGGACCTCAGATCGGGTCACGCTTTCTGCAAGTTGACAAGTATGGGGCGAAAAGAGGGTGACCCTAAGGGGAAAAAAAACTGCTCTCAATCACCTCCTGAAAGAACAATGAAAGAAGAAGGGGCATCACGCGGGACCTCCCGCGAAATCGCGCGCTGCCACCGGGGAAGTGGGGGGGGTTTGGGCCCAGACGACTGCCGTACAGGCCGAGGACCCGTGAAAGCTGCCAGGGGAGAGAAAAATCAACAACAAACGTGAGGGGAGATATTCAAAAACAAATGTCTATTATTTATCAATGGAAGAGGGCAGTGGTACTGCCAGTGTCCGAGACACAAAAAAGCCAAGGGACGAGAGGCGGGAACGTTGTTTCAGGCGTGAGCAAAAAACTGACTGACTTTGCTGACTGTAATGGGTAAGGTGGAGAGTTTTATGACAAACCAAGTCGACACTGAAGATTACGAGAACATAGAATACGCGACGACGAAGGAACGAGAATACTGAGGTTCAAGGAAAAGGGATTTGTCAAATTCCAACAGACGATGTCAGACTAGGGGGAGACGCACTGGGGGCTTGCAAGAAGGGAACAACATTCAAGAAGGGAAAAAAGGGCCTGGGCCCACGGAAAGAAGCCTGGGAATAAAATAGAAGTCAAAGGAAGCTTAGGAGGGCGAAAAGAGTTCTGGAACATCCTTATCAACCCATTTTCGAGGATTGGACTTTTAAGAAGGGCTGAGGCAAAACGAGATTCCCACAACCTGGAAAAAGGAGGAAAGGGAAGACAACAGGGGGGGAGGGTCAACGAAACAAGATGACGCGAGGAGAAGAAGTGAAAGCAAGGTGCTCGTGCCGACCTAACTTATGGGCAGGGGGGCATATCGACCCAACCGGATCAATGAAACAGGGAAGAACGCTGCAAAAAGCAGGCAAAGGGGGGGGGGGGGGGAAAACAAATAGGTTGCAACTTTGCGACCAGAAACGGCGGAATCACAAAGATACAGGTCAGAAACGTCCTCTATCAGAAGACCCAAGCATCTGAGAAGGGGATCCAAAAAAGGGGCAAATAAAAAAATGACGATTGATCTGGAAATAGGGGGAGAAGAGAAGAAGGGGTTTGCGCGGTGTGTCGAAATGAAAACGGAAAGACCTAGACTACATCTTCGAAGGGAAGGAGGAAAAATGAATAAAAACACAACGGCAGGGGGAATAAAGTACAGCCTTCGTCCCGCGGGGGACGAATTTGAAAGAAAGGGGTGATTGTCTCTGAAGTGCCACGTCGAAAGAGCCCTACGCAATGAAACCAGGGGAGGAACAACGGCTTTCGCCGGGCGCGGGGGGACGGGGTCGAGTGGGGAACAATCAGGCGGGGCAGAAAGGGAAAGAAACGCAAGCACAAAGAAAAAAGAAGAGAATTGACTAAATCAGCAAAGGGAAAAAGGAATGACGAGGGGGGAAAAAAGAATTGAAAAAGAGTCCAAGCGAACGGAGGGGAGAAATGGGCGGCGACGCTTCAAGCAGTCCTAGTCGGAAGAACTACACTGGGTACTTGAGGGGAAAAGGGGATAGAAGCATGCGCGAAGCAAAATTTGGGAAAGGATTGTTGAAGGAAAACCAGGCGGCTTACGACGATGTTTGTGAGACTATTTTTAAAGGATGGCAAAAGCTCAAACACCAAACCTGAGTGTGGTCAAGAATGATAGGGAGGAGAGAGAGTGGACGAAGGAATTGGGAAGACAAAAGAAAATGCTCAGCTAGCCCGGACGGGGGAATGACGTTTGTACTGAACTCTCGGAGTGAGAGGGCACGAGCGACTCAGAAGTGAAGGAGGCAGCCGGGGGAAGCAGAGGGGAAGAAGGGAGAGAAGGTCGACCTTTGACGGGGAACGAATTGGCAACGTAAACCTTGCAACCCAAATGTGGAGAAAAACCGGGTGAAAAGAGATGAATCTTACAAGTCCAGGCGGCCCCGGGCGAGGGGAGGGGCATAGGACGAGTGGGGGGGGTCTAAACTTCACAAAGAGCGCCCGGCCACACCTTTGGGAGTTCGAAGGGAAAGAGCGAAGGGGGGGGTAGAAGCAAGATCAGAAAAGAGAAGAGGTCATGAAGGGAAGGGGGGAATAGCGGTCCAGGAAGGCCGATAACGGGGGGGTGACTCGACAAGGAAACATGGGTAACGTTGGGATTCAAGGTACAGGTCTCACGTTAAAAAAACTCAGGTCAAAGGGCCAAGGGGGGAAAGGGAAAAGGGAAAAAAAGCAAGCCCTGCCGGTTAGACAAAGTGTGCCACGTCGTATGTTCATCACGAAGGGAACCAAAATAATTCTCGACCAGAACTTCGGAAACATCAGGCGAAAGGGCCGGGCAAAGGAGGGGTTAAAAGGGGGTACGGCCCTATGGAAACGTGGAAGAACGGGGATAGAAAGATGGGAGCAGCAATAAATGACAATCCATGTGGTCATGCAGGACAAAGGGGGGGAGGAATCGGTCAAGCCTCTACACAATTGCTTTGCAGGATTCTTATGACGAACATCAAGAAAATTGAAAACAAAAATGTTGTATCGAAGGAATCGGCAAAAAATGTGAAGTGGGGAATAAAGTACGAAATGGTGGCTAGAAAAATATCTGAGAAGACAAGGCAGGCGACGTAAAAAAGAGGAAAGGTACGTGACGGGAAGGGAAACAGACTGAAAAAACATCACTAAAGAGGTGGGGGGTAGTAATTGGGGCAAGTTTCAGGTTCTAAGGCTTAAACCTGCAACTAAAAAAGAAGATGGTACTGGAAGCGGAGACCGGGGGGCGCGGGGGAGCAAGAATTCAAAAGGAGCGTGTTTGCTTATGATCTGTCTCACATAGGCTCAACACGCCAGGAAGGACTAGGGGACCGGCGCGGCATGAGTGGGGGGGGGGAGGAAGTGGGGGAAACGGCGGGCGCTATCGGATCTGTATACAGGAAACCAAAAAAAGCCGTTTAGATATTACACTGTATGGGTGCTTAGTCCAACATAGAAAACTAAAAAGGCAATCAATTCAGATTTCGAAGGCGAGTGAATTTGAGACGGAAAGATAACTGCAGGAGAGTGGTACGGTTGGGGGAAATAAACGTTAAAGATATGAAATCGCTGGGGGTCGAAAAAAATAACGGAGAACAAGTGTGGTGCCCAATTGGGACGGGGGGGCACCGACCCGTGCTACGGATTATGGGGGAAGGATAGGAGGGCCAACAAGGCCATGAGTGAGCTA
>Ga0179593_1347165_pt1 | contig 14741 bp, 23 predicted proteins | sample CZODoug2_1_08_16_FD_185931 | JGI IMG/M metagenome (GOLD analysis project Ga0179593, IMG submission 185931) | Vadose zone soil fungal communities from Angelo Coast Range Reserve, California, USA - CZODoug2_1_08_16fungal (PacBio error correction) | ecosystem: Environmental > Terrestrial > Soil >...
CGACATGGGGGGGGGCAGGAAACCAAACTCAGCTAGAAACCAGAGTGATGGCCTGGTCACATCCTGGCAAAAACATCACTAGAGCAAGCGAGGAGAAACAAGCCAAGATCAAGGGGGATGATAGTCGAAGAGTTCAGAAAGCAAATTGGAGGTCTAACGGCTGCATTACGGTTCAAATGGCGAGGGAAATCACAATAAACCTGAAATTGTCAGGCCTGCCCGCGGTGAGATCGAAGGGAGAACAGCACATCACGACCTGGCTGGGGGAGGGGAAAAATGATCAGATAGAGAGTTGGAACAGGACTGATGCCCAGCCAAAAACAGAACAGAAGGGGACACACGAGAGCTGAAAGGGAAATAGACGAAAGGAGGGAGAAGATTCGGCCACAAGATCACAGCAACAGGTAAAGGCAGAAAAGGAGGGACGACATGGCAATGACTACTTCCAAGTAATAAAACTGAAAAAAAACCGATCCTGGGAGCAGGAGGGGACAGGGCGGCGGGGGGGGAGTCATCGCCGGTGGGTTGGGCCCGTAAAAAGTCTGTTTCGAAAAAAGTATGTCGAAGGGGATGGTTCGGCGCCAATCACGACTGGCTCAAAAAAAAAAAACATCTGGCAAAGGAAACAAAGGGGGGCAAACACTCCACCCAACAACGCAAAAAATACGCCGGAGAGGGATCGGGATAGGCGAAACCGTAAAGACGGTGACCTGAAAGGGAAGGATAGTGTGCGCCCGGAGGGCTAAAATCAGGGGCTGGGGGGGAAGCATTAGGCGTAGGGGGAGGGGCACACGGCTAAAAAGGGAGGTCGACGGAAAGAAAGACCGCTTAAAAGGGGGGAATACGAGTACCCAGGGGCATAACGAAACCGTACGAAACGAAATGCGACCTACCAAAACGAAAGGTGCCGGCGGGGGGGTTCGGGGGGGTTTGAATACAGGCTCGCCCGCCACACAGGCATTGCGTATACTTGGCAGTGGGAGTCGTGCGTGCCTGGGCAGGAAGAAAAAAGAGAAGACGTGACAACCGGTAGTGGTGTTGAGGGAAGGAACTTACCTCAATTTACAAGCAGAAGATCATGAGAGCGTGCCCGGACAGGTTAGCTGGGAAGGGAGACGTGGTACAAAGGCCAAGGGCAGCCGCGGCCGACTGGAACAATCAGTCTTGTCATCCAATGGCAACGCTGGCTAGCTCCCACTATCTCTATGACAAAATGTGAGCAAGGGGGAAAGGGAAAGGGGGGACGACAGGACGGAAAAAGGGGGGGGACCCAAGTCCTCAAAAGATTGAGAGGCACATCAAAAAAGAACAGCTGAGGGGGAGAAAGAGGGAAGGATTAACAGGCCTAGAGAGATGCGCTTGACACCCGAAGGTATAAAAGCACTGACGCAAAGGGGGATCGAAGGCTGACAAGGGAGAACAAACACACAAAAGTCCGGACCCCGAAGTATAAAACGACACGTGGCCACGCGGGAGGATGCACACAACTGCCGTCGACGGCCGGGGCCTGACGGCAAAAAAGATGACGATGAAAAGAGCGGGACGAAAAATTGGACGCGGGCTTGGAACAAGGAAAAAAAAAGGAAGGAAAGTCTGGGGAGTTAACCTCTGGTGGGACAGTAAAGTGCAGTAAAAGAATGAGTTAACGCGAGGAATAGACTTCGAAGGGAAAAGGTCTCGCCTTAGCAGAAACGTCGAATTTGGCAAATGTTGGAAGGGACAGACCAACGGAGAAAAGGGAAAAAAGGAGTTGGGACTCGGGGAAAAACAAGGACTGGCACGAATCAGGGCGACGCGAAAGGAAGGAGGAGAAAATACCTTGTCCACTGTTAGAAAAAATGCCACTACCACGTTTGTGAAAAAAAAAAAAAAAGAGAAGTTCAAAAGCGCTCCGCCAACCGGGGGGGGCAAGAAAGAAAGAAAAAGAAAAGGGGGGACAAGGCAGGTGCCCCCGGCAGTTTACTGATAGGGGGAGCCAGCAGGCTGAACAAGGGCAGGGAAAGGGAGAAAAAGCTGACCAGACTAAATGAACCAGATCAAACCCGCTGGGTTGTGCCTACGTTTTCTTGGAAAATAAACACGAAAAGCAGCAAAACGGGAAAGATGGAAGGAACCAAAAAGAGAAGGGAAAAGGGGGCTCATTCATATTTGTCTGAGGGGGGGGTGCGACACAGACTACATACCAGACATTCATGGCAGGACCAAGAAACACGCAACTATAATATCGCGACAGAAAGAACTAACCCACTCCGCGCGAGAACCGAAGATATCGCATCCTGTGGGGGGGGAACGAAGAAAAAACAGGAAAAGCGATTGTGAGCTACGATACGGTAAAAAGTCAGGACGCATGAAGGGGGACGTAATCAAAAACATAGTAATGAACGTCGGGGGATGTGCAAGGAAATGCCAGCAGGTGTGGAAGTTAGGGAAAAGAAACTAGGGTAGGGTGAAGTCATTGGAAAGACGGCGTGGAAAGGAGTGCCGGACCTATGCCCGCCCCAAACGTAAAAAATGAAAAATTGGTGGACCGTGCAAAAACCCTAAAGAGGACGCCCAGTAGGTTCCAGAGACCGCGAAAGGTGGGGGCCGGGGTAAGGAGGAAACTTTGAGGTGCAAAAACGGGGAAAAGGCGTAAACCCCCTATTAACAACTAGCCGCTACTGCAAGAGCATGGAACTTGGGGAGGAGAAAGGAAGAGAAAGAAACTGACCTCCGACGGGGTACCCGGGAACAAAAGATGGGGGCAAGTTGATTTGGGGCGCTCGGTCTGGCGCCTCCAACCGCCTCAAAAACATGGGGGTACAGAAAAGAATACTAAAAGCAACCCCGATTAACCGAAAACAAGTGGGGAGAAAGGGGGGAACGAACAATGGTACCTCAAGGGAACGGACAATACGATACGGCGTCCTTGCGTCAGGATTCGGGGAACCAGCAATAGGTACCAGAACAGGAGTGCAAAGGCGAGGGACCAACGGCGGCGGAAAGATTGGAACCACGAATAGCCGACCAAGGAAAATGAGAAGGTCCATTAATGGAGTCAGGGAACGAAAGGGTCCAAGTCTGAAATAAGGGGACCATATGTAAAAACCAATCATCAACTTCTAAAACTCTCAACAAAAAAAATGTGGGCGGGGAAAAGCAACGATAGTGAGCGAGAAAAAGGGGGAACACCAACGGGAGACGACCGGGGGAAAGAGCCCTTGGGCACCAGAGAGGGGAGAGTGGGGCGGGCGGACGGGTACTTAATCACTGAGTGCATACTAGAAAGGTACAGAAAAGAATGTGACTGTAGTAGAGAGAGGAAGGGGAGGGGCCCAACCGACGCTGTACAACACGGGGCGGGCGACCGAGAATATCAGGGAGAGGGAAAAAGGGTGAAAGGTTGAACTGCCTCTGGTACACCAAGAGAGGGGGGAAACTCCGACCTCGACCAGAAAACGGAGGATGGTACATGGGACCGGGGCACAAGGAAAAGGAGGGAAGGAAGGGGAAAAGGGGCTTCTACGGCAAGGGGAAGGGACAAAAAAAACCTTAAGCTATAGAACACAGAGGCAGAAAGATCCTTGTGTACGCCAACACCCCGGACCGCGAGCACGGCGGCAGCGAGCAAGTAACGGGACACGAGGGGGGAGAGGGAAACGTGGTGGCGCATGGGTGGGGGGGTGGTTTCACCGGGCTCCAACGTGCAAGTGGAAAGAAAAACTTTTGAGAATGAATCCCCGGTCGTCGCGGGGCGTAACAAAACAAAAAAAAAAAAATAGTGAACAAACTGTCAAGCAAGAACGAAGCACAAGAGCATAGGGGAGCGACGGTACGCGTGGACGAGGTATCCAAAGCCATCTAAGCCAAAAACAATAAAAAACACACACGGACAAATCTAGGAAAAGCTCGGAAAAATTGAGGACGCGCCGGCGCACGTCACAACAGCTGTATCCAACATGTGAAGGCATCACAAAGGAATACACAGAGAGCGGTCACAGTAAGCTATACCAAGGTGAGGGACCGAAACCAGTGAGGGGGGGAGGTTAGGGGACTCGCTAGGATGGACAGATGAACTCGACCGACCGTACCAAAGGAAGAGTGGAAGCTTATGTTGAGAGTGGCAAGGGGGGGGAAACTAAAAACTGCAGAAGGAAGGTAAAATCGAATCCCACAGGTCCAGAAGGGGAAGGGGGTGCAAGGTCCGGGTCCTAGAACGATTTTGGAAAAAAGAGGGGTGTAAGACCAACCGAAAGCGTTAATCACGCCTCGAAGGCCGAGCCTCCTCTCATTAAAAGGAAAAAAGAGGGAAGTATTGGGCAATGCCACGGTGAGAGGCGGCACGTGGAAGGAGTCTGTCTGACTAAAGCACACACTAACAAAAAAACAATCCGCTCTAGGTTGAAGGACTCCACCTATCTAATAGTCCCCCGTCAAGCCAGGAAAGATTCATCTGCCACAATACAGTTACAAAGGCTCCACGGGAGGAATGCACTCATAAAGAAAACTATTGGTGCACCGCAGAGATGTGGTTGCGACGAACGACCTACTGGTGTAAACCAGCACAAGGGGCAAAAAGGAAGGGCAGAAAAAAACATAGAAGTTGATGGTGACTAAAAAAACAAACAAAAAGTTGGAACACGGGGCGGTCGAGCTTACGACGAAGACATGGAAGCGCTCGTCGGGAAGGAGAAGGAAACGCGGAGGGCGAAGAGAAGGTAGTGGAAAGGGGACCATATGTCAAACATGGAGGGGCAGACCACCGTAGACGGCGCCGGGGCAAAAGGCCACCGCTGAGTAATCACTTGGGGGCGTTCGTGTTAAAGGGAGTTCCGCATAGGTCGTAACCCACGGGAGGGCGGGGAGAAGGAGCTAGGCGCAAAATCCCCCAAGCCATGTGCGGGGTGGAAAAACGGAGTCCGGAGGCACCAGTATTTCCACTAGAGAGACAGAAATAAGGAAAATGACCGCAGAATGGCGCGGTAGAAGAGGTGAGTTAGGGGCACGCAGGGGACGGGTGAAAACGCATCAAAAAGGAAAGGACGAATGACCCCCCGGCAAACATAACAGTCAGCTGACTCAAACTGGGTCACCGAACATTACTGGCTATTTTTCGCTTTGGGAGAGGAACTACCCACTTTCACCCTGAAGGGGGAATGGGGGGGGCAGGGGGGCTTAGGTATCAGGTCACAGACGTGGTTGGTCTTGTCTCCGGGACAACTCTTGGGTACTCCACTTCTGCAAACGACCGTCATTTTTCACAGAGAAAAGAGGACTCTTCCCGAAAAGAACTTAAAAGGCTGCAAGGAGAGAATTAAACGTTTGTGTAAACCAAATATGTTGAAACGAAATAAAAAACAAAGAGAGGCCGACAGAGTAATACCGCGCTCCAACGGAGGGGGGGAGAGTCTCAAGACAATAAGAGCCAGGTGAGTTCACAGACCTGGCCTAGTGTCGAGGGACCGCGAAGAGGGGGGGGGAGGGTGTCAAATAGGATAATAAAAAAGCCTGGGGGAGGGGGTTCCAAAAAAAATGTTCTAGGGGTGGAGGGAGCCAGGGAAGGGAGAGTCCGGGTGCTCCATAAAGTGAAAGGAGGAGGTATGGGGTTACATTCGACCGAACGCAAAAAAAGATGGTTTGGGGAAAGTTACTGAGGGCAGCACTGGAAGGCACACGCGGCGTCAGAATAATCAGCAAGCCATTGCCGCCAAGTGCGTGGTTGAAAGGCTGAAAACCGGTGGGTGGAAAGAAACCAAAAAGGAAAGTTACGAAAATTGGGGGGGGGAAAAAGAAAAGTGTGGGTTCCAAATAAAGCGACACGGAAAGAGCCGACACACAGGGGGGAAAGGCAGGGATGACCTTCACGAACGGGAACGTACCCCGAAAACATCAAAGGTGAAAGCTGAAGGAAGAATGGATCCTGGAATTAGGCAGCTTCGAGAATCAGTGAGAAATAAAGTTTGAAGGTGTTTCGAAACATAAATATCCAGAAGAAAAAGGATGAGATGCTTGCTGATCCGGGTGACAAGAGAGGCAGGCCGGTGTCTGAGCGAGGGTTCAAGGGGGTGGTAAATGTGCGCAGCATAGGGCTCCACACTACAAGGGGCTGACGTGCTAAGGGGACACCATAGAAGCCGCGCTGCTGAAGTGAAGAGTTGACAAGACCGCTACATTCCAGGATAATGATAAAAGAGGAGGCGAGATACTAAAGACCGACTTAGGGACGAAGCCCAGGAAGAAAGGTCTGCAGAGTGACAAAGCAGTCACGGGGAACGAGCAAGGGGGGGTTGGGGAAGGAAAAATCTCTAATTAACGCCTCGTGTACGAGAAGGGAGGAAAAACCTTTTCAAAACGGACGAGTAAAACTGGCCTACGCACAGACATGGAAAAAGCATCAGGAAGCCTGAAAGGTTCATTTAAAAGAAGAAGGGGGTGCAAGTCCGCGGCGTGTCCCGTCATCTTTGACAGAACTGAGAACTGACAAGGAACGAAAGGGGACCAAAAATGATGAGGGGTAGATAACAGAGACCGATACGCGGAATTCTGACCGAACCAGCCAAAAAGAGGAGTGATTATCGGGGAGAAGAGCAGGACCTGACGGCAAAGGCGAGAAAGAAAGGAATGGGGCTTTCGATATACAGGGTACAAAACAACCAGCACAATTGGAGGAAAAGGGAAGCAGTTCGTTGAAGAAAGGTCATCGGCGTTCCAGGGGAAAGGGGTCGAAAGATGGTATACCAACTAAGGAAAATTCAAAAGTAGGATTCGTTACCGTTGAACGAAATAGCGTGTGGACAGGTAAGGCTCAAACTGAAGAGGGCGGAAGACCAAGGGAAAGGATTGACATGGCGAAAAAAGAGCAAATTGCGGGCCGTCAGGTCAGGGACCAAGAAAATCAAGGGGGGTTTTTCATTGCGATGGCGTTGATGGAGTGGGGGGCGATTTAGTTGGATTGAGACTCCAGGAGACAGTCCTGGAGCGACACCATTAGAGTGGAGAAAAGAAGGGGTGGGAGTGTTGGGGCAAAAAAGGGCGGCGAGAATCTCCCAATTTCTCTGAAGAAGAAGCTATCGGTTGTGCTACGTTCGAGCGATAGGGCAGCAAAAGGTTGCCTGTCATGGAACGGGGGACATGGGAGGACTTTGGGGCACGACATTCAGGCCGAAGTTGTTCTAATTTTCCGGCAAACTACGAGTGGGGAAGTAAGAGCGGTTGAGGTGATTGAAGCAGCTGGGGGAAATGCGCTCATGGAACATCGGGCCAGTGGCGCCAACTCTTTTTTCCTAGAAAGACAGCGAATGGGACGAGAAGTCGAAAGGTGAGAGCAAATCACCGCGGAGAAGGGACAACTTGAAGGTTGAGGACGAATCACTGAGGTGCGTAGCATTGGTCGGAAAACCAAAGACCTGGAAAAAGGAATGGCAGAAAAAAAAGGGCTTGTCAGGGGGGGGATCACACGGACAAACTGTTTTTGGTAGTTTAAGGGGAGAAACAGTCAGTTTATCAAAGGGCGGTGGGGTGCTGCACTGGCAAAAAATCGAAGTAGAAGGACGACCAAAGAATGAGGGCATGCATTCCTGGTCAGGGACCGAAACAGTAGAAGGGAAAAGGCAGGGAGTAATGAATCATAAGAAACTTGCAAGCAAAAAGAAATGGGTCGTGGAAAGGTGCTAAAGAAGGGAAGAACAGAGGGTTTAACTGGGGGGAAGGGTGAAAGAAGTTAAAAGAGTTTGACAGGATGGCAGGGATGCCAAGGGAAAAGATGATCGGCAACTGCAAACATCGAAAGACTGGAAGAAGGGGAAGCGGGATCCACGAACTGCCGAGAAAACCATGGGTGAGGGTAAGTGAGGGCCTTAGAAGGAGAACAAGGAAGGTAGCGAGGGACAGAAAAGTCGTTCGTTTGAGGTCGGTCAGTAATCAGGACTTACCCAAGTGTGAAGGGCGAGGAAATAAAGGGGAAAAAAAGGAGGACCTAAAGGGGAGGAAGAGAAGAAAGAGAGGAGGAAAAATAATACTAACTATTCGTAAGTTACAGAAAGAGGAAGAAAATCAATTGGGGTTTCTTCTTGTCGCGAAGACCTGCCAAAAGCTGATAAGGCGGACGGAAAAAACCTCGACAGCAGGAAAAGAGAATGGACCCCTAAGCGAAAAAGGAGTGAAGTCAGTGAGTCGGCGCCCCAAACGCAAAGGGGGACCGGCGGTCTGGGCAAGAAGGAAATCAGCAGTCTGACATGGCTAGAAGATGGTCATTGAAATCGCGAAAAACAAGAAACTAAGATCTGCCCAGTGGAAATGGGAAACACCCCTGAGTGAAGGAGAGAAGATGTTCGAAGGGGGCCTGGAAGGAGAAATACGTGGATGAAAAGAAGCGAAACACACTTCTTGTAAGTCTATTTAGTCCGCAGAGGAAATTTCATACTTTCAGCACGATGGCCTACCAGAAAGGTCGAGGGGGGTGGGGAAGTCAAAGGAAGGGTCAGGGGAATGTAGGTAACTTCCTTGACAATAGCGCGCCAGGGGTCTCTACCGGTGGTCCTTCAGCTCGAGTAATTGGACATAAACAAAGAAGGGGGGAAGGTGGGGCAAAAAGATGCAGAGAACATTGCGGGAATTAACAGAAGTAGTTTGACTGGAGTGGGCGGGTTGATTCCTACTAATCACGTGGGGATGGATGCGAAAAGAAAAAACAAGGGATGAGAGGAATTGAGTACGAAAATTTAAAGGTACATGTCAGAGTTTTACTAAAACGGCGAGTGATGAGAGGACGAAGGTTTCTGCCTCGTCGACAGACAAGCATTTCCGAAAGTCGACAGGATAAGGGTAGGGGCCGGGGTAACGCCGACATCTATCAGCACGACATGGGAAAAAGCAGGTCAACAGGCAAGACTGGACCTTTTGATAAAAAGGAGGGGACTGGAAAACGCTCAAACACCTAAAACCTGGATCGGTTTACGGGCCAAGTTTCAAAATGGAGAACGATGCAGGAGGAAAGCAGGGCGATCAGCTGGGTCCCGGCGTGTGGAAAAAGAATCAAAAGAAGAGGGAAAGTGGGGCGGAGGATGAAATCGCACGGGACTTGCTTTCTTCTCTTCTTGAAAAAAAAATCAAAAGAAACCATCCTGCTCGACCCTTCCGGTAGAATCAAGACCAACGAGGTGGTGAAGAACCGGAGTCCGGATCAAGAAGCATGGATCGAGAACGGGGAGGGAAAGGACAGGAGGACGTACGAGGGGAAAAAGTGTGTCCGGCAGCAAGGACGGCTATTGGGGTGAACATGCAAAAAAACGCAACGAGAAAACCAATAAGGGGGGGGAAAAGGGTCTCCTTTGAAAAATCCCACTCGGAGAGAAGCGGGAAGAAAAAAAAGGCGAAGCAATGGTTGAATAAATTGAACATAGGAGGTGGGCAAACTCAAGAAGAGCAACGCGATTGAGAGGGCAAGGAAAAAAAGCTCAAAAATAACTTTCGGCTGCACGGTTGAATCGGGGGTAACGAGGGAGTGGCCCATTGGAGGGTACGGCAACAGGGCAACCAAAAGGGGAAGGGAGAAGGTCTAGCGGAGGGAGGAAAAAAGAGGAAATCAGGGAGGGGCCATTGACCACGCGAGCTGACGGAAATATCAAAACTTCAGGTAAATGGCCGAGGAGGCAGGTGGAGAACACACAAGGGCACCGGCGCAGTGGGAAGACTGGAGACGATCAAGATAAGCCCAACCGATGTCAGATTCTGTAGGAGGGGCGCATGCACGCTTTTGCCTGAAAAAAGGCGGGGGAAGAAAAGAATCGAGGGGTCGCGCCAAAACGGAAACCTGGGGAGGACAAAGGTGCACTTTCCTCCAGCAGAAAAAAAAACGCCGACGAAAATAATGTCAACCTCCTTATCTTTGCCGGGGATACAGGGCATACTACCGGACAAGGTACCGCCCAGGAAGGCGACGGGGGGGTGAGATGGGTAATCATGGTCTTGAACAGAGAAGGGGCGAAACGCAAACAATCCTACGAGTCACCCGGATCCCGCTTTAAAGTTGGGGAGGAAATCGAGTGAGACACGAAGATCCATAGGAAGGGAAGAAAGAAAAAAGCCCCCTCAAGTGGGGAAAAAAACTGTGGGTGGTTTGGAAAGGGTCGGCACCAGCTCACCCAACATCCTATTTGCAGAAGAGACTTTCGACAGGAGTAACAGGGGTCTGAGGATAAGGCACCGAAAAGACGAATGGAGGAATGGAGGGAAGGCCGGCCGAAACTGAATGTTCCGCTCCGAAGAAGGGGGGAAAGGGGAGTCGTTGGTCGCTTGTACCAAGTGCTGGACGAACAAACTCAGAGAAGGCTGCTCTGGGAACCAAGCGCGGAGTGGATACAACTGGCAAGACTGGGGATGGGAAAAAGTGGAGAGTTGCGTCTGCAATGAAAGGTAAGAAGCGAGTAAAAAAAAAGGGGGGGTGTCATACCCTCCTACAATTGACAAATTCGAGGAAATGGTAGAGACAAACGGATAAATGGATGGAGGAAATAAAGGGCAAGTGTAAACGCTCGAGAACACCCTGAGCTCCGCAAAGGAAGCTTCTCCGTAGACACGCGATAGAAGGCTCGATGGAAGGTCGAGGAAAAATGAGATGGACACTTTCAATGCTAATGAGGGACAGAAATAAAAAAGCAAGCCTTCTTGTGCACCCAAGACGCGAGGGGGAAGGAAAAGGCAGGAAGTGAGGGGAGAAAGCGCACCTTCAACGAGAAATGGTTGAAGAAGATTATGGGTTCATGAAGCCCAAGCAAACTTCACTGGTAACCAGAAAGGTACTCATACTTGGAAAAGCAGAGGAATGAAGGTTGAAAAAGAAGAGATATCTCACTTCTGCCATAGAACGAAGGGGGAAGGGGGACCGACGGCTGAGTCGGTAACAGTTGTTGAAAAAGGGGAAGAAAAGGAAGTCATCATTTTTTCGGAACACGGCAAAAAGATCGATTCGACCAATGGGAAAAATGATTTCAAAAACGGAACAACTGCAAAAATGTAAAAGGGTAAGAGAGATGAAACAGACAGGAAAAGTTGAGGAACGTCAATGGTGCAGGGGCAATTGCTGAAAGCGTACATGGGGACGAAATAAACGGTCTACAAGGAAGCCGAGGCCGAGGGGACTCAAAACAAGGGGGGGGGGCAAAAAGGGGAATAGGGGGGACGACGGAACAGAACTCAGCAAACGTAGAAAAACGAAAGAGAAAAGGCGCAAGACAAGATTCCCAATATTGAAAAGTTGTGAAGAGGGCAAATCCAGACCAGACCGTACAGGCAGCAAACAAAACCAAAAACCGAGGCCGGGGGCTAAAAAAGCACAATCTTGCCAGAGGTATCGCTCGGGGAGGGATAAGCGGGGGTGGGGGGGCATCGGACGAATAATTGAAGAACGATCAAAAGGAACAGCCAGGGTATGAAGAGAGGGGCAAAAATCAGCAACATGTCACGATAGGAATGGACAGACACATATTTGGAAGTTAAAGGGAATCGCGGCTTATGACCAATCGGAAGGGGAGGGAAAAAGACCACTTACGATGTTTGCAAACGAAATGAAAGTGGACTCTTCAGGGAGAACCACGGACTTTCAGTACCAAGAAAGGCGACCGGCCTCCACGGGGAGCTCAGAGGAAGTAACATGGGGCTCAGGACACGCAAGACCAGGGCTAAAGGTAACTGGGAGAAACCGCGCAGTTTGGAAGGTGTGGTATATAAAACAGCGCGCACTTTAGTTGGTGCAACAAAAAAGTCGCACCTAAGTAAAGAAACACCGGGGAAGAAACGAAGCAAAAGGAGAGGCAAGGGGGAATGTGGCGACACTGAGAGTGAATAAAGAGAACGGTTTTCAACCCGTACCAAAAATGGCTGGGGAGGGAGGAAAAAGAAAAGGGGAAAGGGGAAACGAAAGAAAAACAGTCAAGGGAAAGGGGACCCAAAGGGACTCAAAATGAAAACGCAATTGAAGGGAGGAGCATGACAGGCAATTAACAGCGCAAGAGGGTACGGGCAAACGCCAATACAGCGCCTACGGGTCAACATACTAGGGGAAAAAAAAAGATAATAGCGGAAAGGGGCGAGGGGCCGGCAAGTAAAGAAGCGGCATTCCATGATGTAATCCACTCGCAACGCCAGTGCAAAAGAGGAAAAGGTTCAGGGGAAACTGTATACACAGAACCTGAGACGACAGCGAAGGAGAGTGGAGGGCAAGGGAATACATTTGCACCAACAAAAAAACTCGGGGGTAATAACGCCCGTGGAAACTGGTACTGTCGGGTGCAAAATTCGTACTGTGACGTGGAGGAAGGGGGACTACTCAGGCACGAGTGTGACAAAGAGCAAAAGGATATGTGCTTAGTCAAGCCGATCGGGAAGGGGGAAGGGGGACCAAAAGAAGAAAAGAAAGGTTGCACCCGCTTTCTGGAGACAACATGAGAAAGAGAATCGAAAGACGGACTGAAAGACAGGTACACGGCCCGCGGGGTATAAACGAAAGAGGAAAACTGATACTCAAGGACGAAAGGGGAGTCTGTGACTGGAAAAAACGGAGCGACGCGGTAGAAGAGGGAGGGGTGGGGACTTAGAAGCATTAATACCAAAAAAATTCTCTATCATCAGAAGCACACACCGGGGGAAAAAAGGCCGTGTGAAGTACGGGGATCGAATGTCAACGAAGACGGTGATATCGCAGCATAAAGCTCTGGCGCTGCAAAAAGGCGACAGGGGAGAGCCACGTGGTAGGCGGGTTCAGGTAAGCCTGGACGCGGGAGAGAGAAAGTTGAAAATATAGAAGCCGGTGCAGACACACAAAGGACAGTCGGACCTAGTGCTCAACACAAAACACGCTGAGCAGAAGATGCTGGGGGGGGGACAGCGAAGCGCCGTCTCACAAGCACGTTGCAACCAGAGGAAAGAAAAATCAGTTCGCTAATAGTCCCCACAACACGGGGGGAAAACAGTTAGGGAGATAGCGCGATCAACGCAAAACAGCAAGGGAGATAGGGAGGCAAAGAGTTTTGGGTACGACTGACAGGCCGTAGAACCTCCCAGGGTAAGGGAAGTGGAAGGCACAAACGGACTAAAAAACAGGGAAACAGAGGAAAGGACGGGGAAAAAACCCTGTGACGGAGAAGCGGGCGACAGTAAAGCGTTAATCAACGTAATCGAGGACCGGACTACGTCTCTGACTGACAGACGGGGCAAAGAAGGTGCCGGGCGCAACCGCGTTGCAGGGGTGGTGTCTGCACCACTTGCCACGGGAAGCGGGAAGAAAGACAACAAGAAAGACTAAACAGGGGAAAACCAAGCGTGACAAGAGAGAAGGGGAAGAAATGATTCAATGAAGGGGTGCCCACATCGATTTCCACGAGTGGAATTAGAAGGGGGTGGTGCAAAGGGTGAGGCGCTAACAGGAGGGGGAAGAACCGAGAAAGCGGCGTCCGTAGATTGGGGGGAGCGCCAGGGGAAGAGAGGAAAAAGCAATTTCACGGTCGGGAAAGGACGACGCCCATAAAAAAGAAGGGGGGGGGAAGAGATTCAGGGAGATAACTTACAAGTCCGATGGCGTAGATATCGTCTGTGTCAAGTTTGTAAGCAAAAGAGTTCACATGAGCGCTATGCCGCAGAACGGGGCTCCGGGGAAGCGGTCAAAGGGGGCCAGAAGAACAAAAAAAGGGAGGATTGGGTGGTTGGGAGTGCCAGACTTGAGGGCGTACACCAGGAGGCGGGTTAGACCGTCGGCTCAAAAATCAAAAAAAGCTAGGGTGTACCGGTGGAAATCCGAGGCATAATTTTATGAGCGCGAAGGAACGCATCATTTCAAGGACCGGTTCGCTCTTCGCAGAGTAATTAAGAAGGGGGGAGGAAGAGGACAGCAAAAACGCCGAGGGTCTGCGGGAGAGTAACCAACGCAAAAATAAAAGCCAAGCTGGACGCGGAGGGGCGCAAGAATGTGGGAGTGACCGGAACCAATGAAAGAAAATGGAAGTGGCGGGGGGAGGGTGCAGTATGGGAATTGAAAGAAGTGGGAAGACAACTGTACGTAGCTATGCCTGAGAAACAGGGTCAAAAGAGGGCCTGAGTGTAGGAATAACGCGGCATCGGGAGGCATTCCGAGCCAGAGTACACCTGTTTTCTAGTAAAGAACGCGAGCAAATGACAAGGGGACAAAAGTGATAACCAGAGGGAGAAGATGGGTAAGAGGTAGGTCAAAAGGGGGATGATCCCCGTTTCAACGGAGTAAGGGCCGAGGGAGGGAAGGGGAACATCAAGGTGAGGGCCGGCGAATGCGGGAGGTAGACCGGGACCATCGTGGGTGTATCCGAGGACGACAATGCTCAGGAAGAATAATGCTGGAAAGGGGCGATAGTCGTTGTTCTCAAAACTATCAAGGGTGATGGATGTGTTCGTAGGTTACAAGCTGGTAAAAAAAAAGGTACTAGGACAAAAGCATGGGGGGAGGGGAACATGATAATGGGGGAGCCTCACGGGAGATAAAAAATCACTCTTGCGCACACAATAGTATAAAAACTGCCAGGATGCGAAGCATTGACGGGAACACGTGAGCTATGGAGGAAGGCATTGACGCTGGCAACAGGTCGCACGGTGGGCAATTGCTAAGGAAACGGGGGGTTGGCAGGGGGGGGGGGGGGTCGGAAAAGGGGGGGAGGGTAGCGATCAACGTTGCGGGGGGGGGGAAGATGAGAAACTAGGGAGTGCATGCCATTTAAACGAAAGTATCAGTCTTTCTTCCG
>Ga0179593_1420167_pt1 | contig 14741 bp, 16 predicted proteins | sample CZODoug2_1_08_16_FD_185931 | JGI IMG/M metagenome (GOLD analysis project Ga0179593, IMG submission 185931) | Vadose zone soil fungal communities from Angelo Coast Range Reserve, California, USA - CZODoug2_1_08_16fungal (PacBio error correction) | ecosystem: Environmental > Terrestrial > Soil >...
CAAACGGAGTTCTCAAACTGTGGGCACAAATCAAATTTAACCGGGACGAAGGAATAGAAGGATACACCATGGGGGGGAGGGAGCACACTAAGGCGACGCCCTACATGGAAAAAAGGAAAATACTCGTGCAGCAAAATTTTGAACACAATCAGGGGCAACGTCACAATGAACGCCCAGCACAAGGGGAAGGAAACCATCGGGATATCAAAAGGCCTCATGTGCAGAAAGCGCCCAAGAGCAAACCCAGGGAAAAAAATCAGTGCTCAAGGAGGGAATACCAGGGAGAAGGAAAAAGCTGCCTGCACGAGCACACCGAAAAGCACAGACAAAGGGGAAAAAAGAACAACAAGGAGTGGAAAATGATTTGTTCAATTCATGAAAAATGCCGATACCGACGGGAGCGTCCGACAAAGGATGGTTGGGGGAAAAAAAGTAACGGAGAAGACACAGAATAAAAAGCGTATATGGAACGCCACGTGGTCCGCGGTGCTGCAAGGGATGAAGCCAGGAAAGTCAAAGTTAAACGGAAAAAAAAAAGGGAGAGGATTGGGGAAGGGGGCCGCAAGACGGGGGTGGAAAACACCGCCAACAGGGCAGAGAAAGTGGGGTGGAAACAAGATGAACACCCAACTGCGCCGAAACTGGGGAAAGGCGATGAGTCAATTGACGCACCGGACGGCGAGAAGTATTAATAAAAAAAAAAAGCGCGGGAGGCAGCGGAAAAGTTTCTCATCGATTCCACTGAAGTGGTGGGTTGGTTTTTGGTTCTGGGGGGGTTTTTTGTGGGTGTGGAGTTGGGGTTTGTTTTGTTTGTGGTGGGTTGTTGGGCCACCCTTTATTGGGGGTTGGTTTGGGTTTGTGTTTTTTGTTTTTTGGGAGTGTAGGTGTTTTTTTTTGTGGGGTTTTAGTATGGGGGTAGGGTTTTTTGGGTTTTGTGGTTTTTGTGGGGGGGTGGTGATTTTGGTGTGGAGTGGTTGGGGTTTGGGTTTGATTTGTTGTTTTTGTTTTGTTGGTGTTTGGGGTTGTAGATTGGCGTTTTGTGGGGTTTACTGGTTGTGGGAGGTTTTGTGGTGGTTGTTTGGGAGTTTTTTTTTTTGGGTGTGTGTTGGGTTGGGTGTTTAGTGAGAGGGAGGACTTTGGTGGCTGTTTGTGTGTGGGTGGCTGGGTTGTTTTCTGATTTTGAGTTTTGGGGGATGGTGGGGGGGTGTTTGTGTTGGGGGTTCCTCCCAACCCTTGAACTTGGGGGGTTTGGGGTGGTTTGGGGGTGGGGGTGTTTTGGTGTGTTTGGTTTTTTTGGGGGGGGGTTTTGACAGGGGTGTCGCTTTATAGTTGGGGTTTTTTTTATTTTTTTTGTGTTGTGGTGGTATCTGGGGTTTGTTCTGTGTTGGTGGTTTTTTTTGTTGTTTGGGGGTTTTTTTGTTTTTTGGGGGGGCTCGGGGATGTGGTTGGTGGGGTTGGTGTTTTTTTTTACTTTTTGTGATTTACTGTTTGGGGGTTTTTGAATGTTTTGTGATGGGTTAGTTAGGATTTCGGTTTGTAGTAAGTTGTTTTGTTTTTCACAGTTTTGTAGTTTTATATTTTATAGATTTTGTTTTGTTTTTTTATGTGTTGAGGTATAATGGTTGCTTGATTAGATATTTCATATTGGTTTTTGTGTAACTTCTGGATTACCCGTGACGCGGGTCATTGTTACCCAAGAAAACAGGCCTCAGTGAAGATGGAAAGTTAAGGAAATAGAAATTACCCGAATAAAAAAACGGTCCTGAAGACACGAAAATGAAGTTGTTAGAGGAAAGAAGATGCAATTACGAAAGAAGGGAAGAGTTACCTCGAAAAGAGTGGGGACGCTGAAAAGGAATAAAGAAAAATCACATCCAAAGTGGGGGCTGGTATCAAGAAGGAAAGTACAAAATAAGAAGAGAAAAGGGTAAAGGGTGATAGAACCGGGAAGGGGCAAAAGAGGAGGAAAGGTTTTAAGGGGAAATGGAAGAGACGACAAAGAAAAAATGAGATCTTCTTGGTTACACCTCGGAAAATAAAATCTTTTCTTCATAGAAGGGGAGAGGGAATTGGAATCCGAGAAGAAAGGGAAGAAAGACTGGGGTCACTACAAAGAGGGAGAAAAAAAATTAGTTATTGAAAAGAGAGGAGAAAGAGGGGAGAAGCTGATACTGAGGTCTATCTTATTTAAGGAGAGATCTATCAGAAAAAAATGGTGGAAGGAAATGGCTGGTGTCAAAAGTACGCGAAAGCTTCAAAGTTAAGGAGGGGAGGGGGTCCCATGAACCAGGAAGGCAAACTAAACCTTAGGAATGGGATTGAAAAACTTAGAAAAGAGAAGTAAAAATTGAAAAAAAAAAAAGAAAAACGGGCTGGTTTTGTATTTGCCTGGGACGGGGGTTCAAAAGGAGCACGTTTTTGTGGGGGGGGATGGTTTCGGGGAAGCCTAAAGGCGGGAAAAAGAGTGGCGGTAAACAAAAAGGGGGAGGTTCTTGTCCTCGTAGGCCTATGTAGGGCAGGAGGCAAGGGGAGGGAGGCAAGCCCGACAGGTGGGAAGGGAAGCAGTCGGGTTTTCAGAAGTCACGTTCGTTCAAAAGGACAGGAGAAAAACGAAGTCCTTTGCAAGTTTGTATTGAACCATCAGGGAATCCACGGAAAGGGGAAAGAACTGCTGGCACCACAAACCAAGGAAAAACAAAGCGCCATACCGAACAAAAGAAGGCGTTACCTGTGTACAGCGAACAGTAGGACCACGGGATCTGCGAGAGGGGGCATCACTGTGACCCTAGTTCGCGCATTGGAAAAGGTGTCCGGCTTCCAAACTCCGCTGGCCGTGGGACAGGGGGAAGGCATTGCACAAAAAATAAAAACAAGCCAGTTTAAAAAGTTGGAACAACTGGAGAGAAGGCACGACCGAAAACACCTCGGGGGAAAAAAGAGGGGGGGAGAAAAAGGGACAAAACGCAATCTGTGGTAGGAGACGGGAGGTGGGGGAGAGGTGGAGGAAGACATGCCACCTCTATCCGGGTCAAACTCAGGACTTCGGGACAAAACATCGAATTCAAGGGGTCCCAGGGGGGGGAATAGAAAAGGTTTGTTTCTGTTCATGGCGAAACTTGTACCTTGTCCGGTGGGGCGCGTTGGGGGGGACAGCTGATAAAACCAGAGTCAGGCTGAAAGGGAAAAAGTCAAACAATCAGCCTGAGGCACCGGGGCAGGCCCACGGGTTGAAGGGGGAACCCGAAATTAAAAATGGCCCAGAAATGGGAGGGGGAGCCGGGCCACGACGGTTCAATAAAGTTGTCTGGGAAGGGTGTCACTGGTGGAAGGAAAAAAAGCACTTGCGACCGTGAAGGGGGGCCCCAGGTTGGGCAAGGGGGACCAATTACAAAAAACCAAAAGGGGTCCAAAATCCAAGGTTTTCTGGGAATGAAAAAGGGGACGGCGGGCACTGAGAACGAAAATGTGGACGGAATCGAAGGGCCGGGCCGCCGGGGTCAACTGTGGATACGACACGGAGCAAACCGAAGGTGCTGAAGTGCGCTGCCAGCAAATGGCGGCCCGACTGTTTAAAAAAGTTTAACAAACGAGGAGCGGGCGGGGGGAATTGGTAGGAGTAAAAAAGGGCCGAAAACCGCATCGACGAGTCATACTTGGAGTCGACCGCAAAACGGGGGGAGAAAACAGTAAAATACTAACCTAAACGCCCCTCGTAGTTCATGCTAGGGGAAAAGGTGAAAATGATGGGGCGTTATAGGCCGGGTCGGGGGAGGGAGGGGCGCTAAACTGAAGCGCTGACCATCAGGAACTCTCTCAGGGTGCTAGCCTGGGCTGTCGTACTTCCTGCAAACACCTCTTGATGATTTCGGCTGGAGGAAAAAGTCTGGGGTAGAACAAATTAAAGAAGCTCGCTTGGGGAAACCAGAAGAACAACCTTGCGCAGACCTCAAAGTACTTGCCTGTAGGAGTCAAGAGGGGGGGTTCGGGGGAACGGGATGGCCCCTCGCGCAACAAATTAAAAACAATCATCATAAAGTCGAACTAAATAAAGGGAGAAAAACTCAATGGGAAGACAAAAAATAAAGGGGGCAAACATAACAAAAAAAAAAGAAAAGTAGCGTGCGAATCAAACCTAAAAAATCGAAAAAAAAAAACGGTACGACCACTCCAGGGGCAGAGGATTCCGACAGCCAAGGGGGGAAGTTGGCTGGGCCCGGGGCCATACAGGTGTTTCCGGGCGTCATGCGTGGACGACCATAACCTGGTGGACCGCGCTGGAGGGAGGATACAAAAAAGACCAGCAATGGAGTGGCGCCTGCCGGCCGCGAGGTGGACGGCATACCTCTCGGGAATTCTGGGGGACCTGAGGCGGACAAAGGGGTGCTCACGCGATGATCATCCCTCTTGACGGGGGGAGTACAGCGGTGGAAAGGAAAAATCGGGACCGGGGTTCCGTGTTAACAGACTTGGCCTAAATAGCAAACAAAAAACAAAAAATGGGGACTAGGGGAAACATTCTACTAGTAGAAAAAAAAGGAGCATTTGTGGGTCGAGTGGGCCCTGGAGATCATTGGGGGAACCCGATATCATGTGGCACTCCTGGGCCTCACGGACGGGACAGGTGAGTGTTGTTGAGGAGCCGTTTGGCCTACGAATACCGGGCGCCCAAGCCATGACGAATCCGGGAGACGGGGCACATAACGACAGACCAGAGTAAAATGCCGAAGCCAGACCTGGACGAGCATCCTGGGGGGTTAACAAATAGCAGACCTGGGTCGAAAGGTTTGACGGGTCCACCTGGGAAAGATACGGGTTATTTACAATCTAAGTACCGGGTTAACTCAGTAGGACTAAAAGGACTCTCAGTAATAAGAAGGGGCAAGCGTACGGGGTTTGAGAGGGACAGGTGCACATAGGGCGCCAGAGCGAAGGGACTTAACTCCGGGAACTGTCGGGCTAGACGCAAAAAACCGGGGGAGCTATCGCAACACACCAGGTGCCATTGACAAAAATATGTGTGCATTACAGTTAAGCCACAGAAGTAAAAGGTGACAGGAACGTTTCCAGTTCAAAAGACGAACAAGCAAACCTGTGGGACGTCGGCAAACGAACAGCGGGAATGTTTGCAAACATGACAGGATGATGACGGGGTAGGATTTTGGTGGGAGGGAACAGGGTATCGCGAAGAGTTCTGGGGGGTCAAAGGGAACCAGAATTGTCAGACTCTTGGGCGAAACTTATCCGACAGAAAAGAAAAAGGAAGTTCTAAAAAGAGGTCTTCTGTTTGGGATCTAAGGAAATTTTTGGGGAGGTTGGTGGTCCCGAACCGTGGGAAGCAAAAGGCATGAACCCTGAGGAGAATAGGTGGCAGGACGGGTTGAAGAGGAAATTAAAAACAAACAACTGGAAATAGAGGAGGAAAAAAAAGAGTGAATCCTCAACCTAAGCTTAAAGGAAAGGTAGATGGGCGGGGGGACTAATCTGAAAAAGCTAAACCCTCCAAAAAAAGAAATGAGAGGAAAAAACCAAGGGGAAAAAGATGTTTCTACCTTAGAGTTTAGATACGGGTGGGGGTCGACAGAGGTAGAAAACTGGGTTCGGGGTCAGCAGAGGAGTCAAAGGACCGCCCACCAAGAAAACAAGGACCCAAGAGGACATTTTTTGCAAAAAAATCTGAGCAAGGTCATGGTGCGAAAATCTACCTTGAGGACAAGGAGCCACATGACATTTTGAGGGACAGGACACCGGTTGAAAACTTGGCGGAGGTTGGGCATAAATCGATAAAAAAGCCACCGGCTTGTAATGGGAAAACAAAGAAGGGTTTCACAGAGATGACTTGAAGCTCGCAGAGAGAACACTCTAACGGGGCAGAAAGGAAAGAAATGCAACAAGACTCCTTAAAAGACAGTAAAGAGCTCAAGAAAAACCGGGCTTGTGGAGACAATACAGGTAACGGGTCAAACAGGTGGAGGAAGACTGGTGGGGGGGGGGGCGAAGATAAGAATAAAAGACGATCCGTTCATTGAAAAAAAATTAGCTAAGAGCGCAAAAAAGTCTCGGATGAAAGCGCAGAGAAAAATGACCGGATTGGTGTGGGGGGAACACAGAAGGGATCGACACAAACTGTCAATAAGAGGGGTCGCGAGGACAAAACTCAAGACAAAAAGAACGACATTAATGCCGTGAGTCACGACCAATAAAAATCGCGAAAGTTCCAAGAACAATGGGGGAATGTCCCTCGACCAAGTCTTTAGACGAACAATGGGGGGGGGCCATGGGATTTACTAGACAAGGGGTGAGACAAAGAAGCGGATCAATGAACAAAGAAAAACCCGGGGATAAAGAAGTCAGGTAAACAACCGGGCCTTGCAGATGCTACCTGGTTTCGACGGCTGTCAGACATGAACAAAGGTCGGAATCCAATCAGCGAAGTACGAAGAACAGAGAAAAGGACACGTCAAGCCATCCGATGTGTTCTTTTACCGAAAACAGAAAAATCACGAGTAGACCAGAAATAACTAAAAAAAAACGAAATCACCAAGGAGCACTAACTTCCCAACTTTTTGTTAAGACGGTCCACTATCAAGGCCGACCGCCCAGGGGTTGGAACAAAGCAAAAAAAATCAAACCAGGGGGAAGGTCAATATAGAACAACTCAACAAAAGTTCAGAAAAAAGTATCGGAGAACGCCCAGACAAAAAGAATAACGACCAGCAGCAGTAATGAAAGGCCAGCTGTTTATCGTTTTAAGGGAGAGTCAACACCAAGGGGGGAGAAAAGCCAATAAACAGAATCGGCCAGAATCAAGGAAAGTCCAGTCTCAAGACGTAAAAAAGAAAGGAGTAACTACTCAAGGGAACGAAGATACTCCCCATCAAGCTACATGGGGAAATAGAGGGCTCAGGGGATGCAAGTAAAAAAGGTAGTCTGAAAAAAAAGGGAGAGTCAAAACATGAACAGCACAAGAAGCCCTCACAATCTCAAACAATAAGTTGACCGTTCTAAAAACAACAAGGTCCTACGAAGCATATGAATAGACAACCAGGAGGTCTGCACGGACTCCGCCAAAGGCCCCAATCAAAATAGATTGAGACCAACGGGGGCGCATCACCAGACATGCCACACAGGTCAAAACAGACGACAGCCAAAAAGCAAAAAAACATCCTAATCGCTATCAACAAAAAAAAAAAAAGTCAGGATCAAGGAATTGGAAGAAACCATCAACGAACCAGATGCAGACCAGAAAAGTAAAAAAAACTCACGAGGAAAACCTGAATCCTGACTAGGCCGATACATCTAAAAACTTCCAGCCCATAAACGCAAAGAAAAAGCGAACATCCACAAAGACCGGGCGAGACAACCCCACTGGTTTTGTTTAAAGTCCTTACTAGGAGGCCAAGAAAAATCATAAAGGGAAACGCACAGCGTGTTGGGGGCAGAACACCAAGAGTGTATCAACAAGTTCCCGACAAAACCTCGTTTAATACTGGAGACCTGGACGGACGGTTGTCTGGAAAAAAGAAAAAAGAAAAAAGCCCTTGTCGCAAGACAGTTTAAACGGAAAAAAGGGGGCGCAGAGGTGTCTGGGTGGGAAAGCATGCCTTGCCTGCCCACGGAACTGTCAGCTAAAGTGTGGGGAACCTACATAAAAACAAAACTGGCATAAAAAAAAAAGAGCGGATAGAGAGAAAATTGTCGATCCAAAATGAGGCAGAGGAAAAGAGGAAAAAGCGCTGCGGTATGAAAATCGGAAAAAGGGGGGACGCCATAGTTCCTTCCTTTGAGGGGATTCCCTAAAATTTCACATGTTGTCGAAAAAAAAACCACCGGCCAGAAGGGGGGGACGCGGTACGGAGAAAAGGAAATGCGTGGGAAAACCGGTAAGGGGGCTGGGGGACCACTCCCTGCGGGTGAAACTACTCTTACGAAGAAAAAAAAAGCAAGATCCTTTTTTCCGCCAAGAACGGAAGGGGGTAAAAAAAAACGCCCAACGGATTCACGAACATCAAGAAAAGGGGAAAAGGGGAACAGACAAAGACGAAGGAGGATCATGACGGGGAAGATGCTCAATATGCCCGGGGAATAGAGTGCGGGTGAAAGCAGCAACAAGGGACGAGACGGAGGGAAATGCGACGGACAACCGGCAGGGGGAAGAAAATTGTTGAGGAATGAGACGGCACAGCAACTGAAAAGGAAGATTCCAGAAAATCTTTTCTACCAAGATATAACTCAACAACGGGGGGGAGAAAGAGGGTCAAACAGCCTTGGGGGGCCAGTTCGATGCAAGGGCACGTGTCCGACGCAAGCACGTGTTACTTCCGCGTTTCCCCGGAAGCAGCGAGAGTCACGTCGATGCAAAAAGGGGGGGAGGAACCTACACGGGAAAACGCGGGGCCGCGTAAGTCGCGAAAGACCGGAAAACATGATCAGCCTTTATTTTGAAGGTCACCTGGAGAACGTGTCTCCACGACTGGAAGGGGGGAGGGGAGCACGAAGAGGAAAAACATTGGTCACGGAGGATGGGCGAAAAAAAAATCATCAAGGGCCAGGGGAGGGGGCAGGGGACGAAAAGAGGGGGAAGTCCCTACCATGTTTTTATCTGGAGTCAAAAAAAAAGTTCAATTTATACCGCCAACGTCCCAAAAACACCGGTGGAGTTGAGGGGAAAAGCGAATCTGTGGGAGGGAACCAAAGTCAGGAATACGCTTCGGACGGACGCTGCCGCAGCAGCAAGGGGGACTGGCGGGTTTCCTGAACCGAGGAAGGTAAATCTGGACCATAGCACTACTTGAACGCATCAGGGACCATTCTTGCCAAAGCGCGAAAAAAATCGAAGGGCATGTCAGTGGAGGGAAAACTCAGAACGTGTGGCGGTTCAGCAACAGGCAAGACCCCCAGACAAGACTACTCGGATGACCCAATGTTGGTCACCGGTAAAATATTGCAGGAGGGTGAAGAAAAAAACCGCTCCAACCAGGAAGATCTTCTTCAAGTAATCCGCAGTTAAAGACAAGAGGGGGGGTCTGGGAGGGCAGTGGAGACAAATGGACCGGGGACAGTCCACGCGAAGGACGGGGGGGCTCGTCCCAGGAAAGGGAAAACGGAAAGGGGGGCCCCGCAGGGCCAACCGGGGGGGGGGGGTGGGCTTTTCGCGGTAAGAAGAAAAAAACATTTAAAGTGGGGGCCAGTTCCAAGGATGATCCCGCGTAAAAAAAGTTGCATTAGACAGAAGGCACCTTGGGGAAAGGAAAACTGGGGCAAAGGTGATTCAGGTAAAAGGGTGGGCGGAGGTAAAATCGGTTGGAGGGGGGGGCACAACTGCACCTCGGGCTGGTGGAGCGATGAACGGTTTAAACTGCGTGGCGGCTGGTCAGGCCAGGGAGGGACTGAAAGGAGGAAAAAGACCACAGGTGGCCTACAGGGGGGGGGGGAAAATTCGGGAACATAAGAAGCGGGGGGGGGCGACAAAATATTCGATCGGGGGCCCCTGGCAAAGTACCCTGGGGGGGGGATTACGCAGCAACGTTGAACGTCAAAAAAAGTGAAAATCGAGGAAAGAGGGAGGGGAGGGGGCTTTCCTTAGCACGTAATTGGAAAGACGCCAAGTGGGGGTCGGCAAAGAAAAAAACTGGCAGGTGGAAGAACAAAAAAAACGCCACTGGGTCAAACTTAGTACACTTGTCGAGGGGGAAAGTATGGCGTCGTGAGAGTCATGGAGGGTAGCTACGCCGGTCGTCAAGAGGGTAGGTAAGGACATCCTCTTGGAAAGGATTGTACATGGGAACTGGGGTGGGGTTACTGCATGCTAGGCACAAAAACATGAGCGGAAAGCTGGGAAAACGAACACCGAACCGACGAAAAACGCGGGAAGGGTGATGGGAGTTAAATGGGATACGCAACGGGGGTCAGGAACAAGGGGGAACAAAAAAGGGAAGGATTACACTTGGGTTGCTGGGGAAGGGGAGGGAAAATGGGAAAAATGGCACGGAAAGGGGGTGGGCCGTGCCTACCACCCTTTCCACCGTGGAGGGTGGTAGGGTGGGGCACTGAACGGGAATAAACCTTGGAAGGGGTTTAGTCCCTGTGGGGTGGTGGGGGCCTGGTGGGAAATACGGGTTAAACGGGGTAGGGATTTTGCGTTGGCGCCTGCAAAACAGTAGCAAAAGTGAGAGGGTCAAAAAGAGCGGAACCAAGGCCATGGGGCAGAAAGGGGACAGAGGGGGGATGGCTAAAAAAAAAAAAAAAAGTCAAAAACTGCTGCCTGGGGGATGAAAAGCAGCGTAAGGGGGGGAAACTGTCCCAGTAGCTTGGAGGCCAAATATCCCGAATTACCTTACGGTGGGGGGGGGCGACAAGTGGATGAGCCGTCTGGGGTAAACCGGGGGGGTTGGGGAAAAAGGGTGCCAAAAGGGCCGCAAGACATTGGGGAAGCAAAAAACGAATGTTGAAGGTAAAAAAGCTCCGATGTAAAAGGATAACGCTCTTGGGGTTCGGGGATGCCCGTCTAAAGCCAAATGGACCAGTAGACGGGGGGGGGTACTGGTCCTGAAACTAAAGAAACACCGGGCAAGGTACTTGCTGGGTATCAGTTGTGTTCAGGCCTATGGAATGGGGGCGAACCAAGAAAGAAGGCAGAAGATAGACAATTGAAGCGCGGGGGAAAAAATCCTGTAGATGAACTCCACTCAAAGGGAATTCTGGAAAATATGAAAGACACTTTCAGAAAAATCCTCTCGGCTAAAGGGGGGGGTTGAAAAAGTAAAGTCTCTGTATCAACCGGTGTGATCGGCACCCTGTGGGTAGCACAAAAGGACAAACTTGTGGGAAAAGGATACATATTGTAAACAACACCAAAAAAAAACCGAACTTCAGTTCGGCCCAGAAAAGGCGGTTTCAAGCTATACGGTCAAAGCTTCCGACAGGGAGGGTCGGGGGAAGGGGGAGAGAACGGACGGGATTAGCTAAAGGTCGAGGAGTGTGGGGGCATCTAAATATTTTCCTTGGGCAAAGAGGACAAAACGCCAGACGAACTGGACCCTACGGGACAATTAAAAAGGGGCAATAGATCCAAAGAAGGGGGGGGAATAAGAATCAACCAAAACCATGATGTTTTGAAAATAACATAAATGGGTTCTTTTTACTCTCCAGATTCTAACAAAAAAACAGAACACAAAAATGACACACCATAAACAATCAACTGGTGGGTCCTGTCTCAACTACTCAATCGCTCCACAAAAAAAAAAAACAGAATTTGTCGCGGAGACGACAGAAAAGCCTAAAAAAAGGCGCGATTTGTGACACCCAATCAAACTGCAGAAGGGAAAGGGGGTCGTCGTGGAAAGAAGCGCTCTAGACGGGAGACAGCCAGCACCCCACAGCAATTTTCGACGCGGTTCGAAAACACCAATAGGAAAAACAGACAAAAAGAACAAAGTAAGCAAAAGGGAGGGGTACAGGGGGAATGGGTTCGCGCATTTGAAGGGTGTGTGGATGTTGATATGTTGGGGGTCATAGGAACCGTAAGACCACGCATAGGCACTTATGGAGCAAGAGAAAAAGGGAAAAAAACGGGGGGGTGGAAAAAAAGAAAGAGAGCATCAAAACAGAACGATGAGGGGGGGAAGGGGAAAAAAAGGGGAAATGGAAAACAGAAAAAACCGAAGCGAAGAACTGTCATGAATGGGTCTATGCTTGGGGAAAAAATCAGGTCGGAACAAAAAAACAAAATCCTGCGCGACCAAGAAGTAAGTCGTGCAAATCCGCGGCGGAAAGTTTCGAGCCGGGGGGGGGGGGTCGAACAGCAGGGATATGGGAAGGGTCAGAAAAAGGCGGAGGAACACAAAAGAAAAAAAACAGAAGAAACGGAGAGCAGCGAATGGGTGGTTAAAGTCGAAAAAAAAGGCAACCGGAGTTTGGATGGAAATGGACAACCAACAACCACAAAAAAAAAAAAACCGCCGCGAAACACCAGGGGGATGCGGGCGAGCAAAAAGTACCCAGTTTCAAAAAACAGGACCCGGGGGGGAGGGGTGGGGGGGGGGCCCACAAAAACCGAACGGGGTAAGGTGGGCTAAAGGGGGGGGTAATAAAAAAACTCAAAAACCGGGGATGGGGGGCAAAACCTGGGACAAAACAAAGGTTGCGACCGATAAACAACGCCAGAGGCCTCAAAAAAGCCGCTAATACCCTCGGGCGGTCAGGAGAAAGAAAAGGTGGTTCACGAAAAAAACATCGCAAAAAGTAGGAGAAATGGTCCTTACGCTAAGACCTTTAAAATGGTCGAAGAAGCGTGGGACGGTGCAAGTACTCAACCGGTTTGGCGACCGGGGTGGACGAGAAAAGGGGAATGGAATGACCACAGCTTAAACACACACTCTGGGATGCGCGAAAAAAGGCAAAGAGGCTTACGAACGGATCAAAAAGACAGCGATCACGAAAATGGACCAACGAAAAAACTATCAAGGTCAGGCCTGGTCGCGGGAAAGGAGGACGCAAATCCACAAGCTGAAAACAAGAACAAAGAAAGGGACGGCGAAAGTGGCGGTCACAGAAACACCCAGAAAGGGGCATAGGAAAAGTTGGGGGGCAACAAGGGGTGGAGTCAGAAGGACAAAGGAAGAAAAAAAAAGGAAAAAACAAAAAATGGTGACCTAACAGAGGCAGAAAACGGAGGGGCATTGGGGAAAAATGCGAAAACGGGTGATAATGGCGAGGAGAACTGAAACCACCAAAACGAACGCAAAAATCAATAACGGTCACACACCGACCAGAAAACTAGGACGGCCAAGACCGTCCGAGCCAAGAAACAAGGGTTCAAACACCTCATCAAAAAGGCTCAACAAGGACTGAAGACGAAGCCAAAAGGGCGAAAAGCCAAAGGGGGGGGGTAACTGGGGACGCCGCGTAACGGACCCGAGACCAACGAGAAAAATACCGATCGGCCACGGAAACATCGAAAAACAGGAACGCACGGTGAGTAGGAGTTCCACCCAGAAAAAAGGGGGGGGAAAACTGGAAACGTTTGATGACCCTCAATCAAAGCAAGTTAATGGACCTTCAAAAAACAAGAAAACAAAAAAAAAAAGACAAGTGCATCTAGGGAGGGGGTCATACAAAGTTTAACACAGACCACCGCTTCAGGAAGCAACAGGGCAACGGAAAGGAGGGGGAAAGGTGGAGTTTAAAGCGGGCCACAAAACGCGCCCGACTATTCCCCTAAAATCCCAAAAAGCGAACATCAACCGGAAAAGACGGAGGAAAAAACCTAACATAAGCAGATGGCAGAAACAGGATCAAAAAAAACCTCCCGAGGGAATAAGGAAAGAAAATCAAGGGAACCGAAAAAAAACAGTAATTAGAAGTTAGGACAACGACTGTAATGCGGAATTAAAAAATGGGTAGAGGTTGACTAAAGGGGCTTCAGTCGAAAACATGTGAAATCTAAAAAGAGGAAAAATTAAGGGCGCCCATCACAAACACCGAGAACGGGCGGCGAAAGACAGACAGGGAAAAGGTGAGACAGGTAAACCTCAATTCACACAATACTTCTAAAGAAAATAAATCACCCGAAATTAACAAGCCAGAGCTATAGTCCAAGGGTGGCGAAAGCATACAAGACTGCAACGTCAAGAAGGTACCCCAATACATTCCTCCCCACCTGAAAGGGGGAAATCAAATGCCCGGTCGAGGGGAAACGAGTGCCAGGAAAAAATCTGAAGGAGAAAAGAAGCAAAAAAAGTAAAAATGCAAAACTCAAAGCTGTCGCCTTAGAGCAGTAAGCATGCCCATCACGAAAGGACCCACCGCCACGGCCGGCCCTGAAACAAAAAAACAGGGGCTAACCAAAAACCGTTTGGAAAAGGCAGGACATAGACAGCAAAACGAAAAGCAAATGCCGACTTCCCAGTAAAGATGGGTTGGAAACCTCACACGCTAAAAGAAACATCGGAAGAAAACTCTGTGTCTGTAAAATATTCAAAGCCGCTTGGCCTCTGGGGGGGGCTGCGGAATAACTGACAATCCGCCTCATTAAAAGGGAATTTTGAAGCGTCCTTGGGGGGGGAAAAGGCCCTTTGGCTGGCAACCAAACCTGACGGGGTGGGGTGGAACAACACCTACATGCCAAAGGAGAACAATGGGGAAGGACTATGCTGGCAAGGCGCAAAAAGGAGCCAGAAATAACGGAAAACAGAAAAGGGAAAATATGGGGAAAAAGAAATAAACGCAGGGGGGAGGGATTTAAAACGGCCAGGGTCTCAATCAGAAAACCTTGAAAAGTTCTGTGGGAAAAATACGGATGGTGAAGGGGGACACTCAAGAAACTTGACCACTGCGGAAAAACTTGAAAACGATAGGGGGGGAAAAGCTGCCAATGGAAATCAAGGAAGGTCTGCAGCGCACCTGCAACGGGGGGGGGAACCGGAAAACGCTCCGGAAGGGAAAAGACAGCAGGGACAGTGATCCACGCGGTTTTCAAAAACGAATGACTGGGGAAGAATATTCAAAAAAAAAGGGTCGTGGACCGCCAGGCATCCCTACGCCCTGCGATCAGGTTTCAAATCTGCAATAAGGAGGGGGGGAAGGAATCGATAAAATTTTACTACCGCCAGGGTGGGAAATTCGGGAACGGGGGGAGCCGAACCGCGGCTTTAAAAGGGGGACACTCGGGGTAAGTAAAGCTGGGAGGGGCTGCGGCCAGCGGCAAATGTTCCAGATAGTAAGGGCCAAAAGAAATCAGCGGA
>Ga0179593_1542690_pt1 | contig 14741 bp, 18 predicted proteins | sample CZODoug2_1_08_16_FD_185931 | JGI IMG/M metagenome (GOLD analysis project Ga0179593, IMG submission 185931) | Vadose zone soil fungal communities from Angelo Coast Range Reserve, California, USA - CZODoug2_1_08_16fungal (PacBio error correction) | ecosystem: Environmental > Terrestrial > Soil >...
CACCCAGTCAACGAGAAAAAAAAACCCCAAAAAGACAAAGAAAGGGAAAAAAAAAAATCGCCCCCCCCGAAAACCGTAACTTCTCGACCGGGGATGAGTGACCCGCCTGACTTGAGGAATTTATGACAACAGGAGGGGAACCCATTAAATATTAAGTCAAGGTGAGGGCCCTGTCAAATGGTGCAAACCACACCTTGGTATGCCTAGTCTTTCGTGGGTCGACCTTCCTTCTGGGAGTCGAAACCAGGAAAAGAAACTGAGGGAAGAAAGAGTTCAATAAAGGGGCCTTTGTAAAGCTAGTCGCGACATGGTCCCACGCACCTATGCGGGCTAGAAAAAAAAAAACCGGAAAAAACATTGAAGGGATTTCAAAACCGTCAATACTGACCAGAGGGTCGCCAACCTGCGAAAAAAGTCTCAGAGGGATACCAAGTTCACTTGAAAGTAATATTGGTTAGGGGAACGGCAATAAATAGGGTCAGCTGCCGTTATGAGCGGTCGGGCCCTTTCGCTCAAAAATTTGAACAGGAAACGATAAATGCAGGACCCCGGAATCAAAAAACAGAGGTTCTAACTGCTGTAAGTGGGGACAGAAAAAGGGGGAAGTCGATTATTAAAAAGTCAGGACATTGCACGCAACAATTGCATTAATGGGGGAGGACTAAAGGGCCTGAGAGTTTTAAGCATAGGGGAAGATCTCCGTCGAAAATGAGGGAAAACAGCTGCATTTCGCCACGAAAAAAAAGGAAAAAATGGGGAGGAAGATCATGGATATTCCGAAAGGTAAAGCGCAGCATCAAGATGATTCAGGGCCTTGTACTAAGGGAGGGGCACTAAAACGAACACCCAGGTCTCTCTAAAAAATTATTGAAAGAGCTCATGGCGAGGAGGCGCTATCGAAGGGAAGAAGTATACAAGCCGGAATCCTAGAATTCAAGGACAAAATGAGGAAAAGGAGCTTACCAGACATCCAAGGGGCCGGTTTTGGTCTTTGGGAGAAAGAACTGGAAATATTGGGAAAGGGGGAGGGGATAGTCGAAACGGATTAAAAAACCAGAATAAGGGGAATATTATCAGGCTGGATCAAGAGGGGCCATTTCATATTGTCTGAAAGGGCGAGAGGTTGAGAGAGTCTTTACCGGATGAGCGCAAGTGATGTCCTAACTCTGAATTAGAAAAAACGGCTTCTGGCTTTTCGGAATGGGGGGGGATTGAGAAGGTGGAGACACTAGGAGGAAGACCGTCTATACGAAAAGTCACCAAGATAGGGAAGAATATCTTATCTTTATTGTGCCCGTGAAATATACGGCCTCCAAGCTTGAGTTGATCGATATTTATTGGTACATCTTCGTGAAGAGGGGGACTTAGGAAGGGGTGCGGAGGAAGGGGGGAAGGGGGGCCAGTGCAATGTTGCAGCCGTTCGGTAGAAAAGAATCGGGGCTTGGCCTGCACTTTAGAGAATGGGGAACCAGAGTTCACGAGAGATCTGACGTAGAAGGTGCAGAGGAATGGGGTAGAGAAACCCAGGGTAATTGGAGCAAGTATCTTCAGAGGCTGGAAAACGTGTTGGTGTGAAAGGGCAATTGTCAGCAAGAAAAAGGGGAGAAGCAGACTTCATCTGCACTGGGGGGAAAGAAGGTGGGACTAAATCTCCGAAAATAAAGTTTTTTTCACGAAGATGTCACCGGAGAAACCGGGGGGGAAAAGGGGAATGAAGTGGGTTGGGGGGGGGGGGGGGGGGGTGGAGGAAGGTGGGGGGGCCTTTTGCAGGTTTGGTCAACTTGGGAAATCTCACTTTTCAAAACGTCAAAAAAAGGTAATGGGGCCATAATTTTACTCCTTAAGGAAAAAAATAGCTCCAAGGATCGAGAAATTGGAGGGGGAAAACAAAGACAGTGAATGGGGAGACTTTGAGCAGGTTTTCATGGGTGGGAGACACCAGGGCTAAAGCCCAAAAAAAAAACGAAAATTTTGTAGGTGGGAAGAAAGGTTTAAAAGGACAAATGGGAAGTGCTCCCTACAAAAAATTAACACAAGTAGCGAACAGGAGGGACCAGAAGGAAGGAAAAAGGGGATAGCCAAAAGGAGGCGGGGGGCCAGCAGGGGGGACCTCATTGGTTGAGGGGGGGGACTCTGAGGGGTGAAGGCGGGGGGGAAAAAAAAGAAAAAAGAGAGGAGTCACATAAAAAGGCAGTAAAAGGAGAACGGGTAGCCCATGAGGTCCGTTCTAAAATGAAGGAATAGAACCTTGAAAAAAGAAGGAATTCAGGTTTAAATAAAAAAAATGATACACAAGGGGGTATTTAAGGGTCAGCAATCACCGCGGGATCTATCACTAGAAAAGAGGCGCCTGGGTGAGAGGGGGGCGGGAGATTTCATTAGTGTGGGCAGCGGGAGGGAACCAACAGGAAACCCATTCAGACGGGAGGTCGGGGCCCTGAACATTAAAGGGGGAGCTGTTTGCTGTTGAGGGGTTCCAATGCATTACGGACTGGACTTCAAAGGGGAGGAGCATGCGGTAAGGTGGGGACGGGGAATTGTAAGGGAAGAATGCAAAGGAAGGCACCGGCGGAAGGGAGGAAGGTCAAGGTCCTTAGGCTCTCCCAACTCCTGTAAAATCCGGACTTTCCATGGTGGGGTTTGGGAATGTTAAAGGGGTGATAAATTTTCCTGAGTGAATCGTCATGGGGTAGATTGATTATCCGGTGTGCGCCGAGGGCCAGGGGGGGAAAAAAAGGAAAGGGAAGAAAAAGTTATCCACGCGGCATCTAAACGGAAAGGAAATGCGTTGGATGGGGATATCTTAATCTGAATAATGGGGAGGAACTTGGACCCATAAGGGGGTTTGAGAAAGGCATACTGGCAACCTTATAGTTTTGGGGGGGGGAATACAAGGGGGTGAGGAAACAGTGCTATTCTAATTGACTAGGAGAAGCAGGAAATAGAAGGCCAGGAGGCTGCCGGATGGTTACAGTCCGTTGTGATTCGAGCTGGCGGAAGGAGATAAAAAAATAAAAGACATGCAAGCCACAAAACCATCCGGAACCTTTCTCTCCTTAAGTGGGGGGGAAGAAAATGGACCGGTCAAGACTTGCTTGGGAGGAAAGACAGAGTTCCAATGGGGTTCTTATATTCTTAGGATAACCCCAAGAGGGCATCAGGCAGCCTAGCCGATGAAATACAAGATTTTGTGCATATCCCGTCGTCCTTCGATCTTACTTCTGGTAACGAGTCACCAGGCTCAGCCGATACAGAATCGGAAGAAAAAAAGGGGACGTGGGGGGGACCGTCCACAGGATAGGGGGTTAAAAATTTCCCAAGGTCTTGGAAGGCTTTTTGGGAAAAAAAAGAAGACGTAGAAAAGGAAGGTGCGGAATTTTTTCGGTTGTCCGTCAGGGTGGAGAGAGGGATTATAGCGAAAGGGGTGTACGGCCCTGGGGACATAAATGCTCAGATGAGGGAACTGTTTCCCCAGAGCATCGAAGGGGTCAGGAGTTTTATAGCTTGACGTCTTTAAGGGGGGGAAAGGGACAAGGGGAGTCATAGGTCTCGAATAGACTTCCCTTTTCCATCTCGACCCAAGGTTTAGGAGAAAGAATCCCAAGGCTGCGTAGGGAGTAGTGAACATCGGAAAAAAGGGACAGGGCCTCGTCCCTCTGCCAGAATCGCGCAAAAAACAGGTTTTCCAGCCCCACTGCTTCACAACGCAGACGTTCAATCGCCTTGCGCCGCGAACAGAAGCAAGTATGCCACAAAAAAAGGGGATAAGTCCCTGCCGAGGAACATCAACCGAAAACTTCAAAGGGGAGAGAAAGTCAGAAAGCTCCCGGGTTCAAGAACGGAAGAAGTTGAGGCTATCTCCTTCCAGGGACCACATTCCTAAAAATCCGCCGGATGGAAAACAAACTGCCGAAGTAAAAAAAGGGCACGCTCCTTTCAAGCCTTCGCCGAAAGTGTCATCAAAGGGAAGGAGGGGGGGATCAATCCGCGAGAAAGGGGGTAAGGATAAAAGAGGCCTCATCACCCTCGAAAGCGTTAGCAATGGCCTGGTCCAAAAATGAAGAGAATTACGCTTTGCACGCGGAAAGGGAACGAGAAAAGGAAAATGCAATATCTTGTCTTCTCCTCCTACCGGAGAGGCTTAGGAGGACTGCAAGGAAGAGGAAGGACATAAAATCACTTCAAAGGAACGTATTGGAGAAAGGAATGGAAAAGTCTCTACCAACGACCACAGTTTCCAAGAGCCGATTACAGGCCGTAAAAGGAATCAAAGGGGCTTTTCGTAGGAATGAAGGCCTCCATCAATGCGCAATTTTTTGGACAGGGAAACGGGATCCTAGGAAAAGGAGATGTAAAGACCGCCCATTTCCTTTCCCGCGCGAAAACATAGAACAGCGAACGTAGGCCAAAGGGAGCAACACACAATTCTCGAAGTCGTTTGCGTCAAAATACAGAAGGGGGTTGGAAAAGAAGGTCCGAAAAAAAGAAAGGGGGAAGTCAAGAAATTGCTCGATGTGTCTCTAAAGAGTCAGGGGATCTTAGAAAATTAATGCGGTGGGCCGGGGAAGTTAAACAGGAAAATAGCCCAACTCCACGATCACAACAAGGTAGGGGGTGAAACCCCTAGGAAAAACAGAAGGCGTACTAGGGGGATTGCGGTCTCGCAATCAAGGGAACGGAGGAAAGGTCAAAACGTGTGTCAACACTGCCACGCAAGTCCCTACACTAGCGGAGAGGAATAGAGAAAGCGAAGGGGGTGAATGATGAGCGGAGGGGAAGCGGGGTAATAAATTGAGCTTAAAATCTTGTTACCAAAAAAGCGCAAAAAACCAGTCGAACGGAAGGCTCCGGAACAAAGGGAGCGCAGGTAAAGTCAGTAAAGCGTCGAGACGCGGAAGATAGGGGGGCCAGCAGCGGAAGGGGAAAGAGGGGGACCACGGCAGAAAGGAGGGGAAAAAGGAAAAAGGAGGAGAAATTGCCGAACGCTGACAGTCCTGCTGGGAAAGCAGCGAGAACGAGAGAAAGGGATTTGGCGCTCTGCGGAAAGGAGAGGGAGTAAACAGAGAGAAAGAAGACTAATACCTCGGTCGACGGGTGTGAAGGGACCCAGAAATCGTGTCTTGGAAGCGGGACGAAAAACTGGCAGACCTTGAGGAGCCGAGGGTTACGAATAAGACAAGAGGGAAGATTAAGGGAAGAGGGGGTTGCAATCGGGATCTCCACAAAGAAACGGAGGAGGAAAAGATATGAAGGAGGAAAACTGAGGGATCGAAAAAATGAAACTCGGAGGTAAATCCTGGAGCGGGTGGGGCTGCACGGATTAGATTCCTCCATTTTCGTGTCGGAAAAAAGGGAAGCGAAAGGGATCAGCAGTGCACGGGGACTAGTAAAAAAAGCTCCGGTCCTTCTATCGTCGTGTTAGTCGGGCCTAAAGGGGGTAAGACAGGCGAACGGAGAAGGAAAAGCGCAGAATTTTCCTAGGGCTCCCGCAGAGGACTGTTCCTGCAGGTGCTCGACAGGTTCAAACGGAACGCAGAGGCTTGGAAACGGGGGGACTGTCGGCGCTTCTCTGCGATCTTCGGTCTCAGCCGCTTTTGAACCGGGCGAAACGCAAAGGCGGAAAAAGGGAGAGGGCGCAGGCGCGAGGTAACGGTAAAAGTATCAGATTGAAAAAGAGGGTAGGACGCTAAAAAGGGGATGAAATCACCACCGGCTTCTCGCGTGTCCTCGGAGTGAATTGGGGGTGTATGCTGGGGGGGGGAATGGCAAAACCGCCCTCTTTGTTGACGTGTTGAAAAGAGGGGCAGAAAAAAAAGTCTCTCTGGGAGGGGAAGGTAAGGGGGGGTCACGTTCTCTCCTGACGGCCTGGGTGTTCTTGATCTGGGGGGAATTTGTATCTTTGAGCGAAAAGAAGGGAAAGGGGAGTAATCCACGAGGGAAACAAAAAAAAAAAGAGGAAAATAGGGAACCCTTCCAAGTACTTGGGTGCAAAGGACTGGCATCCAGGGAAAAAAGAGGGTAAGAACGAAATATTAAGAAAAGTGACCCCCGAGCGAAGGGGAATTGTCGAAATGGGGGGGGGAAAAGCGAGAAGCAAATGGGGCGGCTTTCACTTCGGACTGGTCACGGAGTACGTGGAGGGGGGAAAAAGGTGCGAGTAGGGACGAGAAAAAGAAGGGTCAAATGCCTTGGTGCGCTTTTCAATTACGATGAATCCGCTGGAACAATGGGTCTCGACGGTTGGAAACAGGAGTCGAAAAACAATCCCACTGGTTGGAAGGGGTATTTCTTTTCTGGATTGCGTGAAGTCCGGAGGATGGCAAGGGTCCATCGGCGCTGCGCCAGGCTGCCTGGATTAAGGGGGCCCAAAAAGGGAAAAGGAGGGTCAAGGAGGCGAGAGGCTTTTGTTTGGAAAAGGACGTACCGGCGAACGAGGGGCTGCCGAAGAAAGTTGCAACAAAAAGGGAACTGGGGAAGAGAAACTCAGACCCGCCTTGGCACTGAGAAGGATGTGCAAGGGCAGAGAAGGCGAAAAGGAAACGGGAAGTGGTGAAGCAGGAAAAACTGGAGCGCTTTGTATAATGAATTTGGGTACATAGTTCCAGGAGATAGCTCAGGAAAAAAGGTATAAGTGAAAGGAAAAAAAAAAAATGGAGGGGCTCTAAAATAGGAATGTGGTGCTGAAAAATATGTTCCTTTGGAAACTCTGGGGAATCAAGGAGATGCTGAAAAAAAAGGGGGGGGCTATAGGATTAACTTTAGTGACGGGGATCAAGTGAGGGGAGGTGATCTGTTCGGCTTCCAGCTTGCCGGCCCTTGGGTGTCCCTAGGTTGACTTCACAAAGACCATGGCCTTTCTAGGTATATAAAGGGGGAGGAAAACAATTCATTCTAGAGGCCTATTACTCTTTCAGTTCGAGTACACAAAAGCCCTACGATCATAAACGAAGAAGGTGACCCGCGTGCTTCAGCAAAAAGCGAACTCTGGCAAAAGTTGAGACGGCGAAAAAAAAAAAGTACAGAGCTGATTAAAAATTCGAACCCAAACCGCACACAAACCGGAAGGAAGAAAAAAGAGGCGCTAGGGGGGTTTTTCGCCTGGAAGAACAGCGGCAAAGAAAAAACAAAAAAGGGGGGTAAAGCGAAGCGTGGTGAAAAGACAACAACAACGGCAAAAGGGGGCCACGTATTCTGATAGGAATCTATGATGACTAAAAAAAAGGAAAAAGAATGCAGCACAGTCTCATACGGACTCTTGTGGGAATAGGGACCCACTGATTCCTTCACATCTGACCCTTATAAAATTGGGTAATGAAATAGTCCAGTACTTTGACGGCAGGAAGTGTTACCTTCCCTATTTGACGCAGAATGCGGAGGGGTTGACTGAGGACGGGCAGGGAAGGGTGGGGGGTACAAGGAATAATTGACACTCCACCACTGAATGGGTATGAAATGTGAAAAAGAAAGGCCCTCTTACCACTCGTGAAACAGGTGAAACAATCTCCTGGTGACCAGAGCCTGTCGGCACTATGGGCCATGTCGGAACCGATGGCGGGTAATCCTGGGTCCTCTAATCCAAGGGAAAGCCAAAGATCCCGACGGGAAGTATTGGTCCGAGACCTTCAATTATCAACCCTCGCCTATGAGGGAGTCGAAAAAGATGAATATAAAATAGGAGAGACCATGGACCCCATGACAGCAATGCGGGGGGGGGGGGAACATGCTGAAAAAGAGGACCTGCATTCCTCCCGGAGTAGAAAAAAGGAGACGTTAGGTATGCCATGGAGAACGGCAAGCAAGAACAAAGACAGTCAATGCGGAAGCCCTGCGCCGAGCAAGCCTGACCGGCAAATGGGGGCAGCCGAAAAGGTGGGGGTTTTAACTTGTCCATACAAAAAGGTTCGTAAGAATCGCAGCCTCCAATGGGGAGGGGAAGGACTTGAAGGTTTAGCTTACCCCCAGGCTAAAAAGGGGTGTGGGCTTGGGATACACTTTTTTGAAGTTCAAAGGTGAAAGGAAGAACGGAAATTAAATAGGAAAGGGGGGAGGAGGTGATAACCGTGAAGAGAACCGGGAGAAAAGATGCCCAGGGGAGAAGCACTGAATGGAGCCACCCCTCGGCTCAAGGAGGAAATTCACTGAAAGGTCGGAGGGGTAGTACCCTTCTGAATCCTGAAAAAGGGGGGCCTAAAGATACTTGTGGAAGTTTTGAGAGAGGTAGCAAGACCATACGGTCGGCAAAGGAAAAACAAATGTTAATTGGGGGGGAAGGACACTTCCTGGGAGATTAGCATTGAATCAAGGGAAAAACGGCGGTAGGGGTGACCCACGAATTCCCCTTGTAAAAGGGACTTTTAGAGTGCATAATTTGAGTTTAGAGGGGAAAGGCAATTACACATTAGTGGCAGAAAGGAGGAATCAAAAGAAAAGCCCGCGGCACAAAGGCCGTAAAAAAAAAACCCAACCAAGAAAGGTAAGGGAAAAAAAAAAATCATCAAACGTCATACCGGGTACAGGAAAAAGAAGGACTTGAGGAAAAAAAGGGGGGCGTGCACCATGAAATAGAATTCTGATAACGTCCTTGCTGAAACCTGTCAGGCCAGGGGGCCAAAACAACCAAGGGAAATGAATATCTGGGTTCGACCGGCCCCCTGCGAAAAACAAATGGTTCCCCGGAAAAAAACGTGAGCGCCGAATATGGGAAGGCAATCGCAGAAAGGGCTAAAAAAAAAGATGCAACCAAGAACGATTCGGAAGAATCCCAGAGGGAAAGGATTTGCAAACTCGTCATCCAGGAAGCATCTGCAGGGGAACTCACGGCAGAAGTCAAACCTAAGATGGGGTCGGTGAAATAATAAACCTTGAAAAGTGAGAAGAAGGGGTGTTGGAACACGGCCAAATAAAAAAAAAAGTATCCTGCTGTCCTTAGGAGCTGGTTTTCTGACTTTAAAAAAAGAAGAAAGCGCCAGCGGGATAAGGCAATACCAGGAAAAAAGGGGGAAAGCCGAGGGGAACTGCCACCTGCACAGAGAAGAAATAAAGGATATTATGAAAAGCTACTTGCAATCCAATGCTGCATGGAAAGACTCCAGAAGGGGTATTGGAGGAACTTTGGAGCAGATGGGGGAGGAAAAAAGAGGAGGGATGAGGCCACGAAAAAATGGATTCAACTCATTGCATATGCCCAACTGGGCAGCTGATCAGCATCAAGGGATTTCCGCATGGGGGAGGCAATGGGAAGAAAAGAACCCGAATGCTCTGCTACAACAACAAACGGGACAAGAGAATTGCGTGAGGAAAATTTGTCCGAAGTAGTACAATGCTGAATCATCTTGGTCTTTACCGCTGAGGCGGAGAAAAGAGCTTCCAAGAAAGTCCAGGGGTTGTCGTGTCGACTGCCAGCTGGGGGAGTTGAATGAGAGGAAAAGAGTGCGATTCCGCCAGAAGAAGGTCCTTTCTTTTATCATGAAAGAGGGGAATGGTTCGCATGGAAAAAAAGGGCGGGCAGGGGAAGGGGAGTTTTCATAATTCCAGAAAATGAAAAGGAGAACTCTCGGTCGCTGCCTGGTCGTAACGGTCTTTCGAGCCAAAGTGTATGGATCGCAAAAAGCGTCGAAGCGGATTGAGAAAAGAAAAAGAATCAGGAGCATTAATGATCTTGGCCGTGCGGTCAGCCAGGGGGGGGAAGCTTTATTTCAACTAAGTAGTGGAGACCTCTTCGGAGGAGGGGCAGATCAAGTGGGTAATTCCGGTGTTGAAAGAAAGGATGGGACCGGTGAGCCGAATCGGGGGACTTGTTCATGGTCCCAAAGCTTAAAAGAAAAAAAAGGTCACTGAGGGGATTGAGCAAACGTCTTGCCGGAAGGGTCCGAAAAAGGGGGGGGGTCGAAAGCGGTCATGCTGTTCACGGTGTGGGGGGGGGGGGGGTTGCGCAAAACGGCTGAAGGGCGGAAAGCCATTATCAGAAGTAATTCTCAAAAAAGATGGTGGGTCCGGTTGCCCGCGCCTGTCCCGGTAGGGACCGTTGACGAGGGGGCCGATGAAGGGAACAAAGGGGGGGTTTTTTTTGGGGGGGGGGGAGGCAGGGGGTCTGGGAACGGTGGGAAAAATCTCCTTTTCGAAAAAAAGAAATATGTAATTGGATTCACTATAATGTACAGGAGAAAAGTATAGGGGAAGGGGGGGAAATGTGCCCAAGCCTTGATGGGAAGCAAGTGAAGGGCACGGGAGAAATTCAGATCCCAGGCAAGAATTAGAGAAAGGGGGTAGAACGTGCAAAGAGGGGGACAGAAAAAACAAGGGTAGGTGCTAACCTAGAAATCTAAAAAAACAGTAAGGACCAATCCGAATAACGACGGGGGGGGAAAAAAAAAAAAAAAAAAAAAAAGGGAGACCTGACCCAGAGGAAGAGGTTGAAAGCAAGGGGGGCGAAGAGGTGGAATGCGGTTAATAAGTCTCAACCTCAGGGGGTCATAGGGGAGTCTTAGAATGATTCAAGGGTGAGATATCACAGCAAATCTGAAAAGAAGAAGGAATCAAATCCGGAATTCCAAAAAGGGGGGGAGAAGTAACCTGGGAGTACAACCTCTTTTTGGGGGGGTTTTAAAAAGAATAAAGCAAATATCACAAGGCGCTGGTCTGATGGCTATAGCGATCCCCTTTTTTACAGCTGAATTGAAAAATCCACCCAGTTCAAAAGACTTGCCACGGACTTAGTGGTAATGGGGTTCCTGGACGATGCTCCTTCATATACTGAAACACGAGGAAGGGAAATTTCATGGGAGGTGGAAGATGTAAGGATACAGTCGTCTGGAAAAGGGTAGGAGGGCAGAAAGTTCCTTATGAGTCCTCAAGGAGGGTAAGCCTAGGGAATGGACTCCCTGGCGGGGGAAAAATCTCCGTCTATCCTGACGCTTACGTAATCTGAGGGGGGGGAAGAGTGATCTCAAAAGAAAAGCGTTCAAGCCTGGGGGAGGTGACCTTATCCGGCGCATGCTTTCCAGGGGAAGAAAGGTGGAAAAATAGCGACTATTGTAATACTGTCCCCAGCCATTAATAAAAGTGGAAATAAGACCAGAGGGGGGGGGTCCAGACACATACGGCACAAATAAAGGGTTCAACCAGCCGAGCAATTTGTTAGTAGTGGAAGGACCCAAAAACTAAAAAAGAGGATTTAAATTCAGTTGTGGCGGCAAAAAGATTAGGAAGGATATGCCTGAAGTCAAAGAAGAGGCGGACATTGCAATTTACCCTGCGTAAAAAAGGGGACGAGGCAGCCTGGCAAGGGAGGGGTCCAATACATAGGAGGGATGGACGAAAAGGGAGGATATCATGGGGAAACTGAAAACAGGTGGCCGGCATTCCTTTGTGCATGGGGAAGGAGAAAGCAAGAACCTGTCATAGAATCAATCTTACTTCGGTTAAAGGAAAATGAGAAAAGCTAAGAAAGGATAATCGTGGAACAAGTGCCGTGTTGTTGGGTGAGGGGGGGGGGTCAAGATCAAAAGAAGGTTAAAAGAGGCCCAAATAGGGGGGGGATCCGGCGAACAGCAGCGCCTAGCTGTGGAGTCGAGGAAGGAAAAGGCGGGGGGAACGCGGGCCGGGGGGGTGGGGGAACAAGGGGGGGTCAAACGTTAATGATATCTGTACTGGGGGAAAAAGAACTACCAGGGGGCATAGGCGCTTTTGAGGACCAGAAGCCCGTGAATGTCCCCTGAGGGTGGAGAGATTCGGGAGGGGGGGGTGTTGGGAACGTCATCTTTCCTCGTTAAAAAAATTCTGGGGGCAATCAAGAGCCCCAAGGTAGAGGCGCCCGCCCTTGCCATGATAGGGAATGGCGTGAAGAGTTACATTGGGCAGGGAAAAAATGGTCAAGGGAAGGGCTCCGCTGCCTAGATGAAAAAAAATAAGACGATCGCTGAAAAAGCCCCCACGGAGAGCATCCCGCTCTCAGCGAACGAAAAAGGTCCAGAATCAGGATCGCCACGAGGGGGAGAAAAAAGAAAACTCCACTTATTAGGCGCAAGCAAGGAAAGAAAAAGTAAAAAAAAAAATACCAAAGGGTGGGAAAGCAAAGGGGATTGGTCGACGCCGATAGTTACAAGTCCTTCCTACAGCGGCGAGTGAAGTTAAAAGGGAATAGTAGACCAACAAAGACCGGTTAAACGCCAGAAATTCCCGGGAATTCCCCGGGAAACTCGAGGGGGGGAGGCGGATAGAAGGGGGGGAGGCCGCTAGGAAAAAGGGGGGGGATAAAGAGCGTCCGCAGCACAACTCCAGCGTTGAGCACGGACGGAAACGGGGGAAACAAATAACAGGCGCTTCGCTGAAAGGGCCAAGGAGAGCCGACAAAAGTAAGCATACTCTTCTCCGGCCCGTCACCGACGTATCGGAAAAAAAGAAGGGCATCCGAAGGAAGTCCAAAGCAATTAGAAAGCAAGTTGGGGGAAAAAGAATGGGAAATCTTCGATACATCAAAGGGTCCATTCAGAGGGGGGCATAGGGGAAAAAAAAGGGAGAAAAAGAAAAGTCGGAGACGGGGGGAGGAGGGGAATGACGCGACTCGCAAGGTTTTGTTTGAAGGGGAACTGGAGAAGGTAAGATTTAGACGCAAAAGGAACGTCAAAATTAGAAAATGAGCCCCTCTCACCTTCAAAAAAGAAAAAAAGAGAACTCACAAGGAGGTTTAGAAGGGTTGCAGGGTTGACAACCGATTTGAAAGAAGAGAGATGCACATACTTGGGTTCCCCTATTGTAAAAAAAGCTCGTCGCTCAGGGAAAAGGGGGATTAGAGTAGGAAAAACAGGGAGCCATTAGCAGGGAAATCAAATCATAAGTAAACAATCCTTAAAAAGCCTCCACGGAAAAGCCTTCCCAAAAAAAAGGCGGAACAAAAAGGAAGGTAACCCCTGAGGGAGGAAATAACGCACAGGAGCCTTAGCGTCACGACCCTGAAAAATTTCTTCAAAGCAACACCAGGGACCAAGCGAACAAGAAAAAAAAAAGGCAAAGAAGTAAAAGAAAGAGGTGATTACTATAATTTTAACGGTAGCTTAACCCTTTGCAGCCGTCAATTGAGCGGGTAGTAGAGCCTGCCAGGAGGACCATAGGGACCAAAACCGCGTGATAAAAAAACGCGGTAAAAGGGAGGAGCGAGAAAGGGAGAGCTGAAAGAAGGCGAAGAAGTAGGCAAAAGGAGCAAAAGGGGGCCACGGCGAGAGAAAACGGGAAGGAGAATGGCCGAAAACGACCAATAGGCTTGGACAAGAAGAAGAGGACGATCAAGGGGACCTCGGGAGGTAAACTTTCTGGTTATAAACCTAGAAGAACGAAATCAAGAAAGGAAGAGGAAGAAGAAGAATTGTAAGAAATAGGAGCCGAAGAAAGGGGGGGGGGGCGAGGGAGGAGGGTCGGAGTGCGAAAGCGGGGGGAGACCAGAGACACTTATTGGAAACCTAAGCAGTGAGAGAAAAAGTAAAATGGGTATCCAAAGAAAAAAGAGCCTAGAGGAAACGATTGCAAATATCTCTGGGGGAGTATCTCAACAACACCAAAGGTATTAGGAAGGGAGAAAGGTCTCGGGGGGGAAGTAGTGAAAAATTCCAAACGGCTAAGGGGGAAGATCCTGAGTAAATCAGAGAAAACACTTATTCGCCTCATTGGCGACAACGGGAAAATCGCGTCTAGCAAGAAAAACCGCAAAAACTATTCGCGGCCTCTTCTTAAAACTCTTAAGAATGAGCGTCGGAGGGTGGGGGAAATCGAATGCGTTTTTACAGAAAAAACGTAAAGGGGGGGCCTCGAGGAAAAAAAAAGCAAGCGTTCCTTTAGCCTCGGAGCATAATGGGAGCCTGATTAGGAAACGCGAAAAAGTTACTTCAGGAGACTGAGGGGACCTTTTTCTTCGCTCTTCGAGGGGTCATCGATAGGAGGGGGAGCAGGGATTGAAGAAATGGAAAAAATCGTTTCTATCACGCGGGTATTAAGGAAGGTGGCGAGGGGGCTAACGAGCTGAACTTAAATGTAACTGCCCTATAATAATTTCCAGGGGGGGGGAGAACTGGGAGAGAAAATAGATTACTCACGAGAAGGGAGCTGATTGAACGAAGGTGAGGGTTATGCTTTTTGCGTGGCCTCTTTCAAAACTCGGCGGTGTTGGAAAGGGGGAAGGTTGCAGAGGCGCAACAGATAAGCGCTTCGGGGGCGCCGGGAGGGAAACACAAAGGAGGTCGGCAAAAGGGGGGGGGGGGGGGGAAGGGGAGGGAATGTGGCGTTGGGTCGTCATTCTTACTTGATTTTGGGGGATAAAGACTCGAATGCGTCTTTAAAGAAAAAAATGGGAAAAATATTAGAAACAGCGACAAATTGGAAAACATTCTCACGTAATGAAAGAAGACGGTCCTCTCCAGACGAAATCGGGAAGAAAACGAGAAAAGGGAAAAAAATTCTTTTGCTACGTATGAGACGTGGAGAGGTTCGGAATTTGCAAGTTTCCAGGAGATTTAAAAGAGGAAGTAGGACGTGCCGTATCCGTTTTCTAAAAACTTCACACAAAAAAGTAGAATGGAGGATGCGACGCCACCATGGGTCGAAAAAAAAGGGTTTGGGGACCCAGATGAATCGGCGCTGGACGCGTTCTCTAATATTTTCCAGGCTTCCCCCACAAGAAAGGGGGGGTATCCTGAAAGGGGTAGTGGGAATGAGCCTTCGTCCGTATTATGCAGGGAGGGAGACGCTCGGGG
>Ga0179593_1572322_pt1 | contig 14740 bp, 18 predicted proteins | sample CZODoug2_1_08_16_FD_185931 | JGI IMG/M metagenome (GOLD analysis project Ga0179593, IMG submission 185931) | Vadose zone soil fungal communities from Angelo Coast Range Reserve, California, USA - CZODoug2_1_08_16fungal (PacBio error correction) | ecosystem: Environmental > Terrestrial > Soil >...
TCTGTTTTAGCGAAGGAGAGACGAGGGAAAACAAACTCCTTTGATTACCTAACTGTAGAAAGGAAAGACGGCGTGCTAAAGGTCAAAGGGGAATCGATTGCCAAGGAAAAAAAACGGGGGAGGGAGACGCCTCTCTGGACGGTAGCCTGGCAGAGGAGAAGGGGGGATCTCTCCACGCATCCCGGAACTATGACTGATCCCAGCTATTCTTGAAGGAACATGAGAGGGGGGGAAATTATTGAAATCGTGAAGGGGGGGGTTTTCTGGCAAGAAGAAAACACGAGAGTCTGTGGTATGGACATTCGACCGAGGGGGGGAAAGCAAACAGAAAAAAGACCAAGAGACGGTTTTTTTGGGGTGGGGTATGGAAAAGACGAAGGAGACCTCGCCTTTGCTAGTTGCTAAAGAAGAAAAAAGATTCCGCTGATAATCGGGCCTGAGCAACGAACGGACCTCGTCATAGCGATGAGGAAAGGAGGAGAAAAAGAGAGGGGAAAGGGGGGCCCGTTCGTTTTACATACTGGGGGCTATGGGGGGGGGGTGGCTCAGCCCCGATGATCATAGGGGGAGGAACAGCGATGAAAAAGGGGGAAAGGGAGGACAATCTCGCCAAACAAAAAACGGGAAAAAGGCGGTTGCACTTGGTCATACAGCGCGGAAAGATCCGTGCCGTTCGGCTAGCGCTGAAAAAGTCTCGCAAAGTTCTGCACCATAGGAAAAAAAGAGATCACCTGTTCAAGAATAGCGGGGAAAAAGGGTAGATACGTTCCGGGATGCGAAATCAGCCATTCTGCAAGAAAGGCCCGAGAGTCGTCGAAGAGGGGAGGGTTGCCAAATAGCATTGGCAACATCAGAGGGAATTTCACGCCGTTATTTCGTACGTTGTGAAAGAGAAAAAATTTGGGAAGAAAAAAAGGGGAAAGGCGCTAAACGATTCCTATTGTTCTCAGACCAGAAGGAAGGGTGTGAAGTCCAAGTCGTCTCCAGTCAAAAGAGGAAGTGAGGGCGTGCCTCCTGGGGGCAATACCCACAGGAAAAGGGGGGGGGGGGAGGAAGGGGGGGGCGTTGTTCGCAGTTCCAGGGGGTCCGCTGGAGGAAAAAAAAGGAATAATTTTTAGGATTCATAAACGGGCTGAAAAAAAGTGGAGTCTCAGAATCCGAGCGACCCACCTCGTCAGCAGAAAACCGCAGCCCAGCGTGCGCAACGGTGCAAAGAAGGCGCGAGGGAAAATGCCCCGGCAAGGCCGGGCGCTGTTCTCCCAGAGGAGTCTGAAAAGAGTTTCGAAGCGCACATAAAGAGGTCCCCTCACAGGGGCTCCTCAGATGGGGAACGTTTCCAGCTGGCTTTTCTGGAAAGCACGCCTCCAGAAGGGATAAAAAGGGGAGAGACCTGTTGCCTTTTAAGAAGTGGGGTTCCCCTAAGGGGAAGCATCGGGCCTATCCCGAAGAAGAAGAAACAATCATAAAAAGGAACAGGCAAAAACACATTGAAAGAACTGGATCGGGGAAAAGACTTCCAACTAGGGCATCCGCCAAAAAAAAAAACTTTTCACCAGAGGTGGTCGATCAGAGGGGAAGGAATCCTTCTGAAGTCCCTCTCGATCATAGGGGATTCGGATCTTTCGGAAAGGAAAATCTTCAGAAGGTAAGTCAAGAAAGGAACTTCAACGTGGCTCCCTCAACCCCCTTGAGCTACGGGATGTTATTTCAGAAGAAAAGTTTCATGAGCTTGGAAACAGAGTCTCATGGGGAAGGGGAAATCTGTGCCCTCAACGAAAGAGAAGGGGCCGCTTTTCCTGAGGGTGCTAGAAAAAGGGGTGGGTCCTCTTCCCTACGCAGAAGGAGATCTTCCCTTTAATTCTTTTTAAGAGGATGGGAAAGTTCCTCGTGAAACTTTTCCTTTCGGCCGTTGTCTGGAGAAAGAAACAAGTTCATCTTCCCTCCCTCCGGAAAAAGCTCCGTCCCTTTCAAGGGCGTGGTGGGGGGAAAAGGAGTTGATGTCCTGCCGAGGGGGAAATGAAGATTCAGTTTTATTGAAGGGGGGAGGGAGGAGATTTCTCTTTCCCAGGGAGGCAAGGTTTTTCTTTTCGTAAGGGAATGGGAAGAAGCAGAGAGATAGGGTGAGAGACGGTTCTTCGCTCCCTTATAGGTAAATAGGAGGAATTATAACCAAATGAGGTTTCTCTTCCCCAAGGAAGGTCCTCTTTTGTAAGTGGGAAGAAGAGGTCTACGGAACTGTTCTGCTCTAAAGATTGATGAGGTGAAAAAAAGCATCAGAAAAAAGAGATGGCTGTTCAGGGAAAGACAGAAAGCACTTTCAAACATCAACCAGCATGTCTTAGGGAGGAAACCGGAATTCCCCGGAACGGTACCAAAAAAATAGAATGACGAAATTGATCGGATCGAACTTCTTCAGGAAAAAGAAAACCCCCTCGGTCACCCTGGCTCTTGCCAGGAAATCTCCGAAGACAAGCCAGCACTGCGGAGGAAAATGATCGGAAAGGAAAAAAAAGGTTAATTGGGGGGAGGGGGGGGACTGCGGTTACGCAGGCCAAGGCTTTCATTTGAAGTCTCAGGGAAAACTTCAAGGGCGGGGGGAAGACGGATCGTCCCGAAAAAAAGAAAGGGGATCCTCTCTCAAAAAAAATAAGCCAGAAGAAGGGGGGGAAGAATGCCATGCGCCTTGAAGGGGGAAAGAAGAAAATGAGCGGCCGTAAGGCCTGCGTCACAACAAAGGGATTTTCACCTTGGAAAAAGGAAAAAAAAAACCCATCTCCGGCTCGCAGGGGGAAAGAAAGGAGAGATAAAGGCTCCGCGGGGGGGAAAAAAAATTGAAGGTGGAGGGGAAGGAAGGGGAGGAAAAGGGAGGTAAGGAATTTCCCACGTACATAAAAAAGGGGAGGACGTGAAGCAAATATTCCATCCAGAAAAATGAGTGAGAGTCGGAACGGAGGAAAGATGCGTGCTCGGCGGCTGAGCAGAACAGACGAAAGTAAAGAAAACCCAGAACGCAAAAAAAGGGGGGCGTCGTTGTTTAGGAATTTCCATTGAAAAGTGGGGACAACGACCACAGGAACCATCCGAAAGGAAAAGGGGGGGGGGAAGCAACTGGTCAACTTAAAGGGGAGAGTTATTGAAAAGGAGGAAGGGGGGGGGGGAGGGGCCTGAATTGGTGTTGGGGAAACTGTTCCGGTACCCCGAAGACAACCAACAAGCCTCAAAGGGAGAGGGGGGGAGGGGGGGGGGGTATCCGTAAAGAGGTCCGCTAGGGAGATCGGTCATAGTCGTTGAAAGGGGGAGAAAAAGAAGACAATGCCGACTCGTCAATGCTAAAAGGTGGCCATGAATCCATCGCGAAAGGACTCCGTCTTTTGGGTGATTGTCAATCGTGAAAGGAGGGGGAACGAGGGACAAGCCGTCGTTGATCTCCGAAGGAGGGGGGGGGGTGGGATTTTTTGGGATGGCCAAGAGTCGGCACAAATCAGGGAAAAGGGGGGGAGAAAGGGGAAGAGGTGTCTGATTTGTGCGCTTCCGCCAAAGGGAGAGGGGTAGGCCTCCGATGCGCGCGAGAAGGGAGGGGGGGGGGGGGGGATGCCCCGGCACACAGGAAGAGAGTGATAAAGGGGGAAAAAGGAAAAAAGGAAGAAGGAGACTCTAGTGCCCACGAGAAAGATAATCTTGCCCTTCGGAAAAAAGACCTGTGCCACGCCTGGGCATAAGAATGCGAAAAAGAAGGGGGGGGAGGGGAAGCCAGCTTCTTTCCCGCATCCGGGCTGAAAAGAATGCCGAGGTGCCTGAGCAGACATCGTCTGGTCCGGTTGTCCGGAAAGCAAGAGAAGAAAGTGTCCTCACACCTCAGCGACCTGAACTTCGAAGGGAAAAAGTCTCGATCACCGAAACCACCGGTGGGAAAGGGAAATAGGATTCATCGGCCAAGATAGTGAGCAAGGAAGTAAAAGGGGGGGGAAAGTCCCACAATAAATAATGCTCTTTTATATTTGGAGGGGAACTGTGTAGCGAAGTCCGACATTGAGGAGAAAAAAAAAAATCATTGAGAATGGAGGAATAAAAAGGAGGGGAAAGGGGGGAAACAACTTCCCCTGGAAAAAAGAGTTTGGCACAAGCAACAAAAGAAAAAAGCTGGACGGTCGCTGTCAGATAATGGGGGGGGGAGGGGGTTAAAGAGAAAAGGGGAAGTTCTGATCCAGCGGGAAAGAAATCTCGCTCGAGGGAAATTATTGAATCGGGTGGGTATTTCTGGGAAGGGAGAAAGGAGAGGTCTGGGTTATGGACGAAAAACTTTCATTGACGGCAGTGGGGGAAAAACACCGGTTTTTTGTTGGAGGGAGGGAAAGAAAGGAAAAAACAGGGGAGAAGTGCTCTCCTCCTCAAGAATGGCCACCTGCCCAGTATGAAAAAGACGGATGTCTGTTTAGAGGGCAATCAAGGGAGGAAGAAGATAACAGACATCCGCTAGAAGGGGGACTACTGGGCTAGGTGGCTCAGGCCCCTATTGATATGGAGCACGAGAAGCGTCGAAAGAGGGAAGAGAAGGAGACAACAAAAAACGTCTCTTGGCCTCGGGGGGGAAGGGGGGCAATAAAGCCGGGACGAAGTCCAGAAAAGAAGGCTGGCGCTGCCATAACTTACTCAGGAGAAAATTTAAGAGAAAAAAGGTCAGATAGCTGGGATCCGAACAGGACGGGGATGCGTGATATCCCCATCTAGGAGGAGTCGCGAAGCTCGAGAGGTTGTTGGAGGGGGAATAGCTCCAGAAAGGGGAAAAAAAAAAAAAAGTTGGCGGCCAAGATTTTGTTAGATAAAAAAAAGGTCATCAAGCACACGGGAAGGGAGGGGAACTTCGCTAACAGATATTGTTCGCAGAACTCTAAAAGAGAAGGACAAGTTCGTTCTCCATTCAAGAAGGAAAAAAGAGGTCAAAGGGAGAAGAAAAAAAAAGATGGAAAGGCACCGTGTGGTTTCGTGCTAAGGGTGGCGTTGTCGAAGGGATGGCTGGGGACACAGGAAAAAGGGGGGGAGCGTACTTACAACCTAACCAAAAAGAATTCCGCTATTCCCACCCTCAAAACGGATGCTTTAAATCAGCTGAGGGACCAAAGATCGGAAAAGGAAAAGGATGCCCATTCTGTGTCACAGTCGTTGGGGGGAGAGAAAATAAGGCCCTCTGAGCAAAATCTGGCGTGTCACTCTCTTCTCAAAAAGCAAAGGGAAAAGAGAAAGAAAGTCTACTACCCGAGAGGGCAAAGAAAAAAAATTCCACGACGTAGAAAGGAAAAGCGGGCCTATCCCGACTATCAAAAGGACAAAAGACAAAAAAAAAAAGGGGGGGAAGGGAAAGGAGGGGGTTGTGCCCCGAAGCAAATATATTTGAAAAGGGGCAATTTCGTGTTTTAGAAGGGGCGCTGTCGAGTACAGAAAGAAGGCGGGAGGAAAAAAAAAAAAAAAAAGGAAGGGAAGAATGACTCCTCATAACCGCGATGTCGCGGGGCCGCAACCGTGGCAGGCTCGGGGACATTGGGCATAAGCCTCTTTAAAAAAATCTTACCTATTCGAAAGGGCTAAGCGCGAAATGTAGGACGAGGAAAAGGGCCCGGTAGGAGGCATGGAAAAGTCTTATGTTTTAGTCAGGTACCGAAAAGAAAACAAAAATTTCCTGAAACTTCTCCCTCAAAGTCATATATCCATTGAGATCGGGAGATTCAAGAGGCTCCTTCTTTGCGGGGAAGGGAAAAGGGGGGGGGGTGGTGTTCCCAAAGGAGTTTCTTTTCTAGAGGTCTTCTCATGAAAAAACGGGTGGCAGGAGAAAACAACCTCTCCCTCCTTAAGAGGGAATAATTTTTCGGAGGACTTCTTCCTTTTGCGAAAGGGGGGGGGGGGAAGAGCACGCATCATAATGGAAGGTTCCGATTCTAAAAATTCGGCGAGGAGGAAGAGCTGCCCATGCTGAAGAGAGAGGGGAAAACGGGAATCCTTACTCTGAAAGAAAAAAGGGAGTCGGACGTTTGGACCCTTACGAACACATCGGGAAGGAAAGGGGGAGCACTCCGAAGACCACCGCACTTGCGCTCCGTGAAAGGGGGGCGCCAAGGTGAAAGGGTTTTTTGTAGAGGAGGGCGGTGGACGCAAGAAAAAGGGAGGAAGGTTGACGGCCGGGCTCATTGGAGAAAGTTCAAGGGCGCATGGCATCGGGAAGTCTCATGGTATCGGAAAAAAGGAAGAGGGAAAGGGGGGAGGCCATCTCCCTTGAAAAGGCACAGAGAAAAAGGAAGGCCGCCGTCCCCCCCAAGAAGCCGAGTTGGCCTGCTTCACCGCCAGCAAAAGGTCCCCGGGAAGGAAAAAGAGGGAAAAGAAGTGCTTCTTTTCCCTCGGAGGTGACCGAGGGATTTCTGTACGAAAGGTCGATCCGATCCATTTCGTCAAGGTCGAACTCTGGAAAAAGGGGAAGATATTCCATCAGCCAAAAAAAATGAGTCGGGAGAAAGGATGTCCTTCTGAGAAAAGAAGGACAAACAGACGAAGTAGACCAAGAAGTAGTTCTGGGGGTTAGGCATGAGATGTAGGGGGGAAAGTCACAACTACAACAGAAAATCCTAGGGGGTCTCCTTAAACACTCCTGGGGGATGGGGAACTGTCTTCTCATGGGGGGGGATCTCTTATAGGTGAGGACTAGGTCGGTTTTGGGTCCACCTTTTCTAGGTTAACTTATCTTCACTACCAAAAGAAAGGGAACCTTTCTATCCAGAGGAAAGACGCCATAATTTTCGCGCTTGAAAAAGATCGTCAGAGTCTTGAATGGGCACAAACGCGGAATAAGAAAAAGAAGAAAAGGGAAGGCGGCCATGAATCCCTCGCGACCTGGAGGAAGAGACAGGAGGGACCGCTGAGTCCTCCGAATCGGCCTCTGACTGTAGCAAAGGCGGCTAGGAAGGAGAAGTGGGGGGCTTTTTGTGGGATGGCCAAGGGGAAAAAAACGAAGGGTCCGCTGAATCTTCAAGTGATGCCCTGGTCATAGGTTGGGGGGAAGTTCAGACCAGAGGGGGGAAAAGAGGCCCGATGCGCGCGATACGTCGTGGAAGGGAAAAAAACAGCCCTCCTCGGGGTAGAGTGATTGGGGGGGGTGGAGAAAGGAAAAGGAAAAAAGGGTTTGGTCACAACGCCAGGCCTCAGAAAAATTGCCGAACCTCGAGAAGCGGAAAGGCATCCACTTCCATGGGGAGGGGACCAGGGAAAGAAATTTCCCGCATCCGGGCTGCGGTTGGAAAAATTAGCGGAAGGAGTATTCGACTCCGAAAGGAATCCTCCCAATTATGACCTCTGAAAAATCAATCAGAGGGAAAGAAAAGAAAAAGAGCGAGCACGAAACCACCTCGGTGGGTATCGGGGGGCCCTCATCTTGCAATACTCTTTGATCAGAGGAGAATTGGACTTCCACAAGAAGAGGGTGCGACATAAAGGGAGAAGAAAAGTTTTCCCAAAAATCGTGATGACCTAAGAAGGGGAAATAACGGCGTGCTAAGGTCACGTGGGGGAATTGCCAATGCTATTTGGCAAGGCGGGGGGTCGAAGGAAAAAGAAGGGGAAAAAAGGAGATGGTTGATCTCACGCCATCCAGAGGTACTGATCCCAGCTATTCTTGAAAAGGGGGATCTCGATGGTTCCGGAATTGAAGAGGGGGGGGAGGAACGCTCTAGCCGAAACGGCACTGAAGAAGTGATCTCTTCTGGACCCCCAAGAGGGGGGGGGGAAAGGAGGGGGTCCTCTATGCAAGCCAATCGGAGAGGTGGCGAAAACGAGAAGGGAAGGGGAAACGAATGCTCCCTCCGGGGCCTGAGCCAAAAAAACGCCCCGGAACCCTCGGCAAGGAATCGCTCAACCCCCCCCAACGAGGAGGGAATACCAGCGCATGACGGGAAAAGGGAAAAGGGCTCATTTCCCCGATTGCTCATCTGAAGAAAATCAACGGCGAATGTCCGATTGTCGGCGATGTACAATGAAAAGGAAAGGGAGCGGTGCCACTTGGTCAATAAAAAAAAGCCCCCTACATCTCCGTGCCGGGCCAGAACTACTCCCAGGAGAAATTCAGAAAAGAAAAAAGGGAGGGAAAGAATAAGCCTGGGATCACACGCGCCTCTTGAAGAGAGAAGACGTGCCAGTAATCTTCCGCTTCCCATCGGGTAAAAGCTCCAAAGGGGAAAAGAGAATTGGCAACATCGCTCCAAGGGGGGGGGGGGGGGAAGTGTCAAAAAGGGAGAAAGTTTGTAGATCACACGAGACAGTTAGGAAGAAAACCACAAGCGACTGAAAAAGAAAGGGGGAAAGAAAAGGAAAATTATTCTTGTGGAAGTCCAAGTTCGTGGAAAAAAAGAGTATCGGAAGTGAGGCGATGCCTCCTATGGGGAAAAAAGAGTGCTCGAGACCGTGGAGCTCATTGGGGAGGGTGAGGGAGGAAACGAGAGGAGGAGGGGAAAGCGACTTACAACCGACCCAAAAGAAAAAGCCACCTCGTCTCGTCGAGGAGAAGGATGCGGTAAAGCAGCTGGAGGGGGAAAATGGCATGCGAAAAACGGGGAAAAAGGGGGCACAGGTCGGGCCGCTTCTCGAGGTGAAAAGCCTGGCGCTTGTGAAAATGGCACTCGCGTCTCACAGAGGGGGGGGAAGAAAGAAAAAGAGAGGGCTGTGCCGGGCATCCACAAAAAAAAAAAAAACGTATCGCGCGCATCGGGGACATGGGCGGAAGCGCACAATCAGACACCTCTGACAGGAGAACACGGAACCTGAGGAAAAAAAAGAAAAAAAAAAAGACCACAACTGTTAGGAGCATCGGAGATCAAGACGGCTGTCGAGTACATAGAGAAGAAGCCAGCGGACGGACAAATCACCCAAAAGACGGAGAAAAGGGTGCGAAGGAAAAAGAAAAAGAGGCATTGTATTCATGCGTGTGCACGAAAAAAAGAAGATCGCTTGTCCTTGAGCGATGGACCTAAGCGAGAACCATGTCCGAGTACCTACCCAATGTCTGAGGGGGGGAGGGGGGCGGCCGCTAAAAAGCAGGTACCTCAAAGGGAAACCAATAAAAATACGTCTGCCTCTCAGTTCACACCCTTCTGGCAAGTCATGAAAAAAAAAAGAAGGGGGGTCCGGACTCTGAAGAACCAGGTGTCGTTGATGCCAGGAAATTAAAGAAAGGCATAAACAACCGACGCACTACTAAAAAAAGGAGGGTCTCTTCGTCTGTTCTGATAAAGACCGAGCACCATAGAAGAGAAGTCATCCCGGGAAAGGAAAAGGGCTGAGAATCTGAAAAAAAAAAAAGAGAGCGTGTACCGAAAATGGATCTTATCTAACTTTTGTGGGGGGAGTGGGGGTTGGGGGGTTTTTTTTTGGGGGGGGTTGTGGGGGGGAGAGGGGGGGGGGAGAGGAGTCTTTGGGGGGGCGTTTGGGGGGTTTTTTTTGGGAGGTGGGTTTGGGGGGAGGTTTTTTTTTTGGGGGGGTGGGGGAAAACCCCGCCGCCCTCCCCCTCGGGGGAGCTACCCCGAATGGAAAAAAAAAGAAAGCACAAAAAGGATCGCCTATATGGTCTCCAATTTGAATTTTTGGAAGAAAGGAACGCATGCCAACTCTTCGTAGTTCTTAGGGATTGAAACGAAAAGGAAAAAGAAGTGCCTTCAAGGTCGCAAGTCCGATCGCCTAAAAAAAAGATCAACAACAACAACTTAGGATGAGGGAAAAGCCTTCGACACAAAAAAAGGAAAGGGGAAAAAAGCTATGCCTCCAATGAGCCAGAAACGCGTCACCGCCATCACCCAAGAGCGAAAGGCGCCTTCAGACCCATATACGCGCGAAGGGAAAGGCTCCGGACAGGGGGAGGGGCATCACGGGCCAACGTCGAAGAAGCCGATCCATTGGTTCCCATCGGTATCATCAGCGGAAGGAAACATCGAGAAAAAAAAAAAAAAGGGGAGAGGGTGAGACTTCGAACCGGATGTCGGGAAAAACATCAATCAACACGTGCTGAGAGAAAGTCGCAACATTGGACCAAGGAGTGGGGCGTAACGAGGGAGGGGAAAAAAAAGGGGGTACCAACAAAAAAAGTTCCCGGACAACAAACAGGACGTAAAAAAAAAGTTATTGAAATGGATAATGCGGAGAAAAAAGGGAAATGTTTTGTTGGGCCACAGGGGGAAAAGGCCGAAACATACGAACAAAAACTCGGAAAAATACTAAAACCAGAAGAAAACCATACTTTTCGTTTTCAGAAAAAAGGAGCAAAGGCCAAGCGATCGGTCAAGTCGTGAACGCCATGAATACAGGCCGGACAAGGAAAAACTCAGAAAGAAAGGAGGGAGCGACCGGGTATGAGATTCGAGTCTCCGTCTGGGGGGGAAGACCGCCCGAATAGGCCTCTGAACTGGAGCTATGGGGAGAAGGAGACAAATATGAAACAGGGTGGGATGGCCAATATATTTTGCAAAAGAAAACCCGAATGGTCCGCTGAAGTAGGGGGGTTGTCTGATTTGTGCGAAAAAAGGTCTTTTGGAGAAAGATGCCGCGATAGGGGGATGCCCGTCACAGCCCTCTCGGGTAAGGAGGGATTGGCCAGAAACTGGGGGGAGAAAGGGAAGACTATTTCCAAAGGGAAAAGCTCCAGTCTCATCGGCCTAGGGCTTCCCTCCCTTTAAAAAAGAAACTGAAAGGGGGGGATGAAAATCGCAGCAGCCTACTCGTATGGGGGAAAAATCAGAAAAAAGGAAAGGGGGATGACCGTTCAGCCCTCTACTATGAAGGGATAAGGGTGAAGGGGGGGAAAGAGGGATCCTCCCATTAGGAAAGTGTCTCCGCATCGACCCTGAAAACCCCGGTCTCATCACGAAACCACCAGGGGAGGAAGGAGAGCAGTCACGGAATAAGAGGAACTGAGAACGAACTTGGATTCCAAAGATATGAAAGGGTTCTGGTGGAGAACGCGTGCCTAAAAAAAGAAGGAAACTGGTATAGGAGAGAAAGAAGGTTGACACTCTTCCAGGGGGCACAAGTCAAACAACCTCTCGGAGTGGAAAAAGAAAACTTGCACGAGTAGATGGGGGATAGAAAAAAAAATTACAGGCGCAGAAGGGGAAGGGGGATCGGCATATCTCGATGGTTGAAAGGAAATCGTTTTGCGGAGAAAGGAAGCGCTATCTAACTGCAGGAGAGGAGGGTCAGTAAAAAGAGAACGCATACCCCGAGGCCAAGAGACTGTTGGGGGGGGAACCGCGATGTACCCGGAAGACAATTCGACATCGCCCGGGGCCCACTCTTCCGATGATCAATAGGAAGGAAAACCCGAACGGAAACCCTCGTCCAGAGACGCTAAAACAAAAAGAAAAAAATATGACGAGGGTTCCGTCGGTGGGGGGAGGAAACGATTGATCATCGGAAATTTGAGGGGAACGATTGTCGGCGCGGGAACGAGAGCAAAAAAAAAAAGGGGAGGGGGGACAATAAAGCTCGGACGAAGTCAAAAAAAAGGGTTTCGGCTATCGCGAATTACTCCTCTCCACAAAAGGGGTTGAACGGGGAAAAAAAAAAAAGAAACCTGTTCAATAATGCTGGGATCAAAAATAGAGGGATGCTGAGATCCCCCATCTCCTCGGGAAAAAGAGAGTCTTCGAAATCTCCGAGAGGGGGGAAGGAGCAGGGGGGGGGGAGGGGGAGAAATCCGCCGTTATTCGACAGGGTTGGGGGGGTCATCACTATTTTTGGGACGAAGGAGGAGACTAAAAAAAAGGGAGGGCTTGTGGAAGTCCAAGTTCGTTTCAAAAAAAGAGTATCTGGAAGTGAGGGCGGAAAGAAAACAGGTGGTTCGTGCTCGAGACCCGGAAGGGGGGGAAGGGAAAAGGGGGAAAGTCCTAATTGGTGAGGTTCAGGGAAAAAAAAAAGGGAGTCGCCTCCTCCTTCCGCCAACCCCCCAAAAACTGCCCACAAAAAAAGGGAGGGAAAGGCAGCTTCTTTCTCAACCGGGGGAGAATAAGCCCACTGGCCGTGGGGGCGGGCCTCTTCTCGATGTTTCTCCAAGAAAAAAGGAAGAAGGGGTGACTAAACAGAGTCAAAAGGAAGGCAAAATCCACCCTACGTCGCTCTACCAATCCAAGGAAAAAGAAGCAACGAAAATTCGGCACATGGCGGAAAGCGCAAAATACAAACAGCAGGATCAACACAAGGGGAAGAGGAACCTTCGGGTTGTGCCCGAAAAAAAAAAAAATCCCACAACCTGTTTAAGGAGGGGGGAGGCATCGAGATCAATACGGGCTCGGGAGGAAGGAAAGGAAAATGGGGAGACTAAGAAAGAAAAAAAGACTCCTCATAACCCGAAGGTCGCGATGGAGCGGATAGCATGACTAGTCTTCATGGGGAGGGGCAACTGTCCAGTGCAAAAAAAAAAGCAAACTAGGAAAAAAAAAATGTATGTCCGTCCATGTACGAGTAAAAAAAACGAGGATATGCCCGTAGTGAGATGAAGAAGGTTTTTGGTCAGGGAGGGGAAAAAAAGAGTGCCAGGGGGTAACAGGTTTCCCAAAAAATCGTGCCAGAAATCCATTTCAAATACCTCGGAATAGGAACCATTTTTCTCCGGCGTGGGGGAGGGAGTAAGGGGGGAGAAAGTTGATTCCTCACTTATGCCGTTAATCCGACACGGGGGGAGAGGGGGGCTAATTAGGATTTCGTCCTTGTTCATTCAGGGGGGGATGGGAAGGGAAGCAACTCATGGGACAACATCCTGGGAAAAAGTCCTCCTAAGAAGGGGAGAACGAAGGGAGGTAATCTCTTCCCAAGACTTTCCTCGGAGGGGCTCTTTCCCGAAACAGGGGGGAACTGCGACTTTTACCCTGTACGACATGAAAGCTCTAAACATGTTTACTCTCTAAAAACCACCACTGAGAAAGGAAGAAAAAAAAAAGTCGGCCCTCTGGGTTGGAGCTCTGGGGAATACAACTCGCTATATGGAAAATGAAGCGGTCAGGGGAAGCAGCTGGGAAAGTCAAGGGCTCATAGGTCCTATCGACCGGGATCGCTTAGAAAAAAGGAGATCCATTCTAATTCGATTTACCGAGGATCCTCTTTAAGGAAGACCTGACATAAAAAAGAAGGATCTCTCCTTTTTAGAAACCCATCACTAAAATTCACCTTTGCGACCAAAACTATACGGGAAAGGGCGGGGGGGAGGTGGACGAGGGCAAGATCCAGGGTGACCGATGAAAAACGTCCTAAGAAGTTTAAAAGTTCGTCATAGTAATGAAAAAAAAAAAAAAAAGGGTACAGCGAGAGAGGTCCATCAGCCAAGGGGGAGTCGTGCGAGCTGAGTCCATTCTGATTCGTCAGAGAAAAGAATAGACCCTCATTCGCAACATTGAGTTTGTTTAGGCAGCAGAGTCGAATCCATGGAAAAAGTACCAAGGAACGACACGCCGGCGCAACTGGAAAAAAGGGTTGGACTGAAAAAAAAAAAACGGGGTTAGGGAGAAAAAAAGGGTGGGGTTGGGCCACCTGGAAAACGGAGCGCGAAAACATACCAAAAAGAGAAAAAAGCGACCCGAAAAAAGCGGGAAGGGAAAGAAAGGAAAGACATTTTTCGCGCTTAGTCCATCGCGAAAAGGCACCGAGGCCCGTTGCCACGAGGACTCGTATGCTCTCAGCTCCTGCAAGGGAAATGAAACATCAGAAAGGGGGCTCGTCTTTTGGGTGATGGGGGAAGAAGGCCTCTGGAACTGGACTATGTACTCGAAGGCAAGAAGAAAAACACGAATTGAACAGGGGTGTGAAAGGAAATCGTGGCAAACCCGATCCCTCTTAATGAGGGAGGGACCCTGGTCATATTTTGTCCTGATTGGGGGGAGGCCAGGAGGAAAAAGAAAAAGGGGGCGCTCGAAATACGTAGGGGGTGGTATGCCCCTGCACAGCCCTCGAAAAATTTATTTTTGCATCCCCTGAAAGGTTTTTCCCTTCAGTGAGTCCCCTAAAAGAGAAAAGGAAGGCCTTCTTCCTTGGCGAAAAAAAGGGCCACACCTGGGAAGCCAGGGGCTTCAAAAAAAAACGACGGACCGGTTGCGCACGCCAGCTGCTTTCAAAAGCACCCCTCTACGAGGAAGAACGAGAAAAAAAAATCGTTTGGGGTCGGGGGAAACATTATGACCTCGAGGAAACTGACGAACTTCGACAAAGGAAAAAAAAAAGACGTTCGAAACGAAAAAAGGAAAAAAAAGAAAGAAGTGGATCCTCGACGTATGCTCTTGACTGGGAAAGAAAAAAGTACTCTGGAAAGATGTGATTTGCTGCACGAAAAAAGAAAAAAAATTTTTTTCCACCAACAGGAAAAGAAAGGGATGGGGAGCTACAAACTATCGAAATAAAAAGTCCCATGGAGCGAGGGGGCAACAAGCACAACCCTCTCGAGCTTTCGACGGAAAAAAACAGAAAAAAAAAGGAAATGGGACACGAGGAAAAAGAGAAGACGGAATCCAGCTATTCTTGACCAGACCGAAATATTGAAATCGTTGAAGAAGGGGAACGGCCGAGATGTCTTGTGTACGCCTGAAAAAAAGAAAAAAAGACGGTTTTTTGTAAGGAATGTGTACCCCGCCGCCAATTCAAAAGAAAAAGAGGGGCTAAAGAAAAAAGGGAGAAAGAAGCAATCGGGGCCTGAGCCACCGAAAAGTATGTACAACCGAACGGAACCCAGGGG
>Ga0179593_1458857_pt1 | contig 14739 bp, 23 predicted proteins | sample CZODoug2_1_08_16_FD_185931 | JGI IMG/M metagenome (GOLD analysis project Ga0179593, IMG submission 185931) | Vadose zone soil fungal communities from Angelo Coast Range Reserve, California, USA - CZODoug2_1_08_16fungal (PacBio error correction) | ecosystem: Environmental > Terrestrial > Soil >...
TGGAAGGAGAATTAAAGCGAAACGGGGAAGTTTTTAATTAGCAAGGGAATGCAAATCACGAAAGTAAGATTGAGAACTGGGTGCAGACAGAGACGTGGGAAGGTGGGAACGGCATTCAAAAGAAAAGTGGAAACAAACGGGGGGGGAGGCAATCTGGAAAAGGGAGGAGAAAGATCCAAGAAAAAAAAGAGGAGCAGTCCCTTACCTTGGGCAAAACCTATTAAGCTTCACGGAACGAGCGAGTTCTGGACGGGAACATTGGTCAAACTTGATGAAGCCCTAAGGCAGGAGGGGAAAGAAAAGGAATAAAAGAGGGTGGGAAGAAGCCATAAAACGCTATCCGAATGGTTTAGGAGGCGTGGGGGAAAGACAATGTTTTGGAAACAGACGGATTTCGATCCTGGTGGGCAGAAGGGGAAAAAAGGCATCAATCAAAAAGAGAAAAGCAAATAGTGAGGGTTTCCGCCGAGAAAAGACCTGAGTGGGACCGACGTTTGCGCAGCGGATTTTAACAGGGACGTAACATTGGTGAATGAAGGAAGAAGCTCGGGAGGGGAAAGGGGCGAGTGGAAGGAGGAAAAAAGGGAAGAGTAGTCTTCGCAAATGGTATACCACAGAGATAACAAGCCACTTCCGTGACTGTTTTATTGGCGCGGGCAGGGAGGGCCGAAACCAAAAAAAATGAAAGGAGGGGAAAAGGGGGGTATGGGGTGACTGCACTTCGCTGGGAACGGGAAAAGAGTGAACCCTGCTTGGCCCAGAAGATGCGCGGCAAAGTGGTGGATTGCGATCATACACAAAACCAGATGGATGGGGGGGGAAACCATGATCCGGCAAGGACAGAAAAGGGGGGGGAAACATATTTGGAAAATGAAGAGGGGAGCATAGGCTTGTCGTAACGATATGTTTGGGGGGGGAGGGTGCGCTCTCCATAGCGCCGCTAAAAGGAGGTAAATAAAAACATTGCGGCAAGCAAAAAGGAGGAGGATAACAAAGGGAAAAAAAAGGGGGACCATTCGGAACAAGGACAAACTGGTTTTAAGCCAAAAAAAATTGGGCGAGGCTGCCCGCTGATCTTTGGAGTTAAACATCGTACAAAAGGGAAAAAAGAAATGGGTCTAAGGGAAGAGCGAAGAAGGAAACCACCAGCCAGGAGGGGAAAGAGGGAGAAAGACCCACAGGGGATTACCTTTTACAGAGGAACTCAATGTAGCGGGCTTCCGGTACTCCGAAGTTGTCACAATGCAGGATCCCCCCTGCTAGATGAAACAGAAAGAAAAAAAAAGGGAATAAGCGGCTTGAGGGAGGGAAAAGGGGACGTAGAAGACATGAGAGGGACTAAGGACAATTATTGGGGGGCCAAGGGGGGTGAGACGTGCTCGTGTGTCAGGTTTGAGGGATTGAAAGTAAAGGAACGGAAATGTTTTGAAAATTACAACAGGGAGAGGGGGGGAAAGTTTCAGGGAAAAGGAGAAAACGTCGAGCTTTCCTGGCAAAGGATGCCAAGGAAGTACACAACGAAAACCTTGATTTAGTGGGCATGTCGCTATCTCAGTGGGAAGAAAAAAGGCGCATAAATAGAACAAACAGAACAAGCAAAGGGAAAAAGAGGGTGCGGGCCACAAGCTTGTCTATCCTAATCTGGAATGTCCCGCTGCAGCAGCGTCATAGGGAATGCGACAAGGCAGCTTTGCGTGGGGAAGAAACCAACGTGTTCAGGAGCAGAGCAGATAACCGAGGGCTCCCCAGATACGTCTTGAATGAAAAGGGACCAGGAAGTGAGTTGCTTGGACCATTTGGGCGTCGTTTGTAACGAAGGAACGTCCGCTCATAGAAAATTAGCTGTCGCTGACAAAGCGTGTGACAGAGAAAACATCACAGAACATGAAACCGTTTGGGAAGCACGAAACCTTCAGCGTGTGGAAAACACCGCAATAAGGAAAGAGCCGTCAGTATCCGATGAGACCAGAATGGGAGAAAAGAAGAAATTTGACTTGGACACCAGCCAATCGAGGGGGAGTTAGGGAATCTTTTGCGAGGTGGCCGTGGATGGGGCACCATGGGGCGATTCATGACGTAGGCGCCAGGGAAAGAGTATGAAACGCAACTCCGTAAGAGCCGCCTGGGAAGATGTAAGTTGTCCGGGGGATTGTCATAACCGACGAAAAAAATATCAAAAAAAAAAGGGAAGGAAGGAGAGAGATTTGGGTAACATGCCACGGACGTATATAGAAGGCATACAAGCTGGGAAAGAAGTGCGTGGTAATACGGTGGCAAAGGCCTAAAATGAAAAATGTCTCCAAAAAAGGTGGCTCCTCCACCCCGGTTCCCGATAAATACGAAAATTGGGAAGAAAAATTCGGATATCAGGAAGGGAAAATCAGGGGAATTGGCGAAGAAAGGGGGATGGGAGGCACTCGAAAAGGGAGACAGGTTTTGAAAAATCCTCAGAAGCAGGGTTGCTTTGCCCTGACGGTTTTGATGGATGGATGGGGTGATGTTCAAAACAGGGCGGTTCCTAGCCAGAAGTGGAGGGACTCTAAACGAGCAAAAGGGGGGGGGCAGAATTTTACTACTATTGACATGAAAAAACTGATCAAGCTTTGACTAGGGGGGCCGGCGGGACTCGAACAAAAGTGGGTTTTGGGCGAGCTGCTTGAATAACAAAACGCCGACCGACAAAAGCTGAGGCAAAAAAAAGGGGGGGAAAAGTACATTTCATGCATGGAAACATCGGGGGGAGACCAAAGTCGCCATTGGGGCGTATCACGGCGATAAGCAGAAGACTCAGACATAAAGGGGGGTTCTGGGATAGGAAGGGAAGAAGGAGGAAAAAAAGGGGAATCTTTGGGCCCTTAACGGAAAAAACAAAAACATACGCCAACGGGGGGATGTACTACGTAAATTCCTGACGCTTTCGCTGATCAATAGAAAATGGCACACCGAAGGTCAAAACGGAGAAAGTGTACTTGAAGGGGAAAATAAAATTGAGGAAGAAGAGCAGTCATTATGCAAAGAACGGATTAAATCCGCACGCCGCTCTATCTGGCTGGTTTGGTGGCACTGAGACAGGGATACTGCATTTGATGAATCAAAAAGAGGAACGGCAAAGGAAGGAAAGCGTCAATGACAGCCGTTGGGGGTAGAACATTGGTATACTTGGAAGAGGGAGGAGACAGAGAAGCTCCGGCCGCCGATCTGGCTTTCTCAGATGGGTTTTAGAAAAAGCACGAAGATCAGCGGGATCGAACAATCGGTGTGGACCAACCAGGGAAGGAGTAAAAATTTTTGACCTTTAGGGAACGGGAGAAAGAGAATTGACCAGCAAAAGGTGGTTAAAGTTATGGACCTCAGCCGGACCAGGGCGTATCGGAGACCTGCAAACCACCGGACACCGACAAGCAAAAAAGCAAGCTGAGCACCTACTTCAAAAAAAACTGTTTTCTTCAGGGGGGAAATCTGGGAAGCCAGTCAAGGGTTTCCTCTGTTATGATCGCAAAGACACGAAACTTGGGCGTGCCGAGCATCTAGAACGGAGGACTATCGCAAAGTGGGCAGATAATACCCGCCAAAAAGAAAAGGGCCTTGTGGTTTTTCAGACGACTTAATGACTAAAAAAGAAGTCCCGCGAAGAGCGTCACATAAATGGGGGCGTAGGGGGAAGCCATTCTCGAAGAAGAAGGCAATCTTGCCTAAAGAGCATAGCAAAACAAGTCACTTAATGATACAAAATCATTAAAGTTCAAACAAATCGTAAGCCGTTTCCACTGACTCCAGGCAGCAAACGTGAGCAAATCAAGGTTTGGCCTCGCGAAAGACACGGGAGGTTATCGGTCGTCCATGAAAAAGGGACCCTAGAGAAGGTCTGGAAAACTTGGTCGACTGGACTAAAAAACAATTTAGTCGTCCGGGAGGGGAGGTGGGAACCACAGTCAAAAAAGGGGAAGGGCCAGGATGACTTGAAAAAATACTAAAGGTGAAACTCTCAGGCCGTCTTCTTCAAGGTGATCCATGGCACAGCACAGTATCCTCTGTTTCTGGGTCTCACGGGAAATCGGCCACGGTAGCGGAACAGGGTGTTTGGTGAAAAGGTTTCTGGGGGTATCATCTTCCCCAAAGGAAGACAGTCACCCTAATTACTTTAGAGGGAACGTGCGTGCATGAAGAAACAGGAACCAAAGGAGAGCCGTCTCCGCATTCTGGCAACCCGCTTGTTCTATCTGACGGGTGAAAACGGAGGCTCTAAGGAGCTGTTCGCTTTAGGGTCAAACGGAGATCTCAACAAAACAAAAGGAAAGAAGGAGGAAGCCTCCTCACTTTTTAAGGGATCAGGTTAAAGCTAAAAAGGGGGGGGAAAAATGTCCAAAAAAAATCACCCCGCATAATATAAAATTGGGTTGGCACAGATGGGAAAGAGACTGGAATTTGGGCGGGAAGGAGTGGCACGAAAAACGGCTGCGGGTTTGCAGGGAAAAGACAGAAAAAAAAACATCCACTCAAGAAGAGGCTGAAAAACCACGGCGCACACCAGGGCACGAGCGGATACGTCTGGCCACGTGGGAGTGGAAACGGGGAAGCCCAGAGGTAAGGAAACATTAGAGCAAAACAAAAAGCAAGAAGGTTTGGGAATCCCAGCCACCAGCGAGCGCGGGGGGTGGGGGAGTGGCAGGGGGGAGGTGTTGGAAGACGAGAGGTGACGAGCACTTTCAGGAGAGAGGGACCAACGGGTCAAGAAGGGAAGGGGGAAAGAGACCGTTCTTTTAAACGCTATCAACATACCTGAGGTGCTACACGGGCGGGAATAGGAGGTTAGAAAATCAGATGGGAAAGTAACGTCCAGTGGGTGGGTAATAACGGGCTTTAATCGGGGAAGGGAGGGGGGTTGGCTCTATTTTCAAGTGAAGATGTGGGCCCCCGGAGCAATCTGCCCACAGATAATATGACAATTTATGAGAACAAGTGGATTGGTCTGTAGAGAATCAGAGAAGGAAAAAGAAGCGGCGATGGGAAAAAAATCTTGACCATGTATGGTGAGATGGTGGCTCATTGGGTGAAGATAGTTCAGGCTGAGGATCGGAAGAAGGGATGGGCAAAATCATACGAAAAAAAACTTTACGGGGGGGCTTGCAAAAATCACGGTGCCCCCTGACGAAACACACGTGGGTTGCAAAGTAAAAGGGGCAGAGTTGTCGGATGGTTGCTGTTGCAGGCTCTCAAGCAGGGAAGCAGACCCTCTCAAAAGGATGGAATTATTGAAACATTCAAATTGAACACCCGGGGTCGAAGAGCCGTCCCCGTCGATAAACTCATCTTTCATCGGAAGGCCAACAGAGTTCTAGAGGACTGGGGAACTCTATAGTACCGTTAAGGTAGAAAAAGCGGGACACCTAATAGGCGGCAACTTGCGCGCTGTCTCCACATGGGCCGCAGCTTGCATACGAAAAAAAAAAAGTCTTAAGGACTAGAGCGTAATTTGAGGAAAAGGTTTGGCTCCTAAGTTTATGGAAAATGCCTTACCCCCCTGCTTATATCAAGTGAAACAAAAGCTTAAACCAGTGAAAGATGACGGAGTTTGCTAGAAGTTCTGTCGAATCGAAAACGCTTCGACGCCAAATATTTCCAAGTTTTCAAGGGTAACTGGCGAAAAGGCTTTAGGTGTCAGTTGAAGGGGATCCTAAAGTACGAAGGGGGTTTGGGGTAAGGAAGGAAAGAAGGTGGAGGCGGTTTAATGGACAGGAAGCACCGTACGCGGAAGTACAAGGGGTCCAGATCACAACAGAAAAAAGGCAACATGGGGGGGTGAAAGGGTCGGAGTGAAGCGCCCGAAAGGAGCCAGTTTCCAAGCTATGGACAAGCAATCAGGGCCTTGCTGTGAGAAACAGAGTGCCTTGCCTTTTGAGTAAAATAAGCTTGAAATTGGGGAAGAAAACGACAAAAAAAACAAAGAGGCCGCGGCGAGTCCGAGTTCCAGCTGATCGCGTTGCATGTAGGAAAAAAAGTGGACTTTCCCACGAAGTTTTGGGGGGGGGGGGAGGGATGGGGGTTTTACAGAAGTAAGCCTTCCATAGAGTAAGGCCATCAAAGTGCACGGAAGCGCAATTTGTGGGTAGAAATCAAGAAGCAAAAACCATGTGGGGAGGTGGAACGAAAACTTCAGCGAACTTATACAAAGCGGCTTACGAATTAGGAATGATGACCGACATGGACTCAGCCCGAAATGGGGTCTGGAAAAGAAAATCAATCGTGTGGGGTCGGGGCTTGCGGGGTGGGGGGTGCGACCATGTAGGGGCAAATACCACGCTTCCTATTTAAACCCGAAAAGAATTGTGAACAAAGCGAAAGGGGCAGACCTTCGATTCTTCGGGGTCTAAAAACCTCGAGAGAAAAACAAACGGATATTATGGGGGGAAAAAGATATGTTGGGTATGAATCGTAAATCGGGCGGCCGGAGGGGGGAAGAGGTTCGGGAAAGAACAGGGAGGATGGGCCTACTGGAGGAACAACAACACACAAACCCCCCCCCTACAGGGACGCAAAAATCCACAAAGTGGGGAAAGTACAAAAGACACTACGAAAGATTGAGGGGAAAATGGAAGAAATTCCGGACAATGGCCGGGTCGTCCTGTCATACGACGGGGGGGAATTTTCTGGAGAGGGGGGAGATGTGTCCGCATCAAGGGATCTTTGCGGTGTGCCATGAATCCGGTGAGGGGGATTGGTGTGGATGACTGGAAACCAATCTCGGACAAGAAAGCGAACAGGACTCAAGTATTAAAAGGACGGGAAGTACTACTCCAAATGGTTGGTCAGGGAACGGAAGAGTGACATTTAACACAGACGGAGCGGAGAATACTACGGACGCCAGGGGAGAGCTATGAAAAGGGGGGGGGGTTTGGGGGGGGGGGGTCAGGAAATCTGAGCATCCATGCTGCACCTTCCACCAGCAGTCAGATGGCAGAAATCAATTTAAAGTAAAAAAGGTGAACACTGCTTGGGACCAGGGGTGGGAAAAACAGGAGATAGTGGGTCCCATGCTTTCTAAAAGAATCAGAGACCAGGAAAAGGGGGTTGGTGAAGGCCACGTGGGGGAAAAATAGACTACTTTATACTAAGGGGGGGGGGTGCCCTGATGCAAAAACAGGTACACTTTCTTTACTTACGTAAAAGAAAAGTCGCAAAATTCCTGGTCTAGCCCTGAACTGAACAAGAAATCATACTTCAGAAGTTGACTTACCTGGAAATGGAAACAAAAGAAGTTGGGTGCTCCAGAAATGGACCGGATCGGGACTGCATAAGCGGAAAAAAGAAGAGCTAAGTTCCCTGGTTAAGCTTGGTTCTGCGGCCTAAGCCAGGGGGGGAATGATTCCATTTTATTTAAGATTCTTATCAGGAAATAAAAAAAAGGGGCCAAAGAGCGCTCTTGACAGCCCATGGGGAGGGAGCGGGCCCTGGGACCGACGGTGGCGAAAGCAGCCTATTTCTGGGAGGGTTTTTGAAGGAAGTTTTACTACCTTGCACCGGGGGGAGAATCTTTCCTCAAGGAATAGAAGCCCAACAAGTGGACGGATTCCGACTGGTAATAGATGGACGGTGGAAAGTCAGCGGGGGAAAGGTTAGAGAATTCAGGGGAAGGGGTGGTATAATGAATCCGCCGATCGGGCGGGCATCGAGGAAGCAAAAACTAGAAGAAGAAAAAAGCAGATTATAAGAAAAGTGAAAAATAGTTCACTTCCAACAAGGGAAACCGGCACCGGATACATGGTGCACAGTGCAGTTGGACTCTGTATTATACACAATCCAAGGAAGGGAGGGAGGGAAGATCTTAAAAAAAAAACGGACGAACAAACATTTCACACATAAAATACAACCCCAATCATCATCCAGCTGTGCGCCGGTACCCATAAGTGTCCACTCGCAAGAAGCGGGCACAATAAAGGGGCAGGTTAGACTTTGGTTAGAGGGGGGGGGGACAGGAAAAAAAGAAATGTTCCCTCTTAATACGGAAAAATACGCCAGCAAGAATCCAGGAGTAGCTTTAAATCACAAAAGTTCAAAAGAGAAAAAGGAGCACAAAAAGGGAAAGAACAATCATTATTTGGAAAGCCGTAAATCAAGGAATGGTTATCGCCTGGAAGCCGTAAAGAGACCACCAGGGAAGGTCTGGGAACATTGTGCGGTTCCCCACTTCCGAGAACCAAATCAAACAGGTAAAGGGCTTAGAGGCTGCTGTGGAGGGTGGGGGAATTTCGTGTCTTTCTCGGGATTGGGGAGTGCGGGTAAGGCTCACGTTGCAATCCGACCCAGGCACGTATCAAAGACTTGGTAATGGACAAAACGTGGATCGGCAAGGGGGAGGACACATAGGGGGGGGGCGGGTTTATTGATCTGACCAAAAGGCGACGTGCCGCGACGTTCAGTCGCGAGCATGCAAGTCCAAAGAGAACCAAGAGACAAGCTCCAGTTCCTTCTACTCATTCTGGAAAAAAATTGAAAGGATCTGACGTGGAGTGGGGCCAGACCAGGCTCATCCAAGTCGCTGGGAGAGGGGGGAGGGGAAAGGGAAAAAGTGGCGATCAGACAAACGGAGGAGTGAGAGCCGCGTTGATCAGGGAAAGAAGCGAAAAAAAGCGAGGTATGAAAGGAAGGAAGGGGGAAACTAACAACGTCAGATGAAAGCTTGTTAAAGGAATTAGAGCCTCGGTGGCGAGGGGAAGGACGGGAATTTGCACGGCCTGCTAGGAGACATTTTAACGGACAATGGGGAGGCACTGCAGGGGGGCAGAGCAAGAGGGCGTGCAGACACTTTGAGGGAAAGGAAAACTGATTAGGAATCAGGGGGGGTCCAATTTAACTTTAGGGGGGGAACGTGATATAATCCCATTCTGGTAGAGGCAAGGAGCAGGAAAGCCAATTGGTAATCCCACAGCCAGCTCGAGAAATTGTTTTTGAAGGGGTTGTTGGCAGGGGGGGAACTAAAATTTTTTTAAAGAAATTCTTTCGCTTCCAGGATGCTCGTACAAACGGCTTCAGGCCGATGAGAATAAGTCGTTTAAAAAAACCGGCGAGCAACAAAGAAGGAATTGGGGATAAAAGGGGGGGGGACGAAAAGCGGAAGGGATTCAGAGTACGTACCATTTGGTTTTGCCTGGAAGCCCTTGAGTTGGCTAGCGAGGGGATTAAAGGGGGGGGAAGATTCTAAGGGGGAACTGAGAAAAGAAATGGCAGAGAAAACCTAGAGAATTGAATGGATGGCTAGGGATTCCGTGATGGCGCGTCAAAACGACCAACAGCAGATAAAAGGGCTTGGACCTTGGGAGGGGATAGGTTGGCTGCAAGGATGTGGGATTTCTCCGGCTTGTAACCAGAAGAGGCCGACGGCAAGAGTGGTTGCGAATAAAGAGGGGGAACTTCGGATTTGCACTAATTGACCTACGAAAACAGGGGTGACGTAGGTATATAGCGGGGTATAGCAGCGGCTTGGAGGAGAAAGGGGGTTTCGGTTGCCGGCTCGTCTAGGAGAAAGAACGCTAGAGAAGGGCGGGAAAATACCCATTGCGGGGAATCGCCGGAAACGTCAATAAATATTACCAAGGATGGAGAAGGCCAAGGGGAAGCAAAGATTGGAGGGAATGCCCTCGATAGGTACCGGGCAGTTGAACAGGAGAAAAGACAGCAGGGCGGGCGCTGTGACTTAAAAAAAGCTGGCCACAGGTAAGGGGAGGAAAAACGTAAACAACCTTACTGGAGGGAAATTAAGAACGCATTGGATGGGGGGGGGGGGGGGGCATGATCCGAGGGTAATTCTCAATAAAACAGTACCTAGGCCGTCAGTTTAAAAAAAAGGATGGTTCAACCATGGGGAATAGGGGATCTGGAGGTTGCAATGATTATTCCGGTGCAGGGCGCACCGGGAATTAGAGAGCCCCGCATGATGGTTACACAAAGGATGAACTGGGAAGACGAGAATTGTCTGAGTGGAGTTGTGAAAATTATTTGAAAATCATGAAATGACAGGAAGGGACGATTACAGCCAGGTGTGCCGACTTGTGCCAAGCCTGAGTTCCTTCAAGGAATTCACACTGAAGGAACAAGAAAACAAGGGGAACATTGGTTCTTTGTGACCGGCAAAGCAGGCCGTAAGACCGAAAGGCGAAGGTACCAAGAACGGAACGGTTCAAATCAACGGCAGGGGGGGAGCAAAAAGCATCTGGTGGGGTCTACTGGGAAAGTCAATCAAAGAAGGAGGTCATGGAAATCAACTCATGTCCCAACTTGTCGCCGTCGTCCGCTTCTCCAAGCTTATAAGAGAAAGGGAGGTGCGAGGTCGGAAAAGGTGGAAGTTACCACCATGGTGGGGAGGAAGTTGTAAACAGTACCGTCCTGCTCATAAGACTTTAAGTTTTCAAATGCAGGAAGGGAGAAAAGAAAGTGGGACCAGGACATCACCCATAAATCAATCAAACCATTTATTCAAGGGGAAAAAGAAAAGGCAAAGAATGCGTAAAAGACAGGCATAAATCCGTCGGGAATGCCCAGGAGCCGACCCGGCCAAGGTGATCAAGAAAGCTGGAACAGACCCAGAATCGTAGTTATAGGGGGGAATGGGGGGAAAAGGGTGGAGGGTGTGCGGCAGTGAGGCGTTCAATGAACCCTCTGACCCGTAAAAAAGGAAATAAGGTACCACAAAGGAAAAAATGGCCTCCTTCTAGAAAAAAAGGAATGAAGTCCCTTGGAGACAATGAACAAACAAAAGTAGGGGGGGGGAGGAAGAAAAGAGTAGTTGTTACAACGAATACTGTCGGAGAGAAAATTCAGTGGGTACAGATGGTGTCTTTGTAAATAAAGGGAAAGTGATAAGAACGTCATTAGGCCAAAAGAATGGTCCTAAACTCCAAAAAACGTGAAACCGATACCTACGACAACAGATTGAGCTGGTAGAACCGGAGATTCGGCATCCGGAAAGTTCAAGAAACGTTCCTTCAGCTTAGGGGAGCTGGGAAAAGACTCAGCCAGGAAAATTCTTTGAAAGGACCAAGTGGAGGTATGGAGGGATGAAGGTTGATGGCCCGTCAGACATGCCGTACTCTATTATCAGGAGAACTCGTAAAAAAAGGAAGAAAAAGGTTTTTCAAGGACGGGAAAGCTAGTGTACGGGGTCAAGAAGGGAAGAAAAAGACCGGCCGAGAGAAGCCAATTAGTGGTTTGGGAACGGAATCCACATTAAGCCTTCGGGGGAAGCCATGGCCTAGACAATCCAAGGGGACGCAAAATTTTAAAGGGGAACGCTTGTCCAGATGGGGGAAAACAAAGGAAGATATTTTGGACCATGCGGAGGCGAAAGGAACAGACATAAGGTTTTTCAGTGTTGATAGGGGACCTTGTGCAACATGGCGTAAATAAGAAAAAAGGAAAACAATTGTTTCCCTAAAGTAAGAACGGGCATGTAAGCCGTGAAAATCACTTTCCGATAAATCCCGGAAAAGGGGGGGGGCAAAAGAAAAAGACAGGAAGAAGGAATGAAACTTTGAAACGAAAATCCAGGTGGGCATACTACCATGGCAGGGAAGGAGAACGAACGCTGCATAATACGCTCATCTTTCCTGGGGGGAAATCTTGGGGAAAACATCTCAAATAAGCAGTGTATACGGGAGGGGTATTAATAAAATTAGGGTAAGTCAAGCCCAGACGCGCAGAAAAGTAAAAGGTTTTGTATGGATGAGCGACGGGCTATTGCGGGGGGAACGACCGAGAGAAGGACGCCTCCCTTAAGGGGGGGTGTTTTGTCTCAGGGAGGGGAGAAAAAACGGGAAGAAGGGAAGATCAAGGGAAAAGATCTCCAGACTTTCACCGGAATTTTACGAATGGGTAGACTGGGATGGCAGTTGTAGACAGGAAGGGGGAAGGCTATTAAGGACATGTGGGGGGGGGGAAAAATGGGTTTGAGCCGCCAGAACGGTCAGAGAGAGAGACCAACGATAGCATAACGCTGCTAACCGCTTTGCTAGGAAAAACACTGGGGGAGGAAGGCAAAGAATCCTGGTGTCAAAAGAGGAACATGGTTGGGAAAAAAAACTGTATGGAGAGAAAGCCAAAAAGTTCGAGCTATCAGGAGAAGGAATGAATACGAAAGCATTTTCATCACCCACACCCCAGCAAATCTACCAAGAAAAAAGAAAGCAAGATTAAGGAACTGGACTGTGGGGGGGACGGAGAACAGAGGAAAAAAAAAGTCAGTACGAAAAGCGTCATAAAAATTGTCATAGTGGATAGGCGTTGATCCGAAGAAGGAAGATGACCGAAGGGCAAAAGGACAATCGCAATTCCAAACATGCAAGGTAAAATCTCAGGGCCAGTAATGGACACACCAAAATACGGTTGAAAGCTGAACTTCGGAAACGCAGGTTGTTCTCGCGGAGAAATAAAATTAGCGGGTAAGGAGGGGAAACCAGTAATCCTTGAAAAAAGGAAAGAGCGAAAAAGGGTCTGTGAAAAAAAGAAGTTTCACGACTGCCTCCCACAAAAATTTCATGAGGCGCGCTGTGATGGTGGAAGGGGGGAAACAAAACTCGTGCTTTAAAAAGGTGTATTGATCTACTGGGGAAAGGGGAATAGACAGCCGGGGCTAGAGAACGGTGGGAACAAAAAGTTGACACCTGGGGCTATCCCTCCGTGGTCCTTGACAGAAAGGGTTCAAAGGGAAGGGAAAAAGAGATCTGTTTTGGAGAATGAAAACCCTTCATAGGGTCCTGAAGTCAATATTCGCAGGAAATGCATACGGGCAAAATTCCCAAGTCTCCTCTAAAGGAGACCGGACATTCTGGCAACCCAGCTTTGAAGGAGAGACGTGATATTTGCCGGAAAAGGAGAGAAAAAAAAAAAAAAAAAAAAAAAAAAGAAAAACCAAGGTCGCTTTAAAACAATAAAAACGAAGAAATTCACAGGGTCAGGAAAAGGAAACAAACCAAGGGGAGTAATGAAAGATAAAGAGAAGGTGGACTTGACCGTGAAGGAGAGGAAGTGTATGAGCCTGGGCACGGGTCACTCCCCGCAGTAGAAAATGGGTTTGCATAGAGAGACGGTCGGCAGAGAACGTTGGGACAAGGCATGGAAGAGAGACATTTGGCGGGGGGGAACGATGCCCGTCTAAGGGGGGGGGGGAGAAGCAAAAAAATCACGCACTAGGCCGCGGCCTATTGGGGCCATAACTTTGAGTGAAAGAAAAAACGATCTGAAAGGGGCAGGTTGTCCAAAAGGGGGAACGGAATCAAACGTTATGAACCCGGATGGTAAAAAAACCAAAACAGAAAGAAAGAGAAAAGCAGTGTCCAAATCCCATCCAGCGACAAATGAAATGGTTTGATTGGGAGTGACGTGGGGAAAAGGTTGGTTCAAAAGAACCGGGAATTGGGCTCGACTGGCTGGGTGCAAGGGAGGGAAAAAAACCGAGCATCAAGTTTTCGGCTAGCAACCGAAGGAGGGCACTGGGGACATGAATATTTTACTATAAAGGGAAAGGGGCCTTGGGGGGGAATGTAATAAGCTTGAGCTCTTAAATTTGGCTATGGAGGGGAAAGTATTAATATTGCATTGCGATGGATGAAATCAAAAGGGAAACAAAAAAAAATATAACTAATGCCAATTTAGGCAGTATTTCGTTAAGGGGGGGGGATCGCATCAAAGAAGAAAACACGCTGAATAAGCTGGGGGGTGTAAAATTGATAAAAAAAAGGGACTAAACTGAAGGGGGGGCGATAGTCCGAGCGTCTTGTCCAATATGCTCAAACGAAAAAGGAGGTGGGAAATACGAGGAACAAGAAAGGGGAAGGTGGGGGAGATACGGCGAGAAACGTAGGAAAGCGTTTATAAAGACATAGGCTTGGCTAGGATAGATGTGGGGGGGGGTAGTTTGTTCATGCCTAAGTATGAATCCCAGAAAGAAAGAGAGGGAGAACACTGAAAAGGGAGGGCAAAAAGCGGCCACGAACGTCGTCGGATACGTCATCACCTGATTAAAACAAGTCTGAAAATGGGAAGGGGGTGGAATCCACCAAAAAGGTTCTATAAAAAGGCCAGAAGAGTATTGGTCACAGTTAGGGAAAATCGTAGAAGCCATAAGCGGCCGCGCTGGTCGGTCCACCACCATCTGACCAATTATGAACTTTCTCAAAAACAAGGAAATGTAAGGAAAGATAAGGGAGGGAGGCTCTTCTGGGAAGGAGAAGAAGGGGTTGAAAGGAGTACCGATTATGCGAAGGGAACCAAGCTCAAACCATGGGAAAGACGCGCGGATTAGAGCCGTTCGTGATAAAAAAAGGTTCAAGGAGGGAAGACCTTGAAGAAAAAGGAGGGTGGTGACAGGTTCCAAAGTGCAGTAACGAGAAGAAAAGAGTTCGGTTTCCAGTGGAGGTGGGACCAAGGGGACGCAGAAATGTTTGTGGGGGAAGACATCCCGGTTGGAGAAGGGGGTGGGGGGTGTTGAAAGGTCATTACAAAAAAGTTGAGAGAAAGACCAGAAAACTATTCAAAGGACCATGTGCCAAACTTTCCATAGAAACACCAATTGTCCATGTCCCCTTCGGCTTGACGCCTTGTGACAGCGCAATTTTGACGAAGGTAGGTCCGAACCCATAGGAAGAAATTTCACGTCGGGGGGGGAGCTTGTTCTACTAAGGGGTTTCCAGAGAGATGCTCATAGAGTGCCGCCAAAAACCACTTGTTAGACAGGAGAACGGGAGTCCT
>Ga0179593_1493383_pt1 | contig 14739 bp, 12 predicted proteins | sample CZODoug2_1_08_16_FD_185931 | JGI IMG/M metagenome (GOLD analysis project Ga0179593, IMG submission 185931) | Vadose zone soil fungal communities from Angelo Coast Range Reserve, California, USA - CZODoug2_1_08_16fungal (PacBio error correction) | ecosystem: Environmental > Terrestrial > Soil >...
GACAGACGGTGGAGCGGCAAATGAGGACCCTTAGGACTCCCCTAGGAAGGAAAAACTAGCACACTTCACACCTAGAAAGATGAGCAAACGGGACATCGCAAGTGTTCGGTGTTCACACCCGAGGATTCGATACCTTCGCAAGCAAAAAGCGGAACGTAATCGCGTCGAATATGGGGGAGGGTGAAGAGTTGATCCATGAGGCGGAGAAACTGCGAACGCAGAGCCCGATCTAGAAAAAGGGAAAAAAGGATAGCGAAAGTACCCGACGTGACGAAGGCTGAAGACCCGATGTATAAAAGAGCACAAAAAGCCCTGAGCCAAAACTCTAAGAACTGGGACTATAACAACCTTGGAGAGCTCAAACGGAAAAAACTCCACAAAGCTCATCCACTCTGCCCGGAAAAAAAGGCGGGATTTACTTGCGCGGGGGGCAAAAGAGCGAAATCCGGCAAATCGAGAAAAAGGAAAAAAAATCAAAACCGGGCTCGGGAACGCCTGCCATCCCACCCAAACCGTTTCCCAAAATATGTTGAGGGCCGTGGCAAGGGAAAAAAAAAAAAACGGGACCACACAAAGAACCAGGTACTCACGCGAGCTTAAAGGGCCATGACGCGCCCGGCGACCAAGCTCGGGGGTGGAAAAAAGATGGGCGGCAGAGGTTATGTCCTGGGAACAGAGGGCCTTGGTCAAAAAGAAAACGAGCCCCCGGAAGATCGCCAAGGCGACACGATGGTGATCAGGGCAGGGACATGATCACTCAGGGCGTGCTCTACGTGAACGACTGAAAAGGCACTTACAAGAAAAAAAAATTATGATTGCGGACTTCGAGCTAACCCTGAATACTGCCAAACGCAGACGCATAAACGGGAAGAGGCCAACGGAGCACACACCAGTGAGCAGGGGGCGTCATAAGGTTGGCGATCCCTAAAATAAGCCGCACTACAGAGTTTCAAGAAGACAACAGACGCCAAATGAACAACGAAGAAGCGACCATTAGAGCCACAAATCCAAAAAGGGGCTTGAAAGCACCCTCCTCCCCCCCGCGCAGGAAAGGGGACGGGACACAGGATGGGACTACCGATGAAAAGAACCCTTCAAAAGAGGTCGAATCGGCGGCCAAAATTCGTGCGGGCACCGTGTCGCAGTACGTCGTCACATACTCGACGGGATAAACGAGAAAGGCGGGACTGAAAAGAGGTCATGTTCAAGCTGCAGACACACCAGCGGACCCGACAAGGAGCCAGAACACAAGCGACGTACCCTTCTACCCGCAACGGCAGGCCACATGTGAAAAGATATCGGGGCCCTTCTGTACGTATCACGCAGCGTCAGACTACCAAACTGCCCACCCCATTCCGACACTTGGTGGACCACACGCGATAAGCCGACAGCCCGTTCAGGAAGGGACCTTCTGGGAGGGCGGGACCTAAAGGAAAGCCGTGAGAGCGGCCGACACGACCATACTGACCGCTTCGGCTGTCGACCGATGTAGTAGAAGAAATCATTCAAGGAAGGACAAAGAAGGGCGGTCTCTCTCACAACACAAAAAGGAGGGAAAGAGGATAAAACTCAGGCCTCATTAAGAGCCTACGTGGGTCTGGGGCGAAAAAAGCAGGCCCATCTAAATGGACGAGAAAAGTTGAGGAAGAAGGACGGAGATCGCAGGGGTGACAGAACCTTGAGAGGTCGGCCAATGCGGGATCCCAGGCAATTCGACTACTGGGTGAAAAGATTCGAAACGCAAGGAACTAGTCTATAGACCTCGAGACTCAAAAGAAGGAAAAAGGTAGAGCCGGTGTTACCCGAGAACGTGGGCGGCGAGTGCAGGCGGGACGGTGAAGGCAGAAAAGCCTTAAAAAGGAAACGAGCATAACGCTGCGGGCAAGAAGAATCCGGAAAAGAAAAATAAACCCCCGTACCTAAAACAGCGCCACTGATCAGATAGGGGAGAGACGGCAGGACTCGTCGGACCACTGTCGCGCAGAAACGTTTAAGAAGAGCACGGGCTGGCTAAACCGGCCCGGCCTGAGAAATCCGGCGATAGGTGGGGAAAAAAGGAGAGAAGCGCGGCCGTAGTCATACAAAAGGCTAAGGATCGGCAAACTCTCGGCAAGCACTATGGCGGGAGGGAAGAAAACAGGAAAGCGAAAACGGGCAAGCTACAGTCAAAAAGAAAACCAGCAGAATCAAGGAAGGTAGTGGAACGCGCCCGGCGTACATGCAGAACAGGGGAATCTCTAACCAAAATCAGAAGTAATAAGATACGGGAAGATCAAAAAAAAGGACAGCCGGGACAAGCACCACTTCGAAAAACAAACGCAACCCACCATCATTAGGGAATTTCATCTTGTAGGAAAAAAAGCCTCTCACCATTCCGAGTTAGGCAACTTCACATGGAGTAACGGGACCGGAGAGAACTGGTCCGCAACCGAGGGGTCACGAACTCCTAAAGATGGATACCCCGTCAATTGGGGCTCCGGAAGAACGTCAAGTCCGCCCAAGGAAACCATTCGACAGCAAAAACGACCGCCAACCCACCTACTCCAGATTGAGCACAACGCTCCCCGACTGAGTAACACATCAGACGAACGGAAAGCACGACGACAATACATACATCATACCCATTGGAAGGAAACGAAACCAAAGACCTACGTGGACCAGTCAGGGCTCGCAAACAGGGTAGCGTCTCTGCAACAGCAACGAGACTCGAGGAAGTCACTTTTTGGGCGCCGGGGGAGTACCAGCCGTCCCGCTGAGCCGTTCACTACGAGTCTGGGATCGGAAACGACCAAAGACTACGAAACCGGCGGGAGCATGCTCACCCTCGAAGCCACGATCGTACTACAAAAGCAACTCATGATGAGAACGCAACAAGAAAGAGAGAACGGTCCAAAACCACAGAGACAATAACACTCAGAGGGGGGCGAGAACGACACGTCTCGGGGGCCAACTCATCTTCGGGAAACGAGTGTTAGGAGGCTAAAAGCGGGACGTCGTTACTTCCCAAGGGTCATCTGCAGGGGGAGGAACAAACCTGTCCGTGAGCTTCTCAACGCGAGACAAGCGCAGCAAAGAGCGAGGAACCTCCTAGAAAAAAGCAACTCGATCGGGTCACCAAAAATCGAGAACTTTGGGAGAGTCGGGGGGGGGGGGCAAAGAGGGCGCAAGGGGTCAAAAATAAAGGGAGGAAGTTCGCGAGCCCCGAAAAAAATCCAACCTACCATGAAGGTCGCGGGTGGGCTCGCGCCACCGAATGGGAACGAAGAATCCGGAAGATCCCACCCCGGAGGGGTAACACAGGGGTCCATCGGCGCAAATCAAAAAAAACCACGGACGAAATCCCCACGAAATTAGCAGACACAAACAAACTTAGAAAGAGTAAAACAGCGGGGCCTAACGAACTGGCTCGGGCTGACACATTAAAGAAATCAGCCGGCATCTCAAAATTCGCCAGGCTCTGAGTCGAGGAAGAAAAAAACCCCAGCAAACGGCATGCCGAGGTTGGACCGGGGGCCGTATGAGAGGGCACAGCACCCTCAACAGTTACCGATTACCACACTCAAGCGCCCACCCACCCAACACCCCTAACCCCTCCCCGGACACCGAAAAAAGGTAAAGGCAGCTACGAAGGGGGGAGGATGACACAGAGGGGGGAAAAAGTTAGCCCAGCCAGTAATCAAAACGAAAAGGGCCCCCAACAACCTGAATAGGACACGAGGAAACCGGAGAAACGGCGAGCCGACCGCGAGACGGGAATCGATACGTTAGTGTTTAGTAAGGCCAAAAGAGAAAAGAACGGGGCAGTGTCTTAATGGACGAAAAAAATCTTCGATCTGGGAGTTGCTGTTGAAACTCCGCGAGGGTGGAGACGGGCAAAAGCGCCAGTAGTCGTGACCTGACAGATTCGCTGTCAAGGTGGAACTGAGCGGCCAAACTTCCCAGAGCTAAGCGACAGAGCAGACGAAAACACAACACGCCGCAATAGAAAAAAAAATAACACAAGAGCGGAGCAGGAAAAAACCCACACGCTAGCCGTGCACCAAAGACACTCAAAAAATAACGAACACAGGCCCGAGTTCGAAATGAAAGTACGAGGCTTAGGCCAACCGCTGAAAGAACCACAAAAAAAAAAAAGCGCGATGGGCACGACAAGAAGACAACGAAACCCACTGCCGGAATTCCGGACACTAAGGCAGCCAAAGACAAAGATGATAAAACGGGTCGGCCCGGGGGAGACACTCTAAGGAGAACAACGGGAACATAGAAAACGGCACCCTCGAGCTGAGGCTAAACTAAACCACCCCGTCGGTCCACAAAAAAGCGCCCAAAGCGGAGAAGATGTTCACTGGACTCAAAAAAAAAAGCGGCGAACACAGCGGACGCCGCAAGAGAACACAATTGATGGGGGAGGCGTGCAACGAAAACCAGAATGACTTGACACGCTCGAACGGAAAAAAAGGTAGAGCAAGCACGCCTATAAATAAATGGAGGGCAGGGGAAAGAGGGGGGGAGACCTTCGCAAGCCGCAACCCCAACAAACTGAGATATGGAATCCAAGCCAGGTGCACACACGCGATCCGGTTTTATAGACCCAGTGGAAAAACAGAGTTATTGGGGGCCCACGAGCAGCCCAAAAAGACAAAAGGAGAGGAACCCCACCACGGCCTCACATGGTGACGCCCTGAAAAGAGACGAGAAAAGAAAACACCCAGTCGGCGAAATCCCGAGCGGCCAAACCTGGACAATTCGAAGACCCTTCTAGCACCGGGAAGAAGCGCAAAAGGAAGAGCAACGTGGACAGGTCGCTTGGGAAAATGAGCCCGCAGAAGCGGAGGCCTCGGGTGAAGCAAAACGCCCGAACTCGCCGCCACGCTCTAAGTACAAGAAACGGAAAAAAAAGGGGAGCAGAGAGATCGCCACTGTGAAGGGGAAAAACACTATGCGACACAGCTCGCAGGCGGGGCAACCAGGGAAGAAAGAGGGACGACCGCCCGTGGCGACTTGTCTAGATGCAAAACAGTACAAAAACGTACGGGGCAAACACCACAGCACGCCGCTTCACTGGCCGGCGAAGCAGAACACAAGGTCAAGTGGAACCGCCGAGCACGCCGAGTGCTATCAACAAAAACAGGATTACAGCGCGGGGCTCAGAGGAAAAACGCATGGACCGCCTCGGTGGGGTATCTGCCATCAGGGGCAGAGAGGGCTGTGTCTTGTAGCGCATCTGCGGCGTTCAGGGGCCCCCGCCCAAAAGGTCAAAGGGGCCTCTGCATCCGGGAGAACATGACAAGGGGAAGAATGGGGCAGGGGAGAGCGAATTGCCTCGAACTACAGCATTTCGATCTACCTCAAGAACCAAGGCGCAAAGTTCAAAATGCTATCAGACGCACTATTTAGGGAGGAGGACGCGAGCGTTGAATGCTCGGTAAAAGATTAGATCCCAAATCCATCAACGAAAAGCTCCGAGTACAACGCGAACCAAGGTAAAACGGAAAGACCAGCGCCCCTCTTCTCTTACCAACACGTAAAAAGGTTAGAAAGAACGGCGGAACAATCAAAGAATGCAATGACTGGGCCTCTGGCCCAAAGGGACAAAGAAAGCTAAAATTGTTAGACTTGGGGGCAATGCGAAGACCGTTATTCTGTCTGCTTAGGGGAAACTACGGCGGGGGGGCAAAAAGGGACGGGGAGGCCTCCCCCGGTGACGCGACCACACAAAAACCTAAAGTCAGGAGAGGGCCAGGGACCCGACCACTGCTAATACGACCTGGAAAGAAAAGCGGACGGAAAAAGGGCGATCACGTACTTCAGGGTCGTACATAATAAAGCCTGGATAAAAGGCCTACCTCATCACTCAGAACGTCGAAAATCAAAAGGAGGAACGAACCCGGCCTCGCTCACACAAAATAGATGTGTAAGGAACCAACTCCACCTCCACCAATAGTGACCAAAGAAACAAAACATCTTTCATTACCCTCCATCGGATATAAGAAAACCGAAACGCACAAACAACAACGCGCAAAGCGCCCATGTAACCCGGCAAATGCTCAATGAACATTGCAAGAACCGTGCACAGCCCACATAACGGGGGGGGCCGGCGAAAATAGTGGCAACGTCCGGACGGCCTGACCAGGGACGAGCGCTTTTCTGAAACATAAAAAGTCCGAACGGAGGGAACTCTCCTAAAAGGGGGGAAAAGGGTAGAAACCCGACATACCAGTGGAATTGAAGGGCCTAGGCAAAAGGGGTGCCCCCAGGCTAGTAAGACCAGCGGGAAAACTCAGCCTCGAGGAGTAAGAGGGGCGTTTGCAGGGCCGAAACAGATCAGCTGGGAAGAGCAAGGGCGACACTGTCTACAAACAGGCCAGCCCTCACTACGGTAATTACAAACAAGACTCGCCGAAGCCCGCGACTAAAACAAAGTTGAGCGACCCTCCTCGTTACTCCCCATTCAGAGAAGAATCCTCCCAAAGCGTAAAAAGCTCTGCGACACTTCGAGCGAGTAAAAGACAACGAAGCGTTCTCGGGGGATTCCACTCATCGCGAAACGTAAACCCGGAAAGGTGCTGAAGCTCATCGTCCTAACGTAGACATTGAGAGGCGGGGAAAAGAACTCCCTCACTGGGTCCAGCTGAGAAAAGCTGGAAAGACAACCGAACGATCTGGCAACTCGCTCACAAAAAAAAAAAAAACCAAAGGACCTCGTACACGGTGCTGGAGAGGGGGCTGGGAGTCCGGGCAGAACAGTCACAGGAGGGGAGCATCCGCGACCCTTCGAAGAAAAATACAAAGGGGACAACCAAAACCATGGGGCAGCGGGCCCTAGGAAAAGCAACGACCGTCGTGATATCCCTATCACAGGGGATCGGAAAACGCATGGAAAGAAAAGGGACGGGCTATTCCTACTAGAAAAGGAAAAAATGGGAGACGACATCGCCGGACCGAGAGTTCGCAAAAAACATGAGGGAAAAAGTACTAAAAACTAGGGAGGCTCACCGAGGGCAAAAAAAACTGAAGAAAAAAAAATGCAGCTCCAAGGTCCCACCATCAGGAATCCTGAGCAGGTGAGCTAACCCAGGGCAATGAAAAAAGAAAAAAATGCCTGTCGAGACCCACAAGAGGGAAAAACCACGACTCACCCAAAAAAGGTTAAAAAAAAGGTCGCGACCAGGTGACTGAGAGCATGAGAGCGAGTCGGGCGGAATTCCCGAAAGGAGAATCGGGACACGGAGGAGGGAAAGAAACGAAAAAGAAGGCCCGGAATTAGCCAGTCAAAGGAACCACGGCAAAAATAACGTAGCGCATTGAGGGATAAATACGAAAGAAGGGTGCTGCAACCACTATGCACCAAAAACAAGACCAGGGGACGGGACTAAATCTGCTTGAGGTTCCCCGCGAAACTTGAAAAAATGGGCGGGAGATGGCCCGCGATCGGGGGGGGAATAAAAAAAACCGGAGGAAAAAACAACAGGTAAGCTAGATTCAGCGAAGCCGACATCTCAGCGTGAAGATGTAAAAAAAAACAAAAACCAAAAAAGAGCAACTCACACGTCGCACGTGACTGAAAAAACAGAGAGCGGAAAACAAATCGCAGGGGATCTCGGCCTTCCACGGGGGTGCTGGAGAAAAGGGAACACTGCAGCCGAGCACCATAATAGACTGTAGAAGAAAAACTCCAAAAAAAAAGTTCTATACGACAGCAAACGAAACCAGCGTTTCGGGGGGGCCAGGGAAAAAACGCGCAAGAAAAAACCCGAATAAACCCAATGGGGGGGTACTCCGTTCGACCCCTTCAGGGCACCGAAACGGAAAGAAAAAGATAACGAAGAATCCTGGGCGACTCGCTTAACTTTGAAAGAAGACGGCATAAAAAGCAAAAGGTCTAGATAACTTTTTTATCCATGCCGTTCTTAAACAAAACCCCAAGTAGGTTTCGACCGGTTGAAAAACAATTAAAAATTAAAAAAGGCAATAAACGGAAAACGGCTAAGCATGAACAAAACCTGTCTAAACCCAAAGGGCCAGACCGCGCGGAGATAAAGCTCGGGAACGCACACCAAGACCCACCCGCGTAACAACGGGGTCGGTATCCTCACCAGAAAAAAAACAGCAGGCTCACTGCAAGCAAGGGAAAGACCATTGAGCCACAAGCCCCACCCCACACTAACAAAAAAAAGATTTAAGGAAAAGGGAGCAAAGAATCTCCTGTAAACAGTAAAGGGGTTGACAATAAAAAGGGACGAAAGACCTAAAGACCACGTCAAATCGTGTGAAGCGCTTTCGGGCAAGGTAAGAAAGACGGGGACGGCGGAGATGATCCCCGGCAAAACGGAAAAGCTCATGTTGAAGCAAATCCTGAAGAAAAACAAAAACTCCAACCGACCCTCAAAGAAGTACCCTATCGAACCCCGCCAAGGAACCGGGGAGCGAGTCGTCGACAATCCTTGCTAGGACACAGCACGCGAGAAACCACCCCGGTCCTGGTCCAAAACAGGACCGACCGCCCGGGCAGAAATTAAAAGAAAAACTAAAAGACCACGCCACCTACCCGCGCCAAGTCTTAGGGAAACACTACCACGCGAGCAACTCGGCGGACCTCATACTGGTCAGAGTCAAATTCCCGGCACGCATTTCGAGAGAAAAAAACACCCCAAGAAGGAGCGCAACTCGGCGTGCAGGCATAAAAAAAAATGAAGGCCGCTGCACAATGCCTGCAGGCGAGGAGAGACTATTGGGGGTCTTCGAGCCTAAAAAGCTCGGGGAGGAGGAAGACGCGACGGAAAGAATCAGGGAGACCCTGTCGTTCGAAGCCCTGGAGAAAACAAGGAGAAGGGGCTGGCCGGGGACCGTGAGTTAAAAAGGAGGGAGAAAGACCAAAGAAGGGGGATGCTGCGGGACTCGACGTTTAGCTCGAAACGGGGGAGAAGGGGTCGAGTGACCCAGCGGCTACAACATGAACGAACGCATAAAAAAGTCGGGAAGAGTCGAACAAAAACCGCGGACCAATGGAAATGGCAAAAAGGTGGACAACTATGTCTAAGTAACTGTTGAGGAAACGCGCTCCTAAAAGATCTGAATATCTGTCAGCGAGTGCCTGGAAAGTATCAGGACTTGTGTCTCTAGAGGAGCAGGATCTTCACTGCGATCTATTTCAATTCATGGGAGAGGGGTTGGGGATAAAAAAGGTCTACGCGGCTCTAGAGAGGGGGGGGGCGCGCGGGACCAAAGAACTAGAAATGGGCAATCCCCGATGAAAAACGGCTTGAAGGAACCACTTATAACTCCGTCCAATCCGAAAGTTGGGGGAGAGGGGGCGGAGCGGGACCAATGAACCCAACAAACGGAAACGGACCATAGAAGGGATCACCCCAACGGCAACACTCGACACCATAGACGTGGAAGTGCTATCGCCAAGGTCGCGTAAAAATAACGGGCCGGACAGATACCTCATAGGGGAAGGCGATCGTGAATGCACGGGCACGGTGTGACGCTGAGCCCGATCACGGGAAAGAACCGCCGGTTGGGTGAGAGGAAAGGATGACACGCCCGAAACCTCAGATGGGGAAGGGAGCGGACAATTACTCACAGTCCTATAACACAAGGAGCAGGCGGGCTCGACACTGGAGAGGGCCCGTTTCTAGGCAGCGAGACACACCGAAAGCAGCCACTCACAGAGGACAGATATTGACTCGAGCCGCGACTGACACAAAGCCCCTCAGAACGGGGGTCGGGAATCAGCCCCATCCGCGGGGGGAGAGGGAAAGGGGTGGGGTGGTGTGTCAGGGGAAACGGGCCATAACAAATGTCCACACCTAAAAAACAAGCTATGAGGGGGGAAATGCAGAAAAACACACAGCTATACCAAACAAAGACTAGAGGCGAGACACCAGAGAACAGGCCGGGGGGTTTCTACCAGAAAAAACACCTTAAGAGGCAAACACACAGAAGACACGTACGGGACGTAACCGGGACAAGAATGACCCAGACGAAAAGGGGAAACACGGACATCGGTGTCGAAGTGACCAGAGGGCGCGCAGGACGCCGGATTCCGTAAGGGGGGGAAGAGTCAGCTCAACAAGGCGCGCGCCGGGGGGGGACCATCAAGTCCCAAACGTACACTGTCCCAGGGAAAATAGAACGCGGCACACGCTTATGCACACGCACCAACCAAATAAGATCCCCAAGGCTCCGAAAAGCGTCAGAGGGTAAACGCAGGGGCTCTTTTTATCGGCCCAGAAACCGGAAAATGGGCAGCATCACCTTAAAGGGGAGGATCCAGAAAAAGGAAAACAAGCAGAACAAAATTGCACAGAACAAAAACCCGATTATGATCAGGATCAAGAAGAAGGCGCACACAGGACACGTCCCCCTCGAGATACGGGGCCCAAGGGGGACGGAACAACTCCACAAGGCAGCTCATAGAAAACAAACGATGGGGGGGGATAGACCGAGGTGACGGCCAAAAAGGCTTTAAAGGGAATATCAAAGGACATCGCAGCCGAAAATCCCAACTGATCCCGACAATAGAGTGCCTCCACCAGCCGACAACTGGAAAGAGGGTTGTAGAGGGCGAGGACTCGCCATATCCTTTTAGGGGGGAAAAATCCCCGAGGACCAAACCAAACAGTGAAAACGAAATTTCCGGATGAGCGGTGGGGAGGCAACGAGGCAATTAGGGAGCTGAACAACGAAAAAAGTACACAAAAATGGACCAGTAGTAGTGGTAAGAACCAGGAAACGAGTGAAAAGGGTAAACGAGGGCCCTTCAACACGAAGCAACGGAATAGAATGGGGACAATCTAGAGATAGTCGGGGGAAAACAAGGCAATCTACTATCAGTAGGGGCAAATGGAACGGAAAAATATAGAGGGGGTTTTCGACTCGCGAAAGGGTTTAGAAAACGAAAATCGGCGGCGCAACGGTATTAAAAAAAGTCGGCGGTTATCAACCCGTGAGCGAAGCTAACTATAGACAGAGAGAGAAAACAGCTAAACTCAAACAAAAATCCTCAAACTCCCCACGAGAGAGCATAGCAACAAGTTCAGCCGCTAACTCCTCAAGGAGGCACACCAGCGGCACGAAGACCAATGACACAATACTTACAGGGGGGGATTAGTTAGAGGCCTCTTGGCCCCAATCGGACGGGAAAAAAGAACAGTAGAGGAGAAAAGAGGAAATAAGACACGAATCCCTATTGAGGGAAGAAAAGGCACAGCGCCAGGGGGTCGAAGTGGACAACGCGGAAGGCTAGTTCCTCCTGGACGGAGGTAAAAAGAAGAAAAGGGACCCGCTCTCAAAAACTGGTCTCATTATCTCTGGGATCGGCCAAAAACGGTACAAAGGGGAACAAGCTCCCGACAGAATATTTCCGTCAACAGATCTACGGCCGCGGCATGGCATGGAACTCAAGGGACTGAACACACAAAAAAAAAAACCCCAAAAAAAACCACCCCACAAACAAAAAAAAAAAAAACGGGGGGGGGGGGTGGGGACCGGGGGCCAACCACCATTTTGGGAATGTGGGAGAGGGACCCGCAAAAGGGTTCACTTCCTCTCGGAAAAACCTCAGGAGAGCCGGGATCTGGAACACATAAAGGTGATGCGACGACCTCGGCAAGCAAAAAAGAGAATAAAGACTTTCAAAAAGACACCAAGGAGGGCATAGGGGGCGCTAACAAGCCCGAAAAAAAGACTCTACTCGGAAAAGCGTTGGAATACCTACCGAAATGCTCAGCTTTCCCTGCAGCAGCCAGGAAAAAGATACGGCAGGACGAGATAAACCCACAAAGTCCTCAAATGCTTGAAAGACCGGCCGATGAGGAAGAGGGAATCAAAATGGGAGGAGGGCGACTGCAGGGTGGTCAAGAACACCGGGGAAGGAAAAAAACGAAAGCACGGAAATGACTTAGTAGAAGGCACGTGCCGCGGAAATCAGGGAGACACCAAGCAGCGGGATGACGCTGAGGGAAGGGCAGAGCAAGGACAGCAAAGGAAACCGCAACTTATCGAATTACACTATCCCGCCAAGGCCTGAAAGGAGGAAAACGATCCGTTAGCAAGACGCACTCGAAAGCACAAGCTCGAAAAGGTCGCAGGCACAAAACGTGCAGGGGGGGGAACCGGGCTCACAAAGGGGGAGCTTCGAGGGATCCCGAACCGGACAAAGAGGGGGGGAAGGGAGGCAGAAGACAAACAGCCAGGTCCTCGCCCCATTGACGGAGAGCAGAAACCATGGGATGGACGTCACGCAAGTCCTGAGCGATCTCTCAAAAAGAGAAAAATGACCCACTCAATTACCGGCATGACCACTGCCTACGGGGGGGGAGGACAGGAAAGGCGGTGGAAGGCAGACCGCACTCCTGAGCGGACGGAACGTCTTGCAAGAAGGCAAAAAGGAGAAATTTCCGGCTGGAGGGACTCTCACTTTATACCAAGAAAGAGAAGAAAAAAGGTGTCGAGAACCGCAGGAGGGGGATCTTACAAGGAGGGGGATACAGATCCTCAGGAGATAATGTCGGTGGAACACTCGGGAGGTTTGCGGCGATGCGGAGGGAGGGGGTTTCAGAGGGGGGAAAAAAAAGAAGGGAGCACAGAGGGGGAGTGCTGAATCAAAAGGGAAAAAAAGAACAGGTCAAACGACCCGGCTCCAAACGGCTGGAAGAAAAAAATTTGGGCCAACCAGGGAAGCGCTTCAAGGAAAATGGCATGACCACTACCGCAAAGTGTCTAGAAAAAAGGGAGGTCTGGCTCCTCGACGCCGGGAAAGGAAGAGTGAAGGCCAAACAGCACCGGGGGGCGCAAACGGAGAAAAAAAGTTCGATCTGCAAGCCACATACCCAAAACACGAGGGAAAGCTGGGGCACGGGGGGTGTATGTATCAAAACCACTTCTACTAAAATCCTAGAGGTGAGGAACGGCCAAAACACCAGCAACGCCTTAAGACTTCGTAGGATAGGAAAAAAAGAAGTCAGATTTCGTAGCCAGCCGTAACACCACCCAAAGCGTAAGAGTAAAGGGAAAACAACCCCCCTAAAAAACAGACTGTGGAGGGGTTCAGAAAGGTGTAAAACAGAAGAAACAATACAAACGTCAGCAGTCTTAGGGGACCCTACATCATTCCCCAGAAACTCTGGGGGAACGACAAAGAGGAGCAAGGGGGAAGAGACGAGCCGAGGACTCCATGATATAAAAAAAAAGGGGAGGGGGGGAGGGGGGCCCCAACGCCCGGTCCCAAACGGCCGCAAAAAAGGGATCGAGTGGGCTGTCTCGGAAATTCAGCGGAGAGGGGACTCGTGGAAACAGCGATCAGGACTGGGGGGAACCTCGCGGGGCCCTGCAAAAAACAAAAAAAAACGAAATACCTTGTAACTCATTCCTCGGCGGAATAGACGAGGGAGGAACCATGATAGACGCACAAGTCAAATGGGTTGGAAAACGCACAAAACAGGGTCACTATTGAGTTCGGGGGGGGGGTCCGTACCGAAAGAGGGACAACTCCAAAACAGGATCTGGGTAAAAACTCTGAAGCCGCTCCTCTAACAAACGGGAAAAAAACGTATCATAACGCTTCGCCGCCGAAATGGAGACCCAGAGGGCAATCATCTCGAAAGGAAAAAAAAAAAAAGTATATCGTTGGGCGCTGCTCCTGCCGAAAGGACTAGACGAGGAAAAAACAGACAAGTTGCTTACCATAATCAACAACTGCGAGGGGGAAGGCATGTTGCAGAAGGCAGGTACCAATTAAGAGTGTACTGCCAAGACCAAGAAGAAGATCAGACAAGGGGGAACGGAAATCTCACCTGTTCCAGGGGGGGGGCGTAAAACTCCGCAAGAGACGGGCCCAATCGGGAAAACAGGGAGGTGGGACGCTTTAGCTTGGGGGGGTGCCGGGAAGGGAAAGCACAGGATGATGGGGCGTCTGCTAACCGTCCCAGAGAAGGCAGGGAAAGAAAGCTCAGCAGCGGTCACAGGGAGAGAGCTCAGGATCGTGTGAGAAGACGGTGAGAACGATGCCAAAGAGAAAGGTGCAAATCGAAAAAGCTCTAACAAAAAACAACTCATATTGCGGTAAAAGGGAGGGAAAACACCATCTGACTGAAAAAGCTGTTGGTCAAATGCGAGGGGGACAAGAGGGAGGACCATTGGGAAGGGCAATTCCGAGGCTAAGAAAAAAAGGCCACATTAGCTGGTAGTTTTATGTAAATTGGACGTTAATGAGCCACACATAAAAAGAAAAATGCAATCACGAGAACTAATTTTACCCAGAACGCATTGGAAGGATCTGGACTAGGGGAGGGTGAAAGTCGAAGATGTTCAAAGGATATACAGCAAAGGAAGCAACAAAACTTCTCCCGACATTAAGACGAACTCGTCAGAAGAGGAGAAAAATGCCTAAGGAGGGAAAGGGAGAAAGGGGGGGGGGTTCTCACCGCTTCTCAGGGAGACAGAACGGCGGACGGAGGGGAAGAGAGGGACGGGGTGACCTCAGTTGATTCAGAGAAGGGAAACGGCGGTGTAAACTGGCGGAGGGTGACGTATAAGGTCATATAGGCGAGGTACCCCGAAAAAAAACAAAAAAAAAACAGGGCAAAACTCCAGGAACCGAGCCAAAGTACATCCTGGAAAAAACAAAACACCACGGACAAGGCAACACCTCCAGGGGTTAGGCACTCAACCACATGGATAAAAGAAGAGGGAGGAAAGGTTGCTTCCCTCCACGATCAGGCAAAAAGAGTCTAT
>Ga0179593_1733123_pt1 | contig 14739 bp, 16 predicted proteins | sample CZODoug2_1_08_16_FD_185931 | JGI IMG/M metagenome (GOLD analysis project Ga0179593, IMG submission 185931) | Vadose zone soil fungal communities from Angelo Coast Range Reserve, California, USA - CZODoug2_1_08_16fungal (PacBio error correction) | ecosystem: Environmental > Terrestrial > Soil >...
TTTCTCATTCCTGGGGGGAGAGTGTCTCTAGTATGAGGGGCAAGAAAAAGAAAAAAAACAACAAGCGAAACGGACTTCTTACTCTCTTGACGAAAAAGAAAAGAGATTTGAGGAGAGAAAGGGAAACACGGCCATACAGCACTTATGAATGGATCAGGGAAGGGAGAAAGAGAGGCGAAAATAGCTCTGTGTCACGAAAAGGAGGGGATAATTGTTCAGGGGATGGCAGGAAGAAAAAAGGGGCCTGCTTTCCCCATATTGAAAAAAATGCGTGTAGGGAAAAACGAAAAAAAGGTATTCATCCGTTTTCGAGGGAGAAAGGAGGATCGAGCCAAAGGAGATAAGAGAAAAAAACTGGGTCCCGAAACTGTCTGTGGAAAGACATGTAAACGGATGGAGAAAAAAAAATACTTAATTATTCTTACTCCTCTCCTTCTCATCACAAAAAAAAAGGAGAAGAGCTGTTTTTCTGAGGGTGAGGGGGAAGAGGGGGTGACGGTCCTTTACCCTCATAAAAAGGGAGGTGTAACATAAAAAGGACCCTTCCACCCCCCACCAGCCCATGACGATAAAGAAAGGGGAATAGCGGTAGGCGAAGAGGGGAAAAGGGAGAAAACTTAAATCCCGTTATTCCCTACCGAAAAGGGAAAGACTGCCAGAATTGGGGGAGAGGAAAGGGGAACTTACATCCTCTCGGAATGGGCGAAAAAAAGAAGGGAGAATTTTATACCTCTCCTAATAACTTCTCGCTATCAGAGGGGAAAAAAAGGATAGCCCCCTCCCTAAAAAAGAGAAGGAAAAAAGAGCCCCACAATATCAGTCTTCCCCCTGTCGCAAAAAAAAAGGGGGGGAAAGGAGGAATCTCACTGAAGCAGGGGGTGGCTTCTCTTCCAATTGAAAAACTACCGGCGGGAAACCGAACAAAGAAAAAAGGGGGAAAGAGAGCGATAAACGTCACTCAGGTATTCGATCTCCCAGAACGTGGAAAAAGGGGAAAGGATGTACCCGAAGGCAGCTATCGAGAAAAAAAGAGGGAAAAAGGAAAGAAGAGAAACAACAACAACGGAGTATGATTAACCTAATATATCTCCAACGTGCTGTGCGAAAGAGGAAGAATCGGGAAAAACGGGTACACGCCTTTCCACATAAGGGAGGGGGGGGACCTGTCCGTTTTAGCACTGAGAGCCTATACCTTATTGACGTTTAGAGGGAAAAAAAAGGGGGATATCATCATCAGTCAAAGGGGGAAGGGGGGGAAGGGAAGTGTGACTCTCTCCACACTTTCTGCAACAATCGTTCACAAGAAAGGAGTATCATTCTCGTCGTCTGAATTTTTAACGTGAGAGGAGGGGGGGGGGAGAGTCAGACTTGTTTCTTCGCCCGATAGAGAGAAAAGGGTTTACTCTACCCCTTAAAAATCTTTCCTTCCGCTGATCGCAAAAGAGGGTCTTCTTCGCGTGTCAAAAAGGGGAAGAAACACCGATATTTCGCTGGTCCCTCGCCATGATTCCTAGGACTGTAAGAGGGAGAAGGGGGAGAGGGAGCAATCACCAATTCTGAAGCGCAGAAGGGAAGTCGTGACTCCTGTATGTCCGAAGAGATCACTCAGGAAAGAAATGGCTCAACTTTTTCGTCTCGGGAAAAGGGGGGGAAGGCGGTTTGTCAGAAAGGAAGTAGTGATCGGGTTTTCACATCTGCAAGGGAGAAGGAGGGGGAGAAAAGCCCGTCCCAATAGAAAAAAAAAGGGAAAAAACCTCTAATCCTATGGTCCATAAAGGGGGGAGTTCGACTGGATCTTCTCCAAAAGGAAGATCGCTTTACTTTTTTTCGCACTCTTTTTCACGTATCGTTTGAAAAGGACAGAAAGGTTGGGAGACTGAGTGAAAAGGAGGGGGGCGGCCTTGTTCCTTTTCGTCCCCCCGCTGCAAAAGAGATGACACCTGGCGAAAGAAAAAAGCGATGGACTCTCGGTGAGGGGGGTGACTGCAAGCAATGTTGCATACCTGGGGCTTTGGAAGCAAGGGAGGGGAGGAGAAAAGTGCCTGGGGACTGAGTAATGCAAGAAATGAAAAGAAGGTCTGCTGCTCTGGGAAAAAAGAGCTAATCCGGAAAAAAAGGAAACGCCATTCATCTCCAATTTGTCAAGCCAGAAGGCGGAACTACAATCCTCTTCTTTATGTGCCGTGCAATAGCGGGAAAGATGAGAGCGGCCCAACTAATCGACAGGGGGGGTCGTCACTAGTTCAGCATCAAGGTAGAGAAAACGAGGCTTTTTTACACCGCGGGCACACGCATATCATCTATTAGAAAAGGAGGGAGGAGAGACGATCACGAAGGGAAGGAACAACCCTGGTTTGATATTCCGTAGGGAGAGGAGGGAAAGGAGCCGCAGCAATAGAAGAAACCTATTTTGCTGAAACGGAGTAGGCTTCTCTGACTTGCTGGCAGAAAAGCGAAGTGTTGTCACGAAAGGGAGAAGGGGGGAAAGGGGGGGGGTGGCCGGCTGAGGGGGAAAAGAAATGGCGTCTACCCAGTAATGGCAGAGAGGGTCTTCTCCAGATAAAGAGGAGAAAAGAAAAGAAGGTCAGCTATTCGTGTCGGGCATGACGTGTAACACAAAGCAAGAAAAAAAAGAGGAGAAAGCAGCATCAGGAAGCGGCTTCTTCGCCCCGCCAGAAAAAGGTCTACGCTCAGAAGAGTATCCCTAATCATTTTCTCGCAAGGAAAGGGAGGAAAAAAGCAAAGGCTAAGGGGAGGGAGGCGGAAGCTTTGGCCATCCGAAGAAGGGGGAGAAAACTCCCTAATAGAAGAGCAGATTCTATACTTGCCGAAAAGAAAGTGGCAAAAATACTCGGGATGGTTAGGGACCAAGGGAAACTCAGCTTCGATCTGTCACTCACTGTATGGAGAGGAGCGAAAACACGAGCCGTTCAGCCAGGAGAAAAATACCCCCAAACAAACCCCCTCCCCCTTAAATAGGGGGGAGGAAGAGAAGAAGAAACTCTTGACGGGTAAGTTTCATGGTTTGGGTTTGAAAAGAAAAAGAGTGTAAACATTCAATCTCCTATTTGCTCTCGTGGGGAGAAAGAAGGGGGAAAGCAGCGGAATTTAATATTCCCACAAGGGTAGGAGAAGAGGGAAATCGGTGCTCCTCTCACGCGAGGGAAAACATCACCGAGAGGAAGTACGCCTATAATTCCATCTTTCCCAGGGAGGAGGAAAAGGAGTACGCATGTACGCTGTTAACTGAGAGCCGAGTATATTTTCATCAAACTGGAGGGGAGGGGGAAAAAGAGGAAGGAAGAAATTTTTATCCTGCCTCAATAGTTCGGGGGGAAAGGGTACGGCTGCGCCCGGAAAAGGAAAGGCAGGGAATTGCTGAGCTTGTGGACCGGGTTTGTTCGCAAAGGGGGACAGGGGGGGCAGGTTTCCGCATTACGAAAGAGGGGGGCGCAGCTCTCCCCCAGCGACACCCTCTTAAAAAGAGGGCCGATATGATCCAGTTGGCATTCTTTTCGAAGATCCTAACTACACCGGGCAGAAGAAAATCCCTTTCTCGTAAGGGAGGGGTTGGAAGCCTTCCACTTCATCATCTACTAAGGAAGAAATGAAGCCGGGGGTAACGAAGGGGAGGAGCGAAAACTACGCGGTCAATCTTAATATTCCATTAGAAGGGGGGAATCGTTACCATCTTAATTCCTTTGGAGGAAGGGGGGAGATGACGTGTATCATTTCTCTCCTACTATTTGAATAAGGTTGAAATTTCCTTCAAAACGTACGTGAAGAAGGGAAAAAGGAGGGAGTTTAGCAATCTTTTTTAATTGAAGCCTGCTGAACATTAATTCAAATATAGAGGGGAAAGTAAAATGACCGCCTGAACAGCGCCTGCCGACAGAAAACTGCTGGTCGATGTGAGGCCGCGCATCGCGGGCAGCATCAGGGGAAAACGAGTAATAGCATCCAATCGCCACAGGAAAAGGCATTATCGGCTCTTTCGCCGGGTCTCGTATAGTCCTCGATGGGAGGAGAGGTGGCGCTGTCCAAGAAAGAGCACGAGTACGTACAACTGTGAAGGGGACCCGCTACTCTTCTCGTTCTTGCAGGAAAAATCTCAATACCTCTTCTCTTCTAACTCTGTAGAGAAAAGACTACTGTCCAACTCTCCTCTCCTGGAGGAGGGGAGGGGGGTGGTGGGAACGCCAGCCCTTCATCGCTCATCCCCAGAAATAGAGTGAAATGCCCTCGATCATTTCTGTCATCAAAAAAAAAGTCAAAAAAGGGGAAATTACCGAACTTTATTAGACGGAGAAGAAAAACGTAATCCTCCTCTCTACACGGGTCCCACTAGAGAATACTCCAAACCTAGAAAAGAAAAAGACCGGTAGCTCCCAATCTCTCTCAACAAAACAAAGGGAAGACCGGCGGCGTTTTTCCTTGCCTGGGGGGGGCTTCTTCTCAGAAAGGAAAAGGAGTGTTTGCCGTTTTCTCTTTTCTTACTTCTGTGAGGGGGGGGAGGGGGAAAAAAAGAGGGGAGACGTAAAGGTCTCTGGACAAAAAAAAAAGGGGAAACGGGTTCTCTTCAGTTGTCCAGGTCTAAGAGGGGAGGGGGAGGAAAAGCGAGGCATTGCTTGCGTTCCCCCAACGAAAAAAAGCGATTATCGTTGTCCTTATGTATAAAGAGAGGAGGAGAATTTCTTCAAAGTGAGATGATAGGGGGAATGGCCTGCACGCACTATATAGGAAAAGGAGAAGGAACATTGTACTTACTCTTCTAAAGGAAGGGAAAGGGGGGGAGGAAATTACAACTTCTCTACCTTACAACGGAAGAGAACGCGGCGAATCTCCTATAAGGAAAGTGGGCGATTTTTATCTAGTATCGTTGAACAATTCTCCGACGAAGGAAAAAGGGTGCTCTGACTCCATCAGCTTCTCGATGAAAGGGGGAAGAAAAAGGTTCGGGCGAATGTTAATCGTTTGGTGGTGACTATCTTGTAAGAAGGCTGTCGACTGTCAGGAGAAGGAAGGAGGGGGGGTAAACGTAATTTGCGCCGTATTCCAACGGGGGGAAAGAGGGATGTAATTTCACTCGTCGGCGGAAGAATTACCCTCTACCTTCCTAAGAGGGGAAGAAGGAAAGGGATTCCGTCCGGAGGGAGAAGGAGAGTGACCGAGTAGTTGCTCTCTTGCTTTCAAAAACATAGAAAAAGTATAGGCGAATAGTCGCTGATTATTTTTACTTGCAGGAAAGATATAATCACTTATTTGAAAGTAGATATTTATATACCTATCCTCGCCTGCCAAAAAAAAGAGTCGTGATGTTATCGGCAAGTATTTTTTATCGTTCAAGAAAAGTAGGACAAGGTAATTCACTACTGCCTTAGGAGGGAAGAGAACGTTTGAGCGGGACCGAATCAGCAATTCCTGATTTTTTCCGAGGGGGGAAACCTGTATTAAAGAGAGGGACGGATAAAAATTTTCTCGGGGGGGGAGAAAAACGCGCGGTTTTGGATTCCACAGGGAGGGCCCATTGACCTTCTTGCGGAACCAGCGTACAGAGGAAAAAGCCGTGTCCTAAGCATTGGTACCAGATGATTCCGAAAGGGGGGTCCGGGTCACCTCTTCGGGAGGGGGGGGGGGGGGAAAAAGGGGAAGAACAGCGCGTTATAATTCGCAAGAAAGTAGTGCCTCAATTTTTGGCCAACTTAAGAGAGGGGAGGGGGAAATTTTCACAAGCGAGCATCTTAGCGCAGAGAACCTCTATCCCCCTAACCCCCCTTAGCCCCGGAAAAGAAGAGGGGCGCCTGGAAGCCCCGCCCTCTTTACGTGTGAGGGTTTTGGGGGTGGGGAAAAACTGAACGGCTCGGTGTGAGGTTCTTGCCAGAAGAAGAGGGGAAACCGCAGGATTGGACATTGGCTGCTGTTCCAGGAAGAGGAAAAAAAAGCGGGGAGGCCGTCTAGCATCTGCGGAGGAGAGAGGGGGGGGAAGGAGCAGATCACTTCGGAGCTCCAATCTTCTCACGAAAAAGAAGTGAGTTTGAACTCAGAAGAAAGTAAGGGATTTACTGTGTTATTCCTAATCCGAAAGGGGGAGCGTAGGGCGCTAAGAAGCCGAAAAAAAGGGAGTTTCCCGATATTCTTGAAGAGGGACAGCGCGGCGATGCTTTGGGGGGAAAGGAGGGGGGAAGGACCTTCCTTGTTCTTGAGCAGACTGGAAAAAATGGGCGACGGATTCAGAATAGAAGAGAAAAAAGAATCGTTTCCTGAAGCCATTCCGTGGGGGACAAGCCCCGCCAAAAAAAAAAAAAAACAATCATGTGAAAGGGGAGGGAAACACTTCGCCTGGCTTGATACTGGCCAGCAAGGAAAAGGGCGAAGTTCGAAACGTGTCCAGTCGGTAGTCGTCGATGTGCTCGGCGAAAAAGGGGAAAAAAAAGCATATCAAACGGGTGGAAAAAAAAGATAGTCCCTTCGTCAGTGCCGGGGTCGATCTCCTTCAAAAACGGAGAGAGATTCTCTTCTGGCACGCAAGAGGAAAAAAGTTCTTGTTGATGAACTCCGTTACGTACAAAGGAAATCACGCGTTTCGATATTGACGAGAGGGGGAAACAGGTATCACATATGCAACAGAAACAAGAAAAGAATATGGGGGAAAGGGGGCTCTGGCTTCCACCGGAGGGAAGGGGAGTGAATTCTGTCCTCCAGGGCGCTGTCACCCTACATATTCAAAAAAAGAGATTTCTTTCATGACTATTTAGAGAAAAAACCCCAGGCACATCAGACCTTGAACTAGGATGAATGAAAGGGGAACCAGGAGCAAAATGCTTGCAGTCCCTGCCGGAGTAGAAGCGCACCTGGTCTCATATAAAAAAAGGGGTGTCGATTTCATCAGGAGCGCGGGAGAAAAAGAACCCACGCGATCATCAGAGAAAAAAGAAGGGAAATAACAAAAAAAAAAAAAACAACCTTTTCCCTCGAGGAAAAAAGATGTCACCGCCGAAAAGGAGTACTTTTAACCTTTTCGAAAAAAAGGAGGGGAAAGTAGTCTCTGATAATAGCCGGAAGATGGCCATCTTAGGGGTACCTTCTATTCTAGGAGGTCATCCTGCCTTCCTTCGGGGAACTTTATCCGCTCCTCTCCGCCAGTAATAAGAAAAAGAAAAGAGAAAGAAAAAGGAAAGGGAAAATGCCACAACCCTACCAGTCCGAGGACGAGGAAAAAAAAAAAAGGTGAGCCAGTCGCTTAAGCTTCCCTGCGTGAGGAAGAAAGAGGGAAGAGTCACGAAATCCTGTAGAGGTGCCAGCTCTTCAGAAATTCGGGTGGGGAGAAGGGGGGAAGTTTTCCAGCAGCTTAAATCCTAGATACCTGAAAAGCGCAATATCGGTGGGGAAGAAAAAGGTAGATTTTGAAAACGCGAGAAAGAATCATCGGCAGATCCCACGAGGGGAGGGGAGAAGACAAACGTTTACTGTCGATTTTATAAAGAAGATCACACTTTCTTTAAGAAGAAGATCACCCCTTCGACTCCTCAGCTTATCTGAAAAGAATCGATGCTCACTGGGGGAACGGTCCAATTTTCCCTTAAACGAAAGAGGAAGGTAGTGAAACGTTTTTCTACTTGTCCAAAAAAGAGGGGAGACTCCATGAAAGGGGGAAAGAGAAATAGTGAGATGTGGCACGCTGTACCACGTGCAGAAAAAAGGGCGTCGAAGCGTTGACGTATTTGAAGATGCCGAGCAACATCAAGGGGGAGAAAGAAAAGAAAAGGCCAAGTGCTGTGTTCTCGGCATCTTCAAGTAGTCAAAAGGTCGGTTGCCCGCCGTCTTCGATAAGAGGAAAGAGGGGGAAATCTCAATAGTTTGTTGGCCGGTGGGCCGGAGGATCGCTCTACCTGATAAAGGGGAGAAAGCCGTAGCTGTAACCATAACCCGTTTCAACGAAGAGGGGGGCGCGTTTCTTCCCGCAGGTAGGGGAAAAGAAAAAGGAGCGCCACAATTTCTGCCAAAAAAAAGGTCACAACAGAAAGAAGAAAAATAGCTGCGTCTCTAATGGTGCAGGGGGGGGGGGGGGGGTCTTCAAAAAATTGGTTAGTCTCCTATTCAAGGGAAAAAAGTCAGCGCTATCGCTCGCGAGAGCAGCGACGTTCTTCTTCTCTTTCAACTCAAGAAAGGTTGCGCTGGGCGTCTCCATGATTCTCGGAGGGGGGGGAAGAAAAGGAAAGCCGTACTTTTTTTCGCTGTCCATACGAAAGAAAAAAGCACATCAGCCATCTACCACCTTGATGAAGGTCCAGTTTGCCCCTCAATATGCGGCGGCAAAAAAGAAAAAGGTTCGTCTCGGTGCTCGTCATGGGAAGGAGGAGGGGGGCCTAGGGACCTTCGTGAATAGGGGAAAAAAGGACTTCCTCAGGGGGGGAGACAGGCCGGCGTCCCAATAAGAACGCGGAGAAACGCCTTCGCGCGAACGAAATGGGCGCATCACCCTTCTCGCTGGGGTGGGGAGAAAGGGAAAAAGGGGGGAAAAGGATGCAAGAGGGAGGCACCTGTTTCAAAGTATCGTTGGAAAAAAAGGAGGGGAGAGGCGTTGACCCAGCCGTTTGTATACAGGAAAACATTTCGTTTGCGGGAGGGGGAAAAAAGTCTCGCTGTGTTCTTGGCGGAGGGAAGGAAGGGGGGGACATGACATCGCCCTGTAGGGGGGGCGCGACTCGCCTGGGCGAAGGAGGCATGACTTTCAAGCATTTTGCCTCATGGGGGGGGATTTTGGAAAAGGAAAAGAGGGGAAAGTTCTGATTTAGGGGGGAAAGAAATTCCTTCAGAACTTATCCCTCTGTGGGGGGGGAGAGAATGTTGCCTGGTCGTAGGAAAAAGACCTTTTATGGCGGCGATTCAAAGAGAAAGGAAAAAGGGCATCGCGATCAATCTGTAATCATACCAAAAAAAAGGGGAACTTTCCTATGGAGGGGGGGAAGATGATCTCGGCACAAGAAGAGGGGGAGGGGGTCGTCACGAGTTCATCAGTTTCCGTTCGAGAGGGAAGCGCGGCTTTTTACAACAACGCCGGGGAAAGGAGACCACAGTTTTTGCAAGGCGCGAATCCCCGCGCACTGGGAAGGGGGGGAATTCCCTTGGCCTTTACCAACCCCCTTGTGGGGGGGGAAGAGAAAAAGAAAGAGGCGGATCCCTTCCCTATTCTCCTGAATCAAGGAAAGACCCTACTTACCCTTTTGCTGAACGTCGAGGAAAAGGGACTGGCTTGCTTGCATAAGAGGAAAAAGGGGGGGTAACGCCATGTCCTTTACTGATGTGGCGGGGAGGGAGGGAGGGAGGAAGGGAGTCAGGAACGATGCATCTACCAGTATGGTCAAGGACGTCTCCCATCGATACACGCCTGGCGGAAGGGGGGGGAGGAAAAAAAGAAGGGCACTTCTTGTCGGAAAAAAGCCAAAGCACCGCCGCGCTGGACGCTATTCTTTCAAGGAAAAGATCTACGTGGAAATCGGCGATCCGCAAGGAAAATCGATCTACGCGCATGATGAGGGAAGGAGAAAGCACGAACCCTAAGATGGTCTCAAAAGGGGGGGAAGGAGAAACGGCGACGCTTACTTTTACTTTGATTTTTCGGGGGAAAAAAAGCTTGGCGCAGGGGGAGTGGCTACCACCCTCATATTCATCTAATGCGCGGGAAAGGGGGAGCGGGCATCCCCGACGTGTCTGGGAAAGAAGAAAAGAGGCGGTAACGCAGCCCATGTCCAAGGAAAAGCCGCAATATTGATATTTTAGGGAAAGAAAGGGGAAAAGGGGTCGGTTTTTAACAATCCCCCACACAAAAGAAGGGGAGGCTTCCAGAGCCTCTTTTCCCTACCTTTGAAAGGGGGGAGAAGGGGCTATCCACTATCGTGGTAAAAAGGGGGGAGAAGAAAAACGGTTGGCAGCGCGTAATTTCGGAACAAGAGGGGGTTGCCATTTCTTGGAGAGGAAAAAAAAAAGCGCTGTCCCGAAGGATGCATGCCAGAAAAAGAAAAAAAAATTCTTGCCTCAACGAAAGGGAAAAAAAATGTCCTCGACACTAGGAGAAAATCCGCCTTTACCGCTGTTCAGAAGGGGAAAGGGGCAAATGAATATCCTCGTAGATTTTCATCAAAGTTGGGAAAAGTTTCAGCACCGAGAAATTTGAGCCGGGGAGGAAAAAGGCCAGACGTGTATCTGGAAGAAAAGTCAGCGACAACATCATGTACTTGGCTGAGAGGGGACACGCTAAAACGTTGACTCGGAGGAAAAGGGGAAGTCGTGCCTTTTACCTGGCCTGATCGGAAATCATTGCCCGAGGGGAAAGAAAAAAGGATCAGCTTAACTGGAGGGAATCCCTGAAGAAAGATCTTTATAAGGAATCATGAGAAAACATAAGAAAAGAAGACGGGCAAATCCAGTGCTTCTTTAGCATGAGGGGGAGAGAAATCCACCTCATCATCGACTTACTGTAAAAGGAAGGAAAGTTGTCAGTTAAAACCCGGAAAGCGCGCAACTACGCTGTCAAGCTGAAATCCATGGGAAAAAAAGGGCGTGACCAGCCTTAATTCATGGTGCTGAAGGGACTTGTCATTATCTACGACTATTTCAATACGAAAAGCAGACAGGAAGGGCGTCCGCAAAAATGACGTGTACATCGGGGAGGAGGGGAAGTAAGAAAGCAAAGGGGTCAAGAGATCTTCACCACCAACCACGAGGAAAGAAAAAAAAAAGTCCTACCATTCAAATATTTATCATAGGCCTCTGAAGTCCTTCTCTCGGAAAAAAGGAGGGAAAGAGGGGGGTCAACGAGATAGCACCAAAATCGAACAGAAAGAAAAAGAGGATCACGCGCTTCTCCGGGGCGCCGGATAGGAAGGAAGCCGTTGTAAATTTGCGTCTGGATGAAGGAAAGAAAAAGGAAGACACTGTTCCGTCCGCGCTCCGCTAAAGTGCGATCTCTGGCTTAAAAGAGATCCCGTGCATATCATCAAATAGCAGGGAAGAAAAAAGGTCGCGCGTCGGCAGCTATCGGGATAACAAAAAAGAGCGTCTGGCTTCTTGAGAGGGGGGCAGCACTGAAAAAAAAGGAGCTGTAGTGCCTATTTAAGAAAACTGGTACCACTGCCCGCGAGAAAAGGGGGAGCGGCAAATCGCCAGTATTGTTGTATGGGGAAAAAAAGAGAAGGGGAATGATAACGCTCCACAAGCAAAGAAGACGCACTTCTTCCCTTCCAATCGCGTAGAGAAAAAAGAAAAGACCGTCCATGACACGGGGGAGGGGAAGAAAAAAGGAAAAAAAAAAACGGAGGAGTAGGACAAGAGATAGATTGAGGCTCAAGGGGGGGGGGGGGGCATGGCCGTTATTTGTTTGGGAGGGGAAAGGGGAAGACCGCGATTGGCTGTCTAATTTGTAAGAAAAAAGGGTATTACTGCTGTTCGGGGGAAAAGGGAAAGAAGATTCTCGGAATCGCCTACCCAATCCTTGCTATTCCTCTCCAGAAAAAAGGGAATGGTCTACAGCCTTGGCTTCGGGCTGAAAAAAGGAGAAAAAAAAAACGATCACGAAGCGCGAAAAGGGGAGCCGATCATCTTCTACGCTCTAATGGATAAAAAAAAGTCTGCACGATTCTCCTTCACTCAGTCTAGAAAGGAAAGAGGAACAGTTTCACGTACTCGGAAGGGGGGAAAAAAAAAGAGCACATTACAACGTCGTACCTGTACAAAGAAAGGGGAGCCCCTTCGTAAAAGAAGGGATGGGGATCCTGTGGCTATTTATTCTGGAGGAAGCGCGACTCGAAAAACTCGCTCATGAAAAATCAGAAAAGAGAATGCTCAATATTTGCATTTCCGGTCGGGGAAAAAGGAAGGGGTCTTTTTTTTTGACGAGAGAGGGGAAAAGGAGGTCGACGGCAGGATCACTTACACTAGGTTGCGGAAAAGAAGTTGCTCCTTAAATCACGTACCGTTTTGAAGGGGGAAGAAGGGGGGAGAAGTCTTCGATCATGACCACTCAGTACAGGAGGGGGAGAAACACCATGACTCAGGCTGGTCCCTATGAAAGAAAGGGGGGAAGAGAAGGGATTGACCGCTAGTGCGCGCTTTCTTGTCAAATCCCAGATCGGTACTGCGGGGGGGAGGGAAAGGTAGTCGCTGATGAGGTTTAAGTCGCAGAAAGAGGGAACTTGGATTTGCCGGCTTGAGAGGAAGGGAGATAACTATCTCGCCGATCATATTCGGCCAGCATTCGTTATAAAAAAGGGGAAAGGGGTCTTTTTTATCGGGAAAAGAAGGAAAAAATGCCTAGTCCGTGTGAGCGTTTCGCGCATTATCCATTAAGAAAAAGGAGGGGAGAAGTACCCTGGATAGTACATCGTCCCCTGGCCGCGTAAAGAAAAGAGGAAAGGGGGGGAGGAGGAACGCAGGATGTCAGACCGACTGAAGATATCGTCTCTTTCATTCCCTGGAAAGAAAAAGAAGGGAGCCGTCTGCCTCCGGCGTGTCGAAGGTGGAGATCTAAGTCTGCACGTAAGGGGGAGGGAGGGCATGGCAATCCTTTCGGAACAGCCATTGGAGGAAAAAAGAAAAAAATGGCAACGCAATTAGTGCACTCAAATGGGGGGGGGGGGGAAAGAGGAAAAAAGGGGAAATGAAATTTTCACAAAGCGAGCATCTTAGCTTGACTCTGGGGAAATCTATCCCCCTAACCCCTGCCCATGAAAAGGGGGGAAGGAAAAGTGAACGGGGGAGGTTTTTGGGGGTGGGGGATTGAAAAACCGAAAAAAAAGGGAAGTGGCCCGCGATCCTACTCATACGTGCTGTACAGAGAGGGAGGGGAACAGCCGTGCCAGTATCAACCATCCGAGTATTTGCCAGCCCGTAAGAGAGAGATGCGCGTACAGCTTCGATTATGAATTTGAGGCGGGGGAAAAGAAACAAGGAAGAAAAAGATGCGCCGCGTCCGAAATCAAGTAAGCGGTAAGTTGTGGGGGAAAAGGGGAAAAACATCTTAGGGATGTACTGGTGAGGGAAAAAGGGCGCGTAGATCAGGGCGAGGAAAAAAATCACGTAGATTGAAGGGAAAGGGGGAAGGCAAGCGCGGCGATTCTTTTTGTGGGGGAGAAGGCCCGCCACGACTTTCCCTTATGGGGGAGGAGGGAAAAAAAGGACAGTCCGCCCGCGTGTTTCGCTGGGCGAGGGAGAAGAGAAAAATACTGGTAAGCTGCCATCGTTAAAAGGGAAAGGGAAAAATTTAATCCAAGCCCCTCCACATCATGTACCAGAACACTGGTAGAAAAAGAGGGTCTTCGTCTTTCCATCAGTGAAAAGGAGGAGAAAAGGGAGAAACGGGTCAAGTCGGTTGTGATTTAGAGGAACATCGGGCGGGACCGAATAGCCCTACATTCATAGAAAAAAAAAAAGGGTGGTCCAGGCTCCCGTACAGCCCGAGAAGGGGGGGATCTGAGCGCCTGCAACACTCTGGGGAGAGGGAGAAAAAAAGGGTGTAAAAGCCGCGCCGTTCGGGGTTGAAAAAGGGAAGGCGAACTCTTTACTACCCCATAACCAGCACTTCCGCTGGAAGGGGCCGAGAGGGGCAAACAGTTTTTATAAAAAGAAGGAGGAGGAAGGGAAGTCTGTTCTCGCTTGTCGAAAAAAGAGGAATGGCTGAATTCCGCAAGGAAAGGGGGGAGAGGTCACTACTACATATAACCAAGAGGGAGGGAAAGAATTTGACTTGGCATTACTCGTCCAAGAAGAGGGAATTCCCTGCTTCCCCAGATTCCGTGAGAAGGCAGGGAGGAAAAAGGGGGAGTAATTGCCCCGCGATTTGGAACACGCAGATTCAAGTTGGAAAGAGAAAGGCGCTCTGCTGCCTCGGAAGAAAAAAAAATCAGCGGTATTACAAGCAAGGAAGGGACGAGTCCTCCAAACGTCTGGTAACGAAGGGGGGGAAAACGTACTTAAACCTGTGCGCCACCCTTGAAGGAAAGAGGAAAAGAAGATCCGTCAAAAAAAAAAGATTGCCCGCGATCTCTGTGGGGAGGAGGTTGTGTCATCCGCCTTCTTATTGTGACGGGGGGGAGAAGACTCCACAGGAATATTCCGTGCAGTTGTTGCAATCACGAAGGTCCATGCGTCCCATGCCACAAAAAAAGGAAAAAGTCACCGAGACTAAAATTTTAGTAGGAGCGGAAAGAAGAGGGAGGGCAAAAGGAAATACATTTCTTCAAGAAGAAGAGGAGGTGCCAGCGTCAGAATTCGTTGATACATCGAAAAGGGGAAAGGGGGGGACAGCAGTTAAAGCGATAATCTTTCGGGCCCAGCGCATCTCGGGAGAAGAAGGGAGGGGAACGCTAATAAGAACGTGCGAAGAAGGGCACCCTCTATAGTCGAGGAAAAAAAGGTTTAAGTAGATGGGAGCCTATCGTCGATCAACAAGGAAAAAAAAAGGAAAAAGGAAAAAAAGAAGCTATCGTCCCATCAAATTCGGTGAAAATCTCAACTTTGTCAGCCTTGGGAAGGAAGGAAAAAAGAAAACCTGCTGAAGAACGCTACAAACTTTTTCATGTCGAAAAGGAAAGAGAGGAGAAACGTCATCATTTTCTAAGAAAGAAGGGGGAAAAAAGGCCCCCCCCACCCCCCCCCGCAACCATTGAGGAAGGAAGAGATTATCTGAATACGGCTTCAACCTAGTCGTCGAAGAAAAGGGGAAGGGGGAGAAAAAAGAGGAGA
>Ga0179593_1819430_pt1 | contig 14739 bp, 20 predicted proteins | sample CZODoug2_1_08_16_FD_185931 | JGI IMG/M metagenome (GOLD analysis project Ga0179593, IMG submission 185931) | Vadose zone soil fungal communities from Angelo Coast Range Reserve, California, USA - CZODoug2_1_08_16fungal (PacBio error correction) | ecosystem: Environmental > Terrestrial > Soil >...
GTCCTGCTTCCTCGAAAAAGAAGAAGGAGACGGGCCCGAGCAAGGTCCTGGGGGAATCGATTAAAGGGGAAGGAAAAGAAAAAAAGGCGACGACCGAGCGAGCAACCTCCAAAAGGGGGGGGGACACCGGCTCAACCTAAAAGACTACGACAAGACCGAGGGAAAGAAAAACAAGGCAAAACTACTTGCGGTCGGGCCCGACCCCACAAAAAAAAGGGGGAAGGACGTACACGCTTGCCGAAAGACAAATTACAGGGAAGGGCACACGTATGTTTTTTACTTATCGGAGCCCGACCTTCCACCGCGGAAAAAACTCCGCTCTTGAGGAAAAGGAGGAGAGAGAAAGGGAGGTACAAACGACCGGGGGGGGAACTTATAATCGTCCAGTGACCCCTGTGGTCGGGGGGAAAGAAGAAAAAAGGAAAAAAAACCTAATCATTCGACGCCGGAAAGAAAGAGAACTGGTAGCCGTGTCAGATTCCGTCCGATGTCGAGGAGAAGGGAAAGAAATCGAACCAACCAGGCAGATCGGGCTTTCGGAACGAAAAGGAGAGAGGGAGCGTGGTTCCGCTTACGGGAAAAAAAAGTGCCTCTGCCATAAAGGGAAAAAAAGAGGAGAAACAAGATGTCCCCCCTCGTCACGAAAGGGGGAGGGGGAGAACCATTGGGAAAAAAAGCGCCTCAAAAAAAAAAAAAAAAAACCAGCTTACTATTCTCGAGGGGGAGAGGGACCCTCTCACCGAAAGGCCGCTTTTTTGAAAAGAAGGAGGAGAGAAAGCGAGCGTGTCCGTCCATCCCTGCAAAAAAAAAAAGGGGGGGGCACTTCCCGTTGCCCGTGGAAAAGAAGACACAAGCTCAATTCCAACGAGAAAGGGACCGGGTGTGCACATAGAGAAAGGCCCTTCTTTCTCTAGGGAAGAAGGAGGTACCTGGTCCGCCGACGGGAGAAAGGGGGGGGGAAGGGAAGTCAAAAAGTCGGCCGTGTTTCCCGACAGGTCCCACTACTTCGGGCCTAGAAAAAGAGGGAGGGGAAGGGCAATATTCCTTCCAAAAGGGGTCATCCACCGTAGAAGTGAAAAAATGAGCTGGAAAAATTGTGTTTTTTCATCGTGCAGGGGAAAAAGGCTCAACGAGAAAAAAGAGAAGCCGCTGAAGAGAAGAAAAAAAGTGAGGACAGAGCTTGCTCCGGGGTTGGCGTGCAGCGCTCAGAAAAAAGAAAAAAAAAACAGCCCTCGGTGCGGCAAACGCGGAAGAGGCCCGCCCGTGAACTTTGGCAAAAAAAGACAAACTCGAGATGGTCAACGGAGTGCCGCCGCGCGAACTAACAGTGAAAAACCGTGTCCGCCAAATGGCGGGGAAGAGGAGGGAATGGAAAAAACGCAGCATTGACCGACGGAAGAAAAGGGTTGCTGTCTGAAAAAAGAAAAGGCGGCAATCGGTGAGGAGGCAGGGGGAGGAGGAAAGCATCGACTGGGTCGAGCGGCCAGGCCAGCAGAAAAGACCCTGCCGTCTCGGGCGGCGAAAAAACAGGAGGTCAGGTGGCCCGGCCACCGTGGGGAAGGAGGGAACGAGGATGGAAGCAAGGTATGCCTGTACCGACGGAAAGGGAAAAAAGAAAAGGAAACCTTTCGGGCCCAATCACGGGAAAAGTCAAGCATACCCTACTTCGATCTTAGGGGGAAGGAGAAAAAAAAAAAGGAGGAGGATGAAAGAAAGATTCCCGCCAAGAAGCTCGAAAGTAGGTTCAAAAAAGGGGAGGTCAGCAAAGGGCCGTGATGGTTGCCCCGAATGTGTATGGAAAAAGGAGAAGGCGCACGAGGGAACGGCATCCCTTTCCCTTCCCGAAAGGGAAGGAAAGCCCCGTACCCCCCTTTCCCAAAAAAAAAAAGGAAATTCCCCTGGGGAAGAGAAAACTGGCCGCCGCCCCGGCAACTAAAAAGCCGCTGGATCCACCCCCGAGAGGAGGGGGGAAGGAGAGACCCATGAAATGGCTCCCCCCTCGACCAAAAGGAGAGGGCCAGAAAATTCTCCCTGAGGGAAAAAGGGAAGAAAAAGGGGGGGTTCACTACGGCAAAAGAAAAAAAAAAAGACCCGGCGGTCCAATTCCAAAGAAGGGAGAAGTAAACCAGGAACTCTAGCAAAAAGGGGAAGGGAAAAAAGCCACAGCCTTTCTTCAATTAGGGAAGAGCAACTCAGGGTCCAGACTGACGAAGGGAAAAGGGGGAGAAAAAAAATTTTCGCCAATTCACGAAAAAAAGAAAGGCGCGGGGGGAAAAAAAGGGCTTTTTGGCCCGGGAAAAAAAAGGTTTTCTGCACGAAAAAGGCGGCCGAGCGGAGCCACAGCCACCAGCAAAAGGACTGCAATCCCAGAGAGAGAAGGGTCCGGAGTTAAAAAAGAAGGCTGTCTTCGGATCGTTCTAAAAAGACGACTCCACTATGAAACCCAATGCGCAACAAGAAAAAAATCGGATCCCTCCTCCTTGACCGGGGGAGGGTTTTGGCAGCTCTTGGGCAAAAGAGAAGAGAAGACGCTAACCCTGACGCGCGGTGGCGGAGCAACAAACGCCTAACGCGTCCGACAGGTGGGAAAGGAAAACGACGTCTAAACCTGGTTCACCAAAAAAAAGGGACACTTAAGAACCAAAAGCAAGGGATTCTCCCCGCCAAAAGGGCCCCCTCTCGCCGGTTGAGCAAAAAAAGTGAGCTTTGTCATGGGGGACTACCACGAAAAAAACGAAGGTGCCTGTCTCGGACGCGGCGAGCGCGAAAAAGGAAAGTCTTCGTCGAAAAAAGGAGTGGGGGAAAGGAGTCTCCGGTGGGGGGCGGGTCGACCAAAAAGCTGGGCGTTTTATGTCGCGTCAGCAAGGAAAAGGGAATAAGCCATCGGACGAGGGAACAAGGCCCCAACACGCGATAGTGGTTTGGGGAGAAGAAAGAGAAAACCGGAAGCAGAACCACTCTCCAAAAGCGTTCCGAATGGGCCAAAAAAAGAGGAAAAAAGTCGGCCCTGTTTCGTAGGGGGGGAAAAAAACGCTTTCCATGCGCAGAGAAAAAAAAAAAAGACGACGAAAATCCCAAAAAAAAAGGGCTCATTCACGAAAAGAAGAAAAGGTTTGAAAACGAATTAAGAGGGGGAAAAATAGGCAATCTAGAGAAAAAAAACCTGTCAAGGGGAAAACCACCCACAACGATCTCGGAAGAGGGGGAAAAGGAACAGGTTTTTCCTAATCTAAGAGAAAAAGCGAGTCCTTGTTTTGTGAGTTGACAAAAGAGGCGGTGCAGGTGGAAAGGGGGGGGGGAAAGGGTTCTCTAAAGAAGTAAACTCGAAGGACGAAAAAAAAGTTATTGAAAAAGGTCCAGGCAAAAGACTTGAGCCCGGGAGGTCCAGAGCAGGGAGAGGGGGGGGGAGGTCCGGGGTGTCGTAAGTAAGGAGGAAGGAAGGGGGGGGAGGCTTCTCTCGAAGTTAAGAGTTGGGGAAGGAGATCCCCTGGACGAAAGTCTAGGGGCAAAAAGAGGGAGAGGGGACCTTTCCGAAAGGAGGGGGAGCCCCTTTGAAGAAGATAGAGAAAGCAGGAAGACGCCTTCTGACAAAAAAAGAAAAACTTATGATGAGGAAAAGAGAAAAGAAGTTTCTCTACTCCGGGGAAAGAATGCCTGGGATACACGAGTCCAGGGTAAGTGAAAAAAAAAGAGGAAGTCCGTTAGTCCATCCCCGAAAAAAGAGGGGAAGCCTCCACTCAAAAAACCCAGGTTGCACCGGGCACTAAAAAAAGGGGGGGTAAGACCTACTCAATAGAAAAAAAAAAGCTCCCGCTCGAGGACGGGCTCAGTTTTTCCGTACAAGCTGACTCCCTTTCAAATAAGAAAAACGAAAAAAAAAAGCCCGAGAGTTTTCTTTTCAGGCTCTCTCTAATAAAACAAGAAGAAAGAAGAGGGTCCAACGCAACCAACCAGCTCGAAGTCTTCATCATTCTTAGAGAGAGGATTGGTCCTATATCGTCCGGGGGGAGCATGAACGGTTTTTCCCTCTGGAAAGGGAAACCGGTTCCGAGGAGCGCCGCCGTAACTGTCACAGGCGTTACCGGGAAAAAGGCACAGCGTATTGGGGAAGTCGATGGGGAGCCTCGGGAGAGGGGGGAAAGAGTCCCTCGAGAAAAAAGAAGAATAGGAGGGGAAGAATCCGAGATTTCAAAGAAGCTTGCGCGTTTTTTTGAAAAGGGGAATTTCAGAGGGGTAGAAAGAGGACAGCGAACAAAACCAGAAAAAAGAGGCCTTAAGTCGAGGAAACGGCCCCCCATTCCTCCCCCAGGGGGAAAAGAGGGGAAAGGGAACGCGCACCCCTCCTCTCTCAGAACGCCCAGCTAGGAGAGAAGAAGGTTCTACCCTCGCAAAAACTCGCACCGGGATCCCCGCCGTGGGGGGAAAAGAAGAACTCTCTCTCAAGAGAGGGGACACCCTGCTCAAGAAAGGTGCCAAGAGGGGGGACAGTTTTCTTCCGTATCAAAACAGGCCCCACAGACCATTCGAGAAAAGGGGCGGCTCTCCCGCGTTCCACCCTCTAAAAAAAGATCAGGAGAAGTGCCCCGAACACGAGCGGTGAAAAAATACGGCTTGAGTGACCCCTTTGCGGAGTGACTTCGGGGGGGAAGGGGGGAAAGGCAGGACTCCTTTTGAGGGGGGGAAACGCTATACACCACCGCGGAGGGGGGGGGAAGAGGGTTCAGAATCACGGCGTTGCCGAAGAGCTCGTTCAACAAAAACCCGATCATCAAACAGGTGAAAGGAGGCGACGTGTACGATGAAGAAAGGGGGGGGGGAAAAAAATTGGTTGGAAGTGTTTGGGGGGGGGAGGGGGGGGGCCGAGTCGGGGGAAAACGTCAAGAAGACCGCGAAAAAGGGAGGAGCGTGTCCGAACTACGAGCTTGGAAAAACCCTGTTGGGTCATGAAAAAAAATCTCCGAAAAAGAGAAACGCAAAGAAAAAGGGCGGCAAAAGCCGTTCCGCGCCAAAAAGCCCGTGAAGGGAAAGAGCGTTTCCATCGCAGGAAAGGGGGAAGAAAGGGAAAAATGAAGGTCTCGCTACCCGACAAAAGGGGGGGGAAGAAGCGTGCGTTGTTCGGGGGGGGGAGGAGTTTCCCTTTGTCGGAGGACACGGCGGCCTGGGAACAGAAAGGGGGGGCGCCGGTTGGAGGGGGAAAAGGGGTGCAAAGGGGAGAGAACCTCATCAATCCATAGAAAAGAAGAAAAGTGGCCTATCCCGCCATCAAAGAAAAGTCTTCTCCAAGGGGGGCTCCACCAAGCTTCCTCTTTCGGAGGGGGAAAAGGAAAAAGGGTAGCCAACGCAAAAAGATCATTTTCTTCCACCTTTTTTTGGAAAAGGCGACCCTTCGGGAGGGGATGCAAGGCTTAACCGAAGGAAGATGGAATACCACTTATCCCCCCTTTCGGGGAAAAGGAAAAGAGAGTACCCTCTAGCGAAGAGGAGGCCTTCTGGCAGGAGTCAAATCCCTCGAAAAAAAAAAAAGAAAAAGAAAGAAATAAGAGAGATCCGCCAGAGCTCGAAGTAGGAGAAAAAGGGAAAAACTCTTCTATGTTCATCGAAAACGAAGGTGGCTTCCTTCAAATCCGCCGGGAGAAAGGGACATGACATCCCTTGAGAGAAGGAAGAAAGGGTCGCCTCCAAAGAAAAAACCCCTTGCCAAGGACCGCCGGAAAAAAAGCCGTTTTGCCCGCGAACAAAAAGTCCGCCCGAGCCCAGAAAGTGGATCCCCCCCCCAAACTGTGCAGGCCGTCGGAGGAAAAAAGAGGGGGGGGGAGCTAGAGCCACTGGCGCTCCCCTCCCGTATAGCCGGGATGGCCAGCTTTGAACAAGGAGGAGAAAAAGGAGCCCACCATCCCCTGAAAGGGGCCCCAAAGGACAGTCCCCGCAGGGGATCAGACTACGTGTTCCCATTAGAAAAAAAAACACCACGCTTCCTTACAAAGGAACGGGAAGGGAGGAAAAGGGAAAAGGAACACTCCTTCTTCCAGAAAAAGAAGAAAGGTAAGAACCTCCAACGTCAAAATTTTTGCGCAAAAAAGGAAAGGGGGAGGCGGTCCGCGGACGCGGAAAAGGTGCTTTGTCGGTTTTCTCGAGCGAAGCGGAAAAAAAAGCCCCACAAAAAAAAACTCCGTCAGGGAAACGCAGGTCACGTCCGCGGCGAGCACAAAAGGCGAGCCTCGTTACCCCTGCCCGCAGAAAGGGAAAAACTCCTCATCAAGAAAAACTCAAGGTACCGGGGATGAAAAAGGGGGTTTGGACTATTCTTGCAAAAACTCTATCAATCCAGGTTTTAAGAGGGGCCGTATCACACTCCCGAACTCAGTGAATCAGCCAAGAACTTTCGAAAAAAGGGTCAACCCGCAAAAAAAAAAAAAACGATTCACTCATGGGAGAGCCCGCGATGTTACCAGCTCCGGAAAAAGGTTTGAAAAAAATTGATCTTTTCAAAGGGGAAGACGACCACAGGCACCGCCGGGACGGGGGAAAAAAAGGGTTGCGGCAAGGGGGAGGGGGCGTCTTTTCTTCGAAAAAAAAATCCGTGGACGAAGGAGAGTGAGCCGGGGTCCAAAAAAAAAAAGACGCTTAGAGCCCTGTTCCGTTTTTCTGGGAAAAGGCCTGGTCGCGAGCCATAGGAAACGAGGACAAGGCCTGGGGTCGGAAACGCCGATGGTTTGGTGGAGGGGAGAAAAAAGCCGACCCGTCAGCGGACAAAAAAGAAAAAAGCGGAGTTTAGAGGGGGACACGAATCTGACAAGGGGAGGGGAAGAGAGGGACGTTAACACCAAAAAAGCGCTCAGGAAATAGAAACCGAGGTGGGGGGCCGGACCAAGAAGAAAAGGTCCACTAATCTGCAAGGACGCAATGAAAGAAAGGTCAGGACTCGGCAAATAGGGGAAAAAGAAGAAACCGGTCACTGGCCCCACCCGTAGCGAGAAGGAAACAGGGAAGGCCTGCTGGCATAATCTCCCGAAAAGGGGGGGGTGCTTTTTACAATCTGTTCAGGGGAAAGACGCGAGACAAGAAACTCGAGAAATAAGAATCTCGAAAATTTGAGGACCCGCGGCGGTGTACAAGAGGGGGGGAAAGACCTGCCGGAAAAGAAAAAAGCGGGTCCCTCGGGGTCGTAGTTACACAATGGATGTTGAGCAGGGGGGGGAAAAAAGGAAGCGGGGAGGCCTGCTCGGGGAGTCGCGTGCCGGTTTGGGGGAAATCACCTGAATCAAGAAATATGGCGAACGGAGGAAAGGACCCTGCTGCAAAAAAAAAGTCAATCCCCAGCCAATGAATTGGAGAGAATGGAAGAGAGGGAGAAACACCAAGAAAAGGAAGAGAGATTTCCTGCCTTCGAAGAACGACTTCCTTTCAGAAAAAGGAAAGACGGGCCGAGCAGGTCCTTGGGAAAGGAAAATCGATCCAAACTTGTCGTCAAAGGGGGGGAGAAGACAACCGCCCTACGCGACGAAGCAAAAAGACACGCTGAAATCTTTTGGGAAAAAAACAGGGGTGACTACGAACACGTAGAGGGACCCAAAAGAAGACCCTGCCAGAAAAAAAGAGGAGAGTGTCGGGCCTCAAGTCAAGGGAGGGTGCAGCTTGGGGCCGTTCAACTACCGGAAGAAAAGGAAAAATCGAGGGGGGTCTTTCAGAAACGCAAAACCTGCAAAGAGGGAAGGGAAACAACCAGCTCGAACAGGAGAAAAAGGCCGTTTCCCGGTACAAGGGCCGAGATCGGCCGTGGGGTGGGGGAACGTGACCGGGGGGAAGGGGAAGAGGAGTGACGAGGCGAACCTCAGTCAGGGAGGAAGGGGGCAGCTTTCGTGTGAACCGGTCGTCCGATGTCGATCGGGCCTCGGAGCGGTGGGGGGGAAAGAGAAAGAGAAACAGGACGAAGTTCATAGAGGTGCCTTTCGGAACGAGAAGGCCTATGATGGGTCACCGAAAAGAAGGGAAAGGAGCTGCCCGCCGACAAACAAAATCAAAAAAGCCTTGTCCCTCGTAAACCTCGCGAACAGGCCGAGGGGGGGGGGGGGGGGGAGAGCAGAACTGAAAACCATCTCTATCGTCTTCGGTAGAAAAAAAAAAAAGGAAAAAAAACCGAGAACTCGCCACGCGCGGGGTTCTCCTAAGCAAAAAAACCGGCTCGCGCCAACGAGAAAAAAAAAGGCGGTTTGGGCCCTTGGTCGGAGGAAAGAAACCCTCAAGTCGCTCAAAAACCCGTGGGCACCAGCTGAGGGAGAAAAAGGGAGAAGCCCGGCTCAATCGTGGCAAGGAAACCTGTGCCCTTTCGACCGGGAAAAGGATTCAACCTTCACAACAAAAGTCGGCTTGTGAGAAAAAAAAAAAAATCCCACCGACGTCGGGGAAAAGGGAGGAAAAGAGTCCCCTTTTTTTGAGGAAAAAGAGACCGCGTCCAACCCCTATCGGTTCCCCCCCCGGAGGGGGAGGGGAAAAGGAAAAGAATAGCGTGAGCATTTTTTGCTCAGGGAAGCCTGATCTCGAACGAGAGGGAGAAGCCGCTAAGTACTCGGGAGTTAACAGGAGAAAAAAGCGTTGCCGCCGTCTGTTGGGCGTGGCCAAAATCCTCCCTCCAAAAAAATCGTGCGTCAGCCGTCCCGCGCCGCGCCCGTCCTTGACTTGGAGGGAGGGGACTCTTTTAAGGGAGACTGAGTGCCTTCGACCAGGACCTACATTCCTTGGGGGGAAAAAAAAAAGGAGAAAGTGGGTAGAAAATTGCGTCGGAAGGGGTACCGGGAAAAGAGGCCGTCCTTAAAAAGAGGCGCTCTGGGGGGCCGGTTGGACGAGGAAAAGCCCGGGCCATCCCTTCACAAGGCGCAAAGGGAGAAAAGTGGCTTCGAGCGCCAATCTCAGAAAGGGGGAGAGGCCGCGTACCCAGCAGGGGGAGGAAAAACAGGACGGCCTCGGTCTCTTCCAGTCGGGGGGAAAAAAAAGAGAAAAGAGGTCATGCCGGCACGTGGGAAAGAAGAGGACCCGGCGTGAAGGATGCAAGATGTACCGAACGGCGAAAGGAAGGGGAAAAACACATTCGGGCCCCCATCACGTGCCACGCGGGAAAAGAAAAAAAGACGGAGGGGTATATCTTGGCAAAAAGGAGGAGGAGTAAAGAGATATAGCGCCAAAAGCTCGAAGTAGTGGAAAGGAAAAAAAACTCGTCCTAGTGTCAGTCGCCGGGAAAAAGGAGAAGTGGATCCATCTCGGCGCCCGTAGGAAGGTTGCCTCCCTCCCGCTGGTCAGCCCCTACCAACCCTTGTGCCCAAGGTGCCAAAAAAAAAGAAAAATAAGGGGGGTGCGTGTCTAACCGACTAGAGCTGGATCCCCCCCTCACTCCTGGCGCCGCTCGACACAGAAGGGAGGGGAGGGGAGACTTCGAGCCCCACTTCGCGCCATAACAAAAAAAAAAAAGAAAAAGTTTCCCGTCTCTTTTGCCAAAAAACCAGCCGGCCGCGGTCAATTCCCGGGGAAGGGGACAGTCTACGCAGGAAACAAAAGGGGACGACAAAAAGCTTCCTTCCAAATGAAATTGTGAGGGGAGAGCTTGCTGAAGGAAAAGAAAGGAACACAGACTTGCGAAGAAAAATCAACACTTTTTTCTCCAAGTCACTTTCGGGAAGGCGTTGCCGCCGAAACTGGACTTTTTCTTTAGGAGGGGAAGGAGTTTCTATCTCTCAAAGCCAACCTTCCCGCAGCGAGTCGAAGTCCGGAAGAAAGAAGGAAAAGGAACCGTTCGCGGCTTCTCTAAGGAAGGGAGATCAGCTCAAAAGAAACGAGAAACCAAAGTGACAGAAAAAAAACTCTCCCAGAAAGGAAAATCGCCTCCCGGGGATAAAGAGGGGGGATTAAATCTTTTTTTGGGAGAAGCAAAACGCTAGCAACAGAAACGAACTTGAGTCCGGTTTATTCGCGAAAAAGAAAAAAAAAGTAAGAAACCCGTCGCAAAGGACTGACCCACCCCCCCCCCCCGAAAGGGGGGGTTAAAAAAGTCCCCGGTTTCACCGCCGGAGAAAAAAAAAAAAAGAGTCACGCAGGGCCAAAAATCTCCAGCAGGGGGGGGGGGAGAAAAGCGCGCCAAGGCCGTTGAGAGAGATTCATCGTCCGACCTACTAAAAGACGGACAAGCCCCGTGGTACTGGCGCGCATGAACAGTTTTCTGTAGTCTATCCAACCGTTAGAGCGCGGAGAAAAAAAACGCCGCGCAGGGGGACGATTGCGAAAAGGAACGGGTTCTACCTAATCTTATCAGAGAGCTTTCGTGACCAGAAAAGAGGCCCTGGTTCTCCGATCCATAGAAAAGGCCTGTTCCGCAAACAAGGGGGGAGAGGGCCAAGAGCACTCAACAATAAAGGGAAGAAAAAAAGCGGAACACCCATCGCAAAGTCCTTGTCAAGGCCCCCAGAGGAAAGAAGAAGGGTTTTCGAGGCCGTTAAAAACACCGCCCGAAAAAAAAAAAAAGAGACAAACCACATCGACGACAAGAAAGGGACCACCTGCTCCAGGGAAAAAAACCTTTGGGGAACAGGCGCGAATTATCGGGGAATCGGTTTCTTGCCCAAAAAAAGAAAAAAAGAAACCGGTCACGTCCCCAACGATCTCGACCTAGGCCTGCAGAAAAAAAAGAAAAGGCTCCCGAGCTAGCAAAGAAAAAAAAAAAGGGGGTTTGTGTTGCACGGGGGAAGGGTCGGGGGTGCCGTACGGAGAAAAAAGGAATCAGAGAACTTTATTTAAGAGAAAAAAAGAACGAAGAACTTGAGCCTAAGCCGGAAAAAAGAAGGGTCCGGTCCCCTCTTTCTTTGTCGACAGGGGGGATTGTTTGTAGAAAAAAGCCGCGGGATGCGCTCGCGGAAGAAAGGGGGGGTAGGGACACCTGGACGAAACGGATCGAAGAGGGTCTAACCTCTTCCCAAGGGATCTCCAAGGCATCCCCAGGGCTGAGGGTAGGAAGGGAAAAAAAGAAATAATCCCTCTCAAAAAAAAAAGGAAAAAAAAAAGATAGATTACCTGCCGAAGGAAAAGGAATGCCTTGTATGACTGGCTCAAAAAAGGGCTTGCCCCGAGGGTGTGAAAATTCCCTGTTCGTCAAAAAAAAAGAAGGCGACGCCGAGCCCGGATCAAGACACGCGAAGCGGGAACAGGGGCTCAAACATCCATTTTTACTAAGAACCAAGAAAAAGGGAAAAAGCTCCTTCTCTGGGGGAAAAAAGGGCTCAAGTCTTCGGTGACACTCGCAGCTGCTTCCTTAAAAAAAAGGGGAAGACCCGACCTAGGGGGAGGATCTCGTAATACGCCCGAAAAATTTCAACGAAACAAAGCCTCTCTAGGAAAGGCTGCAGCATTCGTTCCAAGAAAATCTTGTCAAGTCAGGGGGGGAGAACGTGACCGTTTTTCTTGGAAAAAAAGGGGGAAGGCCGATGCATAACCTCTAATTCGCTCCAGTAGGCACTTCGTTAACAGGGAAAAAAAAGGGGGGGAAGGAGGTCGTCGGGAGAGAAAAACTCCTTTTCGAGCGGGGACCCTCGAACAGGCGAAGGATCCTGGGCAAGAAAAAAAAGAAGCTGCGCGTGTTCCTCCTGACGGTTAGGAAAGAGAAGCTAACAACCCCTCGTCGGGCCGACAAGGGGAAAAAAAAATGCGTCCGCAATGACTCAAAAAGAGAACCAGGGAAAAAAAAGGAGATCCAGAAAACGCCCATCTCTACGAGCGAAAGGGAAAAGTCCGACCCGCTCAAAGGAGAACTCGCACGGACAAGTTTTGTGGGGGGGAAAAAGGAGCTCTCACGCGAGCGAAAAAAAAGGAAAAGCCTGCCGCGCCCAAGGGAAAGGGCCGTGGTCGTACTAAAATCTACAAGTCTAAAGAGAATCACCGCTCCTGCGCGGGGCAAAAAAAAAGGATCATTCCCCTGCGTGTCTATTCTCAGAGGGCTGCGGGTGAACGAAAAAGTCGTGGGGCAATTTATTTCACGCGAAGGAAGGGAAAAAGGAGGTGTTTCTCCGCTGAAAAAGACGTCGTGCCTCTGCGGCTGAAAGCTGGGCGCGTTGCAGAGCTGGAGGGAAAAAAAAAAAAGAAAAAAAAGGTCCCCCTGCGGCGAAGGTGACGATAAAAGGGGGGTCTCGTTGCGTGAGTCGCCGAATCGGGAGCCAAAAAAAGGCCTCCGAAGCAGGAAGGGGGGGAGAAGAAGAAAAAGAGCTTGCCGGCCGTCTGTTGGAGTGAGAAAAAAGAGGCCTTCCCTCCGTAAAAACGAAAAGAGGAAACCTGCCGTGCCAAGACGCGCCCGCCCGTGACTTGAAAAAAGGGGGAACGCTGGCCCTCGCCACAGTGGAAAAAAGGGGAAAGACGTAGTGCCTTCAAGTCCTTGAAGAAGCGGACGTTTCGCCCAAGGAGGAAGGAAAGGGTCGACTGTCACGGCCGAAAGGAAAAAGCTTCGCTGTGAAAAGTGCCCCAGCGGGAAAGGCACCCCCCGCCAGAAGGAGGAAGGGGAGAACTAGTTGGCTCTATCTCCCAGCTCGACAAAAGAGGAGCAAAAGCTCGTGGGCGAAAAAAGAGGGGCGGCGTCCTCTTGAGCACGGGGAAAAATAAAAAGGCGGCCCACCGTTTTGGTCAAGGGGGTTACGAAAAAAAAAAAAAGGGGACAAAATGAATGCCGTTACCGCGCGCAGCGATGGATCCACGGGACCCCTCGGGAAAAACATCACGGGCGCTGAAAACCAGAGGGAAAAAAAAAACCCGACGTCGAGCTTCTGGCGTATCTCTCTCAAAAAAGGAAAAAAAAAGAGAGCGATCCGCCAGAATCTCGAAGTAGGGAAAAAGGGAGGGTCATCGCCGTGATGGTGCCCCAAAAAGGGGACTCCCGTGGAAAGCAGCGAAAGGGGCGCCCGCGGGGAAAAAACGGAAGTCCTTTCCCTCCCTCCCCCAAAAAAAAACCTTGCGCCCACGTGAGCCCTGAACCGAAGGGGGGAAGAAAGTACCCCGACTGGCCTCCGCCGAGCCAAAAAGGGGAGGCCCCCCCCTCTCCAAAAATCGAAAACCACAATTCTAGGCGCTCGATCAACCGAGAAAAGAAGAGACGCTCCTGCCGGGATGGCAAAAGTGGGGAAACTACGAATCAACCGGAGGAACCTGCCGCGGTCACAAGCCGCCCGTTAAAAAAAGGAAAAAAAAGAAAAACTCCGACGGCCCATTGGAAAAAGAAGCGGACTGTCAAATTAACTGTAGGGGAAAGAAAAACGACCTCCGTCTTAAAAAAAGACTATGTCACGCGTCAAACGTGAGAGAAAAGTCACTGGGGGAAACTCTCCTGCTCGATACGGAGGGGGAAGCCCGATTTCTTGCGTTTTCAGGTGAGCTCCTTCTTCGGCAAGGAAGGAGCGCTCGACACCCAAACAATCCGGAAGCAAAAAAAGGGGAGGGAAAATCTTCCGAGGAGGGGACTTCCTTTCATATGATTCGCAGCTCGGAGAAAAAGAAGAAAAAAAAAAAAAACCAATGCTCACGAGGGGGGAATTCTTCCGAACAGGTGATTACAGTGTGGATCTAGCTCGGAAAAAGGCGGCAACGAGGAGGCCCGACGTCGTGGGAGATCGCGTAAGACCAAAAAGGCGTTTCGGGAAAAGGGAAAAAGCCCACTACTTTCAAAAAAAAAAAACGGCCCCGGGGTTCACCACGCACTAAGGGAAGAAAAGAAGAGCAACTCATTTCCTGATCAAAAGGGAAAGATTTTCCCATCAGAGAAAGGAGCGGTTTGATCAAGGAATGATGCTTGGTGAAGGGGAGGGGAAGGAACGCGACCACTTCGCAAAACGTTCCTGGCGGAAAAAGAAAAATGGAGGGCTGAGCAAAAGGGATTTCGTCGAAAAACGCCGAGGGTGTAGGGGAGGAAAAAAAGGGGTGGTGACGGGTCGACCGAAAATCCGTAGATCTGGGCGTTCTGGAAAAGCGGCCTGGTTCCGCGAAGAATGCGGTACTGGACAAGAAAAAGGGAAGCCGGCTACTATTGTTTGTGGAAGCACGGAAAGACCGTTCCGCAGGAAAAAAAAGCACAGCGGAAAGGAATCGTTCCCGAAGAAAAGATCTTCAAAGTTCGGGGCTGAAAAATTTCTTCTTCCGTTTCGAGGAAAGAACCTCCTCCATTCTCCCCCGGAGATAAACCGTTCGAAACCTTCTCCAGAAAAGACATTGCCCTTTCATAGAGCGGAAAATGAAATAAGGGGGGGGGAGAAGAGAGAGGGCAGTCGAGGGGACGCCAAGAAACCGGTCACGTCACCACCCCCTAATCTCTGGTACCAAGATTGTCCAAAAGAAAACTGCCCCCTGCAAATGATCTCCCGAAGAAAGAGCTGGTTTTGGGGGAAAAGTTTTTAAATCAGGGTCGTGCGCTACGGAGGAGTGAAGAAGGGAAAAAGGAAAATTCTCTCTACAACTCGAAAATCCAAAAAAAACAGGGGGGTTATGTTTGAAATCTCAACGGCATCTTCAGCGGGGGGAAAAAGCCGAGACCAAGGACCAGAATCCTTCGTCTCTTTTGGAAAAAGTGTCTTAGTAACACAACTGGTTGAGCCCCGTGGCAAAGGGGCCTTGGATGAGATGCAAATCAAAGGGAGTCTCCGGGGGGAATCACCTGGACGAAAGGAGAATCTTGGGAGAATAGGCAAAGGCCATGCTCCGCCAAAAAATCCAGGCAGGAAAAAG
>Ga0179593_1400355_pt1 | contig 14737 bp, 14 predicted proteins | sample CZODoug2_1_08_16_FD_185931 | JGI IMG/M metagenome (GOLD analysis project Ga0179593, IMG submission 185931) | Vadose zone soil fungal communities from Angelo Coast Range Reserve, California, USA - CZODoug2_1_08_16fungal (PacBio error correction) | ecosystem: Environmental > Terrestrial > Soil >...
GGCAACTAGGAAAAAACGGGAACGTTGGACGAGATGAAAAAAGTCCACTCAAAAACCAAGGAAAAGGCACTGGCTGGAAAAAGTGAAGGCGTCAAACCAAGGGGACGGCAATATCCTGTCAAATCTGAAGCTGGGACATATCTGGGAATGACGAACTACGACACGGGGTAAACCGTTCAAGTGGCCTTCTGGAGAGAGGGAATCTGCTGAAGAAAGGGGGACGGCTGGGGCTAGATGGGCAGGGAAAACCACCTAACAACAACGTGAAAAAAATTACGCATTCTCGCAAGGGAGAACCATCGTCAAAGGAAAAGGGGGGAGAAAAAGAGGTGCCAAAACGAATGAAGGGCATGGAACGGGGCTTCAAGGTTCAATCACAAACGGAAGACGGGAACCGCTTGAAGAAGGAACCACTGTGCGCCGCGGCTGCGAAAAAAAAAGGAGGGGCTTTCATGGGAAGGGACGGGGACACAGAAACGGAAGGCCAAACAGGAAAAAAATTAATTATGGAATGTAGGGTGGACTGCCAAAGAAAGGCCGGGGGAACAAAAAATTGCCGGATGAGGCCCAGAAAATCCCGGCAGGGTTTTGGATAGGGGTAAGGGGACCGTTGCCGTTGAAAATTCCGAAACTGCGCCAAAGAAAGGGTCCCCTATAACGGCTGTAAATGCAGAAAGCCCACTGCCAGGGTGTTACCATGAAGCAAACAAATAGGGGAGAGTGGCCGCATCAACCCACAGGAACCAAAGAGGGAGATGAGGGCATCAAAAACTGAAGCAAAATGGGGGAGGGGCTATACTACAAACATCGTACCAGAGCACAAAAACAGTGCCACTGGTTGCGCGGACTGGGAAAAAAAACTCGTATGTACATCGGAAGGGGGGGAGGAAAACCGGCGGTCACGCTGGGAACTAATAAGAGGGGGTGTGGCACTCCTGTCCAAAAATTCCCCAGGGCCAGTGTAAGCAAAAAGCCTGTCTCTAAAGGTGGAGGGGGGTCCTGGGCACTCATCCTCATAAAGGGGACGGTCATCTATCAACAGGCGGGGGGCGACGATAGGGCACCATCCGGGGCAGTGCAGGACATTGTTCCGCCAAGACAGGATGGTGTTGGATAAAAGTGGCTAGGAAAACCCAGCTTCAACGGGTCACACTGTGGTTCGGAACCGCTGTTGAAAAACGCTGGGGGGGAAGACAGGGAACCCATTCTTCGCACACGAGGGGTTTCGCCAGACAAAAAGATCAGGCGTCTGTCCTGTCACTCGGCAGGGGGGGAAAGGACTTCTACTCAATCGGCCAAATGGGGGGCTAACGCGGGCAAGGAAAAAAGTTTTCGAAGCACATGGTCGCTTCCGAGTTTCGTGTGTGGGATGATTCTTGTCAACAATCCACGCCAAGGGAAGGAAATACGAATCAAAGAGGGCAAGAACGTGCGCGTGGGAAAAAACTGATACAAAGAAAAAACTAAAGCACCACGGCCCACAAGGGCAAAAGGGTACCTCTTTTCGGGCGTTCAACCGCTCGGGGACAACGACTGGAGCAGGGGTGAACGTCAAAAAGGCAAATTGTTTTCTTATAACGGTAACTGGGCACAAAGCAAATAACCACGGGACAACAGCGAATTTGACGCCGCAGGGTGGAGTTGGATCACTGTGGCTAAGGTTCAAAAGAAACCGCACCGGAAGAGGCTTCCTGGGGGATAAAATAAGCGTGGGGGGGGACTGGTGGGGAGTACCAAACTCAACTCCGCGGGGGACGACACCTACAATTACCGAAAAGGGCCGGAAACTGAATCGTGGGAGGGAAAGTGCACAAACAAAACGTTCAAGAGGGGGGAGGGGATAACCGTCTTGTAGCAGGGGGAGAGCAGTAAACGTGTCCTGGACTCGACAAAGGGTCCTCACCACGCGCGAGGTCAGGGTGCCAATCCAAGACAAGGGCCCAAAACACAACGCCCGGAAAGGTCGAACGTCCTGACGAAGGTCCCGGGGGATCGCCTCCTTGATGCACGGGGAGACTGCACACCAGGGAGGGCAAAGCGTCGACTCCGAAGAGAAAAAGTTTTCCGGAAATAAAACGCTGGAACACAGTCATAACGCTTGGTTAACTACCAAAAAAACGCGGGTCGTGGCTGACACCGGGGGGCAGCACAACGATCAGGGAACAGCCTGTCCTTCCAGAAAACCGGGCAAGCTGCTTCGGTACCTATCGCCGGGGGGCTATTGAAACAGGCAAACGAGAGGGAAGGACTAGTAAAACGCGAAGTGGCCCTCATAAAAAAAAAAGGGGGAAACAGTCCTAAGATTTTCATGGGAGCCTGTAAAAGGTGCATCATCAGTGATCAACAATACGTGATCGACAGCGGTGCGCAAAAGAAGGAAAGGGAAAGCAACCTTACAAAGTGATCAACAAGGAGAGAAAGGTTTTACCGGAAAGGGGTGGGGGAAGGGGGCAAAGCACAAGACCGACCAGACAACGAGGGGGAACCTCGGAAAAACCTTCCAAGGGAAAAGACAGGCTATCTTACCACGAAGAAGAAGAACGATAAGGCAGGAAAACAGAAAAAGCAATTATACACAAACTTCAGGGGCAAACAGCGGTGGCCGGAGGAAGAGCAAACATCAAGTGTCAGGCCCGGCCTGATGGTAGTCGGGAAGACAAGGGGGACAGTTCCTATTGAAGACGGGCGACTCGACACATTACCTCACAACTCACAGACTTCCCGTAAAAAGTTACAAAAAGAAAAGGGTATGGGCCACGGGACAGCCAAACCGCAGCATTCAAGTAGCGCGGGTGGTGGTCACCCATAAGAGCAAGGGAGCGAGGTGGAAAAAAGAAGAGCCCGGGAAAGGGAACTAGCTGCGTAATAGCCCTTCACCGACGGAAAAAGACCGGACCGGGGGCCAGGATAGAGCGATTTAAGGAAGCTGGGTGCCAGGTACCTGAATGTAAAGGGGATCACCTTGGCGGGGGAGCAAAAGGGTGAAGTGGGGCGGGGGGGTCGTATTAGCAAGGACCTGCCGGCCTGGGGGGGGGGGGGGGGGGAAAAGTGATGAAAAAAAGGAAGCGCAGGGTTGACCCGGGGGCTGAAAAGTAATGAGGAGAGGCTAGGGAAAAATCGAAATCCGCAGACAAAAGGAACGGGGGGGAAAGTGTCACTTCAGGCCAAAAACACCATCAAGGGGGGGACAAAGGACTAAACCAAAAGAGTGAGGGGGGTCTTTCCGGTTGGGGGGGAGCCATCAAAAAAACCGGTGTAAAAGGGGGACCGGGGATCAAAGAACAAAAACTCGTGCAAAGGAATCTAGGTGAACAGGGTCGGGCCTGGGAAATCCAGGGGCACCCCATGAAGAACCCTACCCAAGAAAAAATGAGTGTAAAGGCCCGTGGGGGGGGTGACAACCATTAACTAAGCCTATAATGCCAGCAACTGGGATAGGAAAAAAGGTTAGTGGGCCTCATAACGAACACCGGCCCGAAAAGAAATTCGAAACAAGGGGGGGGAAGAAAAGAAAACAGACCGCGGGAGGTTACCCGACCGAAATTCTTTCACCGGGGATGACAGAACTCTGGAAAAACACATTCCTAGGAGGAAAAGGGAAAAGGATGAAACTAAAAATGCGACGATTTTCTCTCAAACAACAAAAAAAAGAAAAAAACGGGGGAAAGGAGGGGAGAGAGAGACTTACTAAGTCGCCAGCAGACGTGCAGGAACAACAATGACGTGCTGGAGGGGGTAAAGAAGTCGCCGCCACCGGGGAAGTGCAGCTCGGAAGGACAAGAAGCTGGTATGTCTCGATGGGGGGAGACCGGGTTACTCCGGTGGCCGCGTTAGCCAACATGGGTTCAAAGAAACAGTGACACAAAAAAGGGGTTTGGTGGTAAACGTTGACGGGTCAGAAAACACGGAGGGGGGGAAAAAAATGGAGCCCTGGTGAACAAACAGGAATGGAAGAAAACGAATGGGGGACCAGGGAGGGGTGAAAAATTATCCCTCACCTCCATACTGTTCAACTATCACTAGGGAAATAAAAAACGAAACACACCACGGCAATGCGGGGTGCTAGAGTCCCAGCCGCCCGATTTGAACCACCGGGGCCCGCCCGTGAAAGTGCTGCCAAGGGGGGGAGCCGGGAGCAAAGAACAGCGCCCAGGCCAAAGGGCACCGTTCAAAAGCGCGAAGGGGAACACCCGCTTCACAGTCATCCAGCCGTGCAAAAAGGGGAAAAGACCAGGAAACCAGGCCCCACTGTGTGTAAAACTCTACGAACTTATCACTGGAAAACTCAACAAGGACGTCAAAAAAAGCACTTTTTTCTGCTACAATTCCATGACCCGGGGACCCTGGAAGGGGTCAATTCGGTTGGGGGGGGGAGACGAGACTCCGCCATAAGGCAAAAATTAAAAGGGCCACCGCGAGCCCCATCATCAGGTTGGAAACACAGAGAATTGTGACAGGGCTATTCTTGTCCAAAGGGGGGAAAGCATCCACTGAATTAACGAGTACTCGGAGAAAAAAGAGGGGTACGTGCCCGTGCGGGCAAGTGAGGCAGAGGCAACATTGTGGGGGGGCAAAACCAGAAAAAAAAGACCCAGAGCAAGGGCCAGAATGGCAGCAGCAGGGTGTTGCCTACTAGCGATGAACCAACGGATCAAACCCAACAGGCGCCTGGGCAAAAGGCCCGGGGGGGGGGAAACATACGCTGATTCCTGCAAGCCCATCTAAAAATAGTCGTAGGGACTCTCTATCGTTCCGCCGCGGACTGGGGCCAAACCGCCAAACCGGAGTGGGAGGAGGGTCTGGCAATCGAGAAAAACCAACAATGGACCGGCTACCAAAAACGGGATGAAAAAAATTTGGTGAAAATAAGGGCGATGGCCAGTGCCTGCTGCTCAAGACGGCGATCACGTATAAACGATAGCCCAGCAACCCACAAAACGTACATGGCTACAGGGAAAGATGGCAAAAAACGGTTGTCAAGTCGTAGTGGGGAGGGGAAGGGGGAAAAAAAGCTGTAAGTTGAAGACAAGAACACAAACAGCTGACCCTCTAAACAGAAAAAGATGGTAAAACCGCTAAAGGAAGGAAGGCATTTTTGCAAGGGGCGCACCCCAACATACCTTGGACACACAAGCTAAGGGCGGCTGCCCAGTGTATCCCACCAATGAAAAACATGGTGGCAGTCCAGCAGTTTGACAACGACGTGGGTCAGAATGCGGGTGAGAAACAGCCGGCCAGCCCCCAGCCGGGAGCAAATAAATTGAAATTCAGAGAAGTAAATTACCGAAACCAACCGCGCAAAGGAAGAAAGCAAGGGTCCAAAAACTTGAGCAAACAAGAGAAAACGTGCGAAAAGATTGACCATGTACGAGGACAAGAAACCATGTCCTAAAAAAGGCGAAGAACCACAGGCTTCAGAGGAAGCAAACTACATGGAAACGAGGTGGTGTGACAAGCCGCAGAACGGGAAAAAAGGGGGGTAAGGCCGGGGCGTGGAGGTTGTGAACAGGGCCGATTTTTTCTGGGGGGGGTAGAAAAACACACAGGAACCCAAACGGATGAGCCATGAAGAAAAGATGAGAAGTGACAGAAAAGGCCCAGGAGAAAAATCAGAAGAAACGCCTTCACTCTCGTAAGGAAAGTCAGGTCGCCCCGTATGAAAACGGGGAGGTTTGAAACCCAGGCTGGGGCCCAAAAGGAGGAAAATGAATTACTATCCACAGAGGGGAAATCGGGGAAAAAAACGAACAAACCGAAATTGCGGCGGTGGGGGGTACAGGGAACAATTGGGGGTGGCGTCGTTGGCTTTTATTAAGTGGGGGAGAGGGAAAAAACTCTGGGGGGAACTAGAGGACGAGCTCCAGAGCCTGGCGTGCTAAAGGGGACAGAGCGACAACCAGGACGAAAAAAAAAAACAGCCCTCCTAAAAACCACTTAGGGAAGAAAATGCGACCAACCAGCCGAGCGAGAAAAAAAAGGAAAAGATGATCAAGGTGACGACGGAATCCCCCGGTTGGTGGTCGGAAAAGCGGGCAAACCCTGCCGTCAAACTGGCATGGGGGGGGCCACAGCGCAACACTCCGAAGAAGGGTGTTAAAAAAGAGAGTGGGGGGAATCCCCAATACCAAAAAAAAGGAGAGGAAACCACAAGGGTGGGGGGCCAGGACGGAGTGGGGCCGCATGGACGAAGTAGCCACGTAGTTAATGAAAGGTGATCGTGAACGAAAAAGCCCCGAGTAAGGCAACAAGACCAAGAAGGAGAAAGACCCGAGTGGAACAGAACCAAAAGGGGGGATATTGGAACGGTGGAAGGAGACCAGGAAAAGGGGGAATCAAGTCCCAGGCGTGAGAAAAGGGGAAAGGACCAGTAAAAGGATTCGAGGGGAAACAACGTAAGACAAAAAACACAGGGTCAAAAAAAGGTAAAATGGGGGCTGGTCGTGAAAAGTGGGCGCTCTAACCCAAGGGAAAGGTGCGTCCAGTGAATGCTCATCTCAACAAGTTGGGACAGGGGTGGGGGGGGATGGGCAAAGTAAAGGTGACTCGCACTGGAGGAAGGCCGGTGCATTCAAAGCGGTAAAAATGAAGGTTTAGTGCCAAAACAAATTGCGGGGTAGGCATGGTTTGGCGGAGTGGGGTACGGGAACCCGCAAAGACTCTTATCGGTGAAGGCTTGATGAATAAAGAGGTTAACCATGGAGTGTGTTACAAATATTGGCAAGTTGTGGGTCCCATTGGGAAGAATCCAGCAGGGGGGCTAGCTGTTGAATCAAAAAAAATTTTATTGAGCGGGCTACGAAAAAAGCGACCGGCTGGGGGACATCCGAAAAAGCCCTGGCCGTCAAACAGACAGGCACGGCGGGAAAAAACAGGAAGGGAATACTTCAAAGACCCCAAGGGACCGTAGGGGGCGTGGAAGTGGAAAGGGAAAGTTTACATTAAAGGGAAATCTGGGACTGAAACCACCCCTCTGGTCCGATCAGTGGGTCCATTGCTTTATTAGACCAGAGGCGGAATGTGGGGGTGGGAACCCCAAAAAAAAAAAAAAAAGGGGGGGAGTGGGGGGAAAACAGCCCGAGGGTAGGAAAAACCCAGTGAAGCACGTTCAAAGGCAAAGAAGTCCCTCGAAGCACAAAAGCTACACGCAACGGGGGGAAAAACAGGAAAGTCGATCGAACCATTTTCCAAGCTTCATAAATAACAGGTGGGTATTGCCAACTTGGAGGGTCCCGACCCAGCAACCGCACGGGATTGAAAGGATCACGGGGGGGGGACCGGCGGTAGGACGCCCACAATCCGTCAACAACAAAACCAAAGGGAAAGGAAAGGAGGAAAGATTTAACGACGCGCCGGTGACAGTGGGAGGGGAGGGATAAAAACTACAAAAAAAACTGGACCGTCTGGCCTGGAAAGTTGTCCGAACCTGGAAAAAAACTTCTTGCAACAATAATCAAACGGGAATTCAAAAAGGAGAAACGACGAGAAGGCTGGGAGATCTGAACGACAATTCAAAGAGAGGCCAGTAACTGGGGAGCGAGCGAGGGAAGTAAGGGACTACGACGACGGGCATTGCCAAAACCGGGGAGGGGAGTCTGAAACCACCCCGAAAAAACCTGGGAAAATTAAGCTAGATCCGAGAACCAACTTCAAAAAGGGAAAAAAGGAAGAGAGAGGGTCCATCCCTATTCAGAAAGGAACGGGGCCATGATAAAAAACAATGTCAAAACGACAAAACGCCCTACTGTGGGAGGGGAAAGTAGACACCGAAAAGGGACGCCGAAAGCTCCGAAACGAAACCCGGAAAAGAAGAAGCGTGTGACATTAAAACTTTAAGGGGGAGCGACTTCAATGGTGGCCCACGCGATTAACGATAAGCAGAAATAGGTCCGGGGCAAGGGCCACATAAAAAGATAATGGTAAAAGAATGGGCCTTACCCCAGTGGGAAAATCAATCCCGGCATTGTGGAGAGGCTTCACCAAAGGGGCATTTGGAAGCTAGAAACGGACCAATAATGAAGGGTCCCCAATAATAAAGGAATGGAATGGATTGAAAGAAAAGAGGCCTGCCATCCGAGAAAATGAATTAAACTCCAAACAGCACAAAAAAAGAATTCTACATTTAACTGGGGAAAAAAAGAAAGTGGTCAGAGAGAGAAAAACACAATTCCTGCAGCAAAAACAAAGCCAATGGCTGGGGGGGAGGAGGCTGCAAACATCGAAAAACCAAGGGTCAAGGGTAATCCTGGGCTAAACGGGAACGTCCACGCGAAGGGAAGCGGAACCTCGCCAAGGGGTCAAAAATAAAAAAAAGTGTGGTCAAGACACCTACTAGTGGGTTACCTTTGTTAGAACTGGTCCCAAAGGGGGGGAAGAGCCTAAGGGTGTCGAAAATCCAAAGGGCAGGACATGACAGGGAGGAAGAGGAAGGAGATGGTGCACGCGGAAAAAACTCTGAAAGAAGGAGGGGGGTGTTAACCTAGGGTGGCATAATGGTCCCCAATATACGAAAAAAGAGCAGGCTTTGTAGGCAAGCAGGGGGGGGGGGGGGGGTGGGGAACACACATGTAATTTACTCCACAGGGCGGAGAAGAGGGGGGGTCAGACAACCGGGAGATCACGGCGAAAAAAAATAAAACAATCCTTGGCGTCACCTGCTCGGAAGAGCGCGGGCGGCCGACGCCAAAAGCGGAAAAAGAGAAAGGGTTCTTCTGGCGAAAGGACCCATGGCGGATGACAGGGTTGACGTTGTGGAGGGGAGTAAACTCGCAAATCGGTTCGGTACCTTGGTGACAACTGTATTCCAGCGGTTTGGGCAAGAACTAACACGAAATCGCAGGGAAAAAACAGGAAAAAAGAGGGAAATACCGGCACGCCGGGGCGGTTTTCACGTACTTCGGCAAGGGTGGCATGAGTAGGGAAAAGCCTTTCAATGGGACAGAAACTGTACAACGGGGGGCCACCCTCGAACGGGAATCCGCGCGACGGAAATCCTGCACTGTGAAAAGGGAAGGTTTCCCTGTGGATCAACGGGTCATCAGTGGAAGTATCGGGATGGGGGGTTTCGGACCCGTGGGCGGGGGGGACTGGGAAAAAACAACGACCTGGGAGAGAAAAAACAACGACCGGGGGCGTATCGGCCAAAAACCCAGTTCAATTTTCGGGGACTGGGGGGCGGGTTCAAGCGGACCAGGGGGTCCACAAGGAAAAGAGGACGGGGGGGAGGGGGTTCTTTACGAACCCGGGGTCGGAAAAAACAAAAAACAGGGTTCCTGTTCCGAACCGGGTCATCAGAAACCGAGCGTTAAAAAGGGGGGGGGAGTCCTCCCGGAAAAGAAGACCAGTCGAACGCAGGCCGCAAATGTTAAAGGGGGCGAAGAGCTGGTGGCTGGGTGAAGCCTTCTGGGGGCTGGGGGACATCGGGACTCATGACAACTACGACCACGGTTGGACATCAAGCTTGGTGAGCCCAAAAAAAACTTGGGGGTAATCTCGTTGAACCTAGTGGGCAGCGCGAGTCCCGTGGGGGGGAAACTGGGGACCTTTGAAGGAACGATCTTGTGCAGACCTCCGAGGAAAGCCGTAATAAGAATAGGGTACGGGGGTCGCCGGGGTATCAAAAAAAGGGAAAGAGCGGTGAACAACATCATAAGATGGCCTAAAAAAACGACAACGAAGGGACAAGTCAACAACTCCTCATGTTAAAAAGGGGGGGGAAAAGGGAGCCATGGCTAGGACGTTCTCGTTATCGCCCGGCGGGTTGCAACGACGGAAGGGGCATGTACCTGTCCCAATCAAAAAAAAAATAAAAAGGGGGGGGGGAAGAACGGGTTTGGCAACTGGGGCTGAATGTGGGGCCGCCGATGCCAAAGCACCACAGCCCCACTCTCGGAAAGGGGCCCTCGACCAAAAGTTCACCAGAAGAGCGGCCGCCCCATGATATAAAGGGAAGAGGGGCCCAAATTACACAAAAGCCCGGGGCCAGCGAGGTATCAGTGAGAAGGGGGTCAAAAAACAAAACAACCGCCTGGACGGCACCTGGATGCTCAAAACGATGGGGTCGTTAGAATGTGGTGGGGGGAAAAAGTGGACGAGGGGGGCCGGCGGCTACTCCCAGGCCCCACGCCTCCAAAACTTACAACGATCGAGAAGATGAGAGCTTACAAAAAACCAGGCAGCACCGAGCAGTTCCGGGTAAAAAAAGAACGGGAATCGAGGGGGAAAGCCGGAGAAAAGGAGAGCAGCGCTGACCACCCGGTGTAATACAGGGGGGGCACCCAAAAATCCACCCGGAAAAAAACCATAGCGACACCTGGCCTTTCGCGGGGGGGGGGCCTTACCGTATGAGTCACCAAGGGGGAAAATACTTTAACGTCAAAAAACCGTGGGGGGGAGGGGGGTCCGAAGTCCTGGCGGGGGGACGGGCACGCTGGAGGCGTGGGGTGAGACGCAAGGGTGAAGGGCAAAACGGCTGCTTTAAAGCCTGGACACGTCTCTATTGGCCACCATCGAAATCCGTCCTAGGCCAACGGCGCTTAGAAACAGGACGGTGCGCCAAACCGCCCGGGGAGAGGAGACAAGCAGACTGTTGATGCAAGGACCAATGTGTGGGGAACACTCAGGTTATGGGCAAAAAACGGGGGGCCTTTATCACCGCTCAAAAAAAAAATGAGAAACAAAAGGTGAGTTAACAGAGTACAAAAAGGGCCAGAGGGATGTAACGAATTTCTAAATCAGACTACACCCAAAACTAAGCTTTAGAACTAGGACGGAAAAAGGGCGTCCACGGTAAAAAAAGGGAGGGGGGCAAAGCTCAACACCGGGCATGGTCACCCCGGACTCCCCCTCCAGGGGAATACACCTGCCTGTGGGTGGAAAAACCGACTACCTTTTCAACAAAGGGGACCAAACACGGCACGGTCTGCAGTACTATGCAACTAGAATGATGGGGGGGAAAGCTCAATCCACAACAACGGAGGAGAGAAAGAGATCCTACAGAGGAAAAGCCCGTTCCCAATCAGGGAAAAGCAAAAAACTGAACAGGAGTATCTACCAGGGGGAGGGACGTTCCAGACTTTGAAAAAGGACAGCTCGGTCGGGGAAAAAAGGGGAGCGAGCCTCGATGGTAGTCGGGGGGGACGGGTGACGATTGCAGTGCGCGGGGGGAACCCCTCCATGTCAAAGACCGCAGAATCAAAAGAGTACGTAAAATTTGGGTGTGGCCAACGTCTTCGGCAAGATCGGGGAGGGGATCCGGGGGGTGCGGCACAAGCCCCAAGGACACGGGGAAAAAGGCGATCATCGGGTGCAAACGATCGGTGAGCGGTCCGCACACCAACAAAGGGGAACACGGCCCGAAAGAAAAAGACATGCATCCAAAAACGCCCGCCAGAGAAACGAAAAAATGCAAGGGGGGGGGGGCACTAGAAAAGGTAAAAACGCAGTGGGGAAAGCACGAGGTGATCCAAGACTCCCAGAACCAGTGGGGGGCGATTGTCCGGTAAAATCCGCAAAAAGGCTTGACTTGTGGCACAGCGGACGGAATAAACGCCACAGCAATCTTGTCAAGTCCAGGCAGAGGGTCGACCGCAGCCACACGGGGGAATTTAAACCACCAACCAAAACCCAGGATCGAAGTCAGAAAGGGGGGATGGGCCAAAAAAAAAAAACACTTCGCGAATAAAATGAGAAAGTACCTGTTCCCGGTGATTGACCCAGGGTAGGGGGCGCAAAAACCCAGCGACCGCCCGCAGCTAGGGTACTCAGGGGACAAACGGTCACCTTGCCCACCTAACGGATCACCAGGCCCTAATTTAACACAAATAAGCGCCTGGGAGGAAACTCCGGGATAAAAGTTGGCAGCCACTAATCTCAGAGGGGGTAAGATCGGAAGATAGTTGCGTGGCAAAAAGAACAGGGAAGGCATCACCCCTGTTTTCAGACCAGAGGGACCTCCTTTGACCAAGAACCAGACAAACTCTCAGGACGTGCCATGAAAAAAGGCCAGGCTGTTGCACGAAAAAGAATCCCGTCTCCCCCATAAACCGGAAAAAGGGACTTTTGTCCTCAGCGGGGGATTTCCTGACGTATCGGAATAGGTGGGTACAGAGAGATACGGTCCGCGGAACGGGGGTGGCAAAAAACGGTCCACCCCTGAGTGGAAGCCTTCTGTAGCGGCGAAACCAAGAAAAAAAGGAAAATCAAAAACGGAGTAGAAGTGGTTGAAAAATCAAGGGGCTACGGCAAAATGAGGAAAAAAGGTGAACACACACACAAACGGGACGAAGGCAAATCCAAAGAAAGCCAGTAAAAAACCATGGCGCCTATGGGCGTGCTGGGGGGGAACGAAGTTTTTTAGGACCCCTAGTAAAAAAAAAAAAAGGGGGGAAAACTGAGACGGAGAAACCCGGAACAACGGAAGAGGGGTACCCTAGAAAAGAATGTATAGCAGTCTAACTGCACAAAAAAAAAATTAGACCATGGGGAAAGGGCAGGAGCACCACGAAAATCGCCTGCCCTTTTTAAGTTGGGCACCGCGAAAAGGAACATGTTATGAAGCGGTAGGAACGTGGTCAGCAACTTGGGGAACCTTCTGGGCCCCGGCCGCACCGGGGGGGATCATCGCCGACAACACAGAGGAAAACCGTTACCGGTGGCAAAAAAAGAAAAGATAATAACCATAATTCCGTAAACCCTTTCCAGGTATAACAAATCGAAACCTGCACTTAAGATGAAACCGCAAAACCTGCAAAAATGTGAGACCCATTCCAAAAAACAACCAATTAGTGGCGAGAGGAACTCATCCTCTTTAAAGGCAGGGCGAAACCAAACAACGAACATGAAAAGGGATTCCATAATGCCTATGTACGGGGCCGGGTGATGTGGTAGGGGTCCATCCCCGAGGGGGGGAGGGTCTTGGATCATACAAGGCAAAAATTTCAGGACTATATCACATTAATGAAAACTTTTGAAGTTACCCAGAAACCCACCGAACATGCACGGTTGAAAAACAACGCGGCGGTGTCCAGCTCCGCATCCCTGCGGATCAAAAAACTAACCAGATAGGCCCAAAGGGGTCGTCGGGCCAAAAAAAGGAAAACGGGAAAAACAAATCATCAGACGTTGGGGTAAAAAGTTTGCCAGAAACAAAATGGAGAGTGGGTTGTACCCCGTCTTGTGGCCCGAGAAGTTTTCTGGGGATTAGTCAACAGGGGGGGGGGCAACAGAAGAAACTCTGGGGAATCGTGGACTCAAGGGGGCCGAAAAAGTGAAGAGAAGGCACCACTACAAAAATTCGAAGACACGAAAAATGACGCAACATAAAACGCCCGTCAATAATGACTGCAATAAGAAGAACACTCATATCAAGAAAAAGAAGACAAGGAAGGGAAAAGCACGAATTATATCAGGGGGAAACGATCCCCTTGGGTGGTTGTGGTGGGGGGGGGAGAAAAAAACTCGCCGTAGAAAAGGGCCAGGGTCCCATTTTTTGCACAAACATCGGGGGGGGGGGGAAAAAAGGCACTAACATATCCGATGAAAGGGTGGTGGGGCCAAAAATATGAGACCGAGGGAACATAGGGGAAAAAAAAAGATGGGTGGGAAACATAAGGGAACCCGGATGGCAAAAGTGCCCATGGACTTCCCTGGACACAGAACTTATACAAATCCCACCCTGGATTCGGGACGAACCATAACCCTCAAGTTAAAAAAACTACCCATAAACCCACTAGTAAGGAAAAGACGGGTGAAAATCCCTTAGTAGGAAGGCCCGGCCGAAGGTTGAAATTAGAAAGGCCACCCTCAAAAAAAATTTGTTCGCAAAGGGCAATCTGAAATGATCCAGGCCCCCCCCTTAATTTACATGCTCGAAAAACAGCCCATGGGGGGCTGTGGTTTGGGAGCAGAGTGGGGGGCTTCTCCCTCAGCCAATTGCCGGTTCAGGGGAAATGCACAAACCATCGAAAAATTGGCATTGGTGGTGGAAGGGGGGGGCGAATACTATTGAGAAGAACTGTACGGCCGGCTGTTTTACCATTTACAAGAATTGAGGGTGAGACTGCCCCTTTCTGGGAGGGGGAGGGGCGGGGGGGACGGCCAAAATGGAAAAGGAAGGGAAAAAAACACTGAAAAGTGGATTGAGGGCACAAGAAAAGGGGGGCCAACATGCTTTTAAAAAGAAGAGGGATGGACCGTTTAAAACACCAAAGGGTAATAGCTGTGAAACATCGCAGGTCGAGGGAAACAAGGGCAGGAAGACAAAAAAAAGCCCCAAGACCGGGGGTCAGGAAGCCGGGGTCAAGCGGTCCCAAACAAAGGTTCAAACCATCACCGGTCTATGCAGGGGGGAGGGGAATTGAGGGGGAAAAAGTTGGTCCAGCAGGGAAGAAGGGGGAGAAAAATCCAACCAGTAGGGGGGGAATCGTTTTCCTTTAGCATTCCCACTTCCTGAAAAAGAGGGAGGGGGGCCAACGGGGACGGGTGGTTTCCAGCCCATCGAGAAAACAAAGGGGGGGAGCCTACGATAGACTTTCCACAAGCAAACTCAAAAGAATGTAAATCAAGCAGGGAAAGCGAAAGAGGGATAAACAAACCACAAAAAATATATGCGTTCCATCCGGGTGACAACAAAGAAAAGGATTGCAAAGCAGTGGGATCACCGGTCCGGCCACATGACCAGCCGAAGGGACAAAGTGTATCGAAGACACGAGAAGGAAATGGAAAACTGCAGAACAATAGG
>Ga0179593_1477947_pt1 | contig 14737 bp, 17 predicted proteins | sample CZODoug2_1_08_16_FD_185931 | JGI IMG/M metagenome (GOLD analysis project Ga0179593, IMG submission 185931) | Vadose zone soil fungal communities from Angelo Coast Range Reserve, California, USA - CZODoug2_1_08_16fungal (PacBio error correction) | ecosystem: Environmental > Terrestrial > Soil >...
TCCTGGGAGAAAGAGAAAGGAGCAAAGGTAAACAATAGGGGCAAGGTCGGAGAAAAAAAACATACACCGTGTTCTTGCGGTCGCAACTGGGTGTAAAGAAAATGTCAGAGCGAGTCCAGAGAAAAAGATAGGTTCGAAGACCGAACCCCAATGGGTGGATTTCGACCTCGTGCAAAGGAAGCATCAATTGTGCGAGCGACATCCAATCAAGGGGAGGAGTTGACCGGAGCAAAAGAGGGCGTGTACGACTTGAAAAAAGGGGGGGGAAAAAATGAGCGTTGGTAAGTTCAAAAAAGGGGGCAATGCCATTGCAGAAGAGGCGATTTGGACCGCGGGGAAAACTAGGACAGCAGGTCTTGAGGGTAGAGGGATTTACCGTGTGGTAGGGCGACGCAATATGCCGGTTGACAGGCAAGACGGGGAAGAGAATAGAGGTTTGCCGAAAACGCAACACGAAGGTACGAGGCAAAAAAAAGAGGAGAGAACTCCATTGGGGACTAGAAACAAGTGGGGGAGATCCAGGGGCATAGAAAGTGTTTGTCCATGGGAAGTTAAGTGGAAAAAGCGAATAGAGTGGGCATCGAGAAGGGATATAGTTGTCAGAAGGTGGTTGGTACAAGAACTCCTCTTTGGTTGTAGCCCTCAGCAAACGAGACCAGGCTAGAACTCAAAAAAAGGGATGGAAGGGAATCGTCTTTGCTAAGGACGGTACCGCGAAAGAGGGGCTACACCCTTCTCCTGCTTTGCTGTGTATCAGCCGCGGTGGGAAGAAACTCTTTGGTCGACGTGGTTATAGAGTTCCAAAGGGACTTCCATTTGATTTGGGAGATCCCGAAAACACATCACCAGCGGTCAGGACTATGAAAAGGAATATGAAGTAATAGTAAGAAAAAATATATCAACCATGGAGAAAGAAGAAAGAAAGGGGTCCGGTCAGTCTAAGGGATGGTAGCTTGTGGTACCCTATAACATTTCAACTGCAAGAATTTATTGGCGGGTGTCGAGAGGGAAAGAAGAACAAGGCCGCCCGGTTAGAAACTATTGCCGGTAACCCAACGAGTAGTCGAATTGACTAGCAAGGGGATGTACTGTTGCCGGGTACGGGGGGGGGTCCCCCACAGCAAAAAAAACACCGAGATCTACTGAGTGTGTTTGTCGCCGAGGGCGGATAGTCCAACGGAGCGAAGATGGAGGCAGGATGCCGATTCGTCACGAGGGGGGATTGCCATTACTTTGAATCCATGGGGGATTGGGGGGGTTGAAATAAATTCAAGGGAAAGACGATGTCCGCTCCCTGAATCCCGGAAAAAGGTATCATCCAAATAGAAGGGGTTACCGACAATGCTGAGTAGAGAGAATCATGGGGACCGTGCGGATTCGATCGTGTACTACTGGGGGATCAGGGAACGAGGATCCTTCTAAAGTCTGAGAGGGAGAACTAATGAGATGAAACTCCTCTGCGAAAGCCGAAGCCATGTGAATAGAGGGACGACCCATAAAGGCCCGAGCAGAGAGCCAACCAGGGTTTTTTAAGAGGACAGAAGAGGGCCAGGAAGCGGGGGGAGTCACGTGCAGGAGATGGTAGAAGATGATCTAAAAAAAAAGGATTCAAGAAAACTCTTGACTGAGGAGTTCGATATCTCTAGGAGAGAAACAGGGGGAGGGACCTTCGGAAAAATTATCTGTAAAGATGGGGACAAAGATCCCTTGTGAGAACAAGCAAAGGATTAGGACGCAAACGAAAGGGGCGAGAGAGACTGAAACCTAAAGGGGAGGGCAACGAGAAAAAATGGTAGCCTTCTTCAAGGATGGACGACAACCCACACCCCTTTCATAGTCGGGGAAAGTTAGTGAAAATGGGGTCCTATAGATCAGGGAGTGATTGACTTGAAAAAAAAACGGATAGGGCCGCAAAGGGTCGGATCAGGTCAAAGGATTAATGGATCTGCAAAAAGGAAAAGGGGAGGGGCCGGCGCGCGGGACCGCGGGCTGCGGGTCAAAGGTCCAAAGAAGAAATTGCCTAAGGAAGGAAGCCAAGTCGACCGACTACCAAATTGGAGGGCGATAAAAAACACATCTAGAGAGGCAAAGGTCATAAGGTAATCATTGGAGGGGAGAAATCTGCATAGCCTTGAGCAGAAGAGAGTGCCGTAGAGAGCGTAACAAGTCACTAAGGGGTCTGAACGAGGTCCAAATAAAAGAACAACCAGGAGGCGGGGTACCCGGGAGGACAGAGGGGACCACGTGCTGATAAGGCTGGGAATTACATAGCGGTGGGTCGAGGAAGGAATCTCATAACCGGCGGGAAAAAGGTTTATCTCAGCGCAACAACAAAGGGGGGGATGGGGGGAAAAAATTAAGGAGGATAACTCCTAGCAAGGGGAGCTATAGGTGAAAGTAATCTCAAAATTCGCGGTCGGGGGTCATCAAAGAGGAGGATAAAGGTCTTATTAACTGGTTCACAAGCGCTTCGGGGGGGGGGGGGATGGTAGTAAAGGAAGAAAGAATGGATGGGGGGGGAAACGCATCACTATCGTGAGAAAAAAAAAAAAGAGAAACAAAAAGGGAGAGAAAGGGCAGAAGGCCGCTGAGATGAAGAAAAAGGTTCTTATCGGAGGGAACTATGACGACCCGAGGGGGGGGGGAAGGTAAATACGCAATGTGGAAGAGCGGGAGAAAGGGGAGGGGAGGGGATTTTGGAGCAACACGAGGGCGACACGGGTAACGCGCGCACGCACCTTGTTGAAGAAGGATTGCTGCAGAGCAGAAAGAGAAGGAGAATGGGCGGTGCTGGGGGACATGGGTGTTTACAAATAGCAAATCAAGATCTGATCAGAAAAGAAAAAAGAAACCGCCGACTGAAGCGGACGGGGTGGGGTACGTAAGAAAAGGAAAAAGGAGAGGCGAAGCGAGGGCAAGTAAGAGGAAACTAATTGTCGTTTCGTCTGTGAGAGGGGGGAACGAAAGAGGGATCGTGCCCAAGTGGACTTTACAGATAATTTCCAGAAAGTCCAAAGAAATGAATATACTCGAGGGTAGCCTGAAGAGAAGAAAGGTGGGAAAAAGGGTTCTCCTGGTGGTCTTTGACGAGGAAAGAGCTTAAATAGAAAGGGTTAACTGGGGGAATCGCTCCTGCGATTTGATATTAAAGACTGAAAAAAGAGGTAGGAAAGAAAGGGAGTGAACGGAGAAACTTGGGTGAACTTGGCGGAGGCAGTTTCAACTCGGCAAAATTCAGAAGAATAAGCATTAGGGCAAAGTAATCGCAAAACAAAAAAAGAAATGGATGCAAAAGAGGATCAGGAGTATCCAAAGCTTGAAGAAAAAAGGAGATAAACTTGTCAGTGCGATCCAGCGGGGGGTTATCGTGGGAAAGGTTAAAAAGCTGGACCGGAACTGTCGGGAAGATATTAAAGAAAACCGAAGGCGGAAAAGTGGAACATACTAAAGAAACGGGTGGAGGAGAGGCCAACGAGGAAAAAAGATCTTTATATATAAGTGCTAAAGCCGAGCCGAAAGAATACAACAAAAACGGGGATGTGAGTGGCAAATAATTGTTAAACCTGAAGATCATAAGCTTTACAGGAGTAGGAAAGCTACGAAACATCGGGTTGTAGACGAAACGTTTGCAAGAGGGTTTCGAAGGAACTTAATATAAAGCCATAAGAAAGAAGAAGACGGGGCCTGTGCACTGAAGATCGGCGATACAACGATAAACTTGCATGATCCGGAAGCCACGAAAAATGGAGGGAAAATAAGGCGGCACCAATCCGACAGATTACGCCTTACCCCGAGGACAGGATGGATGTGGGGTGGGAGTACCTCAAAGACAACTAGTCCCTTCAGGTCGCGGAACTACGATTGAAAAAAACGAATCCACGAGTTTGGAAATCTTGCGGCTGCAGCACAGGGACGGGAGAATGGGGGAGTCAAAATGTAAAAAATAACTGCCGCGACACGACGGATGAAGGAGAGAACGGGATAATATAGTAAAGAAAGTCGGAGTCAGCTTACGTCTAAAAAACGGGGGACTAATGGTTAGCCCAAAAACGTGGGGAAGAGTGAGGAAAGAAATAGCAAACGCTTGTATCAGAACTTGGAACCATCGGAAAAAACCGCGAGATTAAGGGGAATACAAACATAGTTCGAAATGTCGTCGCAAGCTTTCTCAAAGGCGGGCGGAGCCGGCGGTGGTCAAAACCCATCGTGGTCCGTCTGGGAACCTTAAAACACGTAAATTGAGAATTTAGAACGAAAAAAACATCGGGAGAGATAAATCTCAATCAAGAAAGCTGCAATCAGCAGTGTAAAAGGAAACTGCGAAATCAGACTGATCTCGGCAATGGGACATTAGGAAGAGGGGAAAGATAGACAACATGGGGTGGGTCAACGGACTAGCAGCAACTCAATCGGGGAGAAGGCAAATAACTTTTAGCGTGAAAGAGGAAATAAGAGTTAATTTCGGGGAAGGAAAAAGGACACGAACTAGAACGGCGGTGAAGAAATGACAACAAATTAGTGAGGGAGTAGACCTACAATCTGTGAGTCCAGGAGAGCGTAAAAGATCGGGGAGCTCAAAAAAGGAGAAAGAGACAAGTCACTGGTGCCGAGAATCTACCAGGAAAGACTTGTACCTCAAGTAGGCTTCTCACGGAACACAGAGAAGAGAAGATCAACAAAAAAAAAAGGAGAGGGAGTAAAAGGAGAAGAATGATTTTAGAGGGGGGAGAAAAGAGGAGAGGACAAAAAATACGGTACAGTCGTTTAAACTTCAAAGTAGCGCTGAGCCAACAGGGAAGGGTCCTGCGTCTCGCAGGGGTAAAGAGAAACAGAGAGGTGGCTCGGCGATGGGGGGGGGGGGAGAAGGAGAAAAAAGCTATTTCGGAGGAAGAACACACCAAGAATGGGGTCATTGCAGGCAAACCCAAATGTGAAGGTTGCAAAAAAGGAACAAAAAATCAAAGTAGAAATTGGGGGGCGAGCGCATTCAAACGATCAGGAGGGACGAGAACCTCGATGGCGGGTGGCGCGGGAGATCGCACGGTCGGGGGTACAGAGGCTTTAGTGACCACCGAAAAATTGAAGGAGGGGGGTCTAGGGGGAGAAGGGACGTAAAGGAACTGCACAAAGGGGGAAGGGGTGAGAGACCGAATTGGGGTGGGGGTAGTGTGACATGTAGTAGACAAGGAGGCAACCGGAAACAGTGGAAAAAAAGAGAGGCTTTTGCCTACTAGACAGGAGACCAAAGCCGGCGACAGCTGAAAGAAAAGAAATTGAGAAAACTGAAACGTCATGTACACTTGGGTAAGAAAAAGGAGTAGAACGTGTTTTCAAGGAAGGTGTAACAGTTAATTCAGTACGTAAAAAGAAGGGTGAAGACAGCGAGGATGAGTTAGACATGGTAGGGGAGGGGGAAGAACGAACTCCTCTTGGGGTAGCAAGGACTGACAGAAGCAGAATATAGCTAATCAACAAAGTGATTCAACGGCGCAAAAACTAAAAAAATAAGACCGGCGAGGGAAAAAACAGGATCCTGGCTGTGCTGAGGAATAACGAGTTGCTAAATAGAAGGTGGTGAAATAGTTGTGTCAAGAGCGCTGAAATGGAGAGAAGGGGGAAGGGGGTCCGCCAACGAGAAAGAAGGGAGGATCTATTCTACGGGTAGTGAATAGGGAGGAAAAAGTAATTGCGGGGGCATCGAAGGAATCGAAAAAACGTATCGGGGGGACCAGGGAGGTAAGGGAGAACTGAATGGTAGCGGGGGGGGTCTATGACCGAGATATGAACTTCATAATGGATTGCGGGAGGGGGTCGAAAGAGTATCCTGAGAAAGAAACAAAGTCAGGAAAACGCAAAGAAAAAAGACTAACCACCTGAGGGGTCCTAAATCCGTAAAGCTGGTTAGGGATAGTGAAGACATTGGTCCCGAACACCCAGGGAATATAAGATGGTGGGGCGCTCTGCGGATAAGCGGGTAGCCAAAGTGGATATCTTAGGAAATATGCAGGAGAGGTCGCTCCACCAGTTGGTTGAACTTGATGGGGGGTAACTCAGGGGTGTGGTGGGGGGGGAAAAATATTCCAGTAAAACGAACGCGATTTGAAAAGCATCAAAACAACTTCACTTTAAAAAAAGACCCCGATAACCAAAACTGGAAAAAAGGAAAGAAGTGGGTGACCCGCATGACTATGGCACTTGGAAGACTTGGAAAGCCTGGTAAAAAAAAGGGAGAGGGGAACTGAAGAGATCAAAGAAAGATATAAGGTGGACAAAGAGATCTTGATGGCCGAATGGAGGGTAAAATCTAACGACGAAGCCTTCCAAGCTGAACTACACGGAAAAGAGCCCAAAATAAAGGTTGAAGATAAAGACCGGAAAGAGGCCTTGCAAGGAGCTGGAGCTTGGATCGACCCGAGAACCACGTGCTCAATGCAAGCCGAGGAGAGGAAAGGTCTCGATAAACGGGGGAAAGGGGGGGGACGCTTATGAAATATAGGGGAAGAGCATTGGGCAAAGATTACCAGAATAACACCAGGTCTAGGAACCCCGAATTATTGAAAATTACCTGAGACAAAGGAAAAAGGTACGGAGCGCCAAATGTAAGACCGGAGGAGAGATTAGTAAAACCCGGGGAGTATTGAACGGAGATTGATGATCCGGAAGAGGAGGGGAGTGAGGGGTGTCAAAAAACCGTATAGCCAAGCGCCGGAAAGACCTAGATAAGAGAGGATGATCACAAGACAGAGCAAAGGAAAAAAGTGTCGTGAGAGAGGACGGGAAATCGCTGTATACTCTTTTGCAAGGCAAAAGAAAATAATGACAACTAGTGATCAAAAATAGAAGAGTCAAAAGTTCTTAATTTCTACAGAACAACATAAACTTTAGCATTCAACCAGAAAATATACCAGGGCAGGGGAAATAGAAAGAGGAATGGAAAAAGGTGAAGTCCAGAAGAGGAGAGTCGAGATCTTATAAAAAAGTACCAAAAGCAGGGATGACACACTATACCATCCACAAAAAAAGCGGGTGAACCTTCAAGAGGACAAAAATTGCTTATAATAATATTGATGACCGAAGAAGAAAAGGGGGAAAGGAGGAAATAAGCAAAAGGGCCTCTAGAAAACGGAGCTTCCACAGAAGGCAGTTGGTAAAATCATCAAAAAAAGAACGTGAAAGGAGGAAATCGAAGAATAAAAAATCGTGCATTAGGACACTGAAAGTTAAGGTTTACGGAAAATGCCCGCCAAGTGAAGGTATGGAAATCATCAAGATGCGGAGCAGCAACGTGGTCCCGTGGGAAGGGGTAAAAAGAGGCGCGGCGTTGGGGGTAGGGCGCGGAGGTAAAAAAGGGGGGGGGCCGAGACTCTACGAGTAGAAGAGAGGAAAAGGAGGATTGCGCTGACGCGTTTTGAAAAAGGACCGGGGGGCGAGGTATGAATAGTGACGAGACACGAAAGGATTGTACGTAACCTAAAGCGGGGGACGCAGTCCTGCTCATTTTGCGGATAAGGAGGTTGGGACTAAAGAAACTCAAGAAGAGGAGAGCGAGAGCAACGGGAAAATTGTCAGTGTGAGTAATGCTTCGAAAGAGAGGCCGGATGTGAGGGCAGAGAAGGGGTGGTTGACCAAGAAAGAAAAAAGGGAAAAATAGATCGGAGAAGAGGATGATCCGCACGAAAGACCCCCCGGGAAAGAACGGGTTGTCAAGGTAACAAAGGAAATTAAGAATGATACATGGGGGAGAGAAGATAAAGGTGCTAAGGTAAGAGGGCAAGCATGGGGGACGGGAAGTCTATTTGGTGAAAAAAAGCGTCAACAATGGGGAGACTGGGCCAATGCTGGTTCCAAAAGTGTGAAGAGGAAGGTAACCATACGGCTGAGGCTATAGAGTCCGAATAAGAAAAGCCTGCAGTTTGGTAGAGGGGCTTGGTAATGAGAGGAATCAAAGGGGGTGAAGGGAAGCGCTGCGGCATTTATATTAAAAAAAGTAACCGCGAGGGGGATCCCGAACGGGCGGGAAGGGAAAAAACTGGAGGAGATTTCGACGCGCAGAGGAGAAAGAAAAAAAGAAAAAGGGAGGGCAAGGAGAGAGCGGGAGCGAGATGCGCGCCGGGGAATCCGCGTCTAAAGGGACTATAGGAAAGATAAAGCACTTGGCGGGACCCAAGTAGGGAAACAAAGGGGGGGACGAATCCCGCTGGTATCGGGGGAAAGGGGGAAAAGGGATCCCTATCTCAAAATTAAGTGATGTACAAAACAACAAAAACGGGAAAAAATTAAGACATACGAAAAATGGGAACTGGGAAAGAGAAAGAAAGAAAAGACAGCGGGATATATAAGTGAGAGAAGTTACCCGAAAGACAAAAAAAAAAAGGCAGGGGGATAAAACGACAAATTGAAAAAGTCAGTTAAGATGAGGGAAAGAGACAAATCGTGGGTAGGAAGAGGACGGGGGGAGACTTTGGGGTTTTCACGAAGGAAAGGCCGCTAAAAAGGCAAAACATATATAAAACAGTCTCAATACAACAAAGAGAAAAAAATCCGGAGAAGAACTAACGGCGACGATATCAGGGGGTTGACGGAAAAAATACTCTGAAAAATCCGAAAAGGTACTCAAAAACCTAATTAAAAGAGATAAGAAGGACCACAGGCGGTGATGTGGGGGAGGGGAAAAGTAAGATATTTGTCCCTGGCAGCTAGGTGGGACTACTAGGGGGGGAAACAAGGAGAGTAGTAACTCATTCGGCCCACACAGACCAGGAGAAGGGGTCTTCGCAAAAAGAGGGACGCGGTACAGACCGCGCACGAATAAGAAGGACGGGGGTGGGGGAGTCGGATCAGGATAAGTCGGCGGGCACCGCGGAAAGGGAGACAAACAAGAGGCTGTGGGGGGATAAGCAAAGAACACGATAGAGGCGCTGCGGACGCTGGTAAATGGAGCGAAAAAGGAACGAACCGAAGGGAAACACAGTCTATTGAATGGAAAAAACAAAACAAAAGGACAGGAGTTTTAAAGACAATGGCGTCGGAGAGGAACTGCTCAAAGGGCGGCAATTTTGAGAGGGGCAAACAAACGACCAAAGATGGGAAGGGAAAAAGGCAGGAAACTAAACCGAAAAACACAAACAGAGGAGAAAAAAGAAGAGAGACGGTCGCAAAGGGAAATTACGTCACTTGCCAAGACGAGCTCAGGGCAAAGGCCATTATGGGCGGAGAGGGTCTACAACAATTTTTAAAAAAACAATGACGTGCGATGAAGACATCGACCATCAACGTGGGAGGAAGGACTTGAGAGGGATCCGATAGAAATACTGGGAAGGGAGGGGACGGAAAGACAAAGAGAAAGGCGGGGACGAAAGGACAAAGGATTGCGTTTAGGGAGACACGACATGAGGGTTTTCTCCGGCAATGGCGAAGCGAAAGCTATCTGGGGATAAAAAAGCGAAAGAAGACATTCACGTTCCGATCAGCGCGCCTGGGGGGGAGCAAGAAAGGGGGAGAAATTAAAGGGGGGGGAGAAAGAAGTTTCGCTGAGGAAGAACGGACACTCGAGTCTCTAAGAAAAAAAAGCAAAGATTGGATTATAAAATATATTTCGGGGACGATGAAAAAAATCGACAAAAAGGTTAACGGATACGGTAACCTTCTGGATAACCGGCGGGACGGAAAAAAGAAGGGAGGAGGGAGACGAGTGTAGCGAAAAATAGTTCGCTCAGATTTAAAAAAAGCTCGGGTATTGGAAAACAAACAACAAACAATATTGTTTTCATGTCAGAAAAAGAAGGTAAAAGCGTTTCGTTGCCGGAAACCGAAGAAGAGGAGAGGGGGGAGAAAGAGGAAGGACCCTATCAAAGTATCTGTTTACGAGCCAACCGATGGCGGGTAAGAGGAGAGATCCGGGTGGTAAAAAGGGAGTTCCCCAAAAGGTGCGGCCATGGCGAAGAGAGAAGGGGGGGGAGAAGCTCGGAAACTGACGATGCGAGGGGAGGGAAAGAACAAAAAGATATGTGAGAAAAAATTTGCTAGTAACGAGCCGTTTGTCCGAAAAAGTGAAGGTAATAATAAGATGCGGTTGCCGAAGAAGGAGAAAAGGAACGCGAAAGATGCCGACGCCCTTTCAATGAAGCCTGTCATGTGTGGAGCTACAGAAGGGAACTGGGGCAGTGATGGTTTCGTGAAGTTCGAGCACCCGTAAGGGCGGTTAAACGACGCTGATATAAGTTCGCATGGGAGGGGTGTCGATAAAAAAATAAGCATCGGTGTGGGGCACCAAGAAAAGGCAGAGGAGCGACTACGAGGGCTCATCACCGTTGAGAGAAAGGGCTTTGAGATCCGGAAGACATTGGCGACCCACCCGCAAGAAATAGCCAAAGCCTAATAGGTGGGATCTGGGAATATAGGGAAAAGTAGAGGAAAGGGAAAGTTGTATTGTCCCGAAAAACACTAAAAGACGGGCGACTGGAAGTTAGGAAAAGAATTCTGATGGGGGACGGAGGCTCGAAAAAAAAAAAAGAGTGTAGGAGCAAGTTCGTTTAAAAGAGAAAGGGAAAGAATGGGGGAGAGGTTGGTTATAGCAAATATCAAGGAGTGTTTGCGTGAATGTAGAGCGAGCCTGCGAAAAAACAACGTAGAAGCAATGTGATCAAAAAGCTTCCTTTAAAACCCGATGTAGGAGAGGGAAAGAATAATTACGGAAATGCCGGAAAATGGGGGGGCCCTCCCAAGAAAAAGAGGAGGACAGGTTGTTTTCGCGACGGGCGGAAGAAAGGAGAACGGGAGAAGAAGAACAACGAATGCTTTGAGGGGGGGCAGGGAAGGAGTAGGGAACCCGTTATGGGGCGATTTGGCGAAGGGGTTGGTTTGTTGGGGGACAAGAGGCGTAAAGGACGAAAAGGAGAAGGAGGACAGGTCCCACTCGATAACCAGCTGGAGGGCCCATACAGAAAGAAAGGCGGAGATAAGAGAGGGAGCTTGGGACGGGGAGAAAGGGCGGTCGGAGTGAGCTAAATTCGAAACGGATCCTTTGAGGAAAAGCGGATCTTGAAGAAGGAGAGAAGCGGAAAAAGCCGAACAGGTCAGCAACGCGACGACCCCGACCCAGACCCGAATCCAAAGCTGGAAGAAGATAAAAAGACCGGCCGGGGCACCGTGTGAAAAGATGGGAGAGAATTAGAAAGAACAAAAACCGACGACTGGCTCAAAAAGGGAGGAGAATTCGGGAAAATATCCGAAGGGTCGAGAGCAGATGAAAAATGAAGTCTATTGAAAACTTGGGGCAAAAGATCCCTTGTGCTAGGGGACCAAACGGAGAAAGAGAAGAAAAACATTAGGCGCATATCTTTAATGAAAAGAAGGAGTAGCTCGCCAATGGAGAGTCGGGGACTGTTGAACGAAAAAACAGTGAGAAGAGGAGGAGGGTCTTAGGGCGGATAGAGTGATCAGATCATGGTGATCAAAAAAAACTGGGTCAAAAAAGGAGAGCAGCCTTCTCCTCTCAGAGAAAGGAAGGAAGCAAAAAGGGAAAAAGACAGGCGTTGCGAGCGTGCGGGAAAGGTTATCTCAGTTTTGGCATTCCAATACTACGACAGAAGGGCAAAAGGAGAAAACCTTGAAAACAGTGCTTTTATAGATAAGTCACAACGTCTCGACACGAGGGATAACAGAGAGACCGTCAATTTTTCGTAGAAAAAGCAGCGGAAACTTCCGTTCAGTCAGCTACTAAAGTGAGGAAGGAGCAAAGTAAACGAATCTAGTCTCCCCGACGAACCATAAAAAAGAAGAATGGAGATCTGGTTAAACCATGGCAAGAGACCACGGGTCTTAAGAATGCAGTTAAAGACAAAAAAAAATGGGGGGGCGTATTGACGGGAAAAATTATCGGATAACGTCAAGTCCGGAAGAGAGAGAAAAAAAAGGAGGAGGAGGGGAAAAAAAAGAAATGCCTCGGAAGAGAGGAAGTTACTAAATTGGAAATCAGACCTCCAATAACTATAAGTCAAAAAGAGAGGATAACGTGTAGATGGATGGGGAAAATAGAAGAGATGGGGGAGGGTCTCTGAGGACGCAAGAGTGGGGGGGGAAAATTGGGAGACGATCCGAAAAAGGGTAACAAAAGGAAGCGAACTGAGCTTTTGGGAAAAAAAATTGAAAGGCGAGGGATGAAACACAAGCGTGGAGCCTCGATTTGAAAAGGGGAAAAGAGAAAAGGGGGGGTAGATTGGCTCATTGGTCGGAGTAGTAGTTTGGAATGGGAAACAACGCGATCAAAGCGGTTCCAACCCCAACCTTCGGCAACGAACCAGTGGTAATTGTACGTCCGGAGGAGTCAACGAGAAGAACGGAAGAAAACGGAGGATTGGCGAGAAAGGGTGTTGGAACAAAGAACACAAACTAACAGAAAATCGTCTCATCAGCTCAAAAAAGCACTATACAACCCTAATTAAGACGACGGGGTGTCGTCAATCAAATGAGAAGGAGTACGGAGGAAAGGGAACAGATTTAAGGTGCCAGGTAAAGGTCGCAGAAAGGAGGTTGCGTCTCAGGGCGGGGACTCGCAACAAGAATTTTGCGCCAATGAGACAGATAAGGGGGGGGTTCAGAACTGGGGAACCGTCAATCAGGGGCTCGAGAGAGATATCTTCCAATAGAGTAACGCAATGTAGATAAACGTGAGAAGGTGAACACAAACGCCTGCACGGTGGGGAGATCGATGAATGAGATGGATATTATGAGGAGACATGGGGGGGGGGAAAAAAGAGAAAGACCGGATGGGGAGGGTCTTCAGTGCACTGACTGGCTGCTCGTTTGCGGAGCTCGTCAGCTGTAGACTGGGCGGTCCAAAGAAATTCTGCTTAGGAGTACTAAGATACTTTGAGCAATAGAGAGATGATAGGAATAACCACGATAGGAAGAAAGAAAACGGCGTCACAGCGCAAGATATGAATGCGAGAGAAAGGGGAGGAAAGGAGAGAGGTTTCATTTGGCAGATCCAGATGGTTTAGTGGAAAATGTGAAAAGCGGACCAACGGACATTAGTAGGAAAGAAACAAAAAAATGTCAAAAATTAAAATTCTAGACTGGGGACGAATCACCCCAAGAAGAGAGGGAAAAATAAGTGGGATACCGCCGTATCACAAAAGCGAGACAACACACGGAGAAGGTAGATTGGGGCGGGCTCATGTCAAGCAGCTATCAAGGACACTTTCAAGATCGAAAAGAACTAATCGGGGTACGGCAAGGGGAGAACCGAAAAGGGGGTTCGAAGTCGATAGCCATGCAGCAAAAAAGCAACTTAGGAAGGGGGGGCAAACACTGAGAAAGGTCTGGAACATATCAAACTTCATTTTCGATGTAAAAGGACGGGAGCAGGAATCAAGGTGGAGTCAGTCAGGGAATCGCGGAGGACAGAAGAAATCTTACTCCGAAGTAACCGTAGAATGTACGCCATGCGGTCTGGGGTGGGGGGGGAGACAAGACAAGTGATCGCACTATTCAACGGCAGGAGTACGGTAGAAAGAATATAGACAAACCGCGATCCAAGAGTTTGGCCAAAAAAGGAGGGGAGAAAGAACAGAAAGATAAGTGGCGGAGAAAATTAGCGGGGACGGACCAATCTCCTACGGTTAACAATGTAAAACAAGGGGAGCTATGAAAAACGGCGAAGGGAAGATACTGGCTATCAAACCAGAGGAAGGTGGTTAGACCGAAAAAAAAAGAAGGGGGAAAAGATTATCCACGCGAGGCAACGATGTGAGTAGGACGAACGAGACCCGCAGCACCGTCTAGTCTGGCGCAGAAAACGGAAAGTGAGTACAAATGACAAATGGGCGTGAGCTGGCAAAAAGGCTGAGGACGAAGGCGTTGAGGAAACCTCAAGGCTAAAAGCAGGGAAAGAACGCATCGAGACAAAGTCTGAAAAAAAGCGAAGAAAAAAGTCTGGAATCAATCCTGCGAAATCTTGAGAAGTGGGAGAGACTAGCCTATAGAGTCAATGGCAGATGCGGAAAGGATATCTACAACGCCGAGTTGGGGTAAAAATGAAAAGGCGAGAAGAAGAGACAACGACAAGTCGGGGATCAAGCAAGGAGAGTTGATCGGGGCGAGATACGCGTGGAAACGTTCCACGAAACCGCTACCGACTGTGCATAAATGAAAGCACAGGAGGGACGGTGCGGGCTCCGACATAAGGGGGGGAGAAGGGAAAGCGAGCGAAAGATATTTGGAAGACAAAAAAAAGCAGGACGACAGAAACATTCACGGTTGGCAACGCGCGACGGTTGAATCCATACTTAAAACGATGTTCCGGTTGTCGAGTGGGGGCGCGAACTCGAAGAGAGAACAAAAAAAAAACGGGAGGGAGTGGAGAGATTCGAGTGTCCGTAAGGGCGAGCGGGGGAGAAAAAAGGTGACTGAGGTCCGTCTGGAGGGAGAATAAGGGAGGATCGAAAATGTCGTGCAGGAAGACTCAACAGAAGGTCTCTCAGTATGTAAAACGGAAAAAAACCGCGAGGGTCGGAGAACGAAACGCCAAAGAAGGGGAGGGAGGACCCCAAGGCGGTTGCCGAAAGCATCAAAGAACTTGGCGAGAGAGCCCAAAAAAAAAGATCGTGCGAGCAAACGATGGGGAGGGGAGGATAGAGAAAGAGGATTTTTTTGTAAAATAGGCGGGGGGAGATATGAAAAGAGCATAGGCCATTAGATGGATTTGGGGGCCTGACTTAAACTGACTATGCGCAAG
>Ga0179593_1363718_pt1 | contig 14736 bp, 10 predicted proteins | sample CZODoug2_1_08_16_FD_185931 | JGI IMG/M metagenome (GOLD analysis project Ga0179593, IMG submission 185931) | Vadose zone soil fungal communities from Angelo Coast Range Reserve, California, USA - CZODoug2_1_08_16fungal (PacBio error correction) | ecosystem: Environmental > Terrestrial > Soil >...
GGGCTTTGGGGAGTAGATCGAGAATGATCGAAACGTAAAAAGATTGACAGGAAAGAGGAAGGCAAGTGGGAGGGGTGTAGAAAGGACTGAAGGTGGAATCCCGTCATCAAAAAGAGCTCCTCCGACGGCAGTATCTATAACATGTCATCTGACTTCGTCATGGGTAGCGATTAGAGGAAAAAAGTCCCGTCAAGAGCGAGGCCCCGCACCGGGACCGGAGGAGAGGGAGGGTAGGGCAGGGCTCGGTTGTAAAAAGAGGGGGCCGGTAGCATTTCTTGAGCGATAGAGTTCTTCCTTATAAAGATAGCCAGCGGGGAGAAGCATACGTAATGAGGAGGGGCGAAATTATCAGTAGACGCAGCTATAGACTTGAGTGTGTGGACGGGGGGCACGGACGGCACAATAACACCAATAGAAGAACTGGCTGCCCGCCTGTGTGAAATTTCGCGATGGGGTATGACAGGAGAGGGGGGGGGCCACATATACAAAGGAGGAAGAGATGTCAGTAAGAAAAGAGAGAAGAGAGACGGTGTAGAGGGAGGAGAAATGGAACGCGAGAGGGGGCAAACTGAGGTGGAGGAGGCTCGATCGTTTCTTGATAGTCAGTATCAAAAGAGACAGCAAAATAGAGGAGCGGGGGGAGGGACGGGGGTTGAATCCAAGAAAAGGTTAAGGAATAATATCAAAATTCCTCTTTCCAGACGTCTCGGACATAGAGGAGTGGGTAATGCCGGGGACCCTCGGATTTACTAAGGCATCTAACACGGCGGGAGGGAAGAAAGGGAGGCACTTCGAATTCAGCAAAAAATTAACAACCGACGGATATTTGGGGAATCAGGTCTTGAGCCCTCTCGCAGTCACTGCGATAGCAGGGAATTAAGGGAACTCAGACTAGGGGAAGAGAGTAGGATGAAGCGCAACAGACGCACGGTAACGATGACCCGCCTAGAGAGCTTAAAAAGGTCAAAGGATTTACAGCAACGAAAAGAAGAAGCCGACTATTTCCGCAAACGAGAGGAATAGAGGGGGGGGGAAGACCGGCCAGTCTTAGGAGAATCCGGGAGAGGAAAAAAGCACTTAAAGGACACCGAAAAAATGAGAAGGCAAGGACGAAATCGGATCAGAATTGGCTCTCCGAGGGGCGAAAAATAGAAGAGAAAGTCAAAGAAAAAACGGGACTCTCAATTGAAAGCCAGTGAACGAGGAAGGGCGGGGCCTCGACAAAAGGAGAGAGTTATACATCTATCGTAAAGGCTGGAGTTCCTCCTTGTCATAGACCAATGAGGACCAAAAGCGTGAGGGGCGCAAAATCGCTGTTGGGCCGTAGGTCACAGGCGGAGGGGGCAAAAAAAACGCGGCTGAGAGTTAGTGGGGGGACTATCAGGAGTTCCGCCGATATATTTGGAATAAAAAAACTTCATAAGGCACCAAGAGGACGGCGCAGGAGGTTGAAGAAAGCGAGGCTGCGATCATTAGAGGCTGCGTCATCAAGGTGGGAATCATGGATGGAATACGAAACCATCCGGGGTGGGAATTTCAAGGAAAAAAAAAATGTCAAAGTTGACCTGAGGAAGGGGATGGTCGTCCCACAAGCTCGCCGAAAAAAAAAAAAGAGACACGCACGCTAGGATCAGGGAACACGAAGGGAAACTCGATCTTGAAAAGAGAGGGGAACGCGAATCCGTGAACGGGACGCAGGATATGTAAGAAGCGGGCCGCGGGCAGTTATGACGTTCATAACGGAAGATACGACACAATGCAAAGAAAAAAAGGAGGAGATAGACAAGAACGGGGATACCGGAGAACGAAAAGAGGAATTTTGCAGGACGGGCGAGATATAGGGGACAGAGAGGAGATCAGAGGGGGTAAAAAAGCTACGTAGCCAAGGAGAAAGAAGTCTCTAAGATCCCCCGATGACAGCAGGCCACGGCGGTAAAAAGGGGGACAGCAAGGGGAAATAAATTACTCGTAAGACTCTGGGAGGCAGACAGAATGGCGGGAGCGAGAGGAACGGTCAAATCCCCTGCGCGAGAAAAACACAAACCTCAAAAGAAAAAGAAAAACTTCCTCTAAGATTCTGCGGTCGACGGTCTGAGAGAGCAGAGAAGATCAAAAAAAAAAGGAGATGGGTAAAATGAAGGCAGATTACTCGGGCTCGCATCGTAATCATGGAAGGAAGGAGGGAAAAGATCGGGAAGTAGTAAGACGCCAATAGGGGGGAACGAGGGAAGGCATCACATTCTTCCGTCGCAAGAAACAGCGTCAAAGGAAGGGAGACTCGTAAATTAGCAAAAAGTGAAAAGGAGTTAGAGGGGGAGTCATCGCGGATTGGAAAGGACTCTTGGCCAGAGGCAGCCTTTCGGCTAAACATTAAAAGCAAAAAAGAAGAGAGAAGGCCTGTAGAAGAGTCAAACTAAGGCGGAGGAGAGACAGGGGTTAATATGGTTTCTGTCAGCAGGTCTGATAATATTCGGGGTCTTATCGTATGCCTGACCCAGATGGGGGGGGAAAAGGCAATCACATCCAGTAAGAGGACCGAAAGAACATCGGAGCGCTTCTGGTTCAAGTCGCTCGTGCTAGATCTTGAAGATCGAGTTACGTCGTGGAAGTAAGGGATGTGAGACCCAAATACGGCATGGGCGGGGGGGCGTCTTATGGAAAACGGAGTGTTGCGCCAACGACTTACATCTTCGAAATGATGGCTTTCAGAGAAAGAAAAGGGAAAAACCGTAGGGGGTCAGAATTTAATAGATGAGGAAGAGGGAGGGAAAAGAAGGAGCGAGCGCGCGTGGCATGCACTACAGATTCCGCGGGGGATGGGTCTTATACGGTTGCTTTAATACGAGTAAGGACACGAGGGAAAAAGAAGCAGAAATGTCTCGAAATCCTAAGGTGTCCCGATACGGAAAAAAACAAGCGGGGACAGTCGTGCATTCGAACGACTGGCCTCTGGGTGAAACGATGACTACTTCTACACTCGCCTATACGCTCGATCTGAGGGAAAACTGAGAGGGGGAGGAAAACCAGCCTGAATGGGGCGTCGGGGCTCATGGAACTTCCCTGAGCCATCGGTCACATTAGAGAGGGTCCTTGGAACTGGGGTATTAGCATTCGGTACCGCTCGGGTCTGACTCTTCAAATTCTGCCGACGTCAAGATACTCCTATAGTGGCGAGGTCTAGCTCAGGGAACGGCTGGGAAGAGACGAAAGAGGAAGGCAATTAGCAGAAAGAGGAGCATCAGGCGGGTTCAGTGAAAAGAAGTTGGCGCCCTGGGAGGGGAGGAGAGGGGGTCGGTCACGGCAGGCATAAACTAGGCAAGGCGGGCAAAGACGGGGGGAAGGAGTCCTGGGGCGCGCGCGAATCTAAAGGAATGAGGGGGCGTTATCTCGATGCAAAAGCTACTGCCAGAAACGGAAGAGGAAGAGGAAAACGCTCAGAAAGAAACCGAGAATAGTTACGGGTGCCCCACAAAAAGAACTAGGAAACCAATGGGGCTTAATTCAAGGAAAGAGGGGGAGCTGACCAGGGCTAGACGTAGCATCATCGAGGGTAAAGGAAGGAGACCACTTCGGCGAGAACGGGTAACGATCTGGGTCATTCTCTTCGGGGCTCGCATCGCAACAGTGGGAGGGAAAAAAACAGGAAGAAAGACTCCTGGGGTTGCGGAAAGGACAGGATAATGACAGGGGGAAGACATCAGTCGGTCTCACCTGGAACTGGACAAAAAAAGTGTAAAATCTAATCTCATGCCTATAACCAAATCACAGAGGTAGGAGGGGAGGGGGGGATAAGCACACGATTTTGGGCCAGCAAAGTAACCACATGAAAGGGGGTCTGTCAAGACTGTAAGAAGAGGTTTGTTTCGCGAAGGGCACGGACGGGAAAAAGAGAAAACACAATCAAAACGATCGGTCTGCTCGATTTTGGTCAGAAGAGAAAGACACACCATTACGGAGTTCAGGCTTTACGCATCTCTACGTCCGCCGGAAGGAGATAGGCAAGCAACGTTCAGCAGAAAGCAAAGAGCAAGACCCGATGAAAAAGTCGCTCGGAATGTGAAAGAGTAGATGTAATAGTAGTCAGCGAAGAGGGTTAACTAAAACGGACGAGAAAAAAAAATCAAACCTAAGAAATCCGGGGAATAGGGGAACATGAATCGGTCGCTACAAAGGCTGGACTATCGGTATCCAGGGCGCACAAAAGGGACACGTCTACAAAGGAAACTGGAAAAAAAAAAGCTGGGGAAAAGATGTGCGACTCCGGCAGGCACTTGGTCCTGGCAAGATAGCGACGAAGGCCGGAAAAAGAAAAGGGGGTTGGGAACTTAGTCAGCATCCGATTGGTCCGCGAAGATCGCGATAATAAAAGGAGAGTACTACATAAAGCGCCAGGGGGAGGGGGATTGTAAAGTCTACGCAAGCTAAATCTACAGAGGAAAAAAAAACTCGGCGAATAAGAACTAAAAAGGAAAATCGTCGCGGAGTAAGAGCCTTTTGACAGGAGAAGAAGAGAGGAGCAGCGAGAGAAAGGAAGAGATAGGAGAATCCAGGAAGACAAGGACGAAACACTAGAAGACCTAATAATTCAGATGAGAGACTCCTCCACGCAACAAGGGGAATATATCTGATGAGGGGGATCATGGAGGAGGGAGGAGAGAGGTGGAGTTTTAAGAAACACATGAAAACCTCCTCCGAAACAAGGGGGAGGCAGATAGGAGCAACGAGGGGGGGGATAGGCTTAACAAGGAGAACGAAAGACAAAATCTTAAGGACGGGAGAATTCGCAAAGGTAGCTGTGGAACCGTTCAGGAGAGGGAAAGAACCTTAAGTGGATCTCCGGGGACCAGGCATCTGGGGAGGGGATCGCGATCTCGCCAACCACCCGGACCTCTTCTGTTCGGCGGAAACGGTCGAGGAAAGGGGGTAGTTCCAACATGCTCTGAGGAGAAATATGGCAAAGAGTAATCTGCAATTTGCCGGTTGTGATTTGCCTACGTCCGAGGGGGGGGGGGGGGGGGGGGAGAGAAGCCTCGTGCGATGATAAAGGTCGCGAGAATAGTTCATTTGTGGGGGGATGCTCCAAGGGGCGGCCGCTTAGAGAAGAAAGAATGATGCAGGAGGATAGAGAGAAAAGAGGCAGTCTCTTGCATTCTGTCGTCTTGAAGGGGAAGAGAAGAAAAGAGAAGGACTGGGCTTGATAGATCGATTAGTCAGGGAAAACATTCAGTGTGGCCTCTTATCGAGGAACAAACCAGAGAGCCGAAGAGGAGAGACCTTAGGTGGGAAGGACATATTTACGTCGCATGCGCGCAATATTACGGCCTCGGGGAAGCAAGGTGGAAGAAGAGTGCGCAACGGACGGACATCTAAGAGAGACCCATGCACGAGAAGGAGATGGTACTGCCGAGAACAATGCTCGGAAACTCTAGGGGGTAATAGGAGGCGAGGCAATAAGGAAGGGGAGGTTGTGGGGAAAAAGAGGCTCTCTTTATCTCGGGGGGGTGTTGGGAGGTGTTTCGTTCTAGGAGAGCTGGGCAAAGTTTGTCAGGGAGGGTTAGATCGCGTTCGAAAGGGAGAACCAAACTCTGCTCAAAGTTGAGCCTTATCCGGATGATCGACTCAACACTACTAGGGAGGACGGTGATTGTGTTCAACTCAGGGAGGGAGAAGGGAGTATCATATCCGACCTGGTCACGGAATCGGCCACTTCTCTACATCATAGAATGGGTTGAAAAGTCATAACCCAAAGATGAGTACTTTGAGGGGGACGGGGAAGAAGAGAAAACTCGAGAGCACGGAACTTCTCGGGAATAGACTGACAAGGGGAGAGAAATCGCACGACCAAAGAAAAAGATATGTGTGAGCATTTGAAGAGATCTCAGCTACTCGGCGGTCCGCCGTACGTAGATGTTAAGAGAAGAAAAAACAGACCTGAAGCTAGAGGTTACTATCTCAAGGAAGAATTGTAAAGAGGGAAAAGAGGAATATCGCTAACTCCAAAACTCAAGCAGTTCACCCCGAACGTATCCAGCCATGCTCCCAACACGAATGTCGGGGGGGGGAAAAAAAAGAAGAATGCCAAGACTTCTAGTTAATGTCATGGGCGGATAGACAAGACAACCGAAGGAAAACGCAACTGAGCGAAAAAAGTCTGGGTGGGATCGTGCGCAAGAAATCGAGGGGACCGAGTGAGACATGGGCACGAAGAATGAGTGCAAGAAGAAAAAACTCATACAGACCATGCTCCCAAGGAAAATAACCATTCATCTGTTTCAAGGAGGAAAGCGCAGTTATAAATGTCGAGCTTCTCGGGAGATTAGAAGAGTGCATAGAAAATAGAAAGGAACGTTCTCGAGGAGAGGGTTAAACACGGGAGCGGGCGATCACCCGAGGGCAATTCGTTCCCGAAAGGCGCAGAGGGAAAAAAGAGGGGGCGTCGATTTCCCTTAGGGAAGAAAAACCGTCAAAACCGAAAAGGGCCGCCGGAAGGGCATGTTGAACGCGCTGCTCTAAATATAACCGCCACAGGCAGATGCCGCCCGAATAAGGGACAGCAAGGGTGCATTACAGAAAAACCCATCTTTGGGGGGGGTTACTTGAAGGGACTAAGAAGGTCGAAAATGTAGACCGAGCCAGAAGTGTGCGCCACAGCTTAGACGAAAAAAAGACAGCTAAAGTTGGAAGACAGGGAGGCGGGTCAGGAACAGTGAACATCGGTAGAGGTTGACTCTATCTTCCATCTGCTCACGCGTCGAAGTGACGAGAGAAAGAGGGGGTATATGGGTGAAATAGAGAGGTCTTAAGGCAGGGAGAATGAAAAACGTGACAGAATACGAGACAGACGTCACGAAATAGTCTGGCTATACCGTTAATCACCTAAAAAAGATTAACAATGTAACCTCTACAGTCGTAGGTGGAAGAAGGAAGAGAGGGGGAGAAAAAGGTGAGCTCAGAAAGGGAGAACTAACACGCATAGAAGAAAAGGATGAATCCCGCGATTAACCTAGAAGAGTGAAAAAACTGGGGTTAACAGAAAGGGTTGAAAGGGACAAGTTCTTAAATCCGTAAAAAAGGCAGGAAGTGGGGCGAGGATTAGCAAAAGTCAAGTCAAAAATCACCATGCGTCGAGAAGAAAAAAAACACCACAGACTCTTCCGCCGTGCATCTCCAAGCATTATTGCGCTGCTGAATGGCTTCATTCTTAGGAGTGATCTCACAACAACCACGATAGGGAAAAAAGGAGAGAACGAGGACGAGGGAGAGCAAAACTCCTTAAAAGAAAGCAGAAGCAGGTTAGGGCGGGGGTTTTGTTCTGAAAAGAGAAGCATGGGAGGGGGGGGGGACCGGAAGGAGAGGCATCCCTGGAATAAAAAAAGAAAACATGCCAAGGGAGAAGGGACTACGAAGTTAAAAATGGGACCGGGGCAGCATGGGGATGGGACAAACGAGGTTCGAGCTGAGGGAGAAGAAGGCTAAGTCAGGCTAACCATGCAGAGGCATGTCGAAAAAAACAGAGATCTCAGGGAACAGGATCCTGGGTGCCCCTACGGGAGAAGGGAGCGAAACTGTGCATAAGGGGTGGAGGGGGGGGGAGAAAAGTCGAGTCCTGAGTAATGGAAGGGAGGGTAAGACGTCGTGTCCTTGACCACGGGGACAAGAAACGGGGCGATCAGCACATCGGGATTCCGATCTCAAGCAGAATGCGCAAGGCCATACGGCGTCGATGTAGGAAGAGGGCTGGATAAGTGGACAGAGAGATGAAGTCAGCGGGGTCGCCCCAGACCTTCTCGAATGAAAGAGAACAGGTGACTTCTGGTCTTCGAGCTGTGGAACAGAGGAAGAGAGAATGCTGAAGGCAAAAATGCCCAAACTATGGTTAAGGATGGCATCCTTAGGCGGGACCAGTCGTCGATATCCTATGTTGTCGGGGGGGTAAGGGCTCTCAGTCTGCACTACATGCCGGAAGGACGATGGGGGAGGGGAAACGGTTTGAGATGGAACGTCATCGCCAAAGGTCAAAAAGCATTTCTTCGGAAAGCACGCCGGGGGACGCCGGAATGTTAAACAGAAAAGGGGGGGAAAATCGTGCCACCCCCATAACGACTGGGGAATATACTACGGACCGCTAAAAGAGGGCTGTCCAGAGCACCTGGCGAAGTACCCTCTGAATGTTTTCGTGAAAGGCGGACCACTTTCAATCGCAAGCGGGTCAGCGGGCGTTTCGCCGGGGAGAGCGTTCAAAAGCAATAGGGCAAGAGGATTAGAGCTGCCTTGGCCTGGAGAAAGGGCGCAGCCTTGTTGCCCGCTAGGTGCGAACGGGGGGAGGGAAAATCTCCAGAGGCTAAAAGGGGACAAAGGACTGAAGACACAACCCCGGGGAAAACTTATGTTTATTCTTCTCGGCGACCTGCGTGCCTCAGTTGAGGGAACGGATTGGGGGGACGGCGTACGAGGTCGGTAAAAAGCGGACAGTGCGCGAGCGGCATATAACAGAATAGGGACTTCCTGTTTGCAAGCTGAGACTCGAAAACAGCATCCTTACTTACGCTAATTTAAAGCAGGCGCAAGGGACTCCGAGAAAAAGAGCAGGAGGTGCTATCTCAGTAGGGGGACGTTGGGGAAAGACCGTTTCGGCGCCACTCTCCTAGTTAGCGGGAGCAGCGAAGTAAGACTAAAGAGGGTAAGGATATAAAAGAAGCGGCAATACAGTAAAGGTCTTGACTCGGCTGTTCGGAAAGAAATCAAATATGGCTGGCTCAACCAATGAAAAAAGAAGGATGTGTGAAGAAGGAGAATTACAGAGGAGAGCACGAAAATCGCGCAGATCAGTGGCAGCCATCGCGCGGGAACCTACGAAGGACTATACACCTACCCTCTCGATCTGGAGGACATCTTCGGCTGCCGAAGGGGCTAGGGAACAAAAAGCCCGGCAAATGAAACTAAAAAAAAAGATATGGGACCTCAGGCAGGGAAAGAGTGGGTGAGGAGGCACTACTGGGAATCTTCAGTCATAAAAGAAAACGGAGGACAGCTCTGGCTCGATGGGGGGGGCAGGCGTAAATAAGATGCATTAGTGTGAGAAGAAAGGACAGGAAATATCGACAGGGCCTCCGTAATGGGAGCAAGTACAGCAAATATCAGGAAGGGTTCATAAACCCCAAGGACGACGGGAGAAAAGGAAGCTATCGTCTTATCAATCTTCAGAGAGGAAAAGTATAAGTGACGGACCTCGAAGAATCGAAACACATTAAGGAAGCTACTACATGGAGGGGGAGGGATCTGCCTAGGTCTTGAAAGGAAGGGCGTTAGGGAACGAAGCCACGTCTACAAGGACAAACTGGAAGATCTATGGGGGAAAAAAATCTTTGCAGAAAGAAAACAAGGGAATTTGGAAATCAAAAAAAAGAGAGAGACCGCCAGACAAAAGGGAAAAAAGACTACAGTTGTTTCCTGCTAATCAGCGATCCTCCGAGAAAAAGGGGAATACATCAATTCAGGTCAGGAATCTGGGGAAATAGCGGAACCGAGGGAGGACATCACGACGATTCAAAGCTCTGATCTTCTTGTACGGGGTCAGGTGTCCGTCCTAATCCGCTTCTCTCAACGTGGGAAAAAGGGTAAGGCACGAGAGACGGGGGGGGAATAGAAGTAGAGGGGGGAACTCAACGAGAACATAACCTCTCAAACTCAAGGAACAATTGGTCATCAAAAAGAAAAAAAAAAAAACTGATGTGAAAGAGAGAAGGTAAATGGAAAGAAGAGAGGTGAGATGGTGAGACAGCGTGAATTCGGGATGCCGCCAGACCCTAGGGGACTTACCCTTGGGACTGGGTCTAGAGCCTCGGGTTAGTCGCCTGTAACACGGGGGAAAAGCAGGAAGACGAAACTGTGGAAAATCGGAGTCAGAAAAGGGACCGGGAGTCCAGAGCCCCAGAGGGTACACAAAGTTTCTGGGCAGTTTTGCCGCTATGCGGAGAGGAAGACTCGAAGAGAGAGTACATCAACCTGTGCTGGGGGAGGGACAGGAGGAGCGGTGGAAATGGTGCGGGAACCACTTTTCGCGAGAAGGAAGGATCGATAATCTTCCATGGGGGGTACGTTGGGGGGGAGTGTGGGAGACTCATCTAGAACCGATCAGGTCGAAGCGTCTATCAGTTAGGGGAGATTTCTTAATGGGGTTAGCGATTCGCGAGTCTCGGAACGTCGGACAGATTCGCGAAGGAAAAAAAAGGAAAACAAAAAAGGAAAGCGCGCGACTAGTCATCTCGGGTCCGGGCGGCCAGAACTTCGTATTAAATGAGTCCTGAGAGCTTGTGGGGTTCTGGGATAGAGGACGGAGAGAAAGAGGGGGAAGCGAATAATGTGGCCTTAGAAAGGGAGCAAACAAACATCGCGAAGTCGATTCAAAAAAGGTAGACTGGGATTGACTTAGGGCATCGGAGACAAGGGAAGCCCTTCGAATAAGGAGCCTATTAACCTGGCTCTTGTTGGGGGCCTACATGACCTTTGCTCAGGGGGATCGACAAAAAAACGAAGCCTCTATCTATTAAGGGGGGACATCTGCGGGCGGGAAAAAAAGTGGGGAGGGACGAAGAAAGGGGAAAGACTGCAGGGCTCAGGTCTTATCCTGATGAGCAGGAAACTCTATCGCGTTATTCTTTTGGGAAAAAAAGAACATCTGGGAAAAAGGGCTAGACAGGAGCAATAAAAACAGACGTTCAGGGCAATCTCAAGTGGGGTAAGGGAGGTACCTCGTGAGTACTGGACTAAACGGAAGCAGAAATCGCGCGCCCCGAAAGTCGCTCGGTGCGAATTAAAAACAAAGGACGTACGGACAAGTCTAGGTCAGGGGGAGGGGGAAGAGGGGGACAGCTCGCTATGCTACTGGAAAAGTAACTGGGAGACTCAATCCCTTAATCAGATCGTAGATGAGCAGGAGAAAAAGGGACGCCGGTTCATGCCCGCACGTAATGCGCAAAATGACGGGAAGAAACGATAAGACCGAAGGGGGGACGCCAGAAAAGTTTCCCAGAAATCAATAAAGCTGTCGAAAAATCCTCATTGGGGAGAAGGAAAGACAGAAAAAAATCTCAACAACCGGGAGGGAACCCCTGTCGAGAAGAAAAAAGGACGCGATCTCTCGACTACAAATTTCTATCCCTCTGTGAAAGAAACGACTCGCCGACGAAAAATTAAGACGGAAAAGGATCAGACGCTCCCGCCGAACGGAAACACATGCGCAGGCAAGGGGAAACCAGAAGCTCAGTTATAAATATAAGCGGTCGAGGGTTGTTCCGACGGGTATTCCTAAAAAAAAAGCAATCAAAGGGGGAAGCCAGTGGTGACGACGTCTCGGTCAATACCTCCGTCAGTAGGAAGCCCGGGCGCGGAGCATCGTAGACTAGGGCCTCCGTGATCGTATTGCAAAAAAAAAAAAAAAGTCAAATACCCTAAACCAAGGCGCCCGAGGCCGAGGGGCCTACGCTGCTCTCAGATACCCCACATAGGAGATGAAAAAGGCAGGTCAACATCAGGTGCAGAAACTAACACCAAGCGGGGTTGAAGGAAGGTCTACTAATTGACAGAGAAGAGTCCTGGGGAGGGTTCCGGCCCAAACCTATCAAAGGGCCACAAAAAAATAAAAAGAAGTTCAGAGAGAGATAAGTATAGAACAAGAGAGGATTGAAAAATCGGAAGGGGGAAAAAAAAGCTGCTCAAGACACAAAGTTAAACGGGAGAAGAGCTTTATGAGAATTCATGGATCCTGGACGCTTATCTAGTTAAAGTACTTTGACACCATCACGGGAAGAATACAGCATCACGGCAACGGGATAAAAGGGAGGAAAAGAAGCCCATAAAGGGGAACCGGGAGAAAAATCTACCTTCGGGGGAAATTTTTCAGCTCGGATATATTTACATAGGGAGATCTGGGTAGGGACCGCGCTATTCATAAAAAAAATTCCGCCCATCAAGTGCATCAAGAGAATGAAAAAAAAAATGGGGAAAATCGGCGGCAGGTGGGAAAATCAAATTGGGAAAAAGGGGACATCATATAGCCTCAAAAGGAGGGAAGGGGGCGGAGGCGACGAAGGCCGTGATGGCCGGCAAGAAGGTCCAACGTCAAAGATCTAGAATAAAAAGGCAGACTCTTTCCTCCAGATGAGCTTCGGTACGCGTGAAATTAGATCGAATCTAGAGAAAAAAAGCGGATTAGGAAGAAAAGGAAAAGAAGATCGGTCTAAACACGCCTCAGCCGCAAAAGCGGAGAGTCACAGCGGCAAGAGGCGTCTTTTTTTTTGTTCGGAATCCCATCAATGTGTTGGACACGTGCATCCAGGTCATCGCGTCCGAAGGAAAAATAAGACGTAAAAAGCAAATTATAAGAAAAGAATTGGAGTACAAAGGGCGTGACGCGGCAAGTCGATGATAGGACTAGGGAGCCTGGAGGGGCAAAGGTGGAGAAAAAAAGGAAAATGCGCCTACTCATGACCTGTCCCCCCTATATCCGAGGAGAACCAAAAGGGAGGTTGCTAGTTACAAATCATGTGGGGGGGAAGGAAACTGTAAAGGGGGGAACGAATATGAGAGTGAATGGGGGAGAGATTTTCAAACCTGATTTTAACTAAAACGGCTATAAGAGGCCATCGAGACCGATCATCGATCACGCGGAAGGGGGAGTCGAGTGCAGCATATTGGAATTGAAAATCGCGTGCCCATTCGATGCCGTCCGCTGGGAGGACGACGGCACAGAGGGAAGAAAAGGTGGCGAGGAAGGGGGGCGGAGAGGAGCTTGGTCCAACGAAATCGCTAATTCCGGGACCTTCGTCTAAGGAAAGAAACACCCGATGGGGGACTATCGTCCTGAATGATTGAAAGTGAGTCATCTCCATTGAGGTGATGACGGAATCGGAAACGGGAAAAATACATGCCGGGAAGGGGGAAGGCTTGGAGGGAGTAGGACGTTTTTCTGGGACAATAAGGGAGCGGACGTAACTACGATCTCCTGGAATCATCGTCCTGGGCGGAGGGAACGGGCGAAGGGACCTAGAAAAGACCATTAACGCACGACTGGGGGGGGGTAGAAACCGGGGTCTATTAAGGATGAAATCAAAGGAAATACAACTCTAAGTCTTTAATCCCGATCAGGGAGAAGGACCGTAGAGGGGGTAGTACGGCGAGGGAAAGCGTATGATCAAAGAAGGCTCAAGCGGCGTTCTGGGCAGGGGTTCTCACTTCGTCCGCTCGAGGGGGAAAGACTGAAAAGCCGGCGTCACAAAACGTCGAGGGGTGGAAAAGTAGGAACGACGGGCGCAGCTAAAATCGCAAGGAGGCTCGTCTCCGACAGCGAAAGGAAAAGGTTAGTTGTCTTTCCAGCACGAAAAGGGACCACCTAGGACTCTCGTTGCGGAAAACGGGGGGAACGGGGAACGATAAGGAAAAGAAAGCGAAGGAACAGGAGTTCATAGTCGAGGACGGCACGGCTGATCGCAAAAGGATAAGTAGAGGACGTACTCAATCACATGTCGTCTCAACAAAGAAGAAAGGCATCGATCGTTGAGGGTGACTATCTCGGTCTTAGGTTCCTTACGGATTCGACAAGCGGGACTTTCTCGCGCGCGCGAGGGGAAAACGAAGGCGAAGGAAAAGTCCAGGGGGAATCGAAACAAAGTCGAATAGCTCTTGGGAGCTCCTGACGGATGTCTCGGCCTGGAGAAAAGAGGAAAATGGTGCTTGTGACAAGAAAAAAGAAAAGGAAGCGACCCGAGTTGGCAGAAAGATGAGGACATGGAGCAGCAGGCGGCTAACTCTAAAAAAGAAGCATCTCGGTCAGCCCGCGCGACCATCGCAGACCTATACAACGAGAAAGGAGCTGGAAGCAGGCGCGCCGGAAAATGGCTATGGGACGACACCAGCGGGAAAAGGCAGGAACAGGCAGCTATTTTCTGCAAACCAGAGGGCCTAAGTCCGTCAAGTTGGTGCCGAAAAAGTTGAAGACGGAATACGGAAAGTCATAGTTCTCAGCATCGCGGCGAGGGGGGGGGACAGAAGCAATAAGGTGCCACACCAGAGCGAATCAAACAGTGCTTTTGGAAGGAGGACAATCCATCTCGCAACGGACGCCTGAAGAAAGAAAGCTACAGCAAGGGGGAGAGACTTACCGAAAAGAAGGAATAGAAAGCAAATCCGGAAATGAAGAGGCCGACGGGGAAAGAGCTATCGCTATGTCATGACTTAGGTCATGAAAGGAGTCCGGGAAGGGCAGGGGAAGAGGAAGAAATTTCAAACACACATTACGAAGGGAGCGAAAGAAAGGATCGAGGAAAGAAAGCTGGAGATCCGACAAACCTTCAGCCCACGTCTACAACGCAAAACTTGAAGGAGACTATCTGGGAATTGACTTGGACCCAAGAAAGGTAGCCAAGCTCACTCAGGGGGATAAGACGCCGGGAACGCAAAAAGAAGGGGCCGAAAAAATCCAAGTCAATCGCGATCCCCCAAGAGGAAAGGCTCTCCATACAGAGGTCTGGGTAATAATGCTTTCGGAGAGGGAAAATATCCAAAAAGGGGCAAGCTATTACTATCACTACTAGGGGAAAAAAGACGAAAACGGCGAATGGGGGACGATCCAAGGGAGAAACAAGGAGAGAAGCGAAAAAAGTTGGGGTCGAGGGGGGCAAGTTCAACTCGTAATTTTCAGTCTTGGAAGGACAAGAAGAAGAAACGACCTAATGATCC
>Ga0179593_1754743_pt1 | contig 14736 bp, 17 predicted proteins | sample CZODoug2_1_08_16_FD_185931 | JGI IMG/M metagenome (GOLD analysis project Ga0179593, IMG submission 185931) | Vadose zone soil fungal communities from Angelo Coast Range Reserve, California, USA - CZODoug2_1_08_16fungal (PacBio error correction) | ecosystem: Environmental > Terrestrial > Soil >...
GCAAGGGGGTCCGTTGGCGACGCTTGTTGACCTCAGGTGGGGGGAAGAAAGCGTCGAAGAATTGGCGGGCGAAGCATTCGGTTGTACCAGGACGCCTTTGGGGGCTTCGATGGTCCCTTCGGGTACCGAGAGCAAGCCGGAGGGAGAGGCGCCGGGCTTTCTCTGAATTGAAAAGGCCAGGAAAGGGCACGGCCCCCTCGGCATCAAGACGATGAAAAAAGCAGGCGACAGATGAGGGAAAATCAGACATCGCGAGCAAAGAGCGGGATCTGTATACCGAAGAATGCGAGCGCTCAGGGGGATCCAGGGGAGGGAAACAGCAAAATGGGGATGTTCCGCGACCGCAAAGACCGAGGGTTCCGAGGTTTATGACCTCGACTATTGGAGGGGAACGCCGATTGCAGGAGTGAGCAATACCGGAGCGCGGAGAGGCTGCTTTTAAGTGGAACGGAAAAAATCAAAGCTCATTTCACCGTTTGGGGCCGTTTTGGTTCGAGTGGGAGACAGCGAGCGATGACCAAACGGCAAGATCTTTACCGTTCGTGGGACACGATAGCGGAAACTGAATCTCGCAGGGCACATCCAACAGACAAAAAAAGTGCAGGGATCACTCAGTTGCGGCGGACTTTTTCGATTGGAAAAGAGACGCGCCGAAGCCACGGCGGGAATTCGGAGAAAGGGGGGTGGCACAGTGATCCTTCAATAAACGTGGACCATCTGTTGATAACGCGCAGAGTGCCTGCCAAGGAGGAGGGGGCGCAGAGAAAAACCGGGTGGTCTGGCACAGGGGCCTCCTTACGGAGAAAGACGAATGGGGAAAAAAACAAAAAAGGGTGTAAAAAAAACCCACGACCCTGTGCGGGGTTGTGCGGGAAAGTGGCGGGCGGCAGCCTTGACGCGCAAAATTCGAACAGTGCTGAGGAGTGTTCGGATTGACGAGTGCATGCACTAGGCGGGAAAAGGGAGCACAAAAGAGTAAATGGGAGGATGAGTCTCCGAGCGTAGAACGTGACGCAGCAAGCCCTTTCACGGCTCCCGGGGAATCCTTTCGATTCCTTAACCCTTGGTCAAAGGGATGAAAAAGTTGGAAAGTGGTCGGACTGAAGTATCTCTCTCACAACAACAAATGAAAAAGGGCAGAAAGGCCGACCACGCGGGGCAGGGGGATCGAATTGAAGAGGAAACAGGTCGCAATCAGAAAGGATTCCCACGGAGAGCAAGCGAGAAGAGAAACCGCTCCGAAGAAAAGGAAGCAAAAAAGGAAAGTCCGGGTAAAACTAAAAGGGAGGCAAAAAATGCCGGCTGCGCCTCGCGACATCCAGCAGCACTCAGTCGCTTTCGAATCGCGCTTCAGGGAAAAAAAGAGCCAAGAACACGCCACAAAAAGGGAGCAAAGGCCTGCATCAGAAGTCGTCGTTTTCAGTCGGAAACGATCGAAACCAAAAACCGTGCAAGACAAGGGGTCGAGGTCCCACCCCAACCAAAACACCCCACCAAAACAACCCAAGAAAAACCCACCCCCCCCCCTCCAAAAAAAACAAGAAAAAACCACACCCCCCCCCACCCCAACAACAAAAAACCCAAAACCCCCCCCCCCCCCCCCCCACCCCCCCCCCCCCCCCAAACAAAACCCCACCTCCAACCCCCCCCCACCCCCCACAAAACCCCCCCCCCCAAAAACAAACCACCCCCCCACCCAATGCGCCAACCCTTCGACTCAATTCCTTAGCAGAAAAAGTCGGGGGCATAAACGGGGGAAAATCAACTGAAAAGACTCGATAAAAGTAAAACAAACAGAGAGATGACAGCAATTGCAACTCCGAAGGAAGAGGCGTCATGTAGGAGGGGTATTAGCCCTCGTCACCTCTTAAAATGAAGCCGCATTCAAAAAAAGGCTAGAGGAGGCAGCTTATTCTGGTCTCGTATTTTTTAAAAAAAAGACTAAGAGGGGGACCTGTCATAACAGGGAATCTCGGCGTTGGAAAAAACCTCGGTCGAGAGGAAACGCTTTTCCCAACCAGGAGGAATGGGAAAAAAGCGGAGTTTACCCGGGGTTCAAAAAAAAAATGAAGAAAAGAAGCTAAAAACTGAGACCGCGCGACATGGTCTTGCACAACTTGTTCAGGCACCGATTTCCGGTAAGGACAAGAGGCGGGAAAACGCAGAATAGGTTCCGACGGAAAGACCTCAAACAAAAAAGGAAAAGGTCAGAGCAAACAAAGCGAAGGAAAAGTCTCTAGGAGAACACTGTCCGCAGATCAAAGAAGACCGGGGGGGAAAAACAAGCGACCATCCGATCAGACTCAGAAACTTGAAAGAAAAAAAAAGAGCAAGGAGAGAGTTACGAGTGACCAGATGGGTTTGCCCTCCGGGAAAGGGAAAGGGGCACGGAGGACAAGTAAGACTGGCAGGAGGAAGAGGACAAATTGGTTCTCTCTCGCGCGAAAAGAAGAAAGAACGAAGGAGGAGGAAAAGGTCACCTAACCGGCGGCTGAATCGCCTGGAGGGGAGTGGGAGGTCAAAACCACCCGAAAAAACAAAAAAAAAACTCCAAGAGAAGGGACGACGACAAAGAACCATCTCTCTCAAGGGAGGATGAGGAAAAAGAGCGAGTCATTTTTGGTCAGGGAAAGTGAAGGCGTTTTTAAAAAGAAGTTTTTTGAAAAGAACTCGCCGAAGGGAGCGACAGCAATTTCGCGGTTCGCACCTGGGGTCTCGGGGAGGAGAGGGAGGTGACTCGGTCTCGCCTAAGAGAGCTCTGAGGCGCCTTGCAAGGTTAAATATGAACGCAAGCAGTGACCGGGGGGGCAGGGGGGGACAGGGAAGGGGAGCCCTCGCCTCGGGGCGGGGGGCCGGGAAAGCGAAATCATTCGTTCAAAGTGCAAGGAAGAAGGGGGGGATGGGGTCCGGCTGTCAACTCCTGGTGCAATCAAAGGAGCAGCGAGAGAAAAGGGGGATCCACGATGACAAGACGTTAATATGGGGGGAAGGAACGGACAACTTTTTGGGGAGGGACCTCTGCTGGAAAGAGGGGAAGAAAAGCATCACTTACGTGGTCAATAAATCTTTGGGCAATAGAGCCGGATCAGAAGGAGGGGTCAGGGGAAGAAGTGAGATTAACCAGAGGGGGAAACTCATTCAGCCGTGGGTCGTTCGTAAAGAGCGTGTCCCACGCCCTAAAGACCCTTAAAACTGTCGAAAGGCAAAAGATACTATCCAATCGTCCTACTCGCGCCCAAAGAATCGTCAGGCGTAGAAAAAGGAGAAGAAAAGCAAATTTTTGCCTCCTTGGTCGGGAAATCAGAAGAACTGGAAAAAAAGAGGAGACTTGCAGGCGGTTGATCGAAGGAGGGGTGGGAACGGGGCTACTTCTTAAAATAGGACCGAGGTGGGAAAGGAGACCGAGACAGCTCACCCAGAATCTAAAGCAGAAAAATCGAAGGGGGCGGAACGGTAAAGAAGGCGGGAAAAATGAGGCTAGTCAAGAAAACTCTTGTGGCGGTGAGGAAATAGGGAGCTTTTTCCTCCCGTTTACTCGTTCGAACTAAAGAAGGAGGGGAAAAGGGGTAGGATGGCGAGGAACCAAAACCAGAGAAAGGCGAGCCAGAGGAAGAACCTCCGCAGCGTGATGAGCCCGTAACTCGAGACGCAAGGGGAACGGAGAGACGTTTAATCTATTGAGTTCCTGGGTCCCTGCCAAAAGGGATCAAAAGGAAGTCCGGGAAATTGGAGGAAGGGACGATCTCTAAACAACAAAGGAGAAAGGAGAAGAGAACTTCCAGGCCGAAAAATTAAAATGGACGGGGGAAAAGGGGGGGGGGGGGGCTACCAAGGGACTCATACTAAGATGAGACCGGGGGGTGGGGGAGGCAAGGATACGCACTCGAGAACGCAGCATCAGCTGGGGGTGCATGACATGAAAAGCCTTCTGAGGATCTAAGGCTGCAAAATAAGAGAACGTCGTCCTCACCGGGCAGTGAGAAAAATCACAAAGCAAGAACGATCAATCACAACCACACCAAAAAGAGTGGTACTAAGACCTCAGGGGGCGTAAAGGGGGAGTCGCCACCAAAAAAGAGTTTCTAGGGACTCCAATGCGGGAACAACGTTCTTGAGCAGGCAAAAGGGGGAATAAACGGGAGAACGAACGAATTTGGGAACGAAGTAAAAGGGAGGATACAAAAGAGAAAAAAATCAAATCAGAAGAATGTGAAGAGCCGGAGAGGTAGCGCAATCGAAAAAAATGAAGGGAAGCCAGGCCAATGGAGCGCAAGGACTATACGGCAGCTTATTCGGGCTCTGAAAGCCGACGAGGGAAAAGATGAGAAGTGCAGGAAGAAAGAACGAAAAGGGCTACGGCGTTTTGGTGTGGGGATCCTCCGAAGGGAAAAGAGGGGACACGAGCAAAAGGCAAACGGCTGAAATGATCGAGGGGGATTGTTAAGAAAACCCGCGTAAGGGGACAACTCTGACATTAAAGCGAACAGGAAAATGGGTCGGGGGGGAACAACTTTTAAAGTACACAAGGCTTGCGCAAAAATCCGGAAGAGGGCGGACACCTCAAGAAACTCGTAGGGCTTCGAAGTGTGGGGGGGGGGGTGGGTAAAAAAGCGTATGCGGGAAAAAGAAAAAGAGGCCTTGAAGTCTTTTGACATAAGAACCCGCTACCTCGAGACGCCAAAAGGATGGGGGCAACAGGGGAAAAGCAAATCACCTAGAATCTTCCTCTAGAGAAATGCAAAGAGGCGGAAAGGGCCAAATTCGCCGGGTGAAAATTGAAAGCCCTTTCCCTGCAAGGCGCAGGGGAGGGCAGGGGGAATCTCGCCCCTGTCAAACGGCCAAAGGGAGACTAGATATCACCCAAAAAGGAGACACTCAAATTCTTCACCTTTGAAAAAGAAAGGCGGGAGAGCAAAATTTTAGGTCCTTGGCTGGGAGGGATTGTAAAAAAGAAGGCAAAAACCATCGGTCTCAGAAAGTAGACGAACACCCTGGCCAGAAAAAAAAACGGAGGATTAAAAGATATCGGAGGAATGTGGAGTGCTGGCGCCTTAGCTCAGGGTTTACTGGGGGGGGGGGGGGAAAAAGAAAGGGACCAGAAAGTCGAGGCAGGGGAAAGGGCTGCAGCATTCAGGTAGCACAAAAGCTACTCCTTTGATGAGTCGAAGGAGCCAATGTAGAGTGGAAAAGCCGGCTCTTTACGACAAAGGAAAAGAAACGCAGGGCCCCTTAAAGGAAAGGGCAGACCAATCTGCCTCGGAGCCTTAGAATGGACTTGTAACGAAGGGAATCGAATGAGATCTTCCGTGGGGGAAGAGGGACGAAGGGGGGAGGAGAGGCGACGGGCGACGGGAAAGGTGTCAACGAACAAGGGGGAGAAAAGAGGGGAAAAATTTCCGCGACAAGGGGCACAAATCGAGGAGGAACCGCGACAGTTAACTCCTATTGGCATCCACTTCCGTAGGCAAGAAATGCAAAAGGCGCGGGGGGGGATCCTCGTCTGTGAAATTGAGGACGAACACAGGGAAACATCTCAGGAGTGGGGGGGCGAGTGGAAAAAAAGAATCATAACTTTTGAAAAAAAAAAAGAAAGGTGGGAGAGAGCAAGGCCCACATCAGAGGGGCCAATCTTCCGTAGGAACAAATAACCACGAGAGGCAGTCGATATAGTACTTGAAACAGTTGCAAGGGAAAGGGGGGAAATATGGGAAAATGTCGCAATATCGCCTCGAAAAGGAGGGGGCAAGGAACTGGGGGGACTATTGATAAAGAAAGATTGGCACCGTGGGCGACACGGAAAAAGTAGAGAGTCCGATCTTTGATCACCGGCGCGAGATGCATGGGAAAAAAAAAGAAATGTGGACACAGAACGTGGGGGTCTTCAAAAAAGGTGCCGCTGAGAGCATGAGAAGATGAGAACCCAATTGTGGCGGGGGGGATGGCGTCGGAAAAAACCGCCAGGAGAGCGCGACAGCGAATCCGGATTAGGGCTGAAGAAAGGGGCAGAAGGGGGACATAAAAAAGCCATATAACCAAAGACCGGAAATCACAGAGGGAGTCTCTAGCGGACTCAAGGGGGAAGAGCAAGCATAAAACAAGGAAAAAGAGGTCGAAGCGCTGCTGAATGGAGATTGGGGAGGGGGGGGAGGGGAAAAAGTGAGGATAAGGAGCGGTAAAGAAAAAAAGGGGAAGATTGCATACTCCTGGGTCAGCAGCCAGTCTGTTATTGCCAAGCCAAAGACTAGACAAAAAAAACAACACGGAGGGGGGGAAAGAGAAAGAGGCGTTAAACGGGCCATGGGGCAAAAAGAATAACTGGGGGAAAAGACAGGTCTTACTAGAAGATCCTGAAAAAAGGGGAAGTAGCGTACTGACGCCGCAGGAGAAACAATCAAGAGGATCAAAAGGAGGTGCAATGACATTAACCTAGTCCTTCTGCCAGGAGATGGGACCGAAAAGTTCAAGAAAAAACGGAAGGGAAAACAAAAGAATTAGCGTCTATCTCTAAGGGGCTTCAAGAAGCAAGAGAGACGATCAGAACAACCACGAAGAGGGGGAACATCAGGGAGCGTGGATTACTATGACTACCACCAAAGTGCAATGGAAGGGGGGAAAAAGGCGAGACGCCAGGAAGGGAGGAATTGGAGCAATCATCAGGGGAAGAAAGGACTAATTACAACGGGGAACAAAAGGACCGTCAATCAAAAAATAGGCGGAATCGCTGGAGGGGAAGGGGGAAGCTAGGGAAGCAGAAAAAATGAAAGAAAACGCCATGCAAAAGGGAAGAAGACCTCTCTGCCGCTTAGGGAAAAAAAGGGAGGGGAAAAAAGAGAAAGTGGAACTCGAGATCGGCTGAGAGGGCGGAAGAAAAAAAAGGGGGTGGGACAATCAGGGGGAACTATGGAAATCTAAAAAAGGCCAACTTCGGGAGGACGTCAGGGTGGAAAAGCCGGAATGGAAAAAAAAAAAGCGCGAAGCGCTCATGGAGAAAAAGGAAAATTTCGGGAAATCCGTAAGTGAGGCATAAAAAAATCAAAAGAAAAGAGTACCTTCAAGGATCGTTTCGCCAGGAAAAACTCCCATCGAGCATCTTTGTCATGAAACAGACTCACCGAGCTCGAAAAAGGGAAAGTTGGACTCTAACCATCCCGATCGGCAAGAGGGAAAAGAAAAGAAAGAGGGCGCGAGGGCAGAGAACCGATGACACGAAGAAGAGGGGGGAAGGTGACGTCTCCCTGGACGGCAAAAGCCCGGAAAAAGGGAGAGGGAAAGGGGAAGCGGAGGGGGGGTCCCGCGATCGCGGGGAAAAGCCCCGAACCAAGGGGCGTGAAGGGAAAGTTCGTCACTAAAGCGAACGAAAGCCGAAAAATTTTCGGTCGGCCAACCAAAGGGCGGAAAACCAGGGGTCGCCAAGCGAGGACGACACACAGAAAAAGAAAAGAACCAACAAAAAAAGGAAAGGGGGGGAGGAGAACAGTTGGGGGGTACGGGCAATCGCATTGGGAGGAAGGGGGGGGAAGGGCAAGGGGGGGGGTTGGGCCCCAAAAAAAGGGAAAGGCGGAAGAAAATGAATGGTGAAGGATCAAGGGAAGGAAAAAACCGGGTAAAAATTGAGTGCGGCGATGGGCGTCAAAGCGAATCAAGGATTTGCGAGCGACAGTGGCAAAAAACAGGAAACTAGCACTCGGTCCTTTCCCGAAAAGGAGGAACTAAGCGCTTAGCCTCGGAAGGAAGCGTCAAGCTTGAGAAGGGGAAGCAAAGAGAGGGGATGAACCGATAGAGGGATGGTCAAAGGAGGGGCCTTAAAAAAACAAGAAAGAAGATGCTGCGATAAGAACCACGACAGGAGGCTCGATGGGAGAAACCGGGCCCGAAAGAAGGGAAAACTTGAGTCCTCGACGATTTGCAAGGTGGAACGCCGATAAAGAGGGGATATAACAAGGAGAACTGCTCTTCTTGGAAGAGTTGAAAGAAAAGGGGGGAAAAGGGACCACTCAGTTAAGGAAGGGCCTTTTTGGGGCGGGGGCGGGTCACCAACTCCGAAGACCAAGAAGGGAAAGGAAAACGAAAAAGAACCACTAATCGGGGCCCCTATTCTGACGGAGAAGGGGGGGGGGGGGGGGGGGGGGGGGGGGGGGGGGGGGGGGGGGGGGGGGTGGGGGGGGGGGGGGGGGGGGGGGGGGGGGGGGGGGGGGGGGGGGGGGGGGGGGGGGGGGGGGGGGGGGGGGGGGGGGGGGGGGGGGGGGGGGGGGGGGGGGGGGGGGCTGAGGGAGGGGTCCGCAGACTGCCAGGGGACACCGAGTACTCTATCTATAGGCCTTGAAAAAATCACTCAGTTAAATGGAGATGACAGATGTTCTATGCAAAACATAAGACGAAAAAGCCAGGAAAGAGGCGGAGGCGGGACTATTGGTTATGAAACCCCGAAATTCGTAAAATTACGTAAAAGACTGGACGATCGTTATAAAAAGGCCTGAGGATCGGCTGACGTCGGACGAAAAACAAAAGGAAAGGGCATCAGAGGAGAAAAACTTAAGGGGATGCGGAAGAAAATGGGGGGAGGGGTGTGAGGTGGAAAAGCGGGCGTCGGCAGAAAAAGAAAGGAAAGAGAAACGTGAGTTGCTGAATTTGGGTCGAAAGGGAAGGGAAGCAGGGGCAGAAGGGGGGAAAAGGGGGGGCAAAAAAGCAAAATCTGGAAAAAACTGCCGTATCGAGGGAAAACGCAAGAAAGGGGCTCACTCCGTGTGAAGAAGTTCGGGGAAAAAGTAGGGAGAGGGGAACCAAAGTGTTGTTTTTCAGGGGAAGGGAAAAAAAAAAAAGGAAGAGAGGTAGGCACCGACCCTTAAACTAAGCGAAAGGGACCGGCTGGGGAACCAGCGTTAAAAAAAGAGAAAAAAAGAAATTCTGGAGAGAAAAAGGTACGAAGGAGAGGAAAGGAGCAGCAGTCCTGTTAGGGTTCATGAATGACGGAGAAAAAAAAAGAGATGGCCGACTGAAAGATCGGGCCATCAAAACTATAGCAAAAAAAGACGTGAGGCCAAAAGGAGTGCACTACCAAAGAAAAAAAATGACGAGAAGAAAAAAGGTACGCCAAGGCTTGAAGTCAGTCAAGAGAACGAAAGGGGCGCGCCAACGTGAAAAAGGAAACTTAGTCTACGCAAAAAGAAGGAGGCCTGAGAGCACGAGCGCGTATCACGGAGAAAAAGGGTAGAAAAAGGAAAACGTTGCAAATCGAGGAGAAAGCCTGCAAAAAAGAACGGAATGTAGGCAAGGATTCGAGTTATTGAGAAAGAAACAGGGAAAAGGACCATAAGAGGTCCATCTCAAGTACGATGGAACGGAAAGGGGACGGGAATGTAGAAAAAAGAAAGGACGATTTGGAACGCGAAGCGTGGGCCAAATTGAAAAAAAACGAATCTCTCAAGGGAGGGGCTTTGGAAAAAACAGAAGGAGGCGTCTTGGTAAATCCCAGGAAAGGAGGACGAAAGATTAACAGCAGGACCTACTGAAAGCGCATGAAACGAAATTCAGAATCACTGAGGGAGGGGGGGACAAATCCAAAAGCGTGAAAATGAAAACGGAAAAAAGACCTTCCCTGGAGGGAGGGAAAAAAAAAGGCGCTTACATCCCGCATTCAGGAGAAGAAAAACGGGAAAAAACTTACGCTCTCCAGGCTGAGACCCAGGGAAAAAAAAAAAAAGGTAAAGGAAGGCCTCGCGAAGAAAAATTGCTGACGAGAAAAGGAAGGGGGAAGGGACCGTTCAAACCCTGCCCCTGGTCAGACGGAGTCAAGAAAGGAAGCAGAACCATAAGAAGGCCAGCGGCTTTGTGTTCCATCTAAGAAAAAAAAAAAAAGGCGAAAAAGACCTGAACAACAAAGAGCTGAAAAAGAGGGGGGAAAATAAAAGCGAAGGGGCTAGACGCCAGTTTGGAAAGGGGAGAAAAATTTTAGTGGCGCCCCCACTAGAAAACGAAGATTGGGGGGAAGAAAAAAACCACCTGCATCAGAAAAAACAAAAAGGAGGAGGAGGAAAAAAAGGGAAAAGGGGTGGGGGTTCCGGAAAGGGCAAATCAAGGACAAAAAAAAAAGGGGGGAATCGTTTGTTTTCCACGAAAAAAGGACAAAAGGGCTCCAATATTTCGAGGTAGGGGACGAAAGTCAAGCAATTTGAAGTGCGGAAGGGGAAACCGAGGGAAGAACCGCTATGGGGTAGGAGAAAATGAAAAAAAAACGGAAAAAAAGCAGGCCCCGGAAAGGAAGGAACGAGAGAGGCTTTCTCCCTAAGCGTCAAGAAAGAAGTGAAGGAAGAGACCGATCGGCTTGATTTGAAATGTGAAAGAAAAGGCGCAGAGCAGCGCTCGAACGGTGAAAACTATGACCACGATTTAGAAGGACGGTCAACGAAAGAAAAAGAAGGTCCGCTGGAAAAAGATGGGGAAAAGGAAGGAGTGAAAGTCCTTATTTGGGAAAAGGGAAAAAGGAAACCTCGACCACGCTGGTCAAGAAAAAAATCGGATGACACAGGAAAAAAAAAACAAAAAAAAAAATGAAAAAATTAAAAAAAAATTTAGGATCTCTTTAACGAAGAAGGAGAGGGAGGGAAAAAGGGGCGTGTTAGAGAGCAGGAAAAACGATCGCGGAAAAGAAACTGTAAATCCAGAACCGAATAAAAGTAAAAAGTTAAACACTCATTGGGGCCTGAAAGAAAGGGAAGGGAAAAAAGATGAGGGACGCAGGGCGCCAAGCGCCAGGAGGCAGGGGGGGGGAAAGTGCTCCCGATGGGGTGGGCAACGGGAAAGGAGTTAGCGATCGGGTGTTATAACCAAGGCCGAGGGAAAAAAGGAATCCAGAAATCAGTTGCGTCGAAACAACTGGGGTGCAACGGTGTGGAAGGAACAAGTCAAGGGAAAAAAGAGGACGAGGAAAAATGGCGGGGGGGGCTCGTCGAGAGGGCGTTGTTCTGGGAAGCCCTTTCACAGTGGAAAAACCGCGAGGGGGTGTCTGACGACGGGGGGGTCGTAGCGATGGCAGCCGGGAAGGGAGGGACGGGGTTGCAGTCCAACCCTCCGGATCAGCTGAAAAAGAAAGCGGGGGGAAAAAAGCCCATTCACTGCTCTCCTTGTGATCCTTGAGGAGGAATAGCAAAAAGAAAAAATTCGGGATTGCCAAAAGAACAGTTGAAGGGGTCGGCCTGAAAGTTATCAAAAGAGGAAGAGAGAGATCACGTCCAGGAAAACACTTCAAAGGGGGAAAAAAAAGCAATAACTGACAAAGAGTTATTCACACTTAAACCTAGGGGGAGTGCAAAAAGAAAAGGAGACGCCCGCTTGAGGAGTAAATCAAGCTGAGAAGTGAGTGAAAAAGGAAAGGAAGCCAAACGTCGATGCTCTCCGGCTGAAAAAAAGGATGGAGGGAAAAGAAAAAAAGACAGCCGGCTTCAAGGGGCTGAGAATCTGGAGGAAAAACTAGAAAGCCGCGATCCATAAAAACGCCACAAGAGGGAAAAAAAAAGGAAAGAAAGACTGGTCTCCTCTCGGAGAAAAGGGGCGACCAAAGGGTTGCGCCACCTGCGTCTAAGAAGGAGGAAGGCAAGCGGCGCGTTATAAAACAGGCGAAGGTAGAAGGGGGGAAAACGAAGGGAGATTCAAGCAATATTCCCCGGAGCACGAAAAGGAGAAGGGCGATTTATGGACGGGAAGATCGAGTCCGCCATAGAGAGAAAAGAAGTAAGGACGCTGCCGTTTCAATGGGGGGACAGCAACGAAGGGAGCGGGGAAGAAGAGGGGACTGAGAAAAGGCGGGGGGAAAAGGGGGAGAGAGGGAGGGACAGACTAAACCAAAAAACAAACGGCGAAAATGATGGGGGAGCTCGCTTATCCAAGAGTTAACAGACTCGAAAGGGATCCCAGATAACATGGTTCAAAACCCAAAAACCCCCGACAACTTGCAAGGGAGAAAAGAAGGAAGGGCTTCAGCGAAATCACGCAAATGTAAAAATCTGAAAGAGGTCGGTGAAAGGGACGCGGTACGAAAAAAAGCGTCAGAAAGAAAACATAGGGGACCCCTCCAACTCTCCAGATAGAGGATGGGTCCCATGATTGAGCGAAAAAAGCTGAAAAAGGAAGCGGAAATTTTACGATGAGGAGCCGAGGAGGCGAGGCCGGCACCTTACCTTAGGGAATGGACCGATGGGGGGCATATTCAGCTCAGACCAAAAAAAAATTCAGAATTGGGCCTCTATCGGAGAAAAAGGACGAAAATCAAATGAGAAAACGCCAGTGCGTCCCGAACCGTGCTCGCGGTAAGGAAAAGGAGGATTCGTGGTCCCAACTTCGGCAACCAGCGGCCATGCCAGCCGACAACAGTCAGACCCAAAAAGGGGGGGAGGGGTAGAAGAGATATGCAGTTTGGGTAAAGCCGGAGGTGAGGCAATTGTGTTGGCAAAAAAAAGAAAAAAAATGAGCGGCACCGGAATTGGCGAGAGCATCGCTGTTGGGACAAAGGAAGGGGGAGACGAGGCTTCGGCCCAAGGACACAATAACTTTTGCAAGCGCCCTTGGATGAGGAAAAAAGGAACTCGGCGAAAAAACGTGCCGGCCGGGGAAGGAGGCCCCAATCAGAAGATGATCCCTTCGCAGCTTCAATATCGTGGGAAGGAAAAAGGCGAGAGGGGGTCAGAGGGGACTCCTGGAAGAAGGGGACTGGCGAGCGCAGGAGCGTACTATACCAGGGAGAGGGATTTCCTAGAAAGGGGAAAAAAAAAAGCTGCATGGAGAAAGGAAAGAAGGGGGATGGAGGGCAAGTTGCATCAACTTCAAGGAAATGGGGGGGCAAAGGAAAGGGGGGAAACAACAAAAAAAGCGCGTCAAATTCTCTGTTCGAGTTAAAGAAAAGGGAAAGCAGGACACCTCAACATGTCCAAAAGGTTGGGGGCAGGGAAAATAAACAGCGAAAGACGAAGTCCCAAAAACGAGATGGAAAGAAAAAAAGGTCTAGGGCAGGCCCACGAGTATCAGCCACTCGGACAAAAAAAAAAACAAATCCCCTAATAAGTCCGGGGTAGGGAAAGGTTGAAGGAGGGGAAGGGCAGGAAGCTCATATTGGAACGAATAAAAACTCCGACATAAAAAAAAACGGCAAGACTGGGGATGGGGCAATCCGATTTGTCCAAGAGGGCGTTCTCTTCGATTCGATACAAAAAAACCTCAGAAGAGAGGGGGCAGGCGCAGGTTTCTAAAGAGGACCAACTTTTGTCAACAAAGGGGCTCCGGAAAACTAAAAGGAAAAGTAGTAAAAGGGAGCCCCTCTTTTAGGGAGAGAGATATGAGGAATCGGTCTTGCCAAGCCCGGTGACGCAGGGCAGGGGGGGAGTGAGGTTCGTAGGTCCTAGGAATAAGAGAGGGACCGTAGGGAGGAACCCTCCAGGGAACTGGGGATCAGAAAGTCCTCGACGGAGGAAAGGGGACAAACTGGGAAGCTCTCCGTTTTATCCTGGAGGTGCGGTAACAAGAAAAAAAAAGAAAATTTCGGGACCATGCCCCGGGAGGGTCGATTTAACTGTATCTCTATCAACCAAAAAACAAAGGAGAGGAAGAAAGGCCACCTTGAAAAGGGCCTGGGGCAGACCCAGAACGGAAAGAGTGAAGGAACAACGTTCAACCCTGAGAAAAATGAAAAAGGGAAGAGACAGGAGGAAGAAGGGCAGGAAGCTATCTGGAAGGTACATTACAAGGAAGGGGGTAAAAAAGTCGGCGAAGGGACCAGGCGCGACGAAAGAGATGTAGCGTTCTAATCGCGCGTAAAGGGGTCTGACCCAACAAAACCTCCACTAGGAGCCATCAAAACACGCAAGAAGCAGAAGCAGAATGTGAAGTCGTCGTTGAGAGCCACCAACCGGCAAGACCAAGGGGTTCGGAGAAAAAAATGCGTCGGGACTCCAGCCGATTCCTTTAGAAGAACCTAGGCGGGCGGATAACGTGGGTACGTAACGGAAAAAGAGGAGAGAAAAAAAGTCCCTCCTTCTCAGAAGAACAAAAGAGAGGGGGATGGAGGATTCAAAGAAAAAAAATAGGAAAAGGGCGACAGTGGAGGACTATATCTCGGAGAGGATGTTTCTCGGATGGAAATAGGTGGTAACTCTATCTACTGGAAAAAGGGACAATGAAGTAAATCTGATCTGATGAGTCACGGAACCAAAGGAAACGGCTGAAATTAGCTCGGTGATCCCGCTCCGCGGCCTGGTCCACGAGACAGTCGAAGACAAAAGGGGCAAAAATTCCCCGGAGTGGGATACGAAGTAGCAAGCGGGATTTACGATCGTCCTGCGGGAGCAGCAAGGAATGTCCTCTTCTTCGGGTCCCCTTCTCGGACATCCCCATCAAGGAATTCAGGGGGGGAGAAAGCAGCCCCGATCTCAAAATAAAGAGCTATTGCCCATGAGTTTACTAACCACCTAAAAGAAAGGGAAGGAAGTGAGATTTACGCTGCGGATGAATAAAAAGGAGCCGGGGGGGGGGGATGGACTTTAAAGGGCAAAACGGGGGGAAGGAGGAATAGACAGCCCTAGGGAAAATGTCGAGCGGGGGTGGGGAAACTCTATCGCGGGCCGAGGACAGGAATAGTCGGACGACCATTTTCCACCGAAAGGTGCTGAACCAATTGACCTGACCGCCGAGGGAGAGGGGCCCAAAAACAACGCGTCACAACCAGCGGAGCAGGGGGAAGAAAGACTGACA